>Ga0105243_10002933_pt1 | contig 14107 bp, 15 predicted proteins | sample KBSM34metaG_FD_81525 | JGI IMG/M metagenome (GOLD analysis project Ga0105243, IMG submission 81525) | Miscanthus rhizosphere microbial communities from Kellogg Biological Station, Michigan, USA - KBS M3-4 metaG | ecosystem: Host-associated > Plants > Roots > Rhizosphere > Soil | place...
CCCCAGCCCACGTTAGCGAACATTACGTCGTGGGAGTGTCGCTGCCCGGCGTGACCATGAGCGTGACGTGGCGGCCGTCGCGGACGACCTCGATCGGCGCCTCGTGACCAATGGTCAACTGGCGCACCGCGACAACGAACTCATCGGCGTCAGCGACCGTACGGTTGCCGACCTTGACCACGACGTCGTTCTCCAGGATTCCGCCCTTCTCGGCCGCTCCCCCGGCCTTCACATTGGCGACCTGCGCACCCGAGGCGATGTCGTTGCTAACCGAGCGCGCGGTCAGACCCAGCGTCGGGTGAGCGACCTTGCCGTCCTTGATCAGCGTCTCGACGGTGTACTTGACCTCGTTCACCGGGATCGCGAAGCCGAGACCGCTGGCACTGTCGGACAGCGACTTGCCCGCGGTGTTGATGCCGATCACCTCGGAGTTCATGTTGATTAGCGGACCACCGGAGTTGCCGTGGTTGATCGACGCGTCGGTCTGCACGCCGTCGATGACGGTGTCGGTGTCCGAGCCGTCACCGGACAGCGGAACCGGCCGGTGCAGCGCGCTGATGATGCCGTGCGTGACGGTGCTGCGCAGCCCCAGCGGGGCGCCCGCGGCGATCACCTCGTCGCCCACCTTGAGTTTCTCGGAGTCACCGAACCGGGCCACCGTCAGGTTGTCGACGTTGTCGACCTTCAGCACGGCCAGGTCGGTCTTCGGATCGCGGCCGACGAGGTTGGCGGGCACTTCCTTGCCGTCGTTGAACACCACCGTCGTCTTGTACTGACTGGGGTTGGCGGCGGCCTCGGAGATGACGTGGTTGTTGGTGACGATGTAGCCGCGGCCGTCGACCACCACGCCCGAGCCCTGCGATCCTTCCGAATCGCTGACGGCCTCGACCGTCACCACCGAATCTTCAATCGCCGCAGCGACTTTCGCGAACTGCCCCTGCGGCGGCTCGGAGTTGTTGTTGGTTTGCAGCGTCACCTTCGACGTGGTGAACGCCTCGACGACTTCGGCCGTCTTGCGGCCGACCCAGCCGCCTGCGAAGCCGATCAGCAGGGCGACGATGGCGAGAACCGCCAGCGCGACGTACGACACCCTGCCGCCGAACAACACGTCGCGAACGCCGAGCTTGCCCATCGCAGCGATCGACGGGGCCGGAGGGGCCTGAGGCAACGCCGGGGTGCCCAGCGCTGCGGCGGCGCCGGGGTCACGCCACGGGTCATCCGGTTCGTCGATGCCCTGCCCTCTGCGTTCGGCGTCCAGCGCACCGGTGTCGGCGGGGTGCCGCTGCAGCGAGTCGCCTCCCGTGTACGGCCGACCGAATGCCTCGGCCAGCACCGGGTCGGGTGGTTGGTTCGTCGGTGTGTAGTCGCCTTGATCGCGGTAACGCTCCAGCCCCACGAACGAGCCGTCGACGCCGTCGGGCCGGCCGAACGCGCGACTCGATGCCGGATCGACGGGTGGCCGCGACACGGGCCGCGGTTCGAGGCGCTCCCGCCCAGTTTGGTCCAGATTGGTCACCCGTTCATCACCCTCTGTTGGAGCGCCCGCAATGGCCGGCGCAGGTCACTGCTCGACTCCGCATCCACCCTACCGGCGCTTGCGCCGGTAACGCTGTGTGCCGTCAGCTAACTGCGGCTGGTCCGCTTGGTCGGGCGGCTCCGGCGGAGCATGGTGTGGGATCTGGGACAACATACCCAGAAGGGAGCTGGGAACGACGATGGGGCACGAGTCCCGCAATGCCGCTCGGGCCTGCCGCTGAGCGTCCACCTCGGTCGCGCACTGCGGGCACAACGAGAGGTGGTGCGCTGCGCGCAGATGCGCAGTCATCCGCAGTTCACCGTCGACGAAGGCGGCGACGGCTTCGATCGACAGGTGCTCAGTGGACCCGAACTGCCGCGGCCCGACCGGCGCGTCGCTCTGCGAGGCGAATTGAGACGGCAGCCAGGAAAATGCGCGGCGGAACACATGTCCCGGGTCGACCATCACCCAGCTCCTCTCGTTTGGTCACGTCGCAACGACGGTCCTGAATTGAATGTAGCGCGGCAGCCGGTGGCCGACACCCGCGAACCTCAGGCAGTCTTGGCCGTGTCGCCCGAGTGGCTGGCCAGGTAATCGCGCAGCGCCTGGCGGCCGCGGTGGATCCGGCTGCGCACGGTGCCCAGCTTGACCCCCAGCGTGGCACCGATCTCCTCGTAGGACAGGCCTTCGATGTCGCACAAGACCACCGCGGCGCGGAATTCCGGCGGCAGCGAGTCCAGCGCGGCCTGCAGATCGGGGCCCAGCCGCGAATCGTGGTAGATCTGCTCGGGGTTCGGCTCGTCGGCCGGTACCCGGTCATAGTCCTCGGGCAGCGCTTCCATGCGGACGCGGCCGCGCCGACGAACCATGTCCAAGAACAGGTTGGTGGTGATGCGGTGCAGCCAGCCCTCGAACGTGCCGGGCTGATAGTTCTGCACCGAGCGGAATACCCGGATGAACGTTTCCTGCGTCAGATCCTCGGCATCGTGCTGATTGCCTGACAAGCGGTAGGCCAGCCGGTACACCCGGTCGGCATGCTGACGCACCAATTCGTCCCAGGACGGCATCGTGGTCTTGTCGCCGGTGGCATCGAAAACCGCGGTGCCAGTCAACTCGTCGGTCGGCTCCACCCAATCCCCGTTGGTGTACTGCTCGAGGTGTGCCATAGACACCGGGGCGACGGGGGCCAGTTTCGTTGTGGTCGTCGGATCCTCCTGGTCACAGCCGTCATCACATATCGACGACTCGATGCTTACGGCAACGCCTTTTTCCACGTGCTTATTCCCGTAACGCCAGCGTCCGCCGTGTTCCATGGGAGATACGGTCTCCGACCGGGGTGTGGTTGGCATATGAGCAAACTGAACTTTTCCTGAGAAAGATTGCCACCCATTATCCAACCAGGCAAAACGGGCCCCGTCGGGGGTGTGATTCTCGGGCTCCGGCACGGGCGTGTCGCGGCTGCGGCCCTCATCGGTTGGCTCTACGCTGCGGGGCATGGCCAGCACCAATGACCCGACGGATGCGCCCCGCAGCCGCAGCGAATCGATCGTCACGCACGCCGAGGGGTCGATCTCCGAGGACGCCATCGTCGCGGCCGCCCGTGAGCGGGCGGTCGACATCGGCGCGGGCGCGGTCACCCCTGCGGTCGGTGCGCTGCTCTGTGTGCTCGCCAAGCTGACCGGCGCCAAGGCGGTCGTCGAGGTCGGCACGGGTGCGGGTGTCAGCGGGTTGTGGTTGCTCTCAGGCATGCGCGAGGACGGCGTGCTCACCACGATCGACGTCGAACCGGAATATCAGCGCGTGGCCAAGCAGGCGTTCACCGAGGCCGGCGTGGGACCGGGGCGGACACGGTTGATCTGCGGCCGCGCGCAGGAGGTGCTCACCCGGCTCGCCGACGAGTCCTACGACCTGGTGTTCATCGACGGCGATCCGATCGACCAGCCGCAGTTCGTCGTCGAAGGGGTGCGGCTGTTGCGGCCCGGTGGCGCGATCGTCGTGCACCGGGCGGCGCTTGGCGGGCGTGCCGGCGACGCCACCGCAAAGGACGCCGAGGTCAGCGCCGTGCGTGAGGCTGCCCGGCTGATCGCCGAGGACGAGCGGCTGACTCCGGTGCTCGTCCCGCTCGGCGACGGCCTGCTCGCCGCCGCCCGCGACTGACCTTCTTTCACGAACTGGGCCCTGGTCGGGCTGATGAGGCGACTCTTTACGCAATCGTGACGGCTTTTTACGCATTTCTGACGGCGTGGGTGCTTGACCTACCACTGAACGCACGTTTAGCGTACTGAACATGCGTTCAGCGTCAGACGATCGAACTGCCATCGCCCGGATCCGCGATGCCGCGATCGAACAGTGGGGAGAGCACGGGTTCAACGTCGGGCTTCGGAGCATCGCCGAGGCTGCGGGCGTGTCCGCCGCACTCGTGATCCATCACTTCGGATCCAAAGAAGGCCTGCGGAAGGCGTGCGACGACTACATCGCAGAGGAGATCCGCACCGGCAAGGCGGCATCAATGGAGACCAGAGACCCGGCGGACTGGTTCGCCCAGATGGCCGAGGTCGAGTCGTACGCGCCGATGATGGCCTATCTGGTGCGCAGCATGCAGTCCGGCAGCGACCTGGCAAAGATGCTGTGGCGCAAGATGATCGACGACGCCGAGCAATACCTGGAAGAAGGCGTGCGAAACGGCGTGCTGAAGCCGAGCCGGGATCCGCGCGCCAGGGCCAAGTACTTGGGCATCACCGGCGGCGGCAGCTTCTTCCTCTATCTGCAAATGCACGACACCCCAACCGATCTGCGCGCCGTTCTCCGCGACTACACCGAGGAGATGATGCTGCCTGCCCTCGAGATCTACACCCACGGTCTGATGACCGACTCCACCATGTACGACGCCTTCCTCGAGACGCGTGAAAAAGGAATCCCGTTCACTTCCAACGAAGGAGAAGGCCATGACGGCTCAAACAGCCCGGTCCCTGCAGCGCGTTGACACCACACGGTCGCAGCGCGCCGTCGAAATCCGGGGTCTGTCCAAGTCTTTCGGCCACACCAAGGCGCTCGACGGCCTGGATCTGACCGTCGCGCCTGGTGACATCACCGGCTTCCTCGGCCCGAACGGCGCGGGCAAGTCCACCACCATCCGCGTGCTGCTCGGACTGCTCCGCGCCGACGGCGGAACCGTCCGGCTGCTCGGCGGCGATCCCTGGCGCGACGCGGTCGGGTTACACCGGCGGATCGCCTACGTGCCCGGCGACGTCACGTTGTGGCCCAACCTGACCGGCCTTCAGGCCATCGACTTTCTGGCCCGGCTGCGGGGCAACGGCGTGGACACCCGGCGCCGCGACCAGCTGACCGAGCGGTTCGAACTCGACCCGCACAAGAAGGCGCGCACGTATTCGAAGGGCAACCGGCAGAAGGTGGCCATCGTCGCCGCGTTCTCCACGAATGCCGAACTCTACATCCTCGACGAGCCGACGTCGGGCCTGGACCCGTTGATGGAGAAGGCGTTTCAGACCTGCGTCCAAGAGGTCGCCGACCGTGGTGCCGCGGTGCTGCTCTCCAGCCACATCCTCGCCGAGGTGGAGAAGCTCTGCGACAACGTCACGATCATCCGTGCCGGCCACGCCGTGAAATCCGGCACGCTCGCAGAGCTGCGACACCTGATGCGAACCACGATCACGGTGCGTACCCGCAGCGACGCCCTTGCGCTGCAACAGGTTCCGTATGTACACGACTTCACCGGCCAGGACGCCTACGTCCGCTTCTCGGTGGATCGCAACGACCTGGACTTCGTCATGGAGCACCTCACCGAACTCGGCATCGAGGAGCTCACCGTGACACCGGCGTCGCTGGAGGATCTGTTCCTGCGCGAGTATCAGGGAGCGAACCGATGACCACCGCTACCGTCGCGCCCCACGCGGCGCAGCACGTTGCGGCCCAGACGGGATCGCCGTTGACCGGCGTGCCAAGCCTGCTTCGGCTCGCGCTGCGCCGCGACCGGATTCGGCTATCCATCTGGATCGCGGTCCTGACGCTGATGATGGTGTACGCCCCGAATGCGGTCAAGCTCGCCTACCCCGAGGACGCGCAACGGCTGGCTCGGGTGAACCTGCTCAAGACGCCCGCCGGAATGATGCTGGGCGGCCCCATGTTTGGCCGCAACGAGACCGACCTCGGCGTGATGATGGCCAACGAACTGATGCTCACGCTGATCGTCGCTGCATCGATCCTCGCCATCACCACCGTCATTCGGCACACTCGCGCTGAGGAGGAGAGCGGCATCGCAGAATTGGTGATGTCATCGGTCGTCGGCCGCTACGCGCGCACATTCGCCGCGCTGATCCTGGTCGGCGGCGTGAACGCGGTGCTGGCGATCACCATGACGCTCGCGATGGCCTCGACGGGTTTCCGGATCGTCGACACCGCGGCGATGTGCCTCGGCGTCACCGGGGTGGCCATGGCATTCGGGGCGGTGGCCGCGGTCACCGCGCAGCTGTGGCGGCAGGCCCGCACCGCGACAGGGGCGGCGATGGCTACGTTGGCGGTGGCCGCACTGGTGCGCGGCATCGGTGACGTCATCAACAATTCCGGGTCCGCGCTGAGCTGGTTCTCCCCCATCGCGTGGGCTCAGCAGATGCGTGCGTTCGTCGACCTGCGCTGGTGGCCGTTTGCGATGCTCGTTGCGCTGACGATCGCGCTGATGGCACTGGCGGCTTGGCTGGAGAGCAGGCGGCAGTACGACGACGGAGTCATCCCGTCCACCAGTGAGCGCCCGAACGCGCGTCCGATCAACGGCGTTTTCGGCCTGCATCTGACGTTGCAGCGAGGCCAGACCATCGGCTGGACCATCGGATTGTTCCTGGGCGGCTTGGCCTTTGGCTCGATGACCAAGTCACTGCTCGACGCCGCGAAAGACAACCCGCTGCTCGCACGGGTGCTCACGGCGCAGGGCACCGACGGTGTCTACACCACGATGACGCAATTCCTGGCGGCCGCCGCTACCGCGTACGTCGTCAGCGCCGTGCTCCGGGTGTACAGCGACGAAGAGTCAGGCCTCGGCGAGGCGGTGCTCGCCGGCGCGGTATCACGGTGGCGGTGGCTGCTGACCGCGGTGGCGTCCGCCGTTGTCGGGTCGATCGTGCTGATGTTCTTCGCCGGGCTGGGCAACGGGCTCGGTGCGGGCATCACCGTCGGTGAGCCCGAAACCATCTGGCGCCTCACATTGGCCGGACTGGCCTATGTGCCTGCCATGGCGGTCATCGCAGGCGTTGCGGCGCTGGCCGTCGCCGTGCGGCATGGCTGGATCGGCTGGCTCGCGGTCACATTCGTCGTCACGTCGCTGTACCTCGGCGCACTGCTGAGGCTACCGCGCTGGCTGATCGACCTGTCGCCGGTGGGTCGCACCACCGCACCGTCACACTATTCCGTCGGTGCACTGACAGTCATGGTCGTCGTCGCCGCGGCGTTGACGCTGCTTGCCGGCTGGATCTATCGCAACCGCGACGCAATCTGAAACGAGGCGATCGTGAAGCTCGGGGCCCAAACACTGGTGTCAAGCTTTATCGCGCTTGTCCTGTTCGGCGCGTTGTTGTTCACACCCGCAGGCACTTTCGACTACTGGCAAGCGTGGCTGTTCATCGCCGTGTTCGTCGTCGCGTCGGCCGTCCCCACCGTGTACCTGGCGCTGAAAGATCCGGCAGCGCTTCAGCGGCGCATGCGTGGCGGCCCGACAGCGGAAACCCGGGGCGCGCAAAAGATCGCCAGCTCGTTCACGTTGCTGTCGTTTCCGGCGGCGATGGTGATCAGCGCGGCCGACCGCCGTTTCGGGTGGTCGGAAGTCCCCGCGGCGGTCTCCCTTCTCGGCGATGTCGTCGTCGCCGTCGGAATCGCCATCACGTTCGCAGTCATCATCCAAAACGGTTATGCGGCGGCCAATATCACCGTGGAGGCAGGACAAAAATTGGTGTCGACCGGACTGTACGAACTGGTCCGGCATCCGATGTACGTCGGGATCCTGATCATCTTGGCGGGCACACCCGTTGCCCTCGGCTCCTATTGGGGGCTGCTCGTCCTCGTCCCCGCCACGTTCACCTTCGCCTTCCGCATCGTCGACGAGGAAAAGATGCTCACAGAGGAACTGGACGGATACCTCGGGTACACCCGCGACGTGCATTACCGGCTGATGCCGTTCGTCTGGTGATCGCCAAGCGAACGACAAAGAGAGAAAGAGAAAGGAACATGAAGACCGCGCTTCAATTGACGGTGTCATCGGTGCTTGGACTTGCATTGATCGGTCTGGCGTTGTTTTGGCCGGGCGGCACGTTCGACTACTGGCAGGCATGGGTTTTCCTCGGCATATTCGTGATCCTGTCGGCGGTCTACACCGTCTATGTGGGAGTGAAGACGCCCGAGGTGCTCCGGCGTCGGATGAATGCAGGTCCGACCCATGAATCCCGGCCAGTACAGAAGGTCGTCAGTTCCGGCGTGGTGCTGATGTTCTTCGCACTCTTGGTCGTCTCCGCGTTCGACCATCGGTTCGGTTGGTCGAACGTGCCGACGGCGGTCGTGCTCGTCGGGCAGATCCTGGTAGCGGTCGGGCTCGGCATCAGCATGCTCGTGGTCGTCCAAAACAGCTATGCCGCCGCGAATATCACCGTCGAGCCCGACCAGAAGGTGGTGTCAACCGGGCTGTACGGCCTGGTGCGGCACCCGATGTACTTCGGCGGTCTCCTGATGATGCTCGGCATCCCTCTCGCGCTCGATTCCTATTGGGGGCTCGTCGTCCTGCTACCGTGCGTGATCCTTCTCGCCGCTCGCATCTTCGATGAGGAGAAGGCGCTGACGGAAGAGTTGGCCGGGTACCGCGAGTACACCGAGAAAGTGCATTCCCGGCTGGTTCCGCATGTGTGGTGAGGGTCGAGAATGATGAAGGTCGCTATTCAGGCAATTGCGTCCGGGTTGATCGGACTGGTCGTGTTCGGGCTGCTGGTGTTCTGGCCGGCAGGCACGTTCGACTACTGGCAGGGTTGGGCGTTCATCGCCGTGTTCGCCGCGTCGACGATGATCCCCAGCCTCTATCTCGCAGCCAAGAATCCGGCCGCGCTCGAGCGGCGTATGCAGGCGGGTCCTGCCGCGGAGACAAGGCCGCTGCAGAAACTCATCATCTCGTTCGCGTTCGTGTCACTTGGGGCGACGATCGTGGTGAGCGCGTTGGACTTTCGCTTCGGCTGGTCAAGCGTGCCCGCGGCGATCTCGGTGATCGGCGACGTGCTGGTGGCGCTCGGACTCGGCATCTCGATGATCGTGACGATCCAGAACGGTTATGCCGCCGCGAACGTCAAGGTCGAGTCGGGACAGGACTTGGTATCGACAGGTTTGTACGGCGTGGTCCGGCACCCGATGTACTTCGGAAACGTCGTGCTGATGATCGGCATCCCGCTGGCGCTCGGCTCCTATTGGGGACTTCTGTTTGTGATCCCCGGTCTTGCCGTCCTCGCCACTCGGATCCTCGACGAGGAGAAGGTGCTCACCCAACAGCTCGCCGGCTACCGCGACTACGCGCAGCGGGTGCACTACCGGCTGGTGCCCTACGTCTGGTGAAGGAGGAGAGTTGAAGATCGCTGTGCAAACACTGGCATCGGGTATTCTCGGGGTGGCGTTCTTCGCCGCGCTGCTGTTCTGGCCGGCTGGCACGCTGAACTATTGGCAGGCATGGGTTTTCATCGCCGTGTTCATCGTGTGCACGCTCGTGCCGAGTGCTTATCTGGCCGTGAAGGATCCGGCTGCGCTGCAGCGGCGGATGAAGGCCGGGCCTACGGCCGAAACCAGATCCGTGCAGAAACTTGTCATGACGGGGACGATCCTTGCCGTGATAGCGGTGCTGGTCATCAGCGCCCTGGACCACCGGTTCGGCTGGTCAAGCGTCCCGACACCGATCGTCATCGTCGGCAACATCCTTGTCGCCGTCGGGCTCGTGGTCGCGCAGCTGGTCGTCATTCAAAACAGCTACGCAGCCGCGACCATCACGGTGGAGGAGGACCAGAAGGTCGTCTCGACCGGCCTCTATGGCCTTGTCCGGCATCCGATGTACGTCGGCACGCTGATCATGATGATCGGCACGCCGCTTGCGCTCGACTCGTACTGGGGACTACTGGCCATTGTCCTGGCACTGCCGGTTCTTGCGGCCCGCATCGAGGACGAAGAGAAGATGCTGCGGCAGGAACTCGACGGCTATGACGAGTACACGCGCAAGCTGCACCACCGGTTGGTGCCCGGCGTCTGGTGACCGTCGGCGGCCCACTCACGTCAGCCCTGCCTGTCATGCCGACGGTCCGTCATCCGTCATACAGATGGCGACAGGAGGTGCGACGTGCCCGCAGAGCCCTTTGAGGAGCACCGCCCGCATCTACGGGCGGTCGCCTACCGCATGCTGGGATCGCTGACCGAGGCCGACGACGCCGTGCAGGAAGCGTGGCTGCGGATGGACCGCACCGACGTCAGCGACGTGCGTAATCTGCGCGGCTGGCTGACGACGGTCGTCGCACGCATCTGCCTGGACATGCTGCGGGCGCGCAATTCGCGGCCCGAGGAGCCGCTCGACGACGTTCTGCCCGTCGCCGCACCTGATGCCGTCGACCCCGAAGCCGAAGCCGTGCTTGCCGACTCCGTCGGAGTGGCGCTGCTCGTCATCCTCCAGACCCTGTCCCCGGCCGAGCGCCTCGCATTCGTGCTGCACGACATGTTCGATCTGCCCTTCGCGGACATCGCACCGATCGTGGGCCGCACGGAGAACACCGCCGCGCAGCTCGCGGCGCGCGCCCGCCGCCGTGTACGCGGTAAGACTCCCGATCCCGCAACGGATTTGGTGCGCCAACGCCTGCTCGTCGACGCGTTCCTCGCCGCCGCCCGCGAGGGTGATTTCGATGCGCTGCTCGCAGTGCTCGACAGCGATGTGGTGCTGCATATCGATGCCACCGCGGCGGGCGCCACGACGACCATCCGCGGCGCCCAAGCGGTGGCCACCAATGCGCACGCCTTCTCGGCCAACGCGCGGTTCGCCGAGCACGCGTTGGTGGACGGCGCCGCCGGCATCGTCGTCGCGCCCAAGGGGAAGCTGGCGCTGGTACTGCGCTTCGGTGTCGTCGGAGACAAGATCACCGAGATCGACATCGCCGCCGACCCGCAGCGGCTGCGTCGCGTCACTTTGGCCGTGCCGGACTGATCTGGGCTGATAATGCGTATGTGGAATTGCTGACCGGCTTCGGGCTGGCCACGGCGGCGGGACTCAACGCCTACATCCCGCTGCTGGCGCTCGGCCTGCTGTCCCGGTTCACCCACCTGGTGACGCTGCCGCACGGCTGGGCCTGGCTGGAGAACGGCTGGGTGATGACGATCGTCGCGGTGCTGCTCGTGGTCGAGATCGTCGCCGACAAGATCCCTGCGCTCGACAGCATCAACGACACTATCCAGACGTTCGTCCGGCCGACGGCAGGCGGCATCGTGTTCGGTTCCGGCACCGCCGCGCAGACGTCCGCGGTGTCCGATCCCGGAGCGTTTGTGCACTCGGGTCAATGGGTTCCCGTCGCCATCGGAGTGGTGACCGCGCTGGTGGTGTCGCTGACGAAATCGACCGTGCGGCCTGCGGCCAATGTCGCCACCGCTGGCATGGCTGCGCCGGTGCTGTCCACCATCGAGGACATCACCAGCGTCGGGCTGGTCTTCCTGGCGATCCTGGTCCCGGTGCTGGTACTCGTGGCCCTGATCGCACTGGTCTTGGCGGTGGTGCGGCTCGTGCGTCGCCGACGACGCAAGGCAGCGACGGAAAGCGGCTAGATCCACACGCCCTTACCGACCGCGACCACTCCCCCTGCACTGATCGCAAACCGCTCGCGGTCCTTCTCGAGGTCCACGCCGACCATCTCGCCGGGCCCCACGACGACGTTCTTGTCGAGGATCGCGTGGCGCACCACCGCGCCGCGGCCCACCCGCGTACCCGGCATGATCACGCTGCCCTCCACGATCGCGCCGTCGTCGACCACCACGTTGGACGACAGCACCGAATTGCGAACTGAGGCAGCCGAAATGATGCTGCCGGCTCCGACTACCGACTCCTGCGCCGAACCGCCGTTGACGAACTTGGCGGGCGCCAGCATCTCCGCCTCGCCGCGGATCGGCCAGCGCTTGTTGTAGAGGTTGAACACCGGGTGCACCGACACCAGGTCCATGTGGGCGTCGTAGAACGCGTCGAGCGTCCCGACGTCGCGCCAGTAACCGTGGTCGCGTTCGGTGGCGCCGGGCACCTCGTTGTTGTTGAAGTCATAGACCGCGGCCATCCCGTCGACGACCAGCCGCGGGATGATGTCGCCACCCATGTCGTGATCGGAGTGGTCATCGTCGGCGTCGGCGCGGATCGCGTCGATGAGCACCTTCGTGGTGAAGATGTAGTTGCCCATCGAGACGAACGTCTGCTCGGGGTCGTCGGGTGTGCCCGGCGGATCGGCAGGCTTCTCGACGAACTCGCGGATGCGGCCCGACTCGTCGGAGTCGATGCAGCCGAATGCGCTGGCCTCGGCCCGCGGTACCCGGATGCCCGCGACCGTCGCGCCTGCGCCGCTGTCGATGTGGAACTGGACCATCTGCTCGGGGTCCATGCGGTACACATGGTCGGCGCCGAACACGACGATGTAGTCAGGGTCCTCGTCGTAGATGAGGTTCAGCGACTGATAGATCGCATCGGCAGACCCGGTGTACCAGCGCGGGCCGAGTCGCTGCTGCGCCGGCACCGGGGTGATGTACTCGCCGGCAAGCCCGGACAACCGCCAGTTCTGCGAGATATGGCGATCCAGCGAATGCGACTTGTATTGGGTGAGCACGCAGATTCGCAGGTATCGGGCGTTGACCAGATTGGACAACACAAAATCGATCAGCCGGTAGGCGCCTCCGAAGGGAACGGCCGGTTTGGCGCGATCAGCTGTCAGCGGATAGAGCCGTTTGCCTTCCCCGCCGGCCAGGACGATGCCAAGGACGTGTGGCAACTCCCTCATGCCCCAAACCTATCCGCAGGTTGACGCCGCGGCTAGCCATTGGCGGCTATTGATGGTTCTGGCGGTCAAGGTATTTGGCGCAATCGCGTTCAAAACAAGCGTTCATGCGGAAGCAACGGCCCACATTTTTGGATACGGTCGTGACTATGCGGGTGGCGATGATGACTCGGGAGTATCCACCCGAGGTCTATGGCGGGGCAGGGGTGCACGTCACTGAGCTTGTCGCTCAGCTGCGCCATCTGTGCGAGGTCGACGTGCACTGCATGGGGGCCACTCGTCCGGGGGTGTCCGTGGCGCAGCCCGATCCGGCACTCAAGGGCGCCAACGCCGCGCTGTCGACGCTGTCGGCAGACCTCAACATGGTCAATGGCGCGTCGAACGCCACCGTCGTGCATTCACACACCTGGTACACCGGCCTGGCCGGGCACCTAGCCGCGCTGCTGTACGGCATTCCGCACGTGCTGACCGCGCATTCGCTCGAACCGATGCGGCCGTGGAAGGCCGAACAACTCGGCGGCGGATACCGGGTGTCGTCGTGGGTGGAGAAGATCGCGGTCGATGCCGCCGATGCGGTGATCGCCGTCAGTTCCGGCATGCGCGACGACGTGCTGAAGACGTATCCCGCACTCGATCCCAACCGAGTGCATGTGGTGCGCAACGGGATCGACACCGATGTTTGGTACGCGGTCGAGGGAAGGCAGGACGACTCGGTACTGGAAGAGCTCGGTGTCGACCTGAAGCGCCCCATCGTGGCCTTCGTCGGTCGGATCACCCGGCAGAAGGGGGTCGCACATCTGATCGCGGCCGCCCATCATTTCGCACCCGACATCCAGCTCGTGCTGTGCGCGGGCGCACCGGACACCCCGGAGATCGCGGCCGAGGTGACGTCGGCAGTACAGGAGCTGGCGCGCGTCCGCAGCGGCGTATTCTGGGTGCGCGAGATGCTGCCGATCGGCAAGATCCGCGAAATACTCTCAGCAGCAACCGTTTTCGTGTGTCCGTCGGTATACGAACCGCTGGGGATCGTCAACCTCGAGGCGATGGCGTGCGCGACGGCCGTGGTGGCCTCCGACGTCGGCGGCATTCCAGAGGTGGTCGCGGACCGGCAGACGGGTCTGTTGGTGCACTACGAAGCGAGCGACCCGGAGTCCTTCGAGCGTCGGCTCGCCGACGCGGTCAACTCGTTGGTGGCCGATCCGGGGAAGGCCCGCCAGTACGGCCGGGCCGGGCGGCAGCGCTGTATCCAAGAGTTTTCCTGGGCGCACATCGCGGAGCAGACCCTGGAGATCTACCGAAAAGTGTCCTCATGAATTTCGGCGTGAACGGCTGCGCTCACCGCAACCGAGCACGCCGAAATTGCTAGCTGGTGACGCCCTTGAGCTCGTCGCCGAGGGCGGCCGCTTCTTCGGGAGTGAGTTCGACGACTAGTCGTCCGCCGCCTTCCAGTGGTACCCGCATCACGATGCCGCGCCCCTCCTTGGTTGCTTCCAGTGGACCGTCGCCGGTCCGGGGCTTCATCGCCGCCATCGAGTGCTCCCTCCACATGAGCTGGCCC
>Ga0105243_10002936_pt1 | contig 14105 bp, 17 predicted proteins | sample KBSM34metaG_FD_81525 | JGI IMG/M metagenome (GOLD analysis project Ga0105243, IMG submission 81525) | Miscanthus rhizosphere microbial communities from Kellogg Biological Station, Michigan, USA - KBS M3-4 metaG | ecosystem: Host-associated > Plants > Roots > Rhizosphere > Soil | place...
AAGGTGTTCTCGCTCTTTCCGCGGCTGGCCGAGCGCTGGCAGAACATGGGCAACCAGCTCTCGGGCGGCGAGCAGCAGATGCTCGCCATCGGCAGAGCCCTCGTCACCAATCCCCATCTGCTCATCTTGGATGAGGCCACCGAAGGGCTCGCGCCGCTGGTGCGCGAGGAGATCTGGAAATGCCTCGAGCAGCTGCGCGCCGACGGCCAGACCATCCTGGTGATCGACAAGTACGTCGAGCGGCTGGTGAAGCTCGCCGACCGGCACACCATCATCGAGCGCGGGCGCGTGGCGTGGCAGGGAACCTCCGCCGCGCTCGGCGCCGACCGCGGACTGTGGCATCGGTACCTCGGCATATGAATTTGCACTGGCCATCATCGCTTGCGGAATTGCACAGGATCCAACGCGAGCGCAAGCAGATTGCCGTCGAGCGTGCGCGCCAATCCGCTTTTCTTCGCAAGAGAATTCCCAACGGAGAGGCAGAGGCGATCTGGCACAAGATCCCGCTGCTCACCAAGGAAGAGCTGCGACAGATCCCGCCGGAGCGCTTCCATGACGAGTTCTGCATCCAGCCGCGCACCAGGGTGGTCGAGTACTGGCGCTCGGGCGGCGCCACCGGGCGGCCGCTGTTCTATCCGCGCTCGGCCGAAGACATGGAGCACGGCCTGCGCGCTTTCGAGCGCGCCTGGGCGCTGATCGGTGCGGTGCCGGATGACTGCGCGCACATCTCCTTCCCGCTCGGCGTGCACCCGGTGGCGCACTTATATGCGCGCACCGCGATCAGCCACGGCATCGGCACCGTGTGGTGCGGCGCCGGCACCAACACCCCGTCCGAAACCCAGCTCGAGCTCGTCGACCACCTCAAGCCGACGATCTGGCTCGGCATGGCGAGCTACGGCCTGCATCTCGCGAACCTGGCGGAAGCAAAAGGATTTGATTTGAAGAATTCCACGGTAAAAAAGCTGATCGTGGCGGCTGAGCCGCTCTCTCCGGTGAAGAGGCAAAAGCTGGAACGTGCGTGGGGCGCGGAGGTGTTCGACCACTTCGGCATGACCGAGGGCGCGTTCGTCGCCGGCGAAGGCATCGGCCACCACGGCCTGCACGTCTGGGCCGACCAGTTCTACTGCGAGGTGGTGGACGAGAAGACCGGCGAGCCGCTGCCGGAAGGCCAGGTCGGCTCGCTCGTGGTGACGCCGCTGTGGAACAACTCGATGACGCCTTTTCTTCGCTGGTCCTCGGGGGACCTGGTGAGTTTCAGTTCCGAAGGTAAAGGCGACGGTCCCTGGTCGGTGTTCCCGATGCTCAAGCATGCGCGGCGCACGGTCGGCTTCTTCAAGGTGCGCGGCGTCAACATCAACCACGCCGAGCTCGAGGACGCGCTGTTCCGCGATCCGGACGTAGTGGACTTCCGCGCGGAAGTGTCGAACGATGGCGATAACGACGTGCTGCATCTGTTCGTGGAAAGCCGCAGCGGCAAGGACCCGGCGAGCGAAGTGGTGCGCAAGGGCTTCCAGCTCACGCCGAAAGTGACTCTGCTGCCGCGTGGCACCATCGCGCGTGAATTCGAAGCCGCGGTGAAGGCGCCGCGCTTCGTCGACAAACGGGGCTAAGACATGCGAGCTTTTTTCCTCCTGGTGGTCCTGCTGTGCGGCGTTGCACAGGCGCAGGACTACCCCTCCAAGAGCGTGCGCCTGATCGCCGCGGCGGCGCCCGGCGGCAATCCGGACATCCTCGCGCGCATGCTGGCCGCCAAGCTGAGCGACGCCTTCGGCCGGCCGTTCGTGGTCGAAAACATCCCGGGCGCGGGCGGCGTGGTCGCGGCCGAGCAGGTGGCGCGCGCCGCGCCCGACGGCCACACCCTGATGCTCGGCGACTCGGGCGCGATGGCGATCAACGTGGCGCTGAACCCGAAGCTCTCCTACCAGCCGCTGAAGGATTTCACCCTGATCACCGCGCTCGCCGCGGTGCCGACGGTGCTGGTGGTCCATCCTTCGCTTTCCGCGACTTCACTGAACGACTTCATCAGAGAGGCGAAATCCCGGCAGCTGGCCTACGGCTCGGCCGGCAACGGCTCGGTACACCACCTGACCATGGCGGTGTTCCTGGCGCGTAACGGTCTCGAAATGCTGCACGTGCCCTACAAAGGCGGCACCGCGCTGGTCGGCGCGGTGCTGGCGGGCGAAGTGCAGTCGGGCTGGTCCGGGATCCCGAACGTCGCCGCGCACATCCGCGCGGGCAAGCTGCGCGTGCTGTGCATCAGCACCGCGCGGCGCTCGGCGTCGCTGCCCGAGGTGCCGACCGCGATCGAGCTGGGGATCGCCGGCTTCGACATCGCCACCACCATCGGCCTGCAGGCGCCCGCCGGCCTGTCGCGCGATATCGTGGCGCGGCTCCAGGCAGCGGTGGCGAAGGCGTTGCGCGAGAAGGACGTCGCCGAGCGTATGGCAAACCTCGGCATGGAGCTGGCCGAGAACGGCACCGAGCACTACACGCGCTTCGCGCGCGAGGACCTGGAGCGCTATGCTGCGGCCGTCAAAGCCGCAGGCGTGAAGCAAGAGTAGTTATTTCGTTGAAATGGCGATCGGGTCGCTCGCCGGGAAGGTCTGCTCCAGCGCCTGGTCGAGCATTTTCTCGATGTGCTCGTCGCGCGGCGCCGCCAGCACCCGGCAGATGTCGTCATGACCGAGCAGCACCGCGACCCGCAGGGGCGTATGCCCTTCGCGGTTGGTAATGCGCGGATCCGCTCCCGCTTCCAGCAGGCGCTGGACTTCGCCGATGTCGCCTTCCGCCGCCGCCGAATGCAGCAGCGTGTTGCCGAAAGGTCCCTGTGTATTCGGATTAGTCATGACCCAGTGACAATCGGAAGCCGCGTCCGGTTCCACACGTATTACGATTGAAGCAATGCAATTCGGCATCTTCGACTGGATCGAAGCCTCGGGCAGACTGCCGGCCCAAGTCTACGAGCACAAGCTCGAGCTCGCGTCCGCCGCCGACCGCGCCGGCTTCCACGGCTTCTTCATTGCCGAGCACCACGGCACGCCGCTTTCCATCGACGGCTCGCCGAGCGCGCTGCTCTCGGCGCTGTTCCAGCGCACGCGCCACCTGCGCGCCGGCGCGCTCACCTTCTGCCTGCCGTGGTACCACCCGTACCGCTTCTACAGCGAAGTGTGCATGCTCGACCAGATGTCGCACGGCCGGCTCGAGCTCGGCGTCGGGCGCGGCGTGTCGCCGATCGAATCGCGGATCTTCGGCCTGTCCAGCATCGAGGAGTCCCGCGAGCGCTATCGGCAGACGCTGGAAACCTTCTTCGCCGCCTGCGCCTCGCCGACCATGAAGGTGAACGGCGTGGAGGCCGAGCTGCACGTGAAGCCGCACCAGCGCCCCTACCCGCCGCTCTGGTTCCCGAGCTCGAACAAGGAGTCGATCGAGTTCACCGCCAGGCACGGCTACCACACCGCGTTCATCGGCAAGCACGCCGACTGCAAGCCGCTGTTCGAGCGCTACCGCGAGCTGTGGGAGCAGCACCGGAACGATCCCGGGCGCCACAACGCGCACGTCGCCGCGCCGATCCTCGCGCGCACCCAGCACCTGGTGATCGCCGACACCGACGCCGAGGCCAAAGCCCTGGGCGAGAGCGCCTACCAGGTCTGGTCCGGCCACGTCCATCACCTGACGCGCAAGCTCGGCCGCCCCGACGCGTTCAAAGCCACGCCTTACGACGAGGATTCCGCGCAGCGCCTGATCACCGGCTCGCCGCGCATCGCGCTGGAGAAGCTGCAGGAAATGCTGCGCGCGACCGGCGCGAACTACCTGATGTGCGTGCTCTCGTTCGGCGACCTGCCGGCGGAAGCGGCGATGCAGTCGCTCGACCTGTTCGCCGCCGAGGTCAAACCCAAAATGGGGACGTGCCCTATTTTCTGAAAATAGGGTACGTCCCCATTTTTACGCGCGGTTGATCATCCGAGTGAGCACGCGGGGATCGGCGGGCTTGGTGAGGTGGTGGTCGAAGCCCGCCTCGCGCGCGCGCTGCACGTCGGCTTCGGCGCCCCAGCCGGTGAGCGCGATCAGGCGCAGCCCGGTGCCGCGGCGCGCGCGCAGCTCGCGCGCCACCTGGTAGCCGTCGCGCACCGGCATGCCGATGTCGAGCACCGCCACGTGCGGGTGGAATGACTCGCTGAGCTCGAGCGCCGCGCCCCCGTCGTAGGCGGTGCGCACTTCGAAGCCATAGAGGGCAAGGATGCGGCACAGGGTGTCGGCGGCATCGCGGTTGTCGTCGGCCACCAGCACGCGCACGCCCGGCGGCGCCACCGCCGGCGCGGCCACGGCGTGCGGCAGCGTCGCGGGCGCCTCGGCGGCGAGCGGCAGGCGCACTTCGAAGCGGCTGCCCTTCCCGGGCCCCTCGCTCGCCGCGCTCACCGCGCCGCCGTGCAGCTCGACGATGCCGCGCACCAGCGACAGGCCGATGCCGAGCCCGGCCGCCGAGTGCTGTGCCGGCGCCCACTGCGCGAACGGCTCGAAGATCTGGCGCGCGAGCTCGGGCGGAAACCCCATGCCGTTGTCGACCACGGCGATGACCACCTCCTCGCCCGCCCGGTCGGCGCTGACCTCGATCGCGCCTCCCGGTGCGGTGTACTTGGCCGCGTTGTTGAGCAGGTTGGAGAGCACCTGCGCGAGGCGCGTGGGATCGGCATCCAGCATTGCCTGCGCAGCCGGCAGGCGCGTGACCAGCTTGTGGCCCGCGGCCTCGAGCGCCGGCCGGCTGGTCTCGAGCGCCGCGCTCACCACCGTGGCGAGCGTGACGCGCTCGCGGCGCAGCAGCAGCTTGCCGCTCGAGACGCGCGCCACGTCGAGCAGGTCGTCGACCAGGCGCGCCATGTGCGCCACCTGGCGCTCGATCACCGCCCGGCTCCAGGCGCGGTCGGGCTCGGCCGTGCCGTCGCGGCCGAGGATCGCGACCGCGGTGCGGATCGGCGCAAGCGGATTGCGCAGCTCGTGCGCGAGCGTGGCGATGAACTGGTCCTTGCGCCGGTCGGCGGTGCGCAGCGCTTCTTCGGCGGCGCGCTGCTCGGTCACGTCCCGGGTAATGGAGCCGACATAGTGCCGGCCGGAATCGTCGCGCAGCGGGAACTTCACGCTGCTCAGCGTGCGCTCGCCCTGCGGGGTCTGCAGCCTCAGGTCGTAGAGCTTCGGCGCGCCGTGCTCGAGCACCGCCCGGTCGTGGTCGACGATCTCGCCGGCAACGCGCCCCGCGATCAGCTCGTCATCGGTCTTGCCGAGCCAGTCGGTCCTGCCGATCAGGCGCTCGGCGGCCCGGTTCATGAAGAGGTAGCGGCCGGCCTCGTCCTTGAGGAACACGCCGCTCGGCGAGTGCTGCATGAAGGCGCGAAAGCGCTGCTCGCTTTCCGCGCTGCGGCGCCGCGCGCTCTGCATCGCGCCGCCGAGCGCGGCGATCAGGATGGTCGACAGCGCGTAGGCCAGGATCTCGATTACGTCCGTGCTGCCGCGCAGGTTGATCTGCCCGCGCGGCTCGACGAACAGCAGCTGCGCCGCCACCCAGGCTACGGCGGCGGCGAGCAGCGCCGGCCCGGCGCCGCCGAACCACGCGGCGACGATGACCGCGCCGAACAGCGTGATGTACGGCACGCGCCCGCCCAGCCAGGGGTCGAGCCCCGCACGCAGGCCGAGCGCCGCGCAGACCGCGAGCAGTGCGATGAGATACGGAAGCCAGCGGCGCTGGTGCAAGGGGTGCTAGAGCCCGAAGATGCGCATGGCGTTGCCGCCGCGCACGGCGTCGCGCTGCGACGCTGGCAGTGCGTCCACCCGGCTGAGGCAGCCCTTCATGTCGCCGATATTGTGCGGATAGTCGGAGCCATAGAGCACGTTTGCGTCGCCGCCGACCTTGAGCGCGAGCTCGAGCGACTCCTGCTGGAACACCACGGAATCGTAATAGATCCGGTTGAGATAGGTCGAGGGCCTGCGGGAAATCTTCTCGCGGCACGCCGGCATGTTGTCGAAGCAAATGTCGAGCCGCCCGGCGATGTACGGCAGCGCGCCGCCGCCGTGCGAGGCGATCAGCTTGAGCTTCGGATAGCGGTCGAAGAAGCCGTCGAAGATCATGCGCGCCACCGCGAGCGAGGTGTCGAACATGAAGCCGACCGAAGCGATCAGGTTGTAGCGCATCACGTCGAGCTCGGCAGTGCCGGGGGGCGCGGTGGGATGCACCAGGACCGGGAGTCCGCGCTTGTCGATTTCTTTCCACACTGAAGAAAACTTCCGGTCAGTCAGCGAAACGCCATCGATGTTGGCCAGCACCATGACGCCGACGGCGCCGAGCACGTCGCACGCGCGCTTCAGCTCGGCGAGCGCGAGCTTCGGGTGCTGCCAGGGCAGCGAGCACATGAAGCGGATGCGCGACGGGTACTGCTTCTGGCGCGCGGCCATGTCGTCGTTGATGAGCTTCGTCGCTTCGAGGCTGGTCTTCGCGGAGCCCCAATACACATTGGGACTAGTGAGCGTAACGATCGCGATGTCGACGCCGGCCGCGTCCATCGCCTGGATGCGCAGGTCGTAGTCGAACATTCCCGGCATCAGGGTCATGAACGGCGCGCCGTCCTTGAAGATGCCGGTCTGGCCGCCGACGACCTTCTTTACCTTGTAGTGCCTGCCGTGCTTCCTGAGGAGCTTTAGGAACCCCTCGTTGAGCATGTGGGTGTGGACATCGACTACCTTCACTTCAATGCCCGACGCGATGCGTGGCCTTCTCGTAGTAGCTCAAATCCACGTAGCGCTCGGCTGAGGGCGCTTTGCCGCCCCAGCTGCCCTCGATCTCGGCGCGCAGCGAAAGCACGTTGCGGAAGCCGGCCTCGTCGAATTTCGCGTCCTTCGCCAGGCCGAACTTCGGATCGGCCAGCAGCTCCCAGGTGCGCGCCGCCACCGCGGGCTGCAGCTTGAAGCGCTCGACCAGCATCCTGGCCGCCGCTTCCTTGTTGGCCGGCGTGACCGCCCAGCGCGTGGCCTCGATCTGCGCGGCGATGTAGCGCTCGAGCAGCTCGCGGTTGGCGCTGGCCCACTTGCGCAGCACGAACGCGCCGGTGGCCTGGTAGGGCCCGATCAGGTCGACCGCGCGGCCCATGCTCTTCAGCCCGGTGGCGGCGGCGTCGACCGAGAACGGCGGGTTGAGCATCGAGGCGGCGTTGGTCTTGTCCTCGCGCATCGCGCGATAGCGGAACAGCGTGCCGCCGACTTCCTTCAGCGTGTAGTCCGAGTCCTTGATGCCGTTCATGCGCAGGATCTTCTTCGCCTGCAGCGCATAGGCGGTGTTCGGCGCATCGACGATCACCGTGCGTCCCTTCAGGTCGGCGATCGACTGGATCTCGGGCTGGACGAAGAACTCGTTCATGCTCGAGTCGCCGCCGGTGACGATCACCACGTCGTGCTTCGCCATCTCCACCATCGCCACCGCGTTGTCGACCGCGGAGTGCGCGATCTGGAAGTCGCCCGAGGCCAGCCCGTCGCGCAGCTCCTGCGAGCTGGCGGTGAACAGCAGCTCGAGCTTGATGCCGTGGCGCTCGAAGATGCCCTGCTGCACGCCGGCGATCAGCGGCAATGCCTGCGCCCCGGGGAACACCTTGGTGCGCACGGGGGTTTGAGCAGCAGCGAAATTCGAAACGAGGGCTAACGCGAGCAGGAACAGTCGGATCATGGCGCCTCCTCCAGAGGAACGGCTAGATTATCATTCCGTCGAGGAGAAAACCGCCATGCTTGATGAACGCATCAGAGATCGCTTCACAGACCTCCACAAGTTCGTCGAGCCCGACCGGGTGCGGCGCGAGGTGTACACCGACCCGCAGATCTTCGAGCTCGAGATGCAGCGCATCCACGAGACGGTGTGGATCTACTGCGGCCACGAGAGCCAGGTGCCGAAGGCCGGCGACTACTACACGGTGCAGATCGGCCGCCAGCCGATGCTCATGGTGCGCGGCTCGGACGGCAAGGTAAACGTGCTCTACAACCGTTGTCCCCACCGCGGCAACATGATGTGCGGCGACCGCAACGGCAACACCGGCGAGTTCTTCCGCTGCTCCTACCACGCGTGGACCTTCCACCACGACGGCAAGCTGCGCACCATCCCGATGATGGAGTCGGGCTACGCCGGCACGCGCTGGGGGAAGGACAACCCCGACTGCAGCATGAAGCGCGCGGCACGCGTCGAGAACTACCGCGGCTTCGTTTTCGCCAGCCTGGCCAGCGACGGGCCGACGCTGAAGGAATTCCTGGGTGAATCGCGCGTCGCGTTCGACGACATGTGCGACCGTGCGCCGGAGGGCGAGGTCGAGGTGGTGCCGAACTGCTTCCGCGTCATCCAGCACTCGAACTGGAAGATCTTCCTCGAGAACCAGCTCGACGCGCTGCATCCCTCGGTAGTGCACCAGTCCACCGGCCGCGCGGCGCACAACATCGAGAAAGAGCTCGCCAAGAAGGCCAAGAGCGGCGAGGCGCCGCTCTCGTATCACATGCTGTCGGCCTTCGCGACGGTCACCATCGACAAGTGGGACGCGTTCCAGACCATCAACTATCCCCACGGCCACTGCGTGCTCACCGGTTACATGGGCTTGAGGCCGCGGGACCCGGATACTCTTTCTTATGAGAACACACTCGAAAAAGCCTACGGGAAGAAGCGCATGGAGGAGATCCTGGCGGTCAACATCCACCACGTGCTGATCTACCCAGGGCTGTCGGTGCAGTCGCCCCTTCAGCAGCTGCGCGCCGTGCGGCCGCTCGGCGTCGACAAGACGCTGACCGAGATCTGGCATTTCCGCCTGAAGGGCGCGCCCGAGGCGATCTACCGGCGCTCGCTCGCCTACTACAACCTGGTGAACTCGCCGGCGACGCTGATCAACGCCGACGACCTGGAGAATTTCTGGAAATGCCACCAGGGCCTCGCCTCCGACGGCGGCGACTGGGTCAGCTTCGGACGCCATTTCGGCCGCGACGTCGAAAAGGACGGCCACGTCGAGTCCGGCCCGAACATGGGCACTTCCGAGGCGCCGATGCGCGGCCAGATGAAAGCGTGGGCGGAGTACATGCGTGGCGCTTAAGCGGCTGAAGAAGGCGGTCAGGAAGGGACTGCAGCGCGCGGTCGGGAACGGACACTCGACGCAGCACGCGGTCGAGCAGTTCCTCTACCGCCAGGCCGACCTGCTCGACCGCAAGCAGTGGGAGGACTGGATCGGCCTCTTCACCGAAGACGGCGTCTACTGGATGCCGCCCGAGCCTTCGTATACCACCTGGGACGGCACGCCCGCGATCTTCGCCGAGGACAAGAACCTGATGCGCGTGCGCATGGGCCGCGTGCTGCACCCCGACGCGTGGTCGCAGCGCCCGCTATGGGGCACGAACCATGTGGTGTCGAACGTGATCCTGGAAAAGGAATCGCCCAACGGCGATGTGCTGGTGCGCTCGCGCTTCCACATGATGGAGCTGCGCCGCGATGATGTCCGGCACTTCGCGGGTTGTTACTCCCATCAATTGAAAAAAACAAAAGACGGCTACCGCATCAAGCTGCAGCGCGTGGACATGACCAACGCGCAGGCGGCGTACGACTACGTGTTACAGGTTTGGGTTTGAATTCCTGAGCCGCTGTTCCAGCCAGCTCGCGAGGTCGATGCCCATGAACGGGACCCCCGGCCGCAGCGTGGTGCCGGGCGAGACTTGCATGCGGCCGTGAGGATGCTCGATGGTGATTGGGTCAATACAAATCCAGGAACCGTCCTCGTTCCGCCAGAAGGCAGTACGGACGTCATGGACCGTCATCGCTACTCCCAGCCTGCTTCACCATAGGCCGCTCGCCGGGCGAATTCAAGCACCTTAGGGAAAGGCCCTACGTCAATTCGCGGGAATGCACTACCCGCACGGCGCACAAACCTTGCTGCGTTCCTGGCGCCGCAAGTCCTATAACTTCGTCCAACCAGGATCCAAAATGAAACCGGAAACACCGAACGAGCAGGTCATCGAGCTATTGCTGCAATCGCTGGAGCACGAGAACGGCGGCGTGCAGGTCTATGAAACGGCGCTGAAATGCGCGGTGAACGAGGACCTGAAGGAAGAGTGGGAAAAATATCTGGAAGAGACCACACACCACGTAGAGGTACTCACCGACGTGTGTCAAACACTGGGCATCGACGCGGCGAAGGAAACCCCGGGCGTGCTCGTGGTGCGTCACATGGGTCAATCCCTCGTCAAGGCCATGGAGATGGCGCTGCAGGCCGGCAAGCCCGAGGCGGCGCAGCTGGTCGCGTGCGAATGCGTGGTGCTCGCCGAAACCAAGGACCATTTGAACTGGGAACTGATCGGCAAATGCGGCAAGAAGCTGCTGAAGGGCAAGGACGGCAAGGCGCTCAAGGATGCCTACGAGGAGATCGAGGACCAGGAAGACGAGCACCTGTATCACACCAAGGGCTGGTGCCGGGAGCTGTGGATCGAGTCGCTCGGGATGAAAGCCGTGCTGCCGCCGCCCGAGGAAAAGCGGCACGTCACGACTGCAATCGGCGCCGCGAAAGCGGAGCAGTCCGCCGAGAAGTCGAGGTAGCCAATGGAACCGAAATCCGGCAAACCGTTGCGCCTGTTCAACCCGCTCGCGATCTGGACCGACGTCGCGTTGAAGTCCGGTGCAGCGATGCTGGACGCCGCGCAAGCCGCGATCAGCCGCCCGAGGCCGATGAAAGTGGCGGTGATCCGGACCGAGGACGCGCCGCCCTCGAAGGCGGCGCCCGCCCCGCTGTCCAAATCGGCTAGGAAAGCCCGAAAAAACGCAGCATCTCGCGCGAAGCGTCGGGGCCGTTAGCGTCGGTGTAGGAGCCGCGGCCGCTGCCGCCGAACCAGGCGTGGCCCGCGCCGTGCACTTCCCAGTGCTCGAGGACGGTGCGGCCCGCCGCGTCCTTGTGCACGCTGCACGTATAAGCGTAACCGCCCGGCACCTGGCCGCGCTGGACCACGACATCGAGCGATTCGTCATGGCGGTCCACGCACTGCGAGGCGACCTGTGCGCCATTGCGAGGGTGCACGGTGGCATCACGATCGCCGTGAAACACGATCGCCGGCACGACGCGTCCCGCAGCCGCGCCTGACGGTGACGCGGGCGGCGCGCCGCGCATGGCGGCGAAGGCGGTCGCCACATCGTGCGCGCTTCCCACCGGCAAGCCGGAATGGATGCCGATGGCCGCATAAATATCCGGATAAGCCGAGCCCATCACCGCAGCCATCGCTCCGCCGGCCGACAGGCCGGCGACGTAGACCTTGCCCGCATCGATGCCATAGCGCTTCACCACTTCCCGCGTCATGCCGGCGATGATCGCCGGCTCGCCCTTGTCGCGGCGCTGGTGCGCGCGCTTGAACCAGTTCCAGCACTGCGACTGGTTGGCGGCCCGGGTCTGCGCGGGGTAGAGAACCAGGCACTGCCGCTCCTCGGCGATCGTATTCATCTGCGTGCCGGCGGCAAAATCGTCCGGGTTCTGCGTGCAGCCGTGCAGCATCACCACCAGCGGCAGCGTCTTCCCGGCCTCGTAGCCCGTCGGAAGGTAGAGCTTGTAGGGGCGCGTCCCCTGCTGATGCTTGTAGGACCCCGCGATGAATTCTCCAGCATGGCCTTTCGGCATTTCGATCGTTTCCTGCCGCTCGCGCGGCTTCGACGGGGGAACCGATTGTTGTCGACCCAGCGCGCGCTGAATCGCCGCGGTCGCCTCCAGAAGATTTCCCGCGCGCGTGAGCTGAGTCGCTTCGAGCATGCCAAGGGCCAAGCAGTCATTCATTGCCATCGAATTCCTTCGGTTGAACTAGCGGGTGCGATCGGCCAGCGCGGCCTTCACTGCGGGACTGGCGCGCAGCGCGCCGAGCACCGAGATGGAGGCAATCGCCTGCCGGGCGAGCTGCGGGGTCACGTCGTCGTCGATCGTCGCGAGTCCCAGCACCTGGATCTGGAGCTGCGCTCCGGATGCCAGTACTTTCTCGAGGTCCCGCCGCGTGTAGCGCTGCAGGCCGAGCACCATCTCGCGCCGCGCAACGCTTTGCTTCAGCACCTCGCCATGCGTGGAAAGCTGATTACGAATCGCGGTCCGGATGAAGTCGGTCCGGTTCGAATAGAACCCGTCCTCGACCAGCAGATCGACCCGCCCGAGGTCGACGAACCCCAGGTTGATCGTGATCTTCTCCGTTTCAGCTTCTTTCGCCATCCGTGCACCATCCATCTACCGTCCACATGGATGGAAGAGTACGCCGACCAAGGCCGCGCGTCTGTCGGGCGGCGACGCATAAAGGCGTGGGGACCGGCCTGACAGTCCGGCCGGCCCAGTGCAGCGCGCGCCGCTATGTTGGTGATCGCACAGATTGCGGATGCGGGCTGCCGCTATAAAGTCTCGGTGAGTGCTTGCCCTGGTTCGGCCTTTGCGCACCGGCTTCGTGAGACGCCGGGCCACCTGAGGGTCGAGTTCGGTTACGTCACGGTGAGCGAGATCGCCGAGCTGTATCGCACCCTCGCGGTGACGTGCATCGAGCGGCAACTCGCGCGCGTGCTGATCGTCGCCGGGGACGACGATCCTGCGGGCGAGCATGCGCTGCGCGATGCCCTGACCACGATGGTCCTCGCCGGCATTCCCAGGGACTTCCGGCTCGCCCTGGTCGCGGCTTTGCCGCGCGTGGCGCAGACCTATGCCGTTACACAGCGCGATTTCAATGCGGCCGGGATCAAGACCCGGGTATTCGAGAACGAGGAGGACGCCGCGCGGTGGCTTGACGGCGGGGACGGCGGCGCGCGTCGGGCTGCTTGAAGCTGCGCTTCAGCCTGGCGGCGGCGAGAGCCTTTTCAGCTGCTCGTCCAGCCATTTCGCCATGTCGATGCCCATGAAGGGAACGCCCGGCGTCAGCGTCGTGCCCGGCGAGAATTGCATTCGGCCCCTGGGATGATCGATCGTGACGGGGTCAATACAGATCCAGGAACCGTCCTCGTTCCGCCAGAAGGCATTCCTGACGTCGTGCTCCGTCATGGCCTTTCCCCTGCCCCCCGATACACCATAGGCGCGATACCGGGCAATTTCAACCGTATCGCAGCTTGCTGCGCTGCGATTTTGTACATATTGCGGCGCCCGGGATGCATGTGAGGAAATCTCCGTCGCACGTTCGCAGGTTTTTCCCGACAGCCGTATGTTCGGTATCGCACAGATAGCTCACGCCTTAAAAAGCGAGCATCTGGTGCTTCCATGTCGGGCGACACGCCGTACACGAGGACATTTCGCCTGGCGATCGACAGGCTGGGCGGCGCCGAGCAGCTCGCGCGGGCAATCGGCGCTTCAGTCGCAGAGATCGAAGCCTGGGCCGCAGGACATGCGCATCCACCCCCAGGCGCGTTCCTGAACGCGATCGACGTCGTCGCCGGGCGCTGGGTTCCCGCCCGCCGGGCGCCAATCTGACCTCCTGAAGCTTCCACCGGTTTCGAGCATCCGCACGGCTGCGCGGAGATAATCCTCCGCGAATGGCCGTCGCCAAAGCCAGCCTGCTGATCGCGGTCCTGCTCGTCTGGCAGCTCGCCGCGCTGCGCGGGCTGCCGGAATACGTTCTCTCTCCTGTTCAAATCGCCGCATTTTTCGCGCAAGCGCTGGGGACGAGGGAGCTCTACGAGAACATCGGCGCGAGCCTCGGGCGCGCACTGCCCGGCTTCCTGATCGGCAGCGCGCTCGGCGCGGCGCTCGGCCTCGCCGCCGGCACGGCGCGCTGGTTCGACCGCCTGCTCAGCCCCGCGGTGTTCCTCACCTACCCGGTGCCCAAGATCGTGATGCTGCCGATCTTCATGATCTGGTTCGGCATCGGCGACCTGTCGAAGGTGCTGATCATCGCGCTCGCCTGCTTCTACCCGGTGTTCATCAACGCCTACACCGGCGCGCGGCAGACCCGGACGATCCTGGTGTGGTCGGCGCTCGGCATGGGCGCGAGCCGCTGGCAAGTGTTCCGCCGCGTGGTGGTGCCGAGCGCGGCGCCGATGATCTTCGTCTGCCGGCGCGGGGCCCACCCGGTTCTACTCTCTTTCCCGACCCGCCGCGCACTCGAACTCGGGCGCA
>Ga0105243_10002937_pt1 | contig 14103 bp, 18 predicted proteins | sample KBSM34metaG_FD_81525 | JGI IMG/M metagenome (GOLD analysis project Ga0105243, IMG submission 81525) | Miscanthus rhizosphere microbial communities from Kellogg Biological Station, Michigan, USA - KBS M3-4 metaG | ecosystem: Host-associated > Plants > Roots > Rhizosphere > Soil | place...
CGCGCTCGCGGGCGGGGTGGGGGCCGTGCTGATCGTCGGTGCGGTCGCCGCGACCAACCGGCGCGGGCGGGGTACCACCACCGCCGTCGGCGCGGCGACCCGATCGGCGCTCGCATGACCGCCGTGATCGATCGGCCCACCGCGACCGTTGACATCGCCGCCGTCGCGCTGCCCCGGGTACTCACCAGCGTCGCCGTCACGTCGATGGTCGCGGTCTCGCTCGCGCCCTCCCTGCTCCCCCGCAGCGCGGTGGTCCAGGCGGTCCTCACCGGACTGCTGGCGGCGCTCGGCTGGGGTCTCGCGAGCGCGTGGCATCACCTGTCCCGCAGGCTCGGGGCCGGCCGTCCCGCGCCGTCGCGGGAGTCCGCACGGCTGCTGGTGCTGCTGGCGGGCGCGGTGACCGTGGCAGCGGCGATGCTGCTGGCCGATCACTGGCAGGACTCGCTGCGCGTCGCGATGGGCGTGCCGACGGTCGGCGGCGGACATTGGGCACAGGTGGTCGTGGGCGCCGCCGCCATCGCGCTGATCCTGGCGGCCGGGACGAGGGCCGTGGCGGCCGGTGTTCGTCGACTCGGCGCGGTGCGGTCGGCCGCGGTCGTCGCCGCGCTCGCGATCGCAACACAGTTCTGGGCCGGGCCCGCGCTCTGGCAGGCGCGCGCCCAGTCGTATCACGCGGCGAACACGACCGTCGACACCTCACTGCGGCAACCGGTTTCGTCGTCGATCTCCGGAAGCCCCGACTCGCTGACGTCCTGGTCCTCGCTCGGCGCCCAAGGACGCAAGTTCGTCGCCGCCGGGGCGGCCTACGGCGCGGTGCGCACCTACGCGGGCATCGACAGCGCCCCCGACCAGGACGGCCGGGTGCGCCTTGCCGTCCACGAGCTGGAACGCGCAGGCGGCCTGGCCAAGTCCACCGTCGTGGTGGCCGTGCCCACCGGATCCGGCTGGATCGACGGCAACGCCGCGGAGGGTCTCGAGCAGCGCTTCGGCGACGACGTCGCCCTCGTGGGGGTGCAGTACTCCAGCGCCCCGAGCTGGGTGACCTTCCTGTTCGATCGCGATGCGGCCGAGCAGTCCGCGCGGGCGCTGTTCACCGCGGTCTCGGACCGGATCTCGCTGCTGCCCGCGGGGGAACGCCCCCGGCTGTACGTCTACGGGCAGAGCCTCGGCGCGGTGGGCGCGAGCTCGATCTTCCAGGACGAGGAATTGGGCGAGCGGGCCTGCGGCGCCCTCTACGCGGGACCACCCGCAGGCTCAGCCCGCACCGCTGGGGCGGTGGTGCTGGCCAACTCGTCCGATCCGGTGGTGCGATGGTCGCCTCGGCTGTTGCTGCACCCGCCTGCACTGGACCGGACCCGGACCGACGCGCCGCGCCCGGCCTGGCTGCCGGTCGTCAGCTTCGTGCAGACCAGCGTGGACCTGCTCTCGGCCCTGGATGCCCCGGCCGGGCACGGCCACCGGTACGGCACCGACCAGGGCACGGCACTGCCCGACGGCGACTGCGCCACCGGTGCGGCCCCTGCATGACGTCGATCGCCCGGCATCGCGGTCTTCTTACCGATCAAGGCGGCAACCACTGGGGCATCCGTAGCCCCTGGAGCGGATGGTCGGCAGTTCCAACGGCGCCGGCAACGAAGCGCCCACTCGCAGCCCGCACCGACGGTCACTCACGACCACGACGCCCTACCGGGCCGGGCCGCCTGGCGCCGGCAAGTCCAGCGCGCACGAGCACCTGTTCAGCGGCGGCGACCGTACCCATTGGCGCGAACTCGATTCCGACGTGTTCAAGGGCTATCTCCTCGAGGCAGCCATCGACAATGGCTCGCTTCAAGAAATGCTGCCCGAGAACCTCCGAGTGTCAGACCACCAGGGCTACTTCTACCCGAATGAGCTGTCCGCGCTCGTCCATCACGAATCGACCGACCTGGTCGCGACCGCCGCGAAGGACGTGATCGGCCGCGGCGACAACCTCGCTGTTCGCGACGGTGCGGCGCGCTGACGAGCCGGGGTGATCCCCGCAGTCGGCTTCGTGTTCGTCGCCGACGCAGCCTCGATCGTCAGTCGAGGCCTTCGATGATGCGGAAGTCGCGCTCGACGCCGTCAGCAAGTGCGGCCAGCGCCTCCTGGTAGGCCGCACTCGCATGTGCGGCGACCGCCTGTTCGAAGCAGTCGAACTCGATCAGGACGGTCCGCTCGCCGATTCCGGCGTCGTGTGCGACGACCCGACCGTCGCGGGCGAGCACCCGCCCGCCCCCGGCCTTGACGGCCGGAGGGGCCAGCTTGTTGTAGGCAGCCAGCTTCTCGGGGTCTGCAATGGTGCGGTAGGCGCTGACCCAGTAGCCCTTGGGCATGGAACCTCCAGTGTTGGGATGAGTGCATCTGACTTACGGGTTGGTCTCGGACGAGCGTCGGCGGGCGAGAGCGACGCTTGTCAGCGTCGTGATCGCCATGGCGCCGATGCCGACCAGCGCCGCGGTGGTGTAGGCGCTGTCGTCGGGAAAGAGGTGGCCGGGGCCGGTGCCCGCGGCGAGGATCAGGCCGCCGATGGCGCTGCCCAGGGAGTACCCGACGCTGCGGACGACGTAGTTGAAGCTCATTGCGCTCGACGTCTCGCTCTTGGGGGTGACGGCCAGGATGACACCGGGCATGGCGGCCGAGAAGCTGCCGACGCCGAAGCCCAGCACGCCCATGGCCGCGAGCAGTTCGGCCAGGTTGGACCGGGCGGTGGCGAACAGGACGAACCCGCCGCCGACGATGGCGGCGCTGCCGGCCAGGAGCAGGGGGCCGTCGATCCGTTCGCGGACCCGCGGCGTGAGCTTGCCGGCGACGAATCCCAGCACGGAGAACGGGATGAGGACCAGCCCCGCCACGAAGGTGGTCAGTCCGAAGCCGTAGCCGGCGCTGTGCGGCGTCTGCGCGTAGCGGGTGATGAGCGTGAGCAGGAGGTACATGCCGCTCCCGCCGACGAACATGGCGATGTTCGCCCCGGCGACCGCCGGGTGCCGTACCGCCCGGACGTCGACCAGGGGCGTCTTGGTTCGCAGTTCGGAAACGGTCCAGACGCAGAGCAGGAGTAGGGCGGCGACGGCAAGGGTCACCGCCACGGCGAGGTGTCGGCTCCACAGGCTCCCCTCGCCGGCCAGGAACAGGACGAGGAGCAGTCCACCCGCCAGGACGAGCGCACCGGCCACGTTCACGTGAGCGGAGCGGCCTTCGGGAGCTGCGGGCATGGAGCGCCACGCGGTCACGAAGGCGATGGCGGTGACGAGCAGGCCGAGGCCATAGGCGGCTCGCAGTCCGCCGAACTCGGCGAGCAGCGCGGCCAACGGGTAGCCGACGCCGGCTCCGATGATGGAGACCACTGAGATCAGGGCGATCGTGGCCGCGCTGCGCTCCTCGGGAAGATGGTCGCGGGCCACGCCCATCATCAGCGCCGTGAGACCGAGTCCGACGCCTTGGGCCGCTCTGCCCACGAGCAGCCAGGCGAACGGCAGCGGCAGCACGGTGAGCGCGCTGCCGACGACGACGATCGCCAGCGTGGCGAGAATCGTGCCCCGCCGGTGCGGACCGGCTCCGAGCCGGCCGAGGACGGGTGTGGCGACGGCGCCGCTGAGCAGGGCGATGGTCAGCGTCCACTGCGCGCTGTCGAGGGAGACCTGGAACGTGGTCGCCACGCTGGTGATGAGCGGCGTCCCGAGGCTGGCGACCGCCGCAACGACCAGGACGATGAACATCAGGGCGGGGACCAGCAGACGTGCCTCGGAACGTATCCGGGCAGTGCTCATGGTCTGGTCATGAGCCTGGGCCGCGGTCACCGGTCCGACTCCTCTCGGGCGTGGCCTTCGAGCTCCGCCAGATGCAGCAGCGCCGGAAGGGCTGCTGCCAAGGCCTCGATCTCGTCACCGGTGAGTTCGTCGATCAACCGCGCGTACGCGTCGACGCCCGCCTGGCGTCGCGTCCGGACGTACGACGCGCCGGCCTCGGTCAGGCACACCAGCGTGACCCGCTTATCGGACGGATCGCCCTTCCGCTCGACCAGCCCGGATGCCTCCATCACCCGGACCAGGACGGTCATCGCGGGCTGGGTGACGGCCTCGGCTACCGCCAGATCGGTGATCCGTCGCGGGCCGGTCTTGTCCAGGGTGGCCAAGGTGGCGGCGGACGTCAGGCTCATGTCGCGGGGAAGGCGTCTCACGGCCCTGGTGGCCAGACCGTAGAGGGCTGACCCGATGGCATCGGAAGCGCCGTGCGCGGCGTCTCGGCGACTCATGCCTGAAGCATAGCAACTTTATATAAATCCTTTATGCATCTCCCGATCGGGGTTCGGCGAAATCGACACTTTCTTCGTCGTACCGGACACTCCCCCGGCCGAGTGCTGTATTTGAAAACCTGGCTATTTGGGTATCCGGTAGGCATGTTCACTGGATACGCGCGGTGCGCCGCCCAGGGCGATGACGAACGCGAGCAGCGTGCGGCACTCGTCGAGCTCGGGGTGCCAGCGGACCGGATCTTCGTCGATCACGGGTTGACCGGCACCGACCGTGAACGCGAGGGATTGCCTGCCGCGCTCGCCGGGTTGTCGACCGGCGACACCCTGGTCGTCACGAAGCTGGAGCGTCTCGCGTGGTCAGTAGCCGACCTGAGTCACACGGTCACCAAACTCGAGGACCGGGGCGTGAAGCTGTCGTTCGACGGCGAGACGTACGACGCCGCGGATCCGATCGGGCGGAAGGTGTTCGCCATTCTCGGCACGACGTTCGCCGAGTTCGATTCCGGGCTGATCCGCCTGCGGACCTCGGGCGGGGTGGCCAAGGCCAAAGCTGAGGGGAAGTACCGGGGCCGCGTGCTCAAGCTCTCTCCCGAGCAGCAGAGCGAGCTGTTCGACCGGCACCAGTCCGGCAAGTACAAGATCGCCGAGCTGCAGAGCATGTACGACCTCAGCATGAAGGCGGTCTACAACTACGTGGACAGGGAAAGGCCGCCCGCGCAGCGAAGTAGATGCTGCGGTAGCTAGCGGCGACGACGCTGGCCGCGTATTGCCCCACTGAAGCGGTCGAGCTTCCCAGGGTCAGGACGGTGCGCAGGGCGTTGTGAACGGCGGTGGGGACCTTATCCCGTCCCGCCTGGGTGTAGCTGGCTGCGATGATCGTCGGGTCGTGCGGCTGACTGGCTGCGAGTGCGTCGCCGATCGCGGTGAAGATCGGGCGGTGGAAGGGGTTCTCGAAGTTGTCTTCCCGCATGTGGGTGAACAGGAATCGCAGGGTCGTTTCGTCGCGGGACCACAGGGCCGCGCACAGCAGATGTGCTTCTGGGTCCAGATCCATTTCGACATAGTCGATTTCCGGATCCGCGTCTGGCTCGTGTGTGTGGTGTTCCGTCATGTCTCCCCCCTCCCCCCCTCGGGGCGGGCCAGGCGTCTCGCACCCGGCCCGCCAGTCTCGATCAAGCGTTGCTGCTGGCCTTCTCGACCTTGGCCGACCAGGACCGGTAGCCGGTGTCGGCGGTGCTCGACCACCATGGCCCGGCGCGCCCGTAGGCGCCGTCCTCGAGCACCTTCTCAGCCTTCTCGATGTTCCAGATGGACGGATCCACCTGCGGGGCAATCAGCTCGGGCGCACCGCCGCCAGGACCAGGTCGAGCAGGGAGTCCACATACGCCTCGGTCAGGCCTCCCAGCCCGAGCGCCCAACGGGTTTGGACAGGCCCGACCAGCAGGTCGACCGCGACCTCCAGGTCGGCGTCCGCCCGGATCGCGCCGGACAGGGCCGCGACCCGGAGCCGCTCGCGAATCGCCTCGCGCTGCGGCGCGAGCAGCCGATCGCGGTAGATCTCGGCGAGGTCCGGATCCGACTGGATCTCGATCATGACCGCGCGGAGGAAGGCATCGAAGCGCGGTTCGGTCATCTCCGCCACGGTGGCGCGCAGGAACAGCGCGAGATCCGCACGCAGGTCACCGGTTTCGGGCAGGGCGACCCCGTCCGGGCCGCCGGACAGCTCAAGCAGCGCGTCGAACAGCACCGCCCCTTTGGTCGGCCACCAGCGGTAGATCGTCTGCTTGCCCACGCCCGCGCGCGCCGCGATCGCCTCGATCGTCAGCCGGCCGTAGGGCACCTCGAAGACCAGCTCCGCGGTGGCGGTGAGGATCGCCGACCGGGCGCGCTCGCTGCGCCGCGCAGGCGCGGCCTTGGGTTCGGGTGTCATTCGCCCACCGTATCAGCGAGACGAGACGTTGCGTCTTGACACACCCTCATTGCGATGCCACTGTGGTTCACGAGACGCACCGTCTCGCGAACTCACCCGAGGAGGCCACGATTCCCACCACCGAACCCCGCACCTGGTTCATCACCGGCGCCGGACGCGGACTCGGACACGCCTTCGCCACCGCCGCGCTCGACGCAGGCGATCGGGTGGTCGCCACCGCCCGCGACGCGACGACCCTCCTGAACCTGGAGGCCGCCCACCCGGGGCGCGTGGCCGCGCTACGACTGGACGTGACCGATCGCGACGCCGCCGCCGAGGCCGTTGCGCGGGCCGTCGACCGGTTCGGCCGGATCGACGTCGTCGTCAACAACGCCGGGTACGGACTGATGGGCGCCGTCGAGGAGATCACCGAGGACCAGGCCAGGTCCCAGATGGAGACGAATTTCTTTGGCGCCCTGTGGGTCACCCAGGCCGTCATACCGCAGCTGCGAGCGCAGGGATCGGGACACATCATCCAGATCTCCAGCGTCGGCGCGGTCGGCGCGATGCCCACCTTCGGCCTCTACAACGCGAGCAAATGGGCCCTCGAGGGCTTCAGCGCCTCGGCAGCCGAGGAGCTCCGCCCGTTCGGGATCTCGGTGACGATGGCGCAACTCGGCGGTTTCGACACTGATTGGGCGGGCTCGAGCATGAGGTTCGCGACCGCGAACCCCGCCTACGACGAGACCCGTCTCGCCATCCTCGGGACCGCGGCATATCCGGACCCGAGCGCCCCGCCGCAGGCGGAGCCCGAGGACTCCGATCCCGAGTGGGTCGACGCCCCACCCGCGGAGGCGGCGGCCGCGCTCCTCGCATTGGTGGACAACCCGCACCCGCCGGTACGCCAGATCATCGGCACCGGCGCCCATCAGATGGTGAACATGGCCCTCGCCGCCCGCCGAGCGGATTACGAGGCGGACGCCGAGTTCGTCTGGCCGTAGCGCTCACACCCTTGCCTCCTCGCCCCCGGCGGGGGGAGCCTTGATGAATGCACACCGTGCTGATCCTCGGCGCCGGGTTCGGAGGACTCGAGCTGGCCGCGAGTCTGTCCGAATCGGTCGCCGACGAGGCCCGCGTCGTGCTCGTCGACAAGAGCGACTCGTTCATGTTCGGGTTCGCGAAGATGGACCTCCTCTTCAAGGGCGCGACCGAAGAATCGGTCCGGATTCCGTACCGCGACCTCACCCGGCCGGGCGTCGAGTTCCGGCAGGAGACGGTGACCTCGATCGATCCGAGAAACCGCCGGGTGATCACCGACCGGTCCGAGTACGAGCCGGACACCCTGGTGGTCGCGCTCGGCGCCGACTACGAGCCCGCCGCGACCCCGGGATTCCTGGCGGACGGGCACGAGTTCTACTCGGTCGACGGCGTCGGCCGGCTGCGCGCCCGGCTCGACGAGTTCACCGGCGGCAGGGTGGTGCTCGGCATCCTGAGCGTCCCGTTCAAGTGCCCGCCCGCACCCTATGAGGGCACCCTGCTCCTGCACGACGAACTGGTCCGGCGCGGACTGCGCGACCGGACGAGCATCCACGTGCTCAGCCCGATGGACTCGCCGATCCCGGTGTCGGCGGGAACCTCCACAGCCCTCGTCGAGGCGCTCGTGGAACGCGGCATCGAGTACTCGCCGGGACGCCTGGTCCACGCGCTCGACCCGTCGGCGCACCGCGCCCGCACGCGTGCAGGAGACCTCGATTACGACCTGTTCATCGGGATCCCGGCACACCGCGTGCCTGCCGTCGTCGCCGCCTCCGGCCTGACGGAGGGCGGAACGGACGGCTGGATCGCCGTCGACCAGTGCACGCTCGCCACGCCCTTCCCTGGCGTCTATGCCATCGGGGACTGCGCAGACGCCCCCGTCCCCCTGGCCGGGGCGTTCGCCGAGGACGCCGCCCGCACGGTCGCCCCGGTCATCGCCGCCAGGGCGCGATCAGAGCCTCAACCCGAGGTGAAGTACAGCGGCAGGGGCGCCTGCCACATCGAGTTCGGCGGCGGCCTGGTCGGCAAGGTGGACGCGGACTTCCTGTCCGGTCCGGCGCCCGTCGCTCCGTTCGTCGCGCCGTCGGCCGAGTTGGCCCGAGAGAAGGCGGAATTCGCCGCGGCCCGGCGTCGCCGGTGGTTCTCCGGCTGACCCGGCAGGAAAACGCCGAACGGGCGGTTATCGGGACATCGGTCTAGTGACCGAACCGATAACCGCCCGCTCGTGAGCGCGCGACGAATGTCAGCGCACGATGGGTCCGCGCGCGGCCTCGTAGGCCGCGCCCACCCGGTACAGCCGCTCGTCGGCCATCGCCGGGGCCATGATCTGCAGGCCGACGGGCAGCCCGTCGTCCGAGGACAGACCCGAGGGCACCGACATCGCGCAGTGCCCGGCCAGGTTGGTCGGCAGGGTGCACAGGTCGGAGAGGTACATCGCGAGCGGATCGTTGACCTTCTCCCCCAGCTTCCACGGGGTGAAGGGGCTGGTGGGCGAGACCAGCACGTCGACCGACTCGTAGGCCTTGTCGAAGTCGCGCGCGATGAGCGTGCGGACCTTCAGCGCCGAGCCGTAGTAGGCGTCGTAGTAGCCGGAGGACAGCGCATAGGTGCCGATCATGATGCGGCGCTTGACCTCCTTGCCGAATCCGGCGGCCCGGGTCGCGGCCATCACCTGGTCGGCGCTCATGTTGCCGTCGTCGACCCGCATGCCGTACCGCATCGCGTCGAAGCGCGCCAGGTTCGAGGAGACCTCGCTCGGCAGGATCAGGTAGTAGGCCGCGAGCGCGTGCAGGAAGTTCGGGCAGGAGACCTCGACGACCTCGGCACCGAGCTCGGTGAGCTGCGCGACGGCCGCGTCGAAGGAGGCGATGACGCCGGGCTGGTAGCTCTCCGAGTGCAATTCCTTGACGACGCCGACGCGCACGCCCTTGAGGTCGCCGCTCGCACCCTGACGGGCGGCCTCGACCACGGGACGGACCGGCGCGTTCACCGAGGTGGAATCGCGCGGGTCGTGGCCTGCGATCACCTCGTGCAGGAGCGCGGTGTCGAGGACGCTGCGGCCACACGGGCCGCCCTGGTCCAGCGAGGACGCGCACGCGACCAGACCGAACCGGGACACCGTGCCGTAGGTGGGCTTGGTGCCGACGGTGGCGGTCACGGCCGCGGGCTGACGGATCGATCCGCCGGTGTCCGTGCCGATGGCCAGCGGCGCCTGGTTGGAGGCGAGCGCGGCGGCCGAACCGCCGCCGGAGCCGCCCGGGATCCTGGTGGTGTCCCACGGGTTGCGGGTGGGTCCGTAGGCCGAGTTCTCCGTGGACGATCCCATCGCGAACTCGTCCATGTTGGTCTTGCCCAGCACCGGGATGCCGGCCTCGCGTAGCTTGGTGGTCAGCGTCGCGTCGTACGGCGACACCCAGCCCTCGAGGATCTTCGATCCGCAGGTGGTGGGCATGTCGGTGGTGGTGAACACGTCCTTGAGCGCGAGCGGGACACCGGCAAGCGCGGAGGCGGGCGCCTGGCCGGAGCCGATGGCGTCGTCCACGGACTTGGCGGCGCTCAGCGCCTGCTCCCCCGCAACGTGCAGGAAGGCATTGATCTCGCCGTCGACCGCGGCGATGCGGTCCAGGTGCGCCTGGGTGACCTCGACGGAGGACACCTCGCGGGCATGGATCTTCGAGGCGAGGACGGAGGCGTCCAACGCGGTCAGGTCGGTGGTCACTGCTCTTCCCCCAGGATCTGCGGCACGGCGAAACGGTCCTGCTCGACGGCGGGCGCGCCGGAGAGCGCCTGCTCGGGGGTGAGTCCTGGAACGATGACATCCGGGCGCGTCACGTTGGTGATCGCATTGGGGTTCGCGGAGGGCGGCACATCGTCCGTGGCGACCTCGGCCACCGTCTTGACATGGCTGAGGATCGAATCGAGCTGACCGGCGAACTCGTCGAGTTCGGCGTCGGACAGCGCGAGCCGGGACAGCCGGGCGAGGTGGGCGACCTCGTCACGGGAGATGGCAGGCACCGCGTGGGCCCCTTTCAGGTCGGAGACAGCGATCGGCCCCTAGCCTAGAGCGTCACCGCCCGGCCGCCACAGCCAGAGCCGGGGCCGGACGCGCCCCGGCGCGCGATGCGACTTCATTTCCGCGGCGGAACGATCACATGTCGCCCGTGTCACCGAACCGCGGCGAGCTGGGAGTCCGACGGGCAGCGGCGAATTCGCGGACACGTCCGGGCGGCACGCGGACCGCCAACGGTGCAAGGATGGGGTCACGGGCGAACCCACCGTTCCCCGACCACCCGCAATAGAAGGAACGCCCCGTGTCGTATCTCCTGCGTGTCCAGCTCCCCGATCGTCCAGGAAGCCTGGGCTCGCTGGCCGTCGCGCTCGGCTCGGTCGGAGCCGACATCCTCTCCCTCGACGTGGTCGAGCGGGGCGCCGGGTACGCGGTCGACGACCTCGTCGTCGACGTGGCGCACGGCTCGTTGCCGGACACCCTGCTGACCGCCGCGGAACAGCTCGCCGGCGTGCGCGTCGACTCGATCCGGCCCTACACCGGAATCCTCGACACCCACCGGGAACTGGAGCTGATCGATCAGGTCGCCACGGCCACCGACGACCGGCTCCAGGTCCTCGTCGACGGCGCCCCCCGAGTGCTGAGGGTCGGCTGGGCGACGGTGATCGGTATCGGCTCGCGCGGGACGTACCGGGTGGTCGGCAGCTCGGGAGCCCCCGAAACCCATGCCGGGGAAGCGCCGTGGATGCCGCTGACCAAGCCGACGGTCCTCGACGGCGAGGACGACTGGGTGCCGACGGTGTGGAAAGACATGAACACCACGCTCGCGGCGGCCCCCCTCGGGCATTCCGATCAGGCGCTGCTGCTCGGCCGCCCGGGCGGACCGGAGTTCCGGCCGTCCGAGATCGCGCGGCTCGGCTACCTGGCCGGCATCGTGGCGACCGTGCTCAGCTAGTCCCGCCCTGCCGGCTCACACGAACTCGCGCACCAGCACGGTGAGCGCGACGCCCGGCATCGGCTCCCAGTCGCGCTGGGGCGCGGGGACGAAGTCGTTGCGATCGTAGATGCGGCGAGCGTCGACCATGTCGGCCTCCGTCGAGATCACCACGCGCGCGAGCCCTCGGTCGTAGGCCTCGTCCAGGACGTGCTTCACCAGAGCCGAGCCCACGCCCTTGCCGCGGGCGGTCGGCGCGACCGCGAGCATCCGGAACTCCAGTTCGCCCGGCTCCGCGACATCGGCGAAGGGAGTGCCGGGCTCCGCGATCGTCAGCGAACCGACGATCTCGTCGCCTGCGACGGCCACCACGACCTCGGCGTGCTCCGCGCGGGTCGCGGTATCGCGCAGGCGGTTCACGTACGTGCTCGTGTCCGACACGAATCCACCGTCGACGTAGACGTCGACGGTCAGCTCGCCGATGGTGTCGTAGTCGGCTGGCGTTGCGGGGCGAATCTCGATCATGGCGTCACTATCGCAGGACTTTCGTGAGATCCGGTCACGCGTGCGGGCCGATTGTGAACAACCTCACCCCCCGACCAGGGCCGACGTGAGGGGCGCGAGCAGGCCTTATGCCCGCAGCAGCAACGCGCTGTCCCCGAACTCGTGCCACAGGTATCCCTCCGCGAGCGCGGCCTCGTAGGCCCTGCGCACCGCCGCTGGGCCCACCACCGACTCGAGCAGCATCAGGTGCGACGCGCCGGGGGCATGCCAGCCGGTGATCAGGCCGTCCACCACCCTGGCCGGCCGCCGCCCGCTCAGCACCAGGTCCGTCCAGCCCGCCCCGGCCACCGCCGTCCCGCCCTCGGTGGCCCCGGTTTCGAGCGCACGGGTCACCGTGGTGCCGACCGCGATGACCCGGCCGCCCGCGGCGCGCCGGTCGTTGATCAGCCGGGCGGTCCACTCGGGGAGCTCGTACCGCTCGGGAATCGGCGGCTCGCCTGGCTCGGCCGAGGAGACCGAGGTGTGTAGCAGGATCGGCGCGACCGCCACCCCGGACACGGCCAGGTCGGTCATCATCGGGTGCGTGAACGGCCTTGCCGCGCTGGCCATCTCCGCACTTCCCCGATCCTTCCCGAAGATGGTCTGGTAGTACGGCAGTGGCCACCGCTCCCGCACGTACGCATAGGTGATCGGCCGGCCGGCAACCGCGAGCAGATCCCGCGCGACGTCCGCGACGCCGTCGATCTCCGCGCGCCACAGCCGGATCGACGTCCGCGGCCAGGGTTCCCGCAGCGTCGCCTGCGCGCCGAGTGGAAGGCGAATGCGCATGCCGGCGGAGGCGGCACCGAGCGGCCCGGTGACCGGACCCGGCGCGCGCACCTCCACCACCCAGGCGCCGTCGTCGAGTGGCGTGGAGAAGTGCACGACCACCCGGCCCACACCGTCGACGGTGCCGTCGACCGCGGCGGCGAGGGTGGCCGACGTGTTCACAATCACAACGTCGCCGCCGCGCAGATACCGCGGCAGCTCGTGGAAACGGGCGTGTTCCACCCGGTCCCCCTCGGCCACCAACAGGCGCACGGTGTCCCGCAGCTGCCCGCGACTCTCCGGTGGGCCGCTCGCCTCCAGCCGGTTCGGCAGCACGAAGTCTGGCCCGGCCGCGGCCTCGACCCTCACCTCGGTCACGACGATGCCGCCGTGGTCAGCAGGTCCGCCGCGCGATAGCGGCCGCTCGCCGGTCGGGTATCGAGCAGCCACATCAGCGCGGGCACCACCGCTTCGGGTTCGGGCCGGTCGGAGATGTCCTCGCCCGGGAACGCCGCCTGGTGCATCGCGGTGCGCATGTCGCCCGGGTCGAACGCGTACACCGAGAGCTGCGGATGCTCAACCGCGAGCACCGCCGTCGCGTGATCGAGGGCGGCCTTCGCCGCACCGTATCCGCCCCACCCCTCGTAGGCCTCGACCGCCGCGTCCGACGACACGTTCACGATCGCACCGCCAGCGCGGCTCACCGGTTCGAGCAGCGCGGAGATCAACGCCAACGGCGCGAGCACGTTCGTCGCGAACACTTTCGTCAGCTCGGCCTCGGGGTACCGTGCGAGCGCAGGCATCGGGCTCGGCCCGAGCGCGCTGGCATTGTTGAGCAGCAGGTCCAGCCGCCCGCGGGCGGCGATCTCCCCGCGGAGCCGTTCTCTGTGACGGGCATCGGTGACATCGCCCTGACACGTGGTGATCCCGTTCGCCTGCGCCGCGACCCGTTCGAGTGGCGCCGTGTGGCGGCCGGTGATGATCACCTGCCAGCCCCGCTCGGCCAGCGCGAGCGCCACCGCCCTGCCGAGGCCGGCCGATCCGCCGGTGATCAACGCCGTACTGGTGTCCTTCATCAGAGCTCCTTGCGTCCGGTGACTTCTGAGACCATCCTGAAAGCTCAAGTTCACTTGATGTCAAGGACCGCAGGTGAGGAGCTCCCCATGCGCACCACGGATCTGCTGACCGTCGGCGAGGTCGCGCGGCGCAGCGGCCTTGCCCCGTCCGCACTGAGGTACTACGAGGACCAGGGCCTGATCGCGTCGAGCAGGACGTCCGGCAACCAGCGGCGCTACCAGCGCAGCGTGCTGCGCAGGATCGCCTTCGTCCGCGCCGCAAGGAGCATCGGGCTCAGCCTGGAGGAGGTGGCCGAGGCGCTCGCGCAACTGCCGGACGGGCGCGCGCCGACCCGGGCCGACTGGACGAGACTCTCGCAGAGTTGGCGCGGCAGGCTCAACGAGCAGATCGACGCCCTCGTCGCGCTGCGCGACGGGCTCGACTCGTGCATCGGCTGCGGGTGCCTGTCCCTCAAGACGTGCGCGCTGTCGAACCCGGGCGATGCCGCCGCGAGCTACGGACCGGGCGCGGCCTACCTACCCAAGGCGCTGCGCCCCGACGACGCTGACCGCTCCGCCTGA
>Ga0105243_10002941_pt1 | contig 14088 bp, 11 predicted proteins | sample KBSM34metaG_FD_81525 | JGI IMG/M metagenome (GOLD analysis project Ga0105243, IMG submission 81525) | Miscanthus rhizosphere microbial communities from Kellogg Biological Station, Michigan, USA - KBS M3-4 metaG | ecosystem: Host-associated > Plants > Roots > Rhizosphere > Soil | place...
AAGCGCCTGTACCGCCAGTACAAGGAAGTGGTCGCCGACGACGGCGAGGCGCTGCCGCTGGACGTGTGCTTCGTGCTGCGCGAGGGCAGCGACGTGACCCTGGTCGCCTGGGGCGCGCAGGTCAAGGAAGCCTTGGAAGCGGCCGACAAGCTGGCCGCCGACGGCATCAGCGCCGAGGTCATCGACGTGGCCACGCTGCGCCCGCTGGACTTCGACACCATCGCCGAATCGGTGGCGCGCACCGGCCGCTGCGTGATCGTGCAGGAAGCCCCGCGCAGCGCCGGCTTCGGCGCCGAGATCGCCGCGCGCCTGGCCGAGCAGTCGATGTACGACCTGGTCGCGCCGGTGCAGCGGGTGACCGGCTATGACACCCACATTCCCTTGTTCCGGCTGGAGATGAAATACCTGCCGAGCGTGGACAAGATCGTCGCGGCGGCCAAGCGTGCCGTCGCCGCAGGCTGACATGCAGGCGCGCCTGCTCAGCGACTACCGCGCCGCCTACCCGCACCCGATCCGCTTCGCCGCCGGCGAGCGGGTGGTGCTGGGCGTGCGCGACGAGGAATGGCCCGCGTTCGTCTGGACCACGACCGCTGCCGGCAACGCCGGCTGGGCGCCGCTGGCCTGGCTGCGCGCCACCGGCGACGGCCACGCCGAAGCGCTGCGCGACTACGACGCGCGCGAACTGGATGCCGTGCAGGGCGACACCGTGACCCTGCACTACGAATACGGCGACTGGTGGTGGGCCGAGCGCGCCGATGGCGTGCAGGGCTGGCTGCCGGCGCGCGACCTGGAACTGCTGGAAGAGACCACATGAGCCAAACCAAGAACTTCAATCTGCCCGACCTGGGCGAAGGCCTGCCGGACGCCACCATCGTCGAATGGTTCGTCAAGGAAGGCGACACCATCCAGCTCGACGAGCCGCTGGTGTCGATGGAAACCGCCAAGGCGGTGGTCGAAGTGCCCTCGCCGGTGTCGGGCAAGGTGCTGAAACTGGCCGGCGCGCCGGGCGACATCGTCGTCACCGGCAGCATGCTGGCGCAGTTCGCGCCCGACGCCAGCATGCCGCAGCGCGCCGAAGGCCAGGACACCGGCCACCACCACGGCGGCCCCGCGCCGGCCAACCCGGGCAAGGGCGCCGGCGCCGATGCGCCGGGCGACAACGACCGCGTCATCGCCTCCGACACCGGCGGCGAACTGCGCGACGCCGACGCCGACGCGGCGCCAGGCGATGGCGCACGCGACGACGCCGGCACCGTGGTCGGCGCGATGCAGAGCTCCAACGCCGTGCACAGCGAGCGCACGGTCTCGGTCGGCGGCGTGCGCGCGATGCCGGCGGTGCGCGCGCTGGCGAAAAAACTGGGCGTGGACCTGGCACGGGTGCGCGCCAGCGGCGGCGACGGCGCAGTGACCCTGGCCGACGTGAAGCAGGCGGCAGCGAACGGTTCGGCCGGTGTAGGAGCGGCTTCAGCCGCGACCGCACGCCCACCGCAAGCCGCCGCTGAAGCCGCTCCGACAACAGCAACAACGGCAGCAATCCCGACGTCGTCGCGCACGCCGCTGTCCGCCAGCGGCAAGCCGATGCGCACGCAGCCGCCCGGCCCCGCCGCGCACGGCCAGCCCGAGCCGCTCAAGGGCGTGCGCCGCAACATGGCGCGGGTGATGGCGCAGGCGCATCGCGAGGTGGTGCTGACCACGCTCAACGACGACGCCGACGTCCACGCCTGGGCACCTGGCAACGACATGACCGTGCGCCTGGTGCGCGCGATCGTCGCCGCCTGCCAGGCGGTGCCGGCGCTCAATGCCTGGTTCGACGGCGACGCGCTGACCCGCACCCTGCACGCGCAGGTCGACATCGGCATCGCCGTGGACACCGACGACGGCCTGTTCGTGCCGGCGCTGCGCAATGCCGACATGCTCGACGCGCGCGGCATCCGCGAAGGCGTCAACCGTCTGCGCCAGCAGGTGGAGACGCGCAGCATCGCCGCGTCCGAACTGAGCGGCTACACCATCTCGCTGTCCAACTTCGGCATGTTCGCCGGCCGCTACGCCACCCCGATCGTGGTGCCGCCGTGCGTGGCGATCGTCGCCGCCGGCCGCGCCCGCCACCAACTGGTGCCGGTGATGGGCGGCGTGGAAACGCACAAGCTGCTGCCGCTGTCGCTGAGCTTCGACCACCGCGCCTGCACCGGCGGCGAAGCGGCGCGCTTCCTGCGCGCGATGATCGACGATCTGGCCCTGCCGGGCTGAGCGAACTGCGCCGCCGCCTCGCGACGAGGCGGCGGCGCTGCCCCCATCAGTTGCGCTCGTCGAAGGCCTGGATCACCTGCAGCGCCACCTCGGCCACGCCGCGGGCCTGCTGCAACTGCACCAGCGCCGCATGCGCGGCCTCGACCGAGCCGTAGCCGATCACCGCGCTGCCGTCGATCGCCGAGGCGTAGACCAGGGTACCGCCGGTCCTGTGCGCCAGCGCTTCGACCACGGCCGGCGTGGTCCCGAACAGCTTGAGCTTGGGCGCGACCAGCACGGTCTGCTCGGTCAGCTCGTTGATCGCCGCGGCCAGCCGTTCGTCCTGCCTGGACGGATCGCGTGGCGCCGGCGCCGCGTTGCGCGCATCGCGCCCGAGCAGGATCGCGTACGGACCGATCTGCGCCACCACCCCGTCGGCGGCAGGCAGCGTGCGCCGATCGCGCAGGCCAGCGTCGGCACGCAGTCGCACCACCGCGCCAGGGATCAGCCGATAGGTGGAATGACCGAAGCTGAAACGCGCGCCGGTGGCCGCCTGCCGCAGCGCCCGGATATCCGGCGCCTGCGCCGACAGCGGCGGCGCGTCCAGCACGACCGCGGCAAACGCCATCCCCAGCACGCAGCGCGCGAGGCAGCCACGCAGGCGATGGCGCGCCGTGGCGACGGACGAACGCCGCGGCCGGGACGCGCGTACCGCCGCGGCGAATGCAGCCGAGATCGGCCGCAGGAGCGAAGAGGTCATGGCGTTGCGATCCCCGGGGGAAGGAAAGACACGCGTCGGCACCAGCAACGCACCGACGAAACGCGGCCGATATATAGCAATCCGGAGTTCGCGGCGGCAATCGCCAATGGTCCCAACAGTGACTTGCCACGCATTTTGGATCGCCCATGTCTACCGATTAACTGCACTCCCACCGCGAAGGCCGTACGCCAGATTTTTACAGTTCACGAAAGTACGTAAATCAAGCTTCCGCACTGTGCGCGATTCGCCGGAAAACGGCTGATTTTTCGCACGTTTTCTTGACTTCCCCAGGACTCGCCCCGCTCTCGCCGCAGCGCTGCTTGCACTCCTGCCGGCAGCACCTCCCATACGGACGAAAGGCAGCCCGATTATCTTTTTCAGTGCTTGTACGCACTAACCTTTATGTGCGTTTGGCGCAGTCGCAGCCCACACCGTCGACGCCACCCGCTCCGCACGCAGCGCCATGCGGCGTAGCGCCCTGGCGCGCGTGCGCGAGTCGCACATCCAGCTTCCCATCCCAAATCGAACGCCTGAACAAACGCTGTCTACCACGGCCCGTAACCGCGTCGTTATGGTCGTTGCCAGGGGGACGGCACCGCGCCATTGGCCGCAACGCCGCCGCACTTCCGCACACAACCGCAACCACCGTGGCCGCCATGCGCAGCCGCGCCGGCACGACATTCCCTATCACTTGCGAGGAACTCGAAGATGCCCCAGTCCATCCGCCGCCACCGCCCGCTCGCGCTGCTGTCGCCGTTGCTGCTCGCCCTCGCCGCCGCCTCCGCCACGGCCGCCGAGCGCGTGGACCTGCACGGCAAGGATCTCGGCACGCTCAACGTGCAGTACAAGGCCGCCACCACCAGCCTGGGCGGCGTGCCTGCCGCGGCCGCGGTGCGCCATGCCGAACTGATCGGCCTGGATGCCGAGTCCGCGCTGAGCCTGCTGAGCAGCAGCACCGACGACGACGGCACCGTGCACAGCCGCTACCAGCAGACCTTCCGCGGCGTGCCGATCTGGGGCGAACACGTCGTGGTCAGCGAGCGCAGCGACGGCAGCGTGCGCAGCCTGTTCGGACGCTCGGTGGCGGGCCTGGCCAGCGAGCTGCCGGCCACGAGCACCGCGGCGGCCAGCGCGTTGCTGCCGGCCAACCGCGCACTGGACGTGGCCAAGCGCGCCGCGCTCGGCGAGGCGCTGGCCGCGCGCCGCATCGAGCGCGCGCAGGCGCCGCAGATGATCTACCTGGACGACGACGACCGCGCGCACATGGCCTACGTGGTGTCGTTCTTCGCCGATGCGCCGCAGGGCGGCGCGCCGACCCGGCCGTTCGTGATCGTCGATGCGCGCAGCGGCGCGATCCTGCGGCAGTGGGACGGCCTGACCACCCGCGACGCCACCGGCCCCGGCGGCAACGCCAAGACCGGGCAGTACGAATACGGCACCAGCGGCAGCATCCACGGCTTCCTCGAGGTGGACGACAGCTGCCGCATGCAGAACAGCACGGTCAAGTCGGTGAACCTCAACGGCGGCACCTCCGGCAGCACCGCCTACCAGTTCGCCTGCCCGCGCAACACCTACAAGGCCATCAACGGCGCCTATTCGCCGATCAACGACGCGCACTACTTCGGCGGCATCATCGAGAAGATGTACCGCGCCTATGCCGGCGTGGCGCCGCTGAGCTTCCAGCTGGTGATGCGGGTGCACTACAGCACGCGCTACGAGAACGCGTTCTGGAACGGCTCGACGATGACCTTCGGCGACGGCAACACCCGCTTCTATCCGCTCGTCAGCATCGACGTCGCCGGCCACGAGGTCTCGCACGGCTTCACCGAACAGAATTCCGGCCTCACCTATTCCGGCCAGTCCGGCGGCATCAACGAGGCGTATTCGGACATCGCCGGCGAGGCGACCGAGTACTACCTCAAGGGCAGCAACGATTTCCTGGTCGGCCCGGAGATCTTCAAGTCCAACGGCGCGCTGCGCTACATGGCCAATCCGCCGCAGGACGGCTCCTCGATCGACAACGCCGCCAACTACCGCAGCGGGCTGGACGTGCACTACTCCTCCGGCGTCTACAACAAGGCGTTCTACAAGCTGGCCACCACCTCCGGCTGGAACACGCGCACCGCCTTCGAGGTGTTCGCCCGCGCCAACCGCCTGTACTGGACCCCGAGCACCAGCTTCAACAGCGGCGCCTGCGGCGTGCGCACCGCGGCCAGCGACCTGGGCCGTTCGGTGGCGGCGGTGACCGCCGCGTTCAGTGCGGTCGGCGTGACCTGCCAGTAAGCGCGGCGACCGGTACTGCCCGCCGCACGGCCATCCCGGACAGGATGGCCGTGCGGCGGCGTGGCAACGCGGCCTTGCAATGAAGTCCGCGCACCGCGCTATCGCCGCTGCGCATCGCGAGGCGCCGGCGTACGGCGTTGCCGCGCACGACCGGTTCGACAGCGATCAAGCACGCCGCCAGGTTTTCCGCGCGCCGCGTCGCCTTGCCTGCAGCGGCGGCGATCGCGACCGCTTCGCGCATGACGCCAGGGCATGCCGCAGCTGTCCGCTGCCCTGACCGAACGTCTCTCCAATGGCGGCAATCGGACATCCGCAAGCGCGTACGCCTCGCATAGGCGTGCGGCTGCGGGTAGGCTGCGCGGCTACGTCCGCCGCGGAGCATCGCGACGGCATCGGTTCCGCCGCCCTCCTTCCGGACCTCGCTGCATGCCATTCGCCACGCTGGGCCTCGCCCCCGAGCTGCTGCCCGCGTTCTCCCGCGCGCTCGACGCCGCCGGCTATACCGCGCCCACCGCGATCCAGGCACAGGCGATCGCGCCGATCCTGCGCGGCGACGATCTGCTGGCCTGCGCCGCGACCGGCTCGGGCAAGACCGCCGCGTTCGCGCTGCCGCTGCTGCAGCGCGCGGCGCTGGCGCCGGCCAGCCGCCGCGTGCGCGGCCTGGTACTGGTGCCGACCCGCGAGCTGGCCGCGCAGGTCGGCGACACCCTGCAGGCGCTGGGCCGCTACCTGCCGCGGCGGGTCAAGGTGGCGACCGTCGCCGGCGGCGCCTCGATCAATCCGCAGATGCTGAAGCTGCGCGGCGGCGCCGACATCGTCGTGGCCACCCCGGGCCGGCTGCTCGACCTGGTCGCGCACAACGCCGTGGATCTGGGCGCGGTAGGCACCTTGGTGCTGGACGAAGCCGACCGCCTGCTGGCGCTGGGCTTCGAAGCCGAACTGGGCCGGATCCTGGCGTTGCTGCCGCGGCGCCGGCAGACCCTGCTGTTCTCGGCCACTTTCCCGGCCGAAGTGGAGGTGCTGGCGCGGCGCCTGCTGCGCGGACCGCGGCGCATCGGCGAGGACGCGGCCGCCGCGGCCCCGGCGACGATCCGCCAGCGCGCGATCGAGGTCGACAGCGCGCAGCGCACCGCGCTGCTGCGGCACCTGCTGCACAGCGAGGCCTGGCCGCAGGCGCTGGTGTTCGTGGCCAGCCAGCGCGGCGCCGACAACCTGGCCGAGAAGCTCGGCAAGGCCGGCGTGCTGGCGCAGCCGTTCGATGGCGAGCTGATCCAGGGCCGCCGCAACCAGGCGCTGGCCGGCTTCAGGAGCGGCCAGGTGCAGGTCCTGGTCGCCACCGACGTGGCCGCGCGCGGTTTGGATATCGCGCAGCTGCCGGTGGTGGTCAACTACGACCTGCCGCGCGCCACCGCCGACTACACCCACCGCATCGGCCGCACCGGGCGCGCCGGCGCCGACGGCCTGGCGGTGAGCTTCGTCGACGCGGCCAGCGAGGCGCACCTGCGCCTGATCGAAAAGCGCCAGCAGCTGCGCGTGCCGCGCGAGCGCGTCGCCGGTTTCGAACCGACGCAGACGGCCGCGCCCGCCGCCGCGACAGCGCCGCAGACCGGCGGCATCAAGGGCAAGCGCCCGAGCAAGAAGGACAAGCTGCGCGCGGCGACTGCACAGGGCGGCGCGCTGCCTGCGAAGGAGTGACCGCGTTCGCGGCGCTGGTCGCGGCCGGTAGCGCGAGAAGCGCGCGCAATGGCGGTTGCGAGCGATCCGATGCATTGCGCGCGCCGATCCTGTCGGTCGCGGCTGAAGCCGCTCCTACAGAAGCTGGCCGGCGTCACTGTAGGAGCGGCTTCAGCCGCGACACCAGCCGAACGCCCCCGCATCGATCAGCGCGGCCGATGGCCCGAAGGCCACCCGCATCCGCTCCGGCAGGGAGCGGCGCCGCCCGCGCTCAATCGTCGAACGGATCGGCCACGGCGGCATCGCCCTGCGGTCGCGGCGTGCGCTTGCCCGGCTTGCTGCGGATTTCCACGTAGAACTGGGTGCCGCCCGTCGCGACCAACGCGTCGATCAAACGCAGCAGCTCGGCCGGCGGCACCACCGCGGCACTGGCTTCCTCGGCGCCGAACAGCGTATCGAAGTCCCAGTAGTCGGCGCCGGCCGGCAAGGTCTTGCGGCGTTCGCGGCGGATGTACTTGCGGATGTCGTGCTTGCTGGCGTCGAGCAGGCGGTCGGGGTGCTTGCCTTCGATGCGGAGCTGGTAGGTCTTCTTCACTGCGGGGAGGATCCTGAAAAGAGGGAACGCGGCGGCCGGCATGCGCGGCGCTGGCCGCGGGCCGCGGCGCGCGCGCAGGCCCGGCGGCCGGCCGCCTGCATGCGCGGCGGGCCGCCATGGTGCCAGAACCCGGCCCCGCGCTGCGGATTGGCCGATAATCGGTGCCCGGCGCATGCCGGCGCCGCCGCAGGAGTTGCCGATGACCGACCCTTCCGCCTTCGCGGGCTACCGCATCCTCGTCGCCGGCGCCAGCCGCGGCATCGGCCTGGCGATCGCCGACGCCTTCGCCCGCCGGGGCGCCGCGCTGGCGATCTGCGCGCGCAATCCCGCCGGCCTGGCCGAGGCGGCCGAGCAGTTGCTGCGCCACGGCCATCCGGTGTCGCGGCTGACCTGCGACCTGGCCGATCCGGCGCAGATCCAGCGCTGGGTGGCGCACGCGGCCGACACCCTGGGCGGCATCGACGTGATGGTCAACAACGCCTCCGGCTACGGCCATGGCGACGACGACGCCAGCTGGCAGGCCGGGTTCGACATCGACCTGATGGCCGCGGTGCGCTGCAACCGCGCCGCGCTGCCGCTGCTGCGCGCCAGCCACCGCGCCTGCATCCTCAACATCAGCTCGATCAACGCGCTGCGGCCGACGCCGCGGGTGCCGGCGTACTCGGCCGCCAAGGCCGCGCTGAACTACTACACGACCACCCTGGCCGCGGAACTGGCGCGCGAACGGATCCGGGTCAACGCGATCGCGCCCGGCTCGATCGAGTTCCCCGGCGGGCTGTGGGACCAGCGCCGCGCGCAGCAGCCGGAGCTGTACCGGCGCATCCGTGCCGCCATTCCGTTCGGCGACTTCGGCGCGCTCGAGGACGTCAGCAACGCCGCCCTGTTCCTGGCCTCGCCGCAGGCGCGCTGGATCACCGGACAGGTGCTGGCGGTGGACGGCGGGCAGTCGCTGGGCGCCTGAGGGGTAAAAGCCGGGAATGGGGAATGGGGAATGGGGAATGGGGAATCGTGGAGCGGGCGCGCGATCGCGCTGAGCGTTGCGATCCAACCGCGCTTCGGAGTTGGCTGAACCACTGGAGGAGGGCGCTTGCCCCCCCTTTCGGGATCGACCCCGGCGCTGCCTGGAATCGGCAGGTCCACCGCTTCGTTCGCCGCCACTGATGGCCCGGGGGCGTGTCATCCACCCCCAAGCAGATCGCGCCGCGCTTGCGCATGCACGAGGCAAGGAAGAGCGAGACAGCGCGGAACATGCTCCAGCCCGGGCGATGACGTAGCGCCGGGGGCGCGCAAGCGCGACGCAACCTGTTCGGGAAGCGATGACACGCACCAGGGCCTATTCACGCGATCGGGATAGGCCACACGGAGTCGCTACCGCAGGGGCGTGCCACGGTTTGCCGAGTGCATTGCGGAAGGAACTCCGGGTGACCGTGGGCCGTCAGTTCCGACCGGTTCCGCAGCCACGATCATTCCGCCAGCTGCGCCGCATCCACCACCTGCACCCCGGCGCGCGGATGCAGGGCGTGTTCGACCAGCGCGGCGGCGATGCGTTCGGCGGGGTTGATCCGGTAGCGCCGCGGCAGCAGCGGCCCAAGCATCCCGAGCACCATGGCAGCGGCGCGCTCGGCCGCGCGCGGTTGCGCGCGCTCACCGCCGATCAGGCCCGGGCGCACCAACGCGAGCGACGGATAGCCGAGCGCCTGCAGGTCGCGCTCCAGTTCGCCCTTGACCCGGTTGTAGAACAGGCGCGAGCGCGGATCGGCGCCGAATGCCGAATTCAGCGCGAACGCGGTGGCGCCGTGCTGCCGCGCCAGCCGCGCGATCGCCAGCGGATAGGCGTGATCGACGCGGCGGAACGCCTCGCGCGAGCCGGCCTGCTTCATCGTGGTGCCGAGCGCGCAGATCGCCGCGTCGGCCTGCCACCACGGCGCCTGCGCCGGCAATTGCGCGAAGTCGACCAACGGGTTGTCCAGCTTGGCGTGCGCGACATCCAGCGCGCGCCGGGTCGGCGCGACCACCGCGCTGCACTCCGGCGCGGCAAGCAACTGCGCCAGCACATGCGAGCCGACCAGGCCGGTGGCACCGGCGAGCAGGATCTTCATCGGGGCGTCCTTGGAGGCTGGCGAGGGAAGCGGCGACTATCGCAGGCGCGGCGGCAAGGCGCTGTCGGCACGGCGCCTGCAGCCGGCGTACAGATCCATGAGGCGCTTCGCGGCCGTCCCCTCGCCCCAACCCCGCGCCCGGCGGGAGAGGGGCTAACGGCTGTTCTTTCTCCCATCGGGACCATGGCCCCCTTTTCGGGGAAAGGTGCCCCGCAGGCGCGGATGAGGGTACGGGCGCAGCCTCGCACCCTCCGACACCAAGGCAGCGTGCGTGCACAAGCGTCCCGATCCCGCGGCGCCGCACATGGTCGCCGCGCTGCGGCTTGTACGCCACAATAGCCGCCCATCGCGCCGCGCCGGCGCCGCTGCAGCCAACCGAGGAGCCGTTCGATGTTCGTGGTGTGTGGAGAGGCCCTGTACGACATCTTCATCGACGGCTATGCCGGCACCTCGGTCGGCATGACCGCGCGCCAGGGCGGCTCGCCGTTCAACGTGGCGATCGGCCTGGCCCGGCTCGGCACGCCGTCGGCGCTGTTCACCGGCCTGTCCACCGATCCGCTCGGCCGCCAGCTGCGCAGCACCCTGGAACGCGAAGGCGTGGCGCTGCAGCACTGCATCGACAAGCGCGAGGCGACCACCCTGGTGATGGTCGCGCTGGACGCGCAGGGCGTGCCCAACTATTCGTTCTACGGCACCGGCTGCGCCGACCGCGCGCTGACCGCGGCCGACCTGCCGGCACTCGACGCCACGGTCGGCGGCCTGCATTTCGGCTCCTACACCCTGGTCGCCGAGACCACCGCCAGCACCTTCCAGGCCCTGGCCGAGCGCGAACGCGCGCAACGGCTGATCTCGCTGGATCCGAACGTGCGGCCGACGGTGGAACCGGACATGGCGGTGTGGCGCGCACGGCTGGCGCGCTGGATCGCGCTGGCGCACGTGGTCAAGGTGAGCCAGGAAGACATCGAGCTGCTGTATCCGCAGCAGGACCCGTTCGCGGTCGCGCGCAGCTGGCTGCAACAGGGTCCGTCGCTGGTGGTGATGACCCTGGGCGGCGACGGCGCGGTGGCCTGGCGCGGCGACGCCGAGGCGCGCGTGGCCGGCCGCGCGGTACAGGTCGCCGATACCGTCGGCGCCGGCGACAGCTTCCAGGCCGCGCTGCTGCACCAGCTGCCCGACCTGGCCGCGCTCGCCGCGCTGGACCCGTCGGCGCCGGCGCTGCAGCGCCTGCTGGACTTCTGCGTGGCCGCGGCGGCGATCAACTGCACCCGCGCCGGCGCCAACCCGCCCAGCCTGGACGAGGTCCGCGCCGCACTCTAGGGCGCGTCATCGAACCCCGAGCAGGTCGCGTGGGGTCTGTTCGGGGCGCCAGCCCGTGCCGCACGGCGCAGCGCCCGACGGGCGGTCAGGCACCGGCCGGCACCCGACCGCCGCACCCCGCCAGGCCGCGCCGGCTGCGCGCCCGCGGCGCTACGTCGCCGCCCGGGCGTTGGCATTTCCACGCGTTCCCGCGCCCCCTGCCTCGTGCACGCGCAAGAGCGGCGCGATGTGGGATCGGCCGGCGGCGCTTGGCCGCATGCGCGGCAAGAACGCGGGCAAGTGGACATCCGCCCACGCCGGGGCGATGGTAGGGCGTCCGCTGCCGGCTCAAGCGCACGCCGCCAGCGCCGATATCCTGTTCCTGAGTGTCGTCATGGGCGCCGCGGTTGCGGCGGGGCGGTGCGTTCTATTGGGAGGAAGCATCCGCATGCCGGATCAACGCGACGAGCCACCCGTCGGCGGACTGCGCAAGCTGTTGTCGCCGCGTCGCCGTGAACCGGCGGCGCCGGCCGCCTCCGCGGTGGCGCCACGCGGACATGGCCATGCCCGCGCGCATGGTCATGGTGCCGCGCCTGCGGCGCCGGGCGAGCACGCCGATCCGGCCGCGGCCACCGCGGCGCTGATCCGCCTGTTCAACCACGCCCACCAGCCGCTGGAACTGCTGGTCGCCTTCGCCGACGGCATGGCCGGCCTGCACGGCGAACTCGGCGACATGGGCCGGCGCCTGCAATCGGCCGCCGCCAGCGGCGACTGGCCCAGCTACGGCCGCGCGCTGCGCCAGCTGATCGACAAATACATCCGCACCATCGACGTCGGCGATCCGCTGGCCGGGCCCAGCGACCCCGAACGCCTGCGCGACCTGCTGCGCCAGGCGATCGCCGGCGCGCTGGCCTCGCTGCTGCACAACCTGCCGGAACTGGCCAACGAATCGGAGGCCACCGGCGAGGCGCTGCGCCAATGGCGCCCGGGCCTGCCGCTGGAGCCGGTGGCGCAGCGCGTGCGCGAGCTGTGCCACCAGATCGCGCTGCGCGCCAGCGACAGCCAGGAGCAGCAGACGCTGTTGCTGGGCCTGTTCGACCTGCTGCTGGAAAACGTCGGCGAACTGCTCGACGACACCAGCTGGCTGCAGGGCCAGATCGCGGTGGTACGCGACATGATCAGCGGCCCGCTGGACCGCTATTCGATCGAGGAAGCGCGCGGCAGCCTGCGCGAGGTGATCTACAAGCAGGGCCTGCTGAAGCAGGGCATCGCCGAATCCAAGGAGGCGATGAAGGACATGATGGTGTCCTTCGTCGAGAACCTGGACGGCATGGCGATCAGCACCAGCGAATTCCACGACCGCATCGCCGACTACTCGCAGACCATCCGCGACGCGCGCAGCATCGCCGACCTCAACCGCCTGCTGCAGGAAGTGCTGCAGGACACCGGCCACGTGCAGCAGCAGGCGCTGCGCGCGCGCGACCACCTGATCGCCGCGCGCCAGGAAGTGGACGCGGCCGAGCAGCGCATCCTGCGCCTGGAACAGGAACTGCAGGACGTCTGCGGGCTGGTGCGGGTCGACCAGCTCACCGGCGCCCTCAACCGGCGCGGGCTGGACGAACTGTTCGTGCGCGAACTGGCGCGCACCGAGCGCAGCGCGCAGCCGCTGTGCGTGGCGATGCTGGACCTGGACGATTTCCGCAAGCTCAACGAGACCTACGGCCATCCCGGCGGCGACGCCGCGCTGCGCCACGTGGTCGAGGTGGCGCGCACCACGCTGCGCGGCAGCGACGCGATCGCCCGCTACGGCGGCGAGGAATTCCTGCTGCTGATGCCCGACTGCACCATCTTCGAAGCATCCGCGGCGGTGACCCGGGTGCAGCGCGCGCTGGCCCAGCGCGCGGTGGTGCACGAGGACCAACGCGTGTTCGTCAGCTTCAGCGCCGGCGTGGCGATGCGCCGTACCGGCGAAACCCAGGACGTGCTGGTCAAGCGCGCCGACCGCGCCCTGTACGAGGCCAAGAAGGCGGGCAAGAACCGGGTGGTTTCAGCGGATTAGTGCCGGCGCCGCCGGCGCGAGAATGGAGAATCGGGAATGGGGAATCGCAACAGCGCGATCCGCCGAACCGCTCTTACGATTCCCTATTCCCCTTTCCCGATTCCCGGCTTCCACGCAGCTTCTGAAACAGCACCACAGCCCCCAGCACCAGCGCGCCGGCGACGATGCCGACCAGCGCGTTGCCCAGGTTGAGGACCACGCTGCCCCAGGCGCCCTGCGGCGCGATGCCTTCGAGGGCGTGGTGCAGCGGGCCGATGCTGTGCACCAGAATGCCGCCGCCGACCAGGAACATCGCCGCGGTGCCGGCGATCGACAGCACCCGCATCAGCCACGGCGCCAGCCACAGGATGCCGCGGCCGATCGCCGCGGCGGCGGCGCCCTTGCGGGTCAGGTACAGGCCCAGGTCGTCGAGCTTGACGATGCCGGCGACCAGGCCGTACACGCCGACCGTCATCGCCAGCGCGATCGCCACCAGCACCATGATCTGCTGGGAGAACGGCACTCCGGCGACCACGCCCAGCGACAGCACGATGATCTCCGCGGAGAGGATGAAATCGGTGCGGATCGCGCCCTTGATCTTGTCCTTTTCCAGCGCGACCACGTCCACCTTCGCGTCGGCCAGCGCCTGCAGCTGCTGCGCATGGCGCTGCGCGTCCTCGTCCTTGGAATGCAGGAAGCGGTGCGCCAGCTTCTCCACGCCCTCGAAGCACAGGAACGCCCCGCCGATCATCATCAGCGGGGTGATCGCCCACGGCAGCCAGGCGCTGATCGCCAGCGCCGCCGGCACCAGGATCGCCTTGTTGAGCAGCGAGCCCTTGGCCACCGCCCATACCACCGGCAACTCGCGGTCGGCATTGACCCCGGTGACCTGCTGCGCGTTCAGCGCCAGGTCGTCGCCGAGCACGCCGGCGGTCTTCTTCGCCGCCACCTTGGTCAGGATCGACACGTCGTCGAGCAGCGAGGCGATATCGTCGAGCAGGGTGAACAGGCTGGCGCCGGCCATGCGGGGATTCCATTCGGGGGTGAGCGGGGATTCTCGCCGATTCCGCCGCGCGATGGGCCGGCGGCGGCGGATCGGCCGGCGCGGTGCGCCCCC
>Ga0105243_10002947_pt1 | contig 14067 bp, 12 predicted proteins | sample KBSM34metaG_FD_81525 | JGI IMG/M metagenome (GOLD analysis project Ga0105243, IMG submission 81525) | Miscanthus rhizosphere microbial communities from Kellogg Biological Station, Michigan, USA - KBS M3-4 metaG | ecosystem: Host-associated > Plants > Roots > Rhizosphere > Soil | place...
AATTATAAAGCTTGACGGACGTAGAATTCTTTATTAGAATGTACCAAGGTTTATTTTAATTGAATTTCCCTATTATAAAAAACAACACCAAAAAACTATTGGTGTTGTTTTGTATTTTAATTGTATTTGGTGAAATAACAGCACTATTTGCTGATTGAATTATGATAATACCGAATATTCTTTTTTATTTGAAAAAACTTCTACCATTACTTTTGCAATTCTCTTTTTATCATCTTCTGATAAATTAGATCCTGATGGCAGACATAAACTCTTTCCGAACAGATCCTCGGCTACTTTTCCACCATAGTAAGGTGCATCTTCAAATATAGGCTGTAAATGCATTGGTTTCCAGATAGGACGGGACTCTATATTTTCGCTCAGAAATGCCAGACGCAGGTCTTCATAGCTCTTTGATGTCTTTGTTTCGTCAATGGTAATAACAGATAGCCAGTGATTGCTATAAAAATCGGAATTCGGTTCTGAAAACACTTTTACTCCTTCTATATTTTTACAAATTTCGCAATAAAAATCATGCATTTTTCTACGGCTTTCTATCCTGTCATCTAACACTTCCATTTGCCCTCTTCCAACTCCTGCACTAATATTACTCATTCTGTAATTATATCCAATTTCAGAGTGCTGATAATGTGGGGCATTATCTCTGGCCTGTGTGGAAAGAAAGACTGTTTTTTCCTTATCTTCATCAGTGTGACATACTAAGGCACCTCCTCCGGAAGTTGTAATAATTTTGTTACCATTAAATGAGAGAATACCAAAGCGTCCAAAAGTACCACAAGCTTTCCCTTTATATTTGGAGCCTAATGATTCGGCACCGTCTTCAATTAAAGGAATATCGTACTTATTAGCTATTGATAATATTTCATCCATTTTTGCCGGCATCCCGTACAGATTAACGACAATAATAGCCTTAGGTTTTTTACCTTTTGCCATTCTATCTTCTATGGCTTCCTGTAAAGCTACGGGACACATGTTCCAGGTATCTTTTTCAGAATCTATAAAAACGGGATTTGCTCCCAGGTAGACAATTGGATTGGCAGAGGCAGAAAATGTCATAGACTGACATATCACTTCATCTCCATGGCTAACATTACATTCTATCAATGCCAAATGTAGGGCAGCTGTTCCTGCAGAAAGTGCAGCTATTTTCACATCTTCACTCAAGAATATTTCCAAATCTTGTTCAAAACCGTCAACATTTGGTCCTAAGGGGGCTACCCAGTTTGAATCAAATGCTTCCTTGACGTATTTTAATTCGTTTCCACCCATATGGGGAGATGATAACCATATTTTTGATTTCATATTTTTACTGTTCTGGATTTTTAAACTTCTACTTTTTATAATTTTACCGGGGTTGCCTACCACTGTAGATCCGGCTGGGACATCGTTAATAATAACAGCGCCGGCTCCAATGGTACACCATTCCCCAATTTTTATTCCTTGTATGACACTAGCACCTGTTCCTATATGGGTTCCTTCCCCTACTATTACATTTCCTGCAAGTGCCGCATTAGGTGAAATGTGAACAAAATCTTCGATAATACAGTCGTGATCAACGGAAGCATTGGTATTGATAATACAGTGTTTTCCAATATCAGCTGCTGCATTTATAGTAACACCGGGCATTACAATAGTTCCTTCCCCTATCTGTAATCTTTTAGAGATTATCGCTTTTGGGTGAAGGAGTGTAGCGTAATTGAACTGTTCATTTTGACTGACTATTTTCTTCCGCAGTTTATTATTGCCTATAGAAATAAATACATCTATATCAAAAGGCGGAATCTCATGAATAACAGGGTAATTTAGTATTTTATGCTTAGACAGATTTTCATCAATGTAAGCTTTTATATTATAACCACATTCTTCAGCGACCTCAGCCACTACTTTGCCATGACCACTTGCTCCATATAAATACATACTATCTACTTTTTAAAATTAATTACTGCCATTAAAGGCTTCTATTGTTGCTTGTCCTACCTGATTTATCCCTTCTTTTTTTAGTACTTTTTTTAAGGTAAGGATAACCACTTTGCAATCTGTTGCAAATGACAAATGATCGATATACCAAATGTCTAATTCAAATTTTTTGGTCCAGGAAATGGCATTCCTCCCATTCACCTGTGCCCATCCTGTAATCCCTGGACGGATATTATGTCTGCGCTTCTGAGATTCATTATACAAAGACAAATATTGTGGCAACAAAGGTCTTGGACCTATCAATGCCATGTCTCCTTTTAATACATTGATCAGCTGTGGAAGCTCATCTAAGGAAGTCTGGCGTATAAAACTTCCCACGGGTGTTAAACGTTCCGAATCAGGCAGATAATTACCTTTTTCATCTTTTTTGTCATTCATTGTCTTAAACTTAATGATGTTGAACATCTTTTCATTCAGACCTGGTCTTGTTTGTACAAAAAAGGGTTTACCCTGGTTTGCGAAATACAGTAAGACCATAACAATAATAAAAACAGGAGCCAGCAAAATAAGCCCTATCAATGCAATCAGAAAATCTATAGCCCTTTTTAAAAAAAATTGATACATGATATTATTTTTTTTCAATTAGAGTTTTATATTCATTTAATAGTGCATTCCAAACCACTGATTGTTCGTAGCGGGACTGAATCATGGACCGTGCATTCTTTTTTAAGTGCTGGTAATAATCTTTGTCCGATATCATTTTCTCCATTGCCTCCTTCAGTTTATTATCATTTTTCACAGGAACTATGACTCCATTCTGGTCTTCAATAATAATTTCGTTACATCCATTGATGTTAGAAACAATACTTGGCAATTCCATTGCTCCTGCCTGCATCACTACATTAGGAAACCCCTCACGATAACTTGGAAATGTCAATACATCAGCGATCGCAAAATAAGGACGAACATCCTTCTGAAAACCTACAGATATGATATCCTGATTATTTTCAATTTCTTTTAAAGTATCCGGATGCAGTGGATCGAGCTCCTGCTCCAGTGGGCCCACCAATAATAATTTAGAACGGTGTGGTGGTTCTGCTTCTTTACTTATCTGAGAAAAAGCAGTGATCAGTTCGTTTATTCCCTTGTCTCCTACCAAACGTCCTACAAATACAAATACAAAATCTGTATCCTCTATATTTAATTCCTTTTTTAAAAGCTCTTTCTGCGTATCATTAATTTGTTCGGGCGAAAAGAATGTGGTATCAATTCCGTTCGAAGAACCATTCCCTATTACTTTTAATTTGTCTTGATCTGTATAATTATTTTGTAAGATAAATTCATATAATCCTTTTGAATTGGGATAAACCATTGTTGCAGAGGAATAAGTCAGTCTTTCTACAAAGTCCAGTACTTTACGTTTCGTACCTGTTGCTTCCATCAAGGGCAAACCAGCCACAGTATGTAGACGGTGGGGAACTCCCGCCAATTTTGCCGCCAACATTCCTACTATACCGGCTTTAGGTGTATGGGTGTGAACAATGTTTGGTTTTTCCTTTTTTAAAAGTTTATAAGTACTCCATAAAGACTTCATATCCTTAATGGGAGTGATCTGACGGGACATATCAATTGCTATGACTTCAATTCCTTCATCATTTTTCACTTCATCCAGTTCCTTTCCGGACGACGAAACTCCTTTTACGTCAAAATATTCTGACATAAATCGATGTTGTCCCTTCAATAAAACCTTTAAAGAAATCGGTACCGTTGTTATGCGTATCAGTTTAGTTTTCAAATTCAGTCAGTATTTTGTTTATATTATGTTCCCTGTTATATTTGGACTCAATCAGTACTCTTCCTTTCTTTCCTTGAGTGATTGTTTTATCTTTATGCTCTATGTATTTTTTAATACCGGAATACCAGTCCTTATCTTTCACCAGTTCCCCATTATACCCCGGAATAACAATATCGGTATTCATCCCTACCGGAGAAGCCAACACGGCAATACTACATCCCATATACTGGATCAGTTTATATGAACATTTACCCAGTTCCCAAGGAGTCTCGTGAAGAGGCATAATACCTAAATCAAATTTATTAATCTCCTCTACTTCAGATTCTTCTGTCCATGGAATAAAGTGTATAAAATCTTTTGTTTCTTCCGTTTGTTTTGCTCCAATGATATTGACCCGAAAATTGGGAAACTCTTTATTCAACTCATAAAACACCGGAAATAGCTCCTCAATATATTTATAAGTAGATGGAGAACCTATCCATCCCAGTGTAAAATATTGATCATCTTTATTATTGATCTTATAATATTTCTTAGCATCAATAACAGTAGGCAGTACTATTATTCTGGGTGCTTTTGCCATTTCTGCTCTCTTTGCCAGGTAAGAATTACCGGCAAATACACATTTACTGTTCTTCATTACCAGATCTATTTTATCAGACAAATGCTTCTTTATAAATCGGTTACCACTCAGGTCGTAATTATGAAATATAGCATCATCATAATCTACAAAATAGTCAACCCCTGCTTTTTTCAATCTTGTTTCAGCCCACGCAGGTAAATAGGGAAACAATTCTTTTTCTATAACAACTATGTCATATTTCTTCACAGACAAAAGAGTATACAACCGCTTTATATATCCAAGAAACAGATACAGAAATTTGGTTTTTTCATTCCTGTACAGTGCTCCTAAATATTTATTTCCCAACAGAGAAGAATGATGCACGACGTATTTCTTTTCCTCCAAAGAGGGGAAAAATTGAAAACTTCTCAGTCTGCTGCTCGCTCCCATAGGGGAATATTTAGTAAAAAACAATATTTTTTTCATTGAAAATCTTTATCTCTTTTTACAAAATAAATGAAGGGTAAAACATAAAATATATTAAACTCGAAAGACTCCAGATAAGGGTTTGTAAAAGTTGCTATCAACATAGAAACAATACCCGCCAACATGTAGTGATCGTATGGATTTCTTATTTTTATGGATACATATTTATATACTGAGTATAAAAAAGGAATAGAATAAATTAAAAATCCAAATATGCTCACCCGGTATATAATAGCTACCGGTACATTTTCGTAACGCCAAGGAAATTTCTTACTCCTTATGTAATCTACTCCTACGCCATGACCTGCCCCAAAAATATTATTATTGACTCCTTTTATCAGTGCTATAGTCTGTTCTGACCTGGCCTTATCTCCGCCTTCAAAAATTTTGACATAAAATCCTTCCAGGACATTAAATACATTCACTCCGTAATTGTTCAGAATAAAAATCAGCACAACTGTAAGCAGTAAACCGATAATAAAATACTTAACCAGCTTTACGGAAGAATTGGTAATCACATAAAAAAACAGTCCTACAAACACACTCAGTAGCAATGCCGATCTTCCGGATACTATGGCAGCGATTACGACCGTAAGGATGATAACAAAATAAATGGACTTCTTTTTAAATACTTTTTCTAATTGTAAAAAAGCAGGAATGAAAAATATAAGAGATCCGTACACGAAAAGCTTCATTTCAACAATCCCTTTTTTGGTAAATGTCATGTTGGGATCCTCAATAATAAGTTCAAGAATCTTTCTCTTTCCATTCATAAATAGCCAAATTGCCAGAAATACAGAAACCGCTCCCAGTACCATATAGATATTGAGGTATTTTACTATGGTTTCTACCTTAAATTTTTCAAAGCAATAATTTAGGATAACCACCCATAAAATAGGGGTGAAAATATATACAATTAAGACCTGGCTAAGTGCTTCCGAAGGATTCAAAGATTGATGAATACCGACCATCAGATAAATAATCGTGACAATGATACTTAAGACTACCGAGAAAATAACCGCTCTTTCAATAGTCTGCGCCTTCGTTAGTCCTACCAGAAAAATCAACAGCAACAAAACAAGCTTAACAGGTCTAAACGAATTGGGAAACACGAAAAGCAGGAATGCCGTGACAACCATCAATACGCTTAGAGCATTAAAATGTATTTGTTTTTTATAAATCTGCATTAATTACTTAGATTTCAGTTGTTTAAATTGTATTCTATTGTCTTTCTTATAACTTTGAACACTACTTTCCAGTTTATCATAGCTTTTAGAGTCTACCGATAGATTATTGACAGATAGGTTAATGGTATTGTCATTTGTATCATAATATTTGATAGGCTCCGCGGTATTATTATAAAGACTGACATTATTCAGAACAATATTTCCGCTGATATTTTTCGAATAATTGTTTTTTCTATTTAACCAGAAAGACATTCCGTATTTTGATTTACTATCCGAAAAATTATTAATAGTTATTGAAATATCCTTATTCAGGGAGTTATCTTTTCTGAGATTAACAAGGTTAAGCAGTAATCCCCAGTTTTCATTGCCTCCTGTAAAAACATTTTCCAAAACAATTCCTTTCAGCTCATCTTTAGAGCTATTGGGTTCTATATCTATTCCACTGGAAGGTCCTTTACCTGAGGAATTCAGAAACTTACTGTTGGAGATTTTAATATTGGTTCCTGATGTTATAGAGAGACCGTTTCTTCTGCTGTTTGATACCAATGAATTTAAAATCACAATTTGATCTGAAATTTTATTATTCAGCTGTCCAATGTAGATCCCATCACCAAAGCAATCATAAATCTTAGCATTCTCTACCCTTATATTTTTAGAACCGCGTATGCTTATTCCAAAGCCCCATTCTCCTTTTGTACCCACATGTGTTTTTTTATCTCCCACCAATACAGGATTAAGGATGGTAATATTTTCCTTGCTGTTACAATCCAACAGGCTATATCCGGGTTTTACTGATGTTTTCAGGATCAGTTTAGAATTGGCCTGAAATTTATAGGTACAGTTACTTTTTAATTTAAGCCCATTATCATTAATCAGTACGGGAAAGTCAGGAAATAAGACGTCTCCGTTGTCATTGATCGCTTTCTGCAGAACCAGTGTGTAATCTACAGTTGCATTTGTCACATATCCTTTAGGCAAAACCGTTGTTAAGTCCAGATATTTAGTCTGTCCAAAAATAAATAAGGTACATGTAAAAATCAGCGATACTATTAAAAGCTTCTTCATTTCATTTTCTTTTTTATTATATTAAATAGATAACCAAATGCGCCAAATAATCTTCCAAAATACATTTTGGTAATAAATAAAACCTGTTTATACGCCTTTTGATTGAAATAATCAACCAGAATTAAGGCTACCAACTTATCGAGGTATTTCTTTTCTGAGGCTGTTTTATTTTTATAATCAAACAGATGAAATCTTTTATTCAATGGCATCACATAGTGTGCACTCCTGTTTTCTGCCCCTACAAAGTAGATGGTTGTAATAGTTTTGTTATAGATTAATGCATAATCAGAAAACAGTCTATACCAAAATTCCACATCCTCACCATAGCTAAGATTTTCATCAAACAGACCTGTCTTCAGAACTTTCGTCTTTTTAACTAATAATGTTGATGAGTTAAAACGAGAAACAGGGGAAGACATAAAATCAAAATAATCTTTTATTATTTCAGGCTTTTCCTCTTTAAATTTTGACTCATCAAATTCTTTAATATTTGATTTGTAAAAAGAAGTTCCAACACCTCCTATCGTCTCGTTATCCAGCTGAGAAAGGGAAGCCGACAAAATCTTCAGATGTTCGGGATGCCATATATCATCTCCGTCCAAAAAAGCCAAATATTCATTCTTAGCATTCAGTATCCCTGCATTCCTCGCAGATGAAACCCCACCATTAGGTTTGTCTATGATCGCTACTCTGGGATCTGATATACTTTGCACCACCTTCAAGCTGTTATCTTTTGAGCCATCGTTGATGATAAGCAGTTCAAAATCCTTATAGGTCTGATTCAAAACTGAATACACCGTATCCAGAATACTTTTCTCCTTGTTATATAATGGTATTATTACAGTAATCATGTTAATAAGTTGCCGTAAAATTTAAACGGGCTCTTTGTATTGTTTCTTTAATATTACCCGGTACAAGGATCTGTTTTTTAAATATAATATTCTCAATTTCGGTAACAATCAATTCCGCATCCACATTTCCATCCAATAGCCTATAGTTTTGCGCCTGGCCTACATCATTCAAGAAATCGGTACACTTGCGGTGATATTCCAATAAAAAGAAAGGTGTATTGCTATAGCACGCAAAAATACTTGCATGTAGCCTTGTTGAAATAACTACGCTGCACTCAGCGATTCGATCAAAAGTGTCCTGAACTTTTGGCTGATAAGGAACGATCTCATATTTCAGTTTTCCATCTTTATTAAGATTCCCAATCATTTCCTGGGTGAGCTTTTCGTCACCCATTACAGAGTTTCCATTAAAAACGAAAAAGCGGAACATAATATTGTTATGTTTCCTTAATTGTTGAATTAAATTTAATATAAATTCATTTCTCGTTAATTCTTTACTAATATCTCCATTAATGTATGATTCATAATTACAAACACTTATTCCCACAATAGGTAAGTCTTCGGAAATTTCCCTGGTATGCTGGTCGAAATTATAAATCTCAGGAAGAAGTGCTGCTAAATCAAAAGCTCTTACAGGCTGATAAGGTAAATTATAACTCAGCGCCTGCTCATATGATTTATCATCTCTTAATGCCAGGAAATCCAGAGTCTTTAAATATTCTTTAGTATTCTCTTCTGCCCCTTTATTTACAAATGGACCTAAAGAGATTCCTATAGCACCTGTTTTTCCTTTACATCCCAAGCTTTTTTTCAATTTTGCATAGGTTCTCAGATCTGTTTTTTTCAATGCCGAATGAAAGGTTGATCCTCCAGCTGAAACAAAAACATCACTTAACACAATATCTTTTACTGCTTTGCCGAAGCTTAAGTAATTCTTGTGGGCAAAATAATGCTCCGCCGGCGTTGAAATCTGTGGCAGCTCTCCTGCAAAAAACAACTGTTCTGTAGATTGCCAGTATTTCCTGCTTCCCCACGCTGAAACTTCTACAAAAGCATCATCTCCTGAATTTTTTGCTCCGTAATATCCACTAAATATTGCTTTCATAATTCTTGACCACCATCTTTAAATTCGTTTTCATTTTTTCTCTCAGATAAATCTTATCCTGCTTTTTCAGCATATCGTATTTTTCCAAATCTCTATACTTCAAAATCTTTCCCGGGTTACCTCCTACGATTGCACCCTTCGGAACATCTTTTGTAACGACTGTAGAGGCTCCAATAATAGCTCCTTCTTCTATCGTGATTCCCGGTAAAATTGTAACATCACCACCAATCCACACATTTTCTTTTATAACAACATTCTTTGCAATTGTAACTTCATCATAAGGTAGTAGTGTATCACTATCATAGTTATGATTCCCTGTATAGATCTTTAGTCTTGGCCCTATGATGGTACCATCCATTATAGTTACCTTACCATAGGTCGATATCCATGCATCAGGACCGATATACACATTGTTTCCCAAGTGCAGTTTCTCCGGTTTTGTGATGATAATAGGATAAGAAACAACGGCATTCTCCCCTCTTTCCTTTATTCCCTTTACCGTTTTGGCACAGGTTAACCGCCAGTATAATTTTATAATTTTTGCAAACATTCTTTATAAAGTTTAAAAATTGAGAATAAGATGGATACTACTAATAAGACAGAAACAATTATTCTGATCAGTAATAAACTATACAACTGAACATTTATAAATACCAGGCCTAACAGCAATAGCCATAAAAGTATATTCCATTTGCTGTAGAATATGACCGGTGGAGATAATTTTTTGTAGATAAAAAAGGGTACAAAAATGATGTAATTAATGATATAAGAAATCATATAGGAAAAAGCAAAGCCCATTGCCCCATATTGTCTCAAAAAGTAGAAAATAATAAGGTTTGTAACAGCCCACTGTCCCATACTGAATACACTAAGCCACATTTTATTCTTAATGATAAGGTCTCTTGAAACACCCGCTCTGTTTGTAATAATAAGTGTGGTGATAATAGACATTCCCAAAATCGGGACAATCTGATGGATATCAAATTTTTTTCCCAAAATAGCCGAAGCAATCTCTGGAAATAAGATGAACGGAATAGAGATTATAATCGAAATAATCCATGATCCGAAATAATTAAAAAACTCTTTTTTAGGAGTCTTTGATTCCGATTTTGATAAAAACATGGGCAGCAAGACATTGCTTATTGCCCCGTTGAACATCTGAATGGCTGTAGAGAAAATAATTACAGCACTATACAACCCTAGTTCTTTATATCCATTGGGCTGGTTAACCAGCAGGGTATTTAGAAACCAAATCGTAGGTGCCACAATAATTGTGCTGAGAGAAGCAGGTATAGCAAATTTGTATATTTTCTTAACACTTTTCTTCCAGTTTTTGAAACTCACTGTGACCTGCTGATTCTTGCTCTCATCCCCCAATAGTTTCTGTAATACTGCAGATACCAGAAAGATCCCGATCAGGTTGCCCAGTAAAGCTCCCGTAACTCCTCCAAAATACCCTCCAATAACTAAGCCCAGAAACAGGAACAGTCCCTGAAGTATATTAGCCGTGGAATTTTTCTTATAAGCCTGAAAGCCTAATAAGGCTCCCATTTGTGTTCCGTTTAGAGAAATAAAAATCAATGTAAAACCACCAATCATCAAAGGAACCTGCAAATGCTGGTTGTTCAGAAAATGAGTTGCTATAAATCCAGAGAGCAATACAATGATCAATGCGACAATACTACTCAATGCTACAACCAATGATAAAGATGCCCCCAGCATGGAAGATGCTTCACTTTTATCTTCATCTTTAAGCTCAGAAATATATTTAGTAGCCGTTAAGCCTATTCCTAAGGAAGCAAAAATGAGAAAATTATCTATTGTTGATTTTATCATTCCAAACTCACCATATTCTGAAACGGTTAAAATCCTGGCCAATACAATGGAAGCCAAGGAAAATAATCCCCGTGACATCAATGATCCGAAGGTCATCCAAAAAGTACCGAAAACCAACTTCTTCAGGAAGTCTGATTTGGATAATTTAGATTTTATGGAAGCTACCAACATATTATTTTTATTTTTCCTAAATTCAACTTCATAGTTTCATTTACAATTGTTCTATTATCAAAACGGGTTTTCCTAAAATGCCAAAGGCATTCAATAATGTTATTTTTTTAATGACAGTGGTAAACCGTCCTTTACAAAAACTGCAGACTAGCTACAGTTTTGTACTTAGTATTCTATAGTCTTGAATCACATTCCTCCAGGATTCCTTTCACATCAAAGATCACCCCGTCCTCTTTTAAGTAATTTTTCAAATTCAGGCCTTTGAACTGCTCATGTGCTACAGTAAGAATAATTCCATCGTATTTTTCCTGTGGAATTTCGTTTACAATGCTTAAACCATATTCGTGCTCCACTTCAGCAGGGCTAGCCCATGGGTCGTAAGTTGTTACCTGTAAAGCATAATCTTCAAGCCCTTGAATAACATCTACCGCCTTGGTATTACGTACATCCGGACAGTTTTCTTTAAATGTAATTCCCAGGTTTAAAATTCTGGCACCATTAATATTAAGCTTCTTTTTAATCATGGTTTTTACCAACTGAGAAGCTACATACTGACCCATAGAATCATTAAGACGACGTCCTGCCAGTATAATTTCAGGGTGATATCCATTTTCCTGTGCTTTCTGTGCCAGATAATAAGGATCAACTCCAATGCAGTGACCGCCTACTAATCCCGGTTTGAAAGGTAAAAAGTTCCATTTGGTACCTGCTGCTTCTAATACTGCGTGAGTATCAATCTCTAAAAGGTTGAAAATTTTTGCCAGTTCATTCACAAACGCGATATTAATATCTCTCTGTGAGTTTTCAATGACTTTGGCGGCTTCGGCAATCTTAATGGTAGGAGCCAGATGGGTACCTGCAACGATCACAGATTTATATAAAGAATCTACGACCTTTCCTATTTCCGGTGTTGAACCTGAAGTAACTTTTAATATTTTTTCTACAGTATGCTCTTTATCTCCCGGATTAATACGCTCAGGAGAATATCCTGCAAAGAAATCCTGATTAAACTTCAGTCCTGAAACCTTTTCAAGAACAGGAATACATTCTTCTTCAGTAGCACCTGGATAAACAGTAGATTCATAGATTACAATATCTCCTTTCGACAATACCTTTGCTACAGTTTCTGAAGACTTATATAGCGGTGTAAGGTCAGGACGATTATGTTTATCTACCGGTGTTGGTACCGTCACAATATAGATGTTGGCATCCTGAATATCCTTGATGTCAGCAGAACAGTACAATCCTGTTCCAGCAGTCTGATCAAAAGGGTTTTCTTTTTTTAATATAGCTTTTAATACTTCATTTTCTACTTCTAAAGTACTGTCTACCCCTGTATTTAATTCCTCAATCCTTTTCTGATTGATATCGAAACCTACAACCGGATATTGGGTTGCAAATAAGCGTGCTAAAGGTAAACCTACGTATCCTAATCCGATAACGGCAATTTTATATTGTTTTTCCACAAAGACTCGATTTAAAGTTGTTTATTTTAAATTTTCCCAATACCAGCTAATAGCTTCTTTTAATCCCTTATCTATTGTATGGGTAGGCTGGTATCCTAATAGTTTTTCTGCTTTTTCAACTGATGCTAATGAGTGTGGGATATCTCCTACACGGTTCGGACCATAGTTCACTTCCACTTCAGCAATTTTCTCATCGAATTCACTTAGATATTTTTTAAGGTATCCAATTAAATCATTCAAGGTGGTGCGGTCTCCTACGGCTGTATTATAAACCGTATTCACTGCTTCCGGATTATCTGTAAGCATCGCCCGTTCATTCATCTGAATCACATTATCGATATAAGTAAAATCACGTGAATAATCTCCTGTACCATTAATTGTAGGGGATTCATGGTTGATCAGCTGTTTTACAAATAATGGAATCACTGCGGCATAAGCTCCGTTCGGGTCTTGTCTTCTTCCAAATACATTGAAATACCTTAACCCTATACACTGCATTCCATAAGTTTTTCCAAATACATCAGCATACAATTCATTTACATATTTAGTAATGGCGTATGGCGATAATGGTCTTCCGATTACATCTTCCACTTTGGGTAATGATGCAGAATCACCATATGTGGATGATGAAGCAGCATATACAAAACGTTTCACATTGGCATCACGCGCTGCAACCAGCATATTTAAAAAACCTGAAACATTAACATCGTTACTTGTAATAGGATCTTTAATTGATCTTGGCACAGAACCTAATGCTGCCTGGTGTAATATATAGTCTACATTTTCTACTGCCTTCCGGCAAACTTCCAAATCACGTATATCTCCTTCAATGAGCTTATAGTTTGGGTTTTTAAGAAAAGGCTCAACATTATGACGGTGTCCTGTTGCAAAATTATCCAAGCAGACCACATCATATCCTTTATTTAAAAAATACTCTGTCAAGTTAGAACCAATAAAACCAGCTCCCCCTGTAATTAAAATTTTATACATTTCTATGATTTAAAAATTTTTTTGAACCAACTTTTTTTATCCTTGGTCTGGCTGTAGCCATACCCATAACTATAATTATATCCATATCCTCCTGCACGTTTAGAAACATCATTCACTACAAAAGATACATTAGTCAATTTTGAGTCTCTTACCAGATCATTAGCAAAATCTATCAGGATATTTTTGGATACTGCAGATCTCACTACATAAAGTGTAGCATCAGCTGTATCCGCAATACTAAGGGTATCTGAAACCAACATAAGTGGTGCAGAATCTATAACTATATATGCATACTGAGAAGCCATCTGCTCAATAAGTTTTTGGTATCTTCCATTGGAAAGCAGTTCCTGTGGATTCGGAGGAATAGCTCCTGCGTAAATGACATCACAGAAAGGATTGGTCGTGGACGTATGGATAAGCTCATCTACATTCACTGAATCATCATACAGATACTCTGTAAGACCTTTTCTTTTAGTAGGTTCGCTGTCATAACGCTGAATCTGAGGGTTACGGATATCCGAACCAATCAGAAGACCTCTTCCGTTTTTGTTGGCTAGCGTAAGAGCAAGATTTACAGACACCAGTGTTTTTCCTTCCCCTTTTACCGAAGAGGTTACCATA
>Ga0105243_10002953_pt1 | contig 14060 bp, 12 predicted proteins | sample KBSM34metaG_FD_81525 | JGI IMG/M metagenome (GOLD analysis project Ga0105243, IMG submission 81525) | Miscanthus rhizosphere microbial communities from Kellogg Biological Station, Michigan, USA - KBS M3-4 metaG | ecosystem: Host-associated > Plants > Roots > Rhizosphere > Soil | place...
GTGTTCGAAGCGAGGACGACCTCCTCGCGCACCGTTGCGCCCAGCCGGCCGAAGATCGCGCGCTTCGCGTCCGGATCCTCGGTGGCCGCCTCGATGACGAGGTCAGCCGCGGTCAAGGCTCCGACATCGTCGACGGCGTCGATCCTTCCGAGCGCCGCCGCTCGATCGATCGGCTCGAGCTTCCCCTTGGAAACGGCAGCGTCGAGGGAGCGCTCGATCCGAGCCCGGCCGGCCGCGATCAGCTCCGCGTTGCCCTCCGCGAAGGTCACCTGGAGCCCCGCGCGTGCGCAGACCTCCACGATCCCGGAGCCCATCAAGCCGCATCCGACGACGCCGATATGCCGTACATCCTGCGCGTTCACACGAACCCCCGCCTCGGAAGGTGCGTACGATAGACGAGATGTCTGCTCGCGGGTCCTCCCGGCCGGCCCTCGTGCTGGGCCTCGCCCTCGGCGGGGTCCTGCTCGGGCACACGGCCGCCTACCGCCTGCTGATCCCGGACGCCCATACCCGCGCGCTCGAGCTCGCGGCTTCGGGGCACGGCTACCTGAGCGGGGCGAACGTCGTCGGACTCGTCGCGGCCGTGGTCGCCCTGGCCGCGCTGTTCCTCGGGGGCGTCCTTCGAACGCACGAGGCCGTGCCCCGGAACCTGGCGATGCGATTGATCGGCTTCCAGATGGCCGCGTTCCTGGCGATGGAGGTCCTCGAGCGGATCGCCTCCGGCGGCGGCGTGCAGCATCTCCCGGCGGTCCTGGTGATCGGCCTGCCCGTGCAGGCGTTGATCGCGGGCCTCGTCGCGCTCCTCGCCCGGTTCCTCCTCCGCGTCGCGGCGGCGATCGCCGATCTGCTTCTCCGCAGGCCCGCCTGGGCAGAGACGGCCGCCGTCCTCGTCGGGGCATCCGCCGAGCCGCGTCGCCCCGACCGGACGGGCTCGCCTCCCGGCCGCGCTCCCCCGTCGCTCGTGGTCGCTGCCTGACACACCGCCGCGCGCGATGCGCGGCCAGCCACGAACGAACGGAAGGAGCACCTCCATGCGACGTGTCCTCACGATCTCCGCGCTCGTGGGCGCGTTGGTCCTGCTGGTGGCGGGACCCGCGCTCGCGCACGGGGAATACGACCACGGCGACATCGCGATCGCGACCGGGTTCCAGACCGAGCCCGCGTACGTCGGCCAACCCAACGCGGTCGAGCTCGAGATCTCCAAGGCCGGCAAGCCGGTGACGGATGTCGGGCAGGGAGACCTGAAGGTGGGCGTCTCGTTCGGCGGGCAGAGCACCGCCCTCACACTCGAGCCCAACTTCGAGGTCGGAGAATGGGGAACGCCGGGCGACTACATCGCCTCGTTCATCCCGACGCAGCCCGGCAAGTACACCTTCCGCGTCGACGGCACCGTGGCCGGCGAACAGATCAGATACTCGATGACCTCGGGCCCGGCCACGTTCAGTGAGGTCCAGGACCCGGCACCGGCGATGTTCCCGGCGGTCGAGGCCCCGTCGACGACCGACCTGTCGACCAAGATCGATGCGGCGACGACGCAGGCGGACGCCTCGATCTCCTCAGCGAAGGACGCGGCCGACTCGGCCAAGACGGTGGCGATCATCGCCGTCGTGATCGCGTTGGTCGCGGTCGTCCTCGCGGTGATCGGCTGGCGTCGCGGGAGGACGACCGCCGCGTGAACCCTGTCGTGGCCCACGCGTCCGGCGCGGACGAGACGATGAGCCTCGTGATGCTCTTCGCGGGCATCTGGGTGGGCTGGATCGGCTGGTCGCGCTTGCGCGGCACGGGATTCCCCCGCCTGCCGCGTTGGGGCGCGTGGGCCACGATCGGCGTGGCCGCCACGCTCGTCATCACGGCGACCTTCGTTCCCCGGATGATCGTTGGGCCCGGCATCCCGACGGCGGCGGCGGGGGTTCCGCGTCCCTCCTCGCCCGCCGTCCTGACGTTCGCCGCGCCTCGCCCCGGTGCGAAGGAGTCCGGTGATGACATGACCGTGCAGATGAACCTGCAGCACGCGACCCTCACGCCGCTGACGACGACGGCGATCACCCCGGACACGGGCCACATCCACCTGAGCCTCGATGGCACGTTGATCTCGATGAGCGGGGACACGCTGCAGGTGCTCGACCTCCGTACCGTCGCGCCCGGGCAACACACCCTGACCGCCGACTTCGTGGCGGCCGACCACCTGCCTTTCGATCCGCCGGTCACGACATCGGTCACCTTCGAACGGACGTCGGGATGAGACGGGCGGTCCGGATGCTCGTCGTCGCATCGGTCGCGACGCTCGCGTTCGTCGCGATGGCGGGCGTCGCCCACGCGCACGCCAACCTCCTCTCATCGGACCCGGCCGGCGGATCGACCGTCCAGACGGCACCGACCCAGCTCACGCTGAACTACTCCGAAGAGCCCGATCCGCAGCTGTCGCACGTCGAGCTGTTGAACAGTTCCGGGGCCACGGTCGACACCGGCGCGCCGACGCTGCAGGGGCAGAAGACGCTCGTCGTTCCGATCACGGGCGACATGCCGGACGGCGTCTACACGGTCAGTTGGAGCGCGGTGTCGGTCGACGACGGACATACGACCACGGATTCGTTCTCGTTCGGGGTCGGCGTCAAGGCGCCGCCGCCCGGGCCGGCGGCTGCCGCGCCGCCGACCGCGTCGGGGCCGACCGCGCTCGGTGTGGCCGGGAAGGCGCTGTTGTACGCAGGCCTGATGCTGGTGGTCGCCGTCGCCGTCGTCGGCGAGGGCGTCTTCGGGGGCGCGCCGAAGGCGCGCCCCCGGGTCGCAGCCTGGGCCGGCGTCGCCGCCGTCGTCGGGTCGATCGGCTTGCTGCTCTCACAGGAGCAAGGCACGCACGCCGCGCTGCGCAGGTTCCTCGGCTCACAGGTCGCGCGCACGCCGATCGCGCTGGTCGTCGTGTGCGTCATCGGGGCGATCCTGGCGTTCGTCGCGACGCGCAGGCCCGAGCGATGGCTGCCCTGGGCGGCGGGGATCGCCGCGGCGATCGCGATGGCCCTTCGCGCCCACGGCGGGCACGCCACCGCGACGTCCACGCCGGTGCTCAGCCAGGTCGAGCAGTGGGTCCACATGATCGCCGGCGCCTGCTGGGCCGGCGGCCTCGTCTTGTTGATCCTGTTGATCCGCGAACGTCGCGACGATCCGCCGGTGGCGCTCGCCAGGCGGTACTCGACCGTCGCGCTCACCGCGATCGCGGTCGTCGTCGCGACGGGTCTGCTCCGGAGCGTTTCCGAGCTCGGCGGCATCGGCCAGCTCGTGCACATCTGGGACTCCTCGTACGGACGCACGCTCGCGATCAAGGTCGCAGCCGTGCTGGTCGTGATCGGGCTCGGCGCGATCAACCGGTACCGGTCGGTCGGGCGACTCGCCACCGACCCATCGCCGTTGCGACGGATCGCGAGCACGGAGGTGGTCGCCGCCGTCGGGATCTTGCTGCTCACGGCGACGCTGACAAGCTTCGCGCCGCCGACGAACGGCGGCGGCAGCGCGCCGCCGCCTCCTAGCAACGTGGTGGCCCTCACCGGGAGCGACCTCGGGACGACGACGACCGTCGCGCTCACCGTGACGCCCGCGCAGCCCGGGCCGAACCTCTACCGCGCAAGCGTCACGGCGTTCGGCACCGATACCCCGGTCCAGGCCGACGCGCTGACGCTCCAGCTCAACTCCGTCACGCAGCCGACCTTGCCGGGGACGTCCGTGAAGTTCAGGCCCGACGGCAGCGGCGGGTGGGTCGCACAGTCGCTCGATCCCTCGACACCCGGAACGTTCGCGATGCAAGCCCAGATCCGCACCGGCGCGAGCGTCACCGAGGTGCCGCTCACCCTGGTCACGCGGTCGGCCGGGACCATCACGACGGGCCTCGCCCCCGACAACGAAACCGTCGCGAACGCCTCGTTCCCCGACGGCGTCCGCCTGCAAGGAACCTCCGCCCCGAGCACGCCGACCCAGATCCACCTGACGGCGTTCGCCGCGAACCAGACCGAGCTCCCGCTGTCCGATCTCGAGCTCGCCGCGAGCCCCGCGACCGGAGCGCCGATCCATCTCAAGGTGCAGCGGTTCTCGCCGGGCCACTTCGCGGCGAGCCCGACGCTCGAGCCGGGCACCTGGACGATCGACGCGGTCGCGACGACCAAGGACGAACAGGCGTATCAGGTGTCGTGGCAGGCGACGGTCACGCCGTGATCAGTTGCAGACGTCGTTGAGGACGGGGTACGGGTTGACCGCCGAGGTTCCCGGGATCGTCACGTAGCCGTAGAAGCTCGCCGGCCAGTGCGCCGGCACCGACAGCGGGTGCCACTCGAAGTGGTCGTGCGGCGTGCCCTCCGCATCTCCAGTGTCGCCGACATAGCCGACCACGTCGCCGGCCTGCACCGGACCGTTGGACTTCACGGCGTAGTGGTCGAGGTGCGCGTTGTAGACGTAGGAGCCGTCCGGCGCGTACACGTATTCTCCGTTCCCGCCGAGCGAGTTGTACGTGGGCTTGGCGATCCCGTCGAACGGCGCGCGGATCTTCGTCCCATAGTCCGACAGGATGTCGTCGCCTGCGTGCAGATGGAAGTTTCCCGTGTACCGCGGGGCGCCGAAGCCGTCGCCGAACGCCCGCGGCGGGTCGACCGGGCACACCTTGAGGGGGTTGACGAACCCGGGCGGGAGCTGCACGTCGGGTGACGGTGGCGACACGCTGGATTGTGCCTGCTGCTCCAGGTAGTCCTTCCGCTGCTTGCTGATGTCCTTGTACTTCTGGAGGGCCTGCTGCGCGTACGAGACCGCCTGATCACGTTTGGCGCTGATGTACGACAGGCTGCTCAAGATCTGATCACGCAGCGCGGTCTGCTGGTCGACCTGGGTCTGCTGCTTGGCTTCCAGCTCCTCGAGACTCTTCTCTTCGATCTCCAACACGACCTTGAGGTTCGATGCCCGCTGTGCGAGCGCCGCGTCGGAGCGCGTGACCGCGTCGACGAACTCCATCCGGTCCGACAGATCGTCCATCGACGTCGCCCCGAGGAAGATCTCGAGGTCCGACGCCGGACCGGCGATGAACGCCTGCGCTGCCCGCTGCTCGAGCTGCGCCCGGATCCGCTCGTACCTCGCTTGGGCGTCCGCGATCCGTGCCTTCGTCTCGGCGATCTGACCCTGGATCTCCTCGAGCTGCGCCTGCAAGTGATCGAGCCTCTCGACGGCGGCGTTCAGCTGGATCTGGGCCGCTTCGATCTGCGCGCGGTACTGCTGGATCGTCGCCTGGGCCTGTTGATAGGCCTGATGCGCGCTTTCCACCTGGCTCTTCGTGGGCGCGGAAGCGCCGGCCATGGGCACCACGAGGAGCACCGCCGCGATCGCAGCGCAGAGGGCCAGCAGACGCGGGCCGACGGGGAAGGTTCGGTCCGATCGGGTCATCGTGAACGCCTCACCGTACAGACATCGGCGGACACCGACGGTTGATGAGGGGGAGTTAGCGTCGCGTGCCAACTAGGAGGTTGCAACCACCCCGAGGCCGGCCACCAGCTCGGGCTCATGGAGCGCCTGGCGCCATCCATTGCGCTCCAACGTGTCCCGGGCTTCCTCGATGGCGTGCTCGCCGCCCGCGGCCTCCGGACCGAAGAGGGACCCCGTCCACCACACGGCCGCCGCCCGGCGGTTGGGCTGCTGGCGCTCCCCGGTCTCGGCGGCAAGCAGTGCGAGGGAACGGCTCCGAGCCCCCGGGCGATCACCCTCCGCGAGGTCGGTCACCGCTTCCGCGTACAGCAGGGCGGTCGACCCACCCTGATCGCCCTCGGCGGTCCTCGCGACCGGGTCGGCGAGGACCGACCGCGCGCCGCCCACGTCTCCTTGCATGGCAAGCGTTCGCGCGAGCTCGGAGGCCGTCCAGGTTACGAGGGCACGCTCGTTCAGATCGCGACACAGCACGAACGCCTCGCGGAGGTCGAGCTCCGCCGCGTCGAGCCGGCCGGCGACCCGGTGGGCGGCGCCCCGGTCGCCGAGAACGCTCGCGAGCTCCCATCGCGCACCGAGCTCGCGCATGATCCGCACCGCCGTGTCGGCGTGTTCGATCGCCTCGTCGAGGTCGAGCATCCGGCACGAGGACGCGCTCACGAGCTGATGCGCGATCGCCGCCGAGAACTGCTGCCCGGAGGCCTCGGCGGTCGCGAGCGCATCTTTGGCGATCGTCAACACGTCGGCCTCGCTCCCCCGTGGTGACGTCACGCCCGCCAGGCCGACGAGGGCGCGCACCTCGGCCCACGCATCCGGCACGTCGCCCGACCGCGACACATCGAGCGCCTCCTGGAACAGCTGTTCGGCGTCGTCGAGCCGGTCCCGCCAGTAGGGCACCCATCCCGCCATCAACAACGTGCGTGCGAGCACCCGAGGATCGCCGAGGCGGCGCGCCGCCTCGAGCGACCGCTCGAACAACCCGGCGGCGAGCGCATCGTCACCGCGGATCGTCAGCGTGATGTCGGCGAGGAACCGTGCGGCGTGTGCCGTCACGCGATCGTCGCCCTCGGCGAGCGCCATCGCCTTGCGGAACCTCGCTTCCGCATCATCGAAGTCACCGAGCCAGTACCTGGCCTCGCCGAGCATGCTCACGATCCACGACTCGCGGACGCCCCACCCGCTCTCGGGCCCCGCGAGCGCGAGCGCGCGTCCGTACAGGTCGACGGCGGCGCGCGACTCGATCCGGCGGCGCGCGGCGTCGCCGGCTCTCGTCAGCGCGTCGACCGCGCGGTCGGGGATCGAGCGGTCGTCCGGACTGAGGTCGAGCGACGCACGCGCCGCGAGCTCCAGATGGAAGGCGATCGTGCGCGGGTAGCGCTCCATGAGCCCCGGCTCCGAGAGGCGGTCGGCGACGCGAAGGTGCAGCCGCCGGCGTTCCCGTTTGGCGAGCGAGTCGTAGGCGACGTCGCGCAAGACGTCGCTGCGGAAGCGCCACACGCCGGGGTGCTCCTCGTCGGGCTGCAACAGCTCCTCGTTCTCGGCCTCCGCGAGAAGCTCGGGCGTGGGCTCCGCGATCAGCGACAGCTCGTCGATGTCGAAGCGCCCGCGCGGGAACACCGAGGCGCGCCGCACGAGCTCGCGAGCGGGCGTGGACAGCAGGTCGATCCTGGCGGCGACCACGGCCTGGACCGTCGTCGGCAGCGCCAGCCCGGCGGCGTCCCCGAAGCCGGTGTGCCGCTCGGTGCCGTCCTCGTGGTGCAGCATCCCGGTGATCTCGATGATGAACAGCGGGTTCCCACCGGCGTGCGCGGCGACCCGCTCGGCATCGCTTCGTTCCAGGCCGCCGGCGTCCATCGCCAATCGGGTCGCGTGGTCGGGCGAGAGCTGCTCGACCCACAACGTGACCGCGTCGGGCAGACCGCCCGCCCAGTTCGGCCGGTCCTCTAGGAACTCCCACCGTGCGACGCACACGACGAGCAAGGGGACCTTGCGAGCCTCCTTGACGAGTTGCTCGATCAAGTCGAGCAACAACGGATCGGCCTGGTGCAGGTCCTCGAAGACGAGGACGACCGGGCCGTTGCGCGCGAGCCCGGCGAGCATCGCGAGCACGCCCTGACGGACCTCAGCCAGCTGATAGCGGCTGTCGTCACCGCCGTCGTCGTGCAGCCCGAGCGCGAGCCCCAGCCTGCGCGCCGCCGACTCGACGTCGTCGGGGTCGACCCACTCCGTCACGGCCGCACGCAACTTCTCCTCGATGTCGGGCGACGCCGCCGCACCATCGTCGCCGAGCTGACGGTGCAGCATCTGCGCGACCGGCCAGAACTCGACGTCTTCCTCGAACGGGCTCGAACGTCCGGTCAACACCTTCGTGCCCTCCGGAAGCCCGGCGAGGAACTCGGTCACCACCCGGGACTTCCCGATCCCCGGCTCCCCGAGCAGGGTGACGAGGTGCGCACGCTCGCGCGACGCGGCCCGGTCGAACACATCGTTCAACAGGGACAGCTCGCGCCGCCGGTTGACGAACGCGATCCGGCGCCGGTCGACGATCCGTTGCCGCAGGCCGAGCACGGGCCACGCGGTGATCGCCCGCTCGAAGCCCTTCGCCTCGATCGTGCGCGGCTCGTCGAAGTCGACGGCGTCGCCGGAGAGCTGCCTCGTCGACGACCCGGCGAGGATCTCGCCGGGGGCAGCCGCTTGCTGGAGCCGCGCGCCGAGGTTGACCTCGGCGCCGATCACGATCGTGCGGTCTTCCGCGGTACCGACCGCGACCTGGCCGGTGCGCACCCCGATCCGGACCTCGAGCGGCATGCGCAACCCGAGCTCATCGCACAGGTCGCGTGCCCGCTCCCGGATGTCGAGCGCCGCACGGATGGCCCGGAGCGCGTCGTCGTCGCGCGCCGACGGGATGCCGAACACGACCAGCACCGCGTCGCCGATGAAACGCTCCGCCACGCCGCCGTACCACGCGGCCTCCTCGGCCACCATCCCGTGGAACGCCGCCAAGATCTCGCGGAACCGCTCCGGGTCGACCTGCGAGGCGAGCTCGGTCGAGCCGGTCATGTCGACGAAGACGACCGACACGAGACGGCGCTCCGAGGCCGCGGGCACCGAAACGGGCGCCCCGCAGTTGGGACAGAAGTTCGCGCCCGGCGGGAGCGGGCGGCCACACCGACGGCACGGCTCAGCGGTCATGTGCGTACTCGATGATCTGGACGGGGTTCCCGTCCGGATCGCGGAAGGTCGCGAACCGTGCGTACCCCTCGACCTCGCCGACGTAAGCATCGAACACGGCGCCGCGCTGTTCGAGGGCCCATCGCGTCCCGTCGAGATCGGCGACCTTCAGCACCACGGTCCCGCTGGCCGGCGGCTCGTCGTCGGTCCCGTGCAGGGCGATCCGCACCGGGCCACCGTCCAGCTCGGCCCACTCGTCGCCGTCGCGACGCAGCAGCTCGAGACCGACGACGTCGGTATAGAACGCGAGCGCCCGACCCATGTCGCGGGTCCAGTAGTAGACGTGGTCCACGATCACGGCCCCGATGCTACCGGGGAGGACCGTCAGCTCTGTCCGAGGATCTTGGCCTTCTGCGCTTGGAACTCGGTCTCGGTGAGGATGCCGTCGGCGCGGAGCTTCGCGAGCCGCTCGAGCTCGGTCGTGGCGCTCGGGGCGGATGGTGCCCCCACGGGCCCGGCCGGCGGTGGTGCGGCGGCCTGGTCGCCCTGATACATCCGCTTCTTGTTGATCTCGCCTTGGTGGTAGATCGTCTTCTGCACCTCTTCGGGGTGGCGGATGTCGTCGAAGGAGTTCGTCCCGAACTCCGAGGCCGACGAGATCCGCAGCGTCCCAGCGCCGACGATCCGGTCGAAGATGCCTTGCTCGAAGCGCACGTCGTTGATCGCCTCGAGCGGGATCTCCATCGAGCGCTTGGCGATCCAGCCCTGCCGGTGGATCACCCGTTCGCTCGTCACCGCGAAGTTCGACGTCAGCCATCGGATCAGCCGCGGGACCGGGTAGACGAGCATCGCGACGATCCAGATCGCCGGCCAGAGCCACCACGGACCGCCGAGCCAGTTGGCGAGGAACCCCGCCGCGACCGTGACCACGATCGTGTACAGCGTTGGCAGCGCGAGCTGGATCGGGTGCGGCCGGAGGTCCAGCACGAGGGTCTCGCCCTCGATCAGCAGGTTCTTCGGGAACGGCATGGCGGGACGCTACCGCGGTGCCCAGGCCCAGGCAATCCGGTCAGGCCGACGGGCGGAGGTGCTCGACATCGCCGAACGCGACGCGCGCCTCGCCGGTGTCGGTGGACAGCTGCAGCGAGCCGAAGTCGTCGATGCCGACGGCCCGCCCGGTGGTCTCCTTGCCGTCCAGCGTCCGCGCGCGCACGACCTGGCCGATCGTCGAGGACACCGGCAGCCATTCGTGACGCACGCGCTCGGGGAGCGACGCGTCGGCCGTGCTGTATACCGAGGCGAAGCGCTTCAAGAACGCGATCAGCAGCTCGCGCTGCCCGGTCCGGTCGCCGATCGCGCCCGCACCCTCGATCTCCTTCGGCGCCTCGAGGTTGACCCCGACGCCGACGACGACGTATCGCAGATCGCCGTCCTCGACCCCGGACTCCAACAGGATGCCGCCGACCTTCGCTCCGTCGAGCAGGATGTCGTTCGGCCATTTGCACGAGACCCTCCGGCCGGTCACGTCGCGGATCGCGCCGGCCATGCACGCCCCGGCGAGCAGCGACAGGAGTCCCGCGCGCGACGGCGGGAGCGACGGACGGAGCACCAGCGAGAACAGCAGCGCGCGATCCGGGACGTCGGTCCAGATCCGGCCGACACGGCCGCGGCCCTCGGTCTGGTGCCCGGCCGACACCAGCGTCCATTCCGGGCTGTCGTCGCCGGCCAGGGTCACCGCCAGCGCGTTGGTCGACCCGGTAACCTCCTCCGCACGCACGGGCGCCCCGATCGGGATCGCTGCCAGGGCAGCCCGCAGGTCGTCGTCGGTCAGCATGTGGTCACCGAGTGGCGCCGGACACCCATGGAAGGCACGATACGCGAGTGACGAAGCAGAAGCTCCTGATCGCGAACCGCGGGGAGATCGCCGTCCGGATCATCCGCACGTGCCGCGAGATGGGGATCCCGTCGGTCGCGATCTACTCCGACGCCGACCGGGACGCGCTGCACGTCGAGCTCGCCGACGAGGCGTACCGCGTCGGGCCCGCGCTCGCGAGCGACTCCTACCTGTCGATCGGCGCGATCCTCGAGGCCGCGCGCAAGTCGAAGGCGACGCTCGTGCACCCCGGGTACGGGTTCCTCGCGGAGCGGGCGCACTTCGCGCAGGCGGTGGACGAGGCCGGGTTCACGTTCGTCGGTCCGTCCGCGACCGCGATCGAGCAGATGGGCGACAAGGCGGCAGCGCGTCGCATCGCCGACGCCGCCGGCATGCCGATCGTCCCCGGCACGCGCGACCCGGTGGACATCGACGCCGCGAAGAAGGAGGCGCCGCGTGTCGGGTATCCGTTGCTCGTTAAGGCCGCCTTCGGCGGCGGCGGCAAGGGCATGCACGTCGTCCGCGACGCGAAGCACCTCGAGGATTCGCTGAAGCGCGCGGCGCGCGAGGCGCAGTCCTACTTCGGCCGGCCCGAGGTCTTCCTCGAGCGCTACGTCGATCGTGCCCACCACATCGAGGCACAGGTCATCGCGGACACCCACGGCGAGGTCGTGTTCCTCGGCGAACGGGACTGCTCGGTGCAGCGGCGGCATCAGAAGCTGATCGAGGAGACGCCGTCTCCGCTGGTGGACGAGGCGCTGCGAGAGCGGTTCGCCGACGCCGCGACGTCGCTCGTGCGCGAGGCGAACTACGTCAACGCCGGCACGATCGAGTGCATCCTCGACGAGGACGGCTCGTTCTACTTCCTCGAGATGAACACGCGGCTGCAGGTGGAGCACACCGTCACCGAGATGGTGACGGGTCTGGACATCGTCGCGCTGCAGATCGACGTCGCGTTGGGCGGGTCGCTCGCCGGGCTCGAGGTCGCGCCGCGCGGGCACGCGATCCAGTGCCGGATCAACGCGGAAGACCCGGGCCGGAACTTCCTGCCCGGGCCCGGCCGGATCACCCGCTACGTCGAGCCCGGCGGCCCGTTCGTCCGGGTCGACTCGGGCGTGACCGAGGGCCGCGACATCCCCGGCGACTACGACTCGATGTTCGCGAAGCTGATCGTCGCCGGCGCCGACCGGGAGCAGGCGCGGCACCGGATGCTCCGCGCGCTCGGCGAATACGTGGTCGAGGGGGTTCCGACCACGATCCCGGTGCACGAGTGGATCCTCGAGACCGAGGCGTTCCGCGATTCCACGCACACGACGACCTGGCTCGAGAAGGCGCTCTCGGACGCGCATCTGCCCGCACAGGGCGACCTTTCACAGGGAGGCGCGCAGCGGGCGACGCGGCCGGAGGACATCCTGGTCGAGGTCGACGGCCGGCGGATCCCCGTGCGGATCTTCGACGAGCGGCGGGAGGCGGCCCCGAAGGCGCCCGCCGGGCACGGCGGACACGGCGGCGAGCACGTCCACGGCGAGATCCGGGCGCCGATGCAGGGCACGATCGTCAAGGTGCTCGTCGAGAAGGGGCAGGCGATCCGCGCCGGCGAGGTCGTGTGCATCCTCGAGGCGATGAAGATGGAGAACCACATCGCCTCGACGCGCGAGGGCGAGATCAGTGAGCTGCCGATCCGGCCCGGTCAGGTCGTCGAGACCGGCGCGCTGCTGGCGGTCATCGACTAGCCGGGCGCGCCCCAGGGGTCGCGGCCGGTCATCCGGAACCCCGCGTCGTGGATCTTGTATCGAACGTTCACGGAGATGAGCAAGGGGGTCATCTGCTCGGCGATCCGCGCCATCTGCAACCCGCCGAGGTCGACCCAACGCATCCCCTCGATGTCGTCGGCGAGCGACCCGATCGTGGCCTTCGCCTCGGCGTCCTCCCCCATCACGAACGTGTCCGAGTCGACGGGCTTGTCGAGGGCCCGGAGGACACCCGCGCTCACCGTGTGGAAACCGGCGACGAGCCTCGTGCCGTGCGGAAGGAGCGTTCGGACGAACTCAGCCGCCGAACCGTGCCATGGGTGGAGCGCGTGGGACGCGCGACCGCCGACCGAGGCCATCAGCGGGCTCGTGCAATCACACACGATCGTCTCGGGCGTGATCACCGGAGCGATCGCTTCGTAGATCGCGGCCGCGCCCTCGAAGGGCACGGTCACGATCACGACAGGCGCGGCCGCGGCCGCCGCCGGGTTCTCGGCCCCTGAGACGTTTGCGTCCGCACCGAGGATGCCCCTCGCTTCTTCGGCTTTCGCGGCTGCACGGCCGGCATCGCGCGACCCGATCGTGACGTGATGCCCGGCCTTGGCCAGGCGAAGCGTGAGGCCGAACCCTTCCGCGCCCGTTCCGCCGATGATCGCGACGTCCATGCCGGCGAGCCTAGCCGCTAGCCTGCCGCATCGTGACTTCGGTGACGGCGGTGATCGAGCTGCTCGTCGGCGCGGCGTGCATCGCGATCGCCCTGCCGTGCTGGCGCCAGGGCTCCACGATCTTCCGCGTGATGGGTGCCGTGCTCGCCGTTGCGGGCGTCGTCGCGGTCGTCAATGCGGTCGTGACGCTGGTCCGCTGACGGCTCAGTACGACGGCCGGTACTCCCCGAACGCGTCGCGCAGGGTGTCGGACACCTCGCCGAGCGTTGCGCGGGCCTTGAGCGCCTGGCGCATCGGTGGCAGCAGGTTGCTGGTTCCATCTGCCGTCGTCCGCACGTCCGCGAGTGCGGCGTCGACGGCCGCCTGGTCCCGCGAAGCCCGAAGGTCCCGCACCCGCGCGACCTGCGCCGCGACCTCATCCTCGCCGATCCGCTGGAGCACGGGCTGACGGTCTTCTTCGGCCTGGAACCGGTTCACCCCGACGACGACCCGATCGCCGCGTTCGATCGCCTGCTGGATCTTGAAGGCGGACTCGTGGATCTCGTCCTGGTAGAAGCCCTGCTCGATCGCGGCCACCGCGCCGCCAAGGCCGTCCACCTTCTCGATGTAGGCGGTGGCGAGCCGCTCGAGCTCATCGGTCAGCGCCTCGACGTAGTACGAGCCACCCAGCGGATCGACGACCTCGCCGACGCCGGTCTCGTACCCGATCACCTGCTGCGTCCGCAGCGCGATCTTCGCCGACGCCTCGGTCGGGAGCGCCAGCGCCTCGTCGTAGGAGTTCGTGTGGAGCGATTGGGTTCCGCCGAGCACCGCCGACAGCGCCTCGAGCGTCGTCCGGACGATGTTGTTCTCGGGCTGCTGCGCGGTGAGGGTCGCGCCCCCCGTCTGCGTATGGAACCGAAGCATCAGCGACCGCTCATCTTGCGCACCGAACCGCTCGCGCATGATCCGGGCCCAGAGTCGCCGCGCAGCCCGGAACTTCGCGATCTCCTCGAAGAAGTGCTGGTGGCACGCGAAGAAGAAGGACAGCCGCGGTGCGAAGTCGTCGACCGCGAGGCCCGCGTCGAGCGCCGCCTGCACGTACGCGATCCCGTCGGCGAGCGTGAACGCGATCTCCTGCGCGGCCGTCGCCCCGGCCTCGCGCATGTGGTA
>Ga0105243_10002954_pt1 | contig 14057 bp, 10 predicted proteins | sample KBSM34metaG_FD_81525 | JGI IMG/M metagenome (GOLD analysis project Ga0105243, IMG submission 81525) | Miscanthus rhizosphere microbial communities from Kellogg Biological Station, Michigan, USA - KBS M3-4 metaG | ecosystem: Host-associated > Plants > Roots > Rhizosphere > Soil | place...
CAACGCACGTCGCTCCACAGGCGTGACGTCGGAAAACACACTCATCAGCGCGCGACGACTGAGATGCGAAAGGCCGCCGCGTGCCTTGCGGACAAAGTGCGCCAGCATCTCCCTCGTTCTCTCGAAGTCGGCAACGACGCCGTTGAGCATCGGTGAGATCACGGTCACACCACGCGCTTCGCGCCCGTACTTCTGTTTCGCTTCGTGACCGATGTCGATCATCTCACCGGTGACGCTGTCGACTGCAACCAGCGATGGTTCGTCGACTACCACGCCGCGACCACGCACAGAGATGATCGTCGAGGCCGATCCCATGTCTATCGCCATCGAATCAGACACAAGATTCTGCAAAGCGCGCATTCCCATAATGCGTTGAGCTTAAACCAGGCCACAAAAAAGCACAAAAGGCACATAAAGCACAAAAAGATCAGTTGAGTTGGACGAGGCCAATTCTCAGATCCTTTTGTGCTTTTTGTGCCTTTTGTGGTTATTGATGACGTAAGACTACAATCGGATTGACGCGCATGGCGCGTTGTGCGGGAATCAGGCAGGCGAGGAAAGCTACCAAACCAAGGATAGTAATGATCATCAGAAACGTAAGCGGATCTGTCGGCGTGACACCGAAGAGCATGTTTTCGATGAAGCGCGTCAAACCAAACGACGCCAGCACTCCAACCACAACGCCAATACTCACGAGCATGGCACCACGGCCCATGATGAGTTTCATAATCGAACCTGGCCGGGCGCCGAGTGCCATTCGAATTCCGATTTCGCGCGTGTGCTGCGCGACTGTGTAACTCATTACACCGTAGACGCCAATCACAGCCAGCAACAGCGAAACTCCCGCAAACACACTCAACAACGTCGTGTTCAGGCTTTTATCGCGAACAGTATTCTCGATCACCAGGTTCATCGTTTGCACTGCATAAATCGGCTGCGCCGGATCAACTGCCCGGACTTCTCGCCGCACTGCCGCTGCAATATCGTTGTTGTCGAGCGCGGAACGCACCATCAGTCGCATGTTCCAGCGCATGTCGGGCCAAAAACTCCTGAACGTGTACGGCGCATATATTTCGGGTACAGCCTCGTGCAGCAGGCCATAGTTCTTCACGTTGCCAACAACGCCGATGATAGTCACCGGGACATCATCCTTAACTTGCTTACCAATCGGGTCTTCTCCCGGCCAGATGTGTTTAGCCATCGCTTCATTGATCACGGCTACCGGCCGGTTGTCGTCACCTTCCTGTTTGCTGAAGAGGCGTCCACGCAGCAAAGGAATTTCGGCGGCTTGAAAATAGTTGTCACTGACGACTCGGAATTCGACGATCGGAGATTCATTCGGCGGATAAGTCTTTCCTTCGACAGTGACGTTGGCGTTGGTGCCCATTTCCTCGATCGGCAGGTGTGAGATTAGCGCCGCCGACTGCACGCCTGGTAGATGGTTCACGCGATCGAGCACCTCTTCATAGAAACGAATCGTGGACTCGAGATCCTTGTATCTCTCGCGAGGCAAGGAGACTTTTGCAGTGAGAAGATTTTGTGTTCTTAGTCCCGGTGCGACTTCGCGAATTCGCATCACACTGCGAATCATCAAACCCGCGCCGATCAGTAAGACGACAGCAGCAGCAACTTCAACTACTACGAGAGCCGGACGCAGCCAGCCTCCGACGGTGCCGGCGGACATCGTGTTGCCGCCCTCTTTGAGTGTTTCCTGCACGTCAGTTTTTCCAGCGTGTATCGAGGGAATCAGACCAAAGATCACGCTCGTCAAAACTGATACTGCCAACGTAAATAGCAATACGCGGCCATCGATCCCGATTTCCTGTGAACGAGGCAGAAAAGGATATGCAATCTTGCCGAGCACGCTCATGGTCCACCATGCGAGTGCGATTCCCAACGCGCCTCCGATTAACGAAAGCAGCAGGCCTTCAGTAAGAAACTGTTGAATCAGCCGGCCACGTCCAGCTCCGAGCGCCACGCGAATACTGATCTCGCGACGTCGAACAGTGGCTCGTGCAAGCAGCAGGTTGGCAACATTCGTACACGCAATCAAAAGCACAAACCCGACCGCAACCATCATTATCAGAAGAGTCGAGCGCACGTTCGCGACCCACAGTTCTTCGATTTTCATCAACCGAATGCCGCGTCCGTTTTTGGTTTGCGCTTCGATGCGTTGTGCGATTACGTTCATCTGATCTTGCGCCTGGGCGACAGTAACACCTGGCTTGATCCGGCCGATCACTTGAAACTTGTGATCTTCACGATTCAGGCGCTCCTTCTCTGAAAACACGAGCGGCGACCACATCTGCACATAGCGATGCAAAGACGCCAGTTCAGGCGGCATCACGCCGACTACCGTGTACCTTTGCCCGTTCAAGGGAATGGTCTGATTGACAATCGCAGGATCCGCGCCGAAGTTGCGACGCCAAAGTTGATCGCTGAGTATGACGACTCGTTCGTGGCCGGCAACATCTTCGCCGGCCACGAAACCTCGGCCCAGTGCCGGCTTCATACCCAACACGTCGAAATAATTTGCGCTGGCGTTCAAACCCGAGATGCGTTGCGGAGCCTCGCCACCTTCAAGATTGAAACTGGCGCCCTGATATGCAGAGATTCCGGTGAAGACAGTATTTTGATCTTTCCAGTCTTCGAAGTTTGGAGCTGAAACAGAACCAAAGCTATTGGGTTTGAATGTTTCGGAAAGATCGACGAGCTGTTCGGATTCGGGGAACGGCAGTGGTTTGAGAAGCACTGCGTTGACGGCGGAGAAGATCGCCGTGTTGGCGCCGATGCCTAGTGCTAGTGTGAGCGCAGCGATCAGAGTGAAGCCCGGTCGCTTTGCCATCATGCGAATGCCATAGCGCAAATCCTGGATGAAGTTCCTCATGCCACCAGCTCCTTTTTAGCCACAAAAAGGCACAAAAAGCACAAAAGAAAGAACGTTTTGGATTTTGGGTTACTTAACCTTCATGACGACGAAAGTTAAATCGTCGTAGAGCGACATGCCGGTGCACCATTCTTTAACTCGTCGCACAACTACGTCACGAATCTGATCGGCCGATAGAGTCTTGATCGATCTCAACGTATCCATGATGCGATTCGTTCCAAATTCCTCGCCTTCCACGTTCAGCGCTTCGCTTAGACCGTCTGTGTACAGGAACAGCAGATCGTTTGCTTTCATCTGCACTGTTTCCTGCTCGTAGGCGGCGTGCTCAAATGCGCCTGCAACCAATCCGCCCGAGGTTAGTTGACGAACTTCGAAATCGGAGTCGGCCTCAAGATAGAGTGGCGGATTATGGCCCGCATTCACGTACGTGAGCCGCTGCGTTGCTTCATCAAACGTTGCGTAAAAGAACGTGACGTAGTGTTCGCCGTTCGTGGTGTTGAATAGCAGACGATTGAGCTTGGTTACGATTGACGACAACTCTGAGTGCGCACCGCTGCTCGAACCGTTCCTCGCCGTCAAGCTCCGCAACGTAGCCTGCACAGTCGACATCAACAACGCGGCCGGCATTCCTTTGCCCGCAACGTCGGCGATGGCCAAACCAAGCTGGGTGCTGTTGTCGAAGTTGATGAAGTCGTAATAGTCGCCACCCACTCCACGCGCAGGTTCGCAGAAGCCGGCCACCTCCATCCCAACGCCTTTTGGCGCGCATGATGGAAGAAGACGCTGCTGCACTTCTGCCGCGAGGGCGAGCTCACGACGCATTCGTTCCTGGGCCACCATGCGTTCGGTCAGACGCGCGTTATCGATTATCAACGCGAGTTGAGCGGCGATCGACATCAATAGTTCCCGATCGGCGACCGAGTATTGAAAGCCACCGCGTCTTGGTCCAAACGAAAGTATTCCGACGAGCTCATTCTTTTGTCTTATCTGGACCAGCAAAGTCGACATCACCGTGCGCAATACTTCGTGTTCGTTCGCACGCTCTTCGCGAGTTGAAGGTAAAACGGAATTTAGCGCCTGCGACCATGTTTCGATTTCTTTCGGCTCTATCAATAGCGGCGTCGAGAGGTTCATGAGCCGTCGCACGACGAATGCGCGTTTATTTAGCTGCAGGGGTTTTCCGGAACAAGTGGTTTCTCCCGCGCCGGTTAGAACACGCAGGTTGAAATTTCCGGTCGTGTCGTCGCGAATAAAGATGGCTGCATTGGTAGCGTCGAGCGCGATTCTGACCTTGTCAGCTACGCGTTGATAGAGTTGATCGATGCTGGAGACCTGTTGTGAGCCCTGTCCGAGATCGAAAAAAATCTTGCGCTCGTCGTATGGCGCGGGAGCGTAATAGCGTTGAATCTTTGGCAACAGGCGCCGACGAGCGACGACGTGAGTGATAACAAAAATCGCAAGCAGCAGTATCGAGACGATCGTGTCCATCCGGCCGCCCCAGGTATCGATGAAGCGTAGTCGACTGCCGGAGAAAACTGCGAAGAAAATCAGAGCGAAGAGGAGACCCTCGACTGAGTAGTAGATGCGTTTCAGGGTGAGGTGGGCTTTGGTGTGTCGCCAGAGACGGCGCGTCGCTTTACGCGTCGGCATATTGAGGCGCGGCAAGATCCTCATTCTCTCTGGACTCCGATCTCAGTGGCTACGAAAAATTGTCTCAATAAGAATACACCACAGGGATTCGATATCTGACAATGGATTGTCCGCCTTGCGGGCGGCAACGGTCTTTTTGTAGGGGCGGCCCTCCGTAGCCGCCCGGCGTGGAACTCGATCTCTAGGCACCACGGCCGGTTGGAGATAGAGAGCGCCCTACAATCCGTTCTGGCATGTATCTAGAGATTACGTTCCACGCCGGGCGGCCACGGAGGGCCGCCCCTACAGTAAGTTCTGGCATGAGTTAGTGAGGTTTAGGGCGAGGAAGTTGCAGTTAAACTGCGGCCGCGCGCTGTGCGGTAGCCTCAGCGGCTTCGCCGATGATCTTCGCGACGGTCGCCGGCTGCGAAACAAACGGAACGTGACTCGATTTCACCTCATGAGTCGTCGCACGCATCCGCTCCGCGAACATCCGTTGCAATGCAGGATTAATCGCCTGGTCCTCGGTCGCCACAAGGTACCAACTCGGAATGTCTTTCCACGCCGGTTCTTCATAGATCTGACCAAACGTCACCGAATTGATTGGCTTCTGCGCGGCTGCGAGGATGCTCAAGTCTCGCTCGGAAACGTCCCCTGCGAACGCTTCCTTAAACTGCGCCCGATCGACGTACAAGAAACCTGCCGCATCGGGAACGAGTGCAGCGCCGATCTTCGACGGATATTGCTGCAGAAGCGACTGCAAATTTTCACCAGCGTCCGGTCCGAAGGCAGTCACGTAAACAAGTGCGCGAACATTCGTTGCCCCAACAGCAGCTTTCGTAATGACAGCACCGCCGTATGAATGGCCCACGAGAACCACTGGATTCTTTTGTGCATCTATCACGCGACGAGTGGTCGCAACATCGTCGGCGTATGTCGTGAGTGGATTCTGAACTGCGATCACATCGTAGCCGGCCTTTTCAAGCAGTGGAATAACATCACCCCAACCGGATCCGTCTGCGAACGCTCCGTGAACAAGAACTACTGAAGTCTTCATAATTTGAACTCCATTATTAACCAGGATTTTGGAGTATTATTGCGGACACGAACAGTTTCGGCATCACGCGATTTGAGAATTTTTATCTACCACGATCGTGTTAGCGCGCGGATTCGTAAGTTGAGGTAAACTGGATCGCTCGTTTGAGCTTTTGTGCTTCTCAGTGGCAAATCTAAAAGACCCCAACGACCAAATCGATATCAGCACTCATATTGACACACAGGAAGCAGCGGGTGAGTCGACTCACGTGATCGGCGAGGCGACCGGAGACTTTCCGGTTCATAAACCCGAGGAAAGTACGGGCCGCTCTGCGCTGCTGGTCGGAATGGGAATTCTGATCAGTCGCATCGTTGGTGTCATTCGGCAAAGAGTTTTTGCGCACTACCTGGGCACGTCCGATGCTGCCGGCGCGTTCAGCGCCGCGTTTCGAATTCCAAACTTCCTGCAGAATGTCTTCGGCGAAGGCGCGCTCTCGGCTTCGTTCATTCCTGTCTATGCGAAGCTACTTGCCGGCGGTGACAAGAAAGAAGCGACGCGTGTCGCGAATGCTGTCCTCACGTTGCTGGTGTTCGTGACGTCTGTGATTGTGCTCGTTGGAGTTTTGACTACTCCATACTTCGTCGATCTCTTCGCATATAGTTTCAATCCCGCCACACGCGCCCTCACGATTCGTCTGGTTCAGATTCTCTTTCCGGGCGCGGGACTGCTTGTGCTCTCCGCCTGGTGTTTGGGTGTACTGAACAGTCATCGCAAGTTCTTTCTTTCGTACACTGCTCCGGTTGCGTGGAATGTCGCGATCATTACGACGCTCATCGTTTTTGGCGGCGGGGAGGATCAGGCCCGGCTCGTAATCATGGTCGCGCTCGGATCTGTTGTGGGTAGCGTGCTGCAGATCGCGGTTCAGTTTCCGACTGTTCTGAAACTACTGAAGTCGTTGCGGCCGATTATCGATACGGCGGATGTCAACGTTCGAAGAGTGTTGACGAACTTTATCCCGGTGTTTGTCAGTCGAGGTGTGGTCCAGATCTCGGCGTTTGTAGATGCGATGCTCGCGGGATTGATCAGCTCACAGGCAGTTGCGGCGTTGACGTACGCGCAGAGTCTTTACACGTTGCCGGTGAGTTTGTTTGGAATGTCGGTGTCAGCGGCTGAACTGCCGGCGATGTCCGGTACGCTCGGCACTCAGGATGAGATTGCCGTCAAGCTACGCGGTCGCTTGAACGCGGGTTTACAGCGAATCTCGTTCTTCATCGTGCCCTCGTCGATGGCGATGTTTGTGTTCGGCGATGTGATGACTAGCGCGTTGTATCAAACAGGCCAATTCAAGCACGCTGATTCGGTTTATGTTTGGGGAATTCTTGCTGGATCGACGATCGGGCTGCTCGCATCGACACACGGACGCCTTTACTCATCAACTTACTACGCGCTGCACGACACACGAACGCCACTCTATTTCGCGATTATTCGCGTGTTTCTAACCACTGTATTGGGTTACATCTTTGCGATCACGCTGCCGCCTGTGCTGGGTCTCGATCCGAAGTGGGGTGTGGCGGGATTGACCGCATCCGCGGGCATTGCCGGATGGATTGAGTATTTGTTACTTCGTCGCTCGTTGAACTTGCGGATTGGTTCAACCGGTGTCGCAGCGATCTACCTGGTGAAGCTCTGGACAGCGGCCGCTATCGCAGCAGTTGTCGGCTTCGGTCTCAAACTGATCCTTCCTCCCCTTCACGCGATTCCATTCGCGATTCTCGTGCTGGGAACTTATGGCGTTCTCTACTTCGCAATCGGCGCGGGATTCGGAGTGGCTGAAGCTCGCCGCATACTGAAGAACTCGATCGACATTCCGAAGCGACTACTCGGTGGTCGTAGGAAATAATCAGTCTCGGCGGCGTCGCTCAAACAATATCGTGTCGCGCCAGACGCCGCGGAGCATCGCGATTCGCTCGCGCCTCCCGACTTCACGAAACCCACATCGCAGATGTAATTCGACGCTGGCAGTGTTCTCTGGAAAGATCGACGCCTGGAGGGTCCAGATATCGTTCTTCTCCGACTCCGCAATCAGCGCCTCGAGCAGTACACGACCGATTCCCTTTCCTCTCGCGCTCTCAGTCACGTACACAGTCACTTCAGCAACACCGCGATACACGTCGCGCTTCGATACCGGACTCAGGGCGGCCCAACCAATGACTGTTTCTTCATCGCGCATCACTAGACGCGCAATCTCCAGATGGCTGTCATTCCACTTCTCCCACGATGGAGCGTCAGTTTCAAACGTGCTGTTTCCACTGCGTATGCCTTCAAGATAGATGTCGCGCACCTGCTGCCAGTCACTGGATGTCATCTGGTCGATCATGCTTCTTTGTAGCCTCTAATACTGCCGTGATACCAGTCCATCGCGCTCTTCAAACGTAATTTTAGCCACAGATTTACACGGATTACACAGATCTGACCTGTGTAGATCCGTATAATCCGGCAAAATTTACCCTCTTGGCGCGACGGCTGTATTCTGAAACGCTGCGATTAACCAACCGTCTTTCTGCTTCGTCATCACGATCGTGATCATTGCTTCCTGATTAAGATCTTTGCCGGGACCAAGTCTCTGCCCACTCACATGAACAACCGCGACGTCTGGTCGCAGAAATCGAATCTGTTTGACCGTTAGACTCAGCGTCGTGTCTTTGTAAATCGTATCGAATATCCGCTGATGACCGGTTTCGATCGCGGCTCGGCCTTTGATGTACATGCCGTTAATGACAACGTAATCGGCGTCCTCGGCAAACGGTTTGGCAAACACCGCCCCGCTCTTCGTATTCCAACCCGTTTCCATCTGCTTCACACTATCCCGCATCGCCGCCTCATCGACACTCTGAGTATCAACCGTCTGGCCTGAAAAACCGAGCATAAGCAACGTTACAAATACCAGTGTCTTCATCATCTTCCTCCATCTAATTTGTGGCCCCATCGCCACTCACCTCCAAAAGCGACAAAGGAAAACAAAAGCGGCCACGGCCACAAAAGACACAAAAATGCACAAAAGGCACATAAAAAGACTCTTCTGTGCTTTCTGTGCATTTTGTGCCTTTTTGTGGCTGACCTCTTTGTGGCAGAATTTCGCGATGCCCGACTTGTCGCCGCAGGAAGTCACTCAACTGCTTGCCGATTGGGGTAGAGGCGACCGCTCAGCGCTCGATAGATTGTTCCCACTCGTACACTCGGAACTACGGCGTATCGCGCAGCGCCAGATGAATCAGGAACGCGCCGGTCACACCTTGCAGGCAACCGCGCTTGTTAACGAGGCTTACCTCAAGCTCGTCGGTCAGCAGGAATTTCAATGGCAAAATCGCGCGCACTTCTTCGCCGTCTGCGCGCAGGTGATGCGTCACATCCTGATCGATCACGCGCGTGCTCATGCGCGTGACAAACGCGGCGGCGGCGCGATTCAGGTTTCTCTGAACGATGTTGCTGTGATCGCGGAAGAGCAGGCGCCGTATTTCCTTGCTCTCGATGAAGCACTTCGCCAACTTGAAAGTCTCGATCCGCAGAAAGGCAAGATCGTCGAACTGCGTTACTTCGGCGGTTTGAGCATCGAGGAAACAGCAGAAGTACTGGACATCTCGCCGCGAACGGTGCGTCGCGAATGGCAGCGCTCGAAAGCATGGCTCTACCGAATGATCTCCGAAGGAACCGAGAATGAAACCCGACCGCTGGCGAAAAGTCGATGAGCTCTTCGAGGCCGCACTCGAACACGAACCCGGCCGTCGCACCGCGTTCCTCGATCATGCGTGCGGCAACGACAAGGATCTTCGACGCGAAGTCGAGAAGATGCTGGACTTCGAAAAACAGTCAGAGGACTTCATCAAGACTGACGTTTTCGAAGTTGGCGCGAGATTGATTACAAAGCCACCCCCCAAAATCTCTTCACATACTGCCGACTCAATCGACGATGCGAGATTCATCCCCGGCGAGGTGCTCTTGGAACGCTATCGCATCGTCGGACTACTTGGCCGCGGCGGGATGGGCGAGGTCTATCGCGCTGACGATCTAAAACTCAAACAGGCAGTTGCACTCAAGTTTCTTCCCGCTTCACTAAGCGCAGACGGCGCGGCACTCGCGCGCTTCTACAAAGAAGTAAGCGTCGCGCGCCAGATTTCACACCGTCACGTCTGCCGCGTTTACGACGTCTCCGAGTTTCAGGGAGAGCACTTCATCTCGATGGAATATGTTCGCGGTGAGGAGCTCTCGTCACTGCTCAAACGGATCGGCCGTTTGCCACAGGACAAAGCGATCGACGTAGCGCGACAACTCTGCGCGGGTCTTGCCGCAGTACACGAACGTGGCGTGCTGCATCGCGATCTGAAGCCGGCCAACATCATGCTCGACGAGCATGGCGAAGTTCGCATCACTGACTTCGGCATCGCAGCACTCGCCAATGAAGAACATCGCGAGATGTCAGGCACGCCCGCATACATGTCGCCGGAACAACTCGATGGTCGCGAGTTAACGCCGAAGAGCGATATCTATTCGCTCGGTCTTGTGCTTTACGAAGTCTTCACCGGCAAAAAAGCTTTTGAGGCTTCGAATATGCAGGAGTTACTGCGACTGCGACGCAGCGACTCGACGCCGACCAGTCCCGCGGAGTATGTACCTGAACTCGATCCATTGATCGAAAGAGTAATCTTCCGCTGTCTCGAAAGAGATCCATCGAAGCGACCTGCTACCACGCTGCAGGTCGCCGCAGCGTTACCCGGCGGTGATCCACTCGCAGCCGCGCTTGCGGCCGGCGAAACGCCATCGCCGGAGATGGTCGCTGCGGCGCCGAAGCAAGGTGGCCTGAAGCCGAGCGTCGCCATCGCGTTACTCGCATCTGTGCTCGTCTTTATCGGTGTGATTTGCTATCTCTCGCGCTATACGACGCTGTATCGCAACGTTCCGTTGACCAAATCACCCGAAGTTTTGCGCGATCGCGCTACGGAATTGGTTAAGAAGTTCGGTTATACGACGCCGGCAGCCGACTCTGCTTACGGAATGGCAGTCGATGAGGGATATCTAGGCTACATTCACGATACTGATGAATCGCCAGCGCGCTGGCAGAAGCTGCATAGCGGACAACCAGCAGCAATCTATTTCTGGTATCGACAGAGTCCACGTCCATTTGACGTCACCTACGGCCTTGAAGCGGACGAAAAAAAGCCGGCGCTGGAAGTACCGGGGATGACGCTGACGACGCTCGATACATTAGGTCGATTGCGTTCATTCTTTGCCGTTCCGCCAGGAAAGAGTTCCGGACCAGATGCGACTCCCGATTGGTCATCACTCTTTACTGAAAGCGGATTGGACCAGACAAAGTTCACACCCGTTCCATCCGTCTGGACTCCGCTACACGAAGCAACTACACGTGCGGCGTGGGACGGTTCTTATCCGGATCAACCGGATTTCAAAATCCATGTTGAAGCCGCTGCCTTTGAAGGTAAACCTGTCTACTTCGAGATTATCGACGCGTGGGACCAACCACCGGAAGCACAGAGCCCGGACGGCCGGCTCAGACAACGCGCGTTAACGATTCTTCTCCTGACGCTCTTCATCATCGTGCTGGTTGGTAGTGCACTGCTGGCGCTACGAAATGTGAAGCTGGGCCGCGGCGATCGCAAAGGAGCATTTCGGCTCAGCATGTTCGTAGCGGCAGTCTTCTTTCTGCGCTGGGTGTTCAAAGCACATCACGTTTGGTCAGCGGCTGAGGTCCAGAACTTTATCTCTGGAGTGCAGAACATTCTATTCTGGGCGTTTTTCTTCTGGGTGGTCTACCTGGCGTTCGAACCGTTTGTAAGACGTCGCTGGCCGGATCGAATCATTTCCTGGAGTCGCTTACTCGCGGGCGGCTTCCGCGATCCACTCGTCGGGCGCGACATACTTATCGGCGCAGCATTTGGCGTGGCGATACTGCTCTGCAATTTCTATCTCGCGAATCTTGTCCCGCAGTTGTTAGGGTATCCGCCGCCAATGCCATGGTTTGACTTTCCCGCGACGCAGCTTTTAGGCATACATTCGTTTGGCTTCGCGTTCATGCAACAGATCTTCGGGGCGCTTATTCAGTCTTTTATACTTCTGTTCATTCTTTTTCTGCTTTATATGATCGTCCGGCGTGAGCGAGTGGCAGCGATTGTTCTCTGGGTGATAGCGACAGCAGCACTTAGCCTGACGCACGAAACTCCCGCAGGAATTCCCTTCTCGGTCCTTACAACACTGATGGTAGTGTGGCTGCTTTACCGCTATGGTTTGCTGGCGCTAATCTCGGCGATCTTCATACTGCACCTGACAATCTTCTACCCGGTCACGTCAGACTTCTCGGCGTGGTACGCCACGGACTTCGTGCTGGCGTTGTTCATCAGTCTGGTCCTGGTAGTTTTTGGTTTCTACACCTCACTGGCAGGCCAGCCACTTTTCCGTAACTCGCTCTTCTCGGATAATGTATGAGTCATGTGCTTGGATAAGGTCAGTACCGAAACGCGGTAGCGTCGGGTGCGTTTTGCACACGTCGGACCCGACGCTACCGCGTTTCGGTACTGACCTTGTCTAGGAATAAGTTTTGAGGGCGAAGTTCATGTGCGGTCGATTTACACTTAAGCAACCACGCCGGATCAATATCATCAATTTCGACGACGCGGATCTTCCGACTTTGCCGCCGCGCTACAACATCGCGCCAACGCAGGACGTCCTTACCGTCGTCGAGCGCGAGGAGAGTCGTGAAGCACGGATGCTTCAGTGGGGATTGATTCCGTTTTGGAGCAAAGAGCCCAAAGGAATCATCAACGCGCGTGTGGAGACGATTGCTGAGAAGGCGAGCTTCAACGAGTCGTTTCAAAAACGACGCTGCCTGATTTTTGCGGATGGATTTTACGAGTGGGAGAGAAGTGGCAAGATCTCGCAGCCTTACTATTTTCAGTTGAAAGACGGAGAACCTTTCGCATTTGCGGGCGTCTGGGACAAGTGGCGCGCCAATGATCGCGTGATCACTTCGTGTGCAATCATCACCACGAAGGCGAATGAGTTGCTATCAACTATTCACACACGCATGCCCGTGATCCTGCCGCCCGAGTTGTATGATTTCTGGCTTAACGAAGATTCGAGAGAGCCTGAGTTGAAAGACATTCTCATGCCTTTCCCCGCCTCAGAGATGATCAGCCATGCAGTCAGCTACGAAGTGAACGACGTGAAGAACGAAGGCGAACATCTCTTGCGTCAAGTCGAACCCAACATCGGCGTGAATCTGCGGTTATTTTGAGCCACGGATTTCACGGATTCTTCTTGCGCGAGATCACGCCTGAATCAATCGTCTCGCCTGTTCGGGAAATCGCCTGAAAGTACATCTGATCGCCGGCTACTTCAAACAACATGAAGTGCAAGTCGCGGTCATACGACTTGTCTGTTATCGGCGATGTGTCTTTGACGTCACCTGATCTGAGTTTGCCGCCTGCACCGGAGACAAAGTAGTAAATCCCTTTCTGCGGCTTGATTCGTTCATACACGTGATCGTGACCAGTCAGGACTACGTTCACGCCATACTTGATAAAGATCGGTTCGACAACTTCTCTCAGTTGCGGATCTGACCCGTGCGCCTTTGCAGACGAATAAGGAGGGTGATGGAAGAAGCAGACCTTCCACTCGGATGTGTCTTTCGACAGCTCGCTTTCCAACCACTCCACCTGCTTCTTGTCCATGTAGTTGCTGTTCAGTGCATAGAATGCGACGTTGCCCTTTTTGAACCGGTAATACTCCTTACCGTTCATATTGAAGTTGGTGTAATTCGTTTGCAGCGACTGATCGTGATTTCCCAGGCTCGCATAGAATTTTACTTTGTTGTCGAGCAGCGCTTTGTATGGTTCGGAAAACTTCTTTTCGAAATCCGCCGGCGCTTCACCGCCATACATGTTGTCGCCCATCATCAAGACGAACTCATATGGGTACAGCGCATGATATTTAACCATCATGTCGCCGACGTCGCGCTGTTGTTCTGTGCCGGAGCCAGTGTCACCGATCACAGCAAACTTCACCGAGCCGTCTTTCACCGGCAACATCAATTTGAGTGGCGCAGTGGCATGGCTCTTTGCGGCAGCAACGGAGTTGCCGTTTTGTTTTTGTGCGGGTGCCGGAGTGAAAAGAATGGCACTGATTAAAAATGCAAACAGGAAATGATGGATCTTTCGCATGTTCCCCTCTCCTTGAATCACGGCAGTGCATCAGGCATGAAATCGATGATCAGGTCGCTCTCACGATCGACGAGCAGCATGTTTCGTCCGACAAAGCGGTAACGCAGCTCTTTCGGCAACTGCGGCAGCTTTGTTAAGAGCGTTGCCGGCATTTCCGAAAGCTCAGCGGTTTGCGCGTATGGGTAATTCACGCGCAGGACCACGCCTTGTGTTTCAGTCTCGAAGATCTGCTCGCGCAGCTCTTTTCGATCCTTGCCCTGGAACTCAGTTTTTAACG
>Ga0105243_10002970_pt1 | contig 14012 bp, 1 predicted proteins | sample KBSM34metaG_FD_81525 | JGI IMG/M metagenome (GOLD analysis project Ga0105243, IMG submission 81525) | Miscanthus rhizosphere microbial communities from Kellogg Biological Station, Michigan, USA - KBS M3-4 metaG | ecosystem: Host-associated > Plants > Roots > Rhizosphere > Soil | place: Michigan...
CGCGCCAGTACGCGAGCTGCCGGGCGGCGAGGGACAGCGGGTCGTCCTCGTCGCCGAGGACCCGCCGCTGCCAGAGCGCGAAGTCGGCGTACTGAACGGGCAGCGGCCGCCAGGACGGCTCCTCCCCGACGGTCCGCGCGGAGTACGCGATCATCAGGTCGCGGGCCAGCGGCACGGTCGAGGCGCCGTCGCCGCTGATGTGGTGCACCACCAGCACCAGCACGTGCTTCTGAGCGGAGCTTGCGGAGCAAGCGTGTTCCCGATCCGCGAGCCGGAACAGGCTCCCGCGCACCGGAACCGCCGCGGTGACATCGAAGCCCTGCGACAGCAACGCCACCATGGCGGCGCGCAGCTCGTCCCTGCCCGATACTGGGACGGGGGTCAGGTCCAGATCTATCCGAGCCGCGGGCACGATCACCTGGTGCGGGCCCTGCTCCGAGGCGGGGAACACCGTGCGCAGCGACTCGTGCCGATCGATCACATCGCGCACGGCAGCCGCCAGCGCGGGCACGTCGAGGGCGCCGGTGAGGCTGACGGCCAGCGGGATGTTGTAGGCCGGGGACGTCGGGTCGAACTGGTTGAGGAACCACATCCGTTGCTGCGCGGCGGAGAGCGGCACCCACGCGGGGCGCGCCTCGGCCACCAGTTCCGGGCGGACGATCTCGCGCTGCGCGCCGTCCACGCGGGCGGCCAGTGCCGCGACCGTGGTCGCCTCGAAGAGCTCACGCACGCCCAGCCCGGTGCCCGCGATCGCGTTGATCCGGGCCATCGCCCGGGTCGCGCTCAGCGAGTTGCCGCCGACCGCGAAGAAGTCGTCGTCCGCACCGACGCGTTCGACGCCGAGCACCTCGGCAAAGACGTCGGCCACCGAGGTCTCGGTGCGGGTGCGGGGCGCGACGAACTCGCGGACCGTGAACACCGGCTCCGGCAGCGCGCGGGTGTCCACCTTGCCCGCAGGCGTCAACGGCAGTTCGTCCAGCACGGTGATCGCCGACGGCACCATGTAGACCGGCAGCAGCTCCCGCGCGTGCGCGGTGAGGGTGTCCGCGTCGGTGGTTCGGCCAGGCACCGGGAGCACGTAGGAGATCACGGTCACCACGCCATCGGCGCCGGTATGGCCGACGGTGACCGCCGCCTGCACGCTCGCGTGCCCGGCCAGCACGGCATCGATCTCGCCGAGCTCGACGCGGTGTCCGCGGACCTTCACCTGGAAGTCGGTGCGGCCCAGGTACTCCAGCTCGCCTGCCGGGTTGGCGCGGACCAGGTCACCGGTGCGGTACAGCCGCGAACCCGGCTCGCCGAACGGGTTCGCGACGAAGCGGTCCGCGGTGAGCCCGGACCGGCCGTGGTAGCCGCGTGCCAGGCCGACGCCCGCCACGTACAGCTCGCCGGCGACGCCGGCGGGCACCGGATGCAGCCGCCCGTCGAGGACCACCACGTCCGTGCCGACCACCGGTGCCCCGATCAGCACCGGCAGGCCCGGCTCCAGCGGGCCCTGGTGGGTGGCCATGATGGTCGACTCGGTCGGGCCGTACGCGTTGAACATCCGGCGTCCCGGCGCCCAACGGCGAACCAGTGCCTGTTCGCAGGCGTCGCCGCCGACGACGACCACGCCGATCGTGTCCAACCCGTCGGGGTCGAGGGTGGCGAGCGCGCCGGGGGTCACGAAGGCGTGCGTGACACGGCCGGACCGGAGCACCCCGGCCAGCTCGGCGCCGCCGTAGACGCCGACCGGCACCACGACCATCGCCGCGCCGCCGCCGACCGCCATCAGCAGTTCGAGAATCGATGCGTCGAAGCTCGGCGACGCGAAATGCAGGGTGCGCGAATCCGGCCCGACGGCGTAGTCGGCGCGCTGCTCGGCCACGAAGGAGGCGAGCCCGAGGTGGGTCACGACCACACCCTTGGGCGTGCCCGTGGAGCCGGAGGTGTAGATCATGTACGCGGGATGCCCCGGCCGGAGCGGAGCGAGCCGGTCGACGTCGCCGACAGGTTCGGCGTCCGCGCGAGACAGCTCCGCCACCGTGACCTCGTCGTCGAGTGACATCCAGGACACCGTGTCCGGGAGCTCGCCCCGGTGTGCGGTCACGGTGACACCGATGGCCACAGCCGAATCGGTGACCATGTGCGCGATCCGCTCGGCCGGGTAGGTCGGGTCGATGGGCAGGAAGGCTGCGCCCGTCTTGGCCACGGCCCACAACGCCAGCACCGACTCCATGGAGCGCGGGACCGCAAGCGCGACATAGGATTCCGGTCCGACGCCGCGCGAGATGAGGATTCGGGCGAGCTGGTTCGAGCGCTCGTCCAGCTCGCCATAGGTGAGCTCGGCCTCGCCCTCGACCAGAGCGATGTCGCGCGGGTTCCGGATCGATTCGAGCAGCAGTTCGGGCAGGGTACGGGTCTCGGCGGGCGCCTGGCCCGTCACCGGTACCAGCGTCGCGCGCTCATGGCCGTCGAGCAGGTCGAAGTCGCCGATGGGCCGGGACGGATCGCCCGTGCCGTCGCGCAGGATGGTCAGGAACCGCGCGGCGAAGCCCTCGACGGTGCGGCGGTCGAACAGGTCCCGCGCGTACGTGAAGGCGGCGATCGCACCGGCAGGGTCACCGCTGCCGTCGAAGTGCTCGGTCACGGTCAGCTGCAGGTCGAACTTGGCGAGCCCGAAATCGATCGGCTCCGAGGCGATCTGCAGTCCGGGCAGGGCGATGGTGTGTTCGCGGGCGTCCTCGAGCGCGAGCACCACCTGGAACAGCGGGTGGTGGGCGGTCGAGCGGGCCGGGCTGACCACCTCGACGAGACGCTCGAACGGCACGTCGGCATTGCCATATGCGGCGAGGTCGGTGGCCCGGACCCGCTCGAGCAGCGCGGCGAACGACCGGGCCGGGTCCACCTCGGTGCGGAGCACCAGGGTGTTGACGAACATGCCGACGACATCGTCGAGGGCCTGCTCACCGCGGCCGGCCACCGGGGTGCCGACCGCGATGTCGGCGGTGTCGCTCATCCGTGCCAGCAGCACCGCGAGGGCGGCATGCAGGATCATGAAGGGCGTCGAATTCGTCGACCGGGCGAGGGCCTTCACCGCGTCATAGGCGGCGGTGTCGAGTTCGCACTCGACGGTGCCGCCGCGATAGGACGGCACGGCGGGTCGTCGGCGGTCGGTCGGCAGGGCCAGCACCTCGGGTGTGCCTGCCAGGGCTGCGGTCCAGTAGTCGATCTGGCGGGCTGCGGTCGAGTCCGGGTCGTCCTCGGACCCGAGCACTGCGCGCTTCCACACCGCGTAGTCCGCGTACTGCACCGGTAGCGGCGTCCACGACGGCGCCTGCCCGCCCGTGCGGGCGGAGTAGGCCTGCACCAGGTCCCGGGCCAGCGCCTGGATCGACCATCCGTCGATGCTGATGTGGTGCACCACGACCACCAGCACGTGGTCGTCGTGCCCGGCCGTCAGCAGGGTGAGCTCGAGCGGGATCTCCGCGGTGACGTCGAAGCCGGAGGCCACCGCGGCCCGGACCCGCTCGGCCAGTTCGTCCGCCCCGAGTGGCTCGTCGTCTCGGAGTGAGTCGAGCGCGAGCTCGTCGAGCACCTCGGATGTCGGCAGGATCTGCTGGTAGGGGCCGGACGGCGAGTCCGGGTACACCGTCCGCAGCGACTCGTGCCGTTCGAGGATGTCGGCGACGGCCTCCGCGAGCGCGGACACGTCGAGTGTCCCGGTCATCCGCAGCGCGGCGGCGACGTTGTATGCGCCGGACGCGGGGTCGAACCGGTTGAGGAACCACATCCGGGACTGCGCCGGGGACAATGGGATCGGGTCGGGACGCGGGCCGGCGAGCAACTCCTGGCGGTGCACGTGGCCGGTGAGCACGTCATCCACGACGGCTGCCAGCCCGGCGACCGTCGGCGCCTCGAACAGCTCGCGCACGCTCACCCGGGTGCCGAACTCGGCGTTCACCCTGGCCAGCAGCCGCGTCGCGGCCAGCGAGTTGCCGCCGAGGTCGAAGAAGCTGTCCGTCGCGCCCACCGGGTGCGCGGATTCGAGGACCCCGGAGAAGATCTCGGCCAGGGCCAGCTCGGTGGGGGTGCTCGCGGCGACGAACTCGGCGGTACCGGCGAACTCGGGGGCGGGCAGCGCCTTGCGGTCCAGCTTGCCGCTCGGGTTCAGCGGCAGCGCGTCGAGGACCGTCAGCACGGACGGCACCATGTAGCGCGGCAGCGCCCCTGCGACGGCGTCCAGCACAGCGCCGGTGTCCAGCACCTGATCGTCGAGGCCGGAACCGGTGGCGGGCACCGCGTACGCCGCCAGGTAGTCCCCCGCCGGTCCGTCGCCTCGGACCACCACGACGGCCTGGGCCACACGATCGTCGCGCAGCAGCGCGGCCTCGATCTCGCCGAGCTCGATGCGCTGGCCGCGCAGCTTGACCTGGAAGTCGGTGCGGCCGATGTACTCCAGTTCCCCGGTTGCGTTCCAGCGCACCAGGTCACCGGTCCGGTACATCCGCGAGCCGGGCTCACCGAACGGGTTGGCCACAAAGCGGTCCGCGGTCAGGTCCGGCCGCGCGACATACCCGCGGGCCAGCTGGACTCCCGCGAGATAGAGCTCTCCCGCGACACCGACGGGCGACGGGCGCAGCCCTGCATCGAGCACGTAGGTCTGGGTGTTCCAGACGGGCGCCCCGATCGGGACGACCGTCTCGTCCACCGCCGTGCGGTGGTAGGTGACGTCGACCGACGCCTCGGTGGGCCCGTACAGGTTGTGCAGTTCGGCATCGGTGCGGCCGTGCAGCGCCGCGACGGTGCCCGGCGCGAGCGCCTCGCCGCTGGTGAAGATCCGGCGCAGCGAGCCGCACCGGGCGATGTCGGCGCCCAAGAGGAACACCTCGAGCATCGACGGCACGAAATGCATGGTGGTGATGCCGTACTCGCGGACTGCGGTCTCCAGGTAGACCGGATCGCGGTGGCCGTCCGCTTCCGCGATCACCATCCTGGACCCGGTCTGCAACGGCCAGAACAGTTCCCACACCGAGACGTCGAACGTCGCGGGGGTCTTGAGCAGCACCGCGTCATCCCCGGCGAGCGGATAGCTGTCCTGCATCCACCGCAGCCGGTTGACGATCCCCCGATGCGGGACCGCCACGCCCTTGGGCCTGCCGGTCGAGCCGGAGGTGAAGATCACGTACGCGGTGGCATGCGGTCGCAGCGGCGCCGCCCGGTCACCGTCGCGCACCGCCGACGGAGACAGATCGGCGAGGTCCAGCTCGTCGACCGCGACTGTTGCGACGGACGCGGGCATCGACTCGCGGTCGGCGACGGTGCTGAGCACCAGGACAGGGGCGGACAGCCCCGCGACATACTCGATCCGCTCGTCGGGCTGCTCGGGGTCGATCGGCAGGTAGGCACCACCCGCCTTGAGCACCGCGTAGATCGCGATCACCATCTCCACCGAGCGGCGCATCGCGATCCCGACCAGCGACTCCGGCCCGACGCCCGCGCCGATCAGGTGACGCGCCAACCGGTTGGCCCTGGCGTCGAACTCCGCGTAGGACAGTGCATCGGTGCCGAACACGACGGCGTTCGCGTCAGGGGTGCGGGCCACCTGCGCCTCGAACAGGTCGACCAGGGTTGCCGGCTCGAGTTCGTGGTCGGTCTCGTTCCACGCCCGCAGCACGAGTTCGCGTTCGGCGGGGCCGAGCACCTCCACACCGGCCGCGGTCGCTTCCGGGTTCTCGGCCATCGCACCGAGGACCAGCGCCAGCCGATCCGCGAGCGTGGTTGCATCCACGAGATCGAACAGATCGGTGCGGTAGCGCAGGTGCAGATGCAGCTGCGGGTCGAGGATCGACATCAGCGTCAGCGGATAGTGCGTCGCGTCGTGGCCCTGCAGCCCCGTGACGCGCATGCCGGCGATGTCGGTGTTCTCGTCGAAGCCGGCCCGGTCCACCGGGTAGGACTCGAAGACGGTCAGGGTGTCGAACAGTGCGCCGAGACCGGCCTCGGCCTGGATGTCGGCGAGCCCCAGCTGGTGGTGCTCGAGCAGCGCGGTCTGCTCGTCCTGCACCAGGCGCAGCAACTGCGCGACGGTCGCGTGCGGATCCACCCGGACCCGCACCGGCACGGTGTTGATGAACAGTCCGAGGATCTCCTCGACGCCGGGCAGCTGGGCGGGCCGACCGGACACGGTCGCGCCGAACAGGACGTCATCGCGGGAGAGCAAGCGGGACAGCAACAGTCCCCACGCGGTCTGGATGACGGTGTTGAGGGTGACGCCGTGTGCACGGGCGAGCTCGCCGAGCGCATCGACCAGACCGGCTGGCAGCGCGACGTCCACCTCGCCGGGCAAGCCGAGCCCGGCGGCCGGGGCCTGCGCCGACGCGATCAGCGTCGGCTCGGTGACCCCGTCGAGGACGCCCGCCCATGCGTGCGCGGACTCGTCGGAGTCCCAGTGCGCCCGCCACTCCAGGTAATCCCGGTAGCGGCGGGCATCGGTGACATGGCCCGAGGCTCCGCCCGAGGTGAGCAGGGCCGGTCCCGCGCCGCCCGCGGCGTACCGGACCAGCAGCTCGCGCACGAGCAGCGGCATCGACCAGCCGTCGAGGATGATGTGGTGGTTGGTCAGTGCGAGCACGCACCGATCGGCGGAGGTGCGGATCAGCAGCATCCGGAGCAGTGGCGGCCGATCCATCGCGAAGCGAGCGACCCGCTCCTCGTCGAGCAGGCGCCGGAGTTCGGCCTCGCGGGCGGCGGCCGCGACCTCGGTCAGGTCGACCTCAACGAACGGCACGTCCACCTGATCGAGCACGAGCTGTGCGGCGATTCCGTTGTCGTCGTAGACGAATGCCGTGCGCAGGTTCGGATGATGGGCCACCAGCGCGTTCGCAGCGCCGCGAAGGCGGGCGGGATCAACGGTGCCGGCCAGATCCATCACGAGTTGCGCGGTGTAGACGTCGATCGTCTCCGCGGCCAGGGTTGCGTGGAACAGCAGGCCGGACTGCAGCGGGGACAACGACCACACGTCGGTCAGCGAGGGGTAGCGGTGCTGCCAGCGATCGATCTCGTGCTGGCTGACGGACACCAGCGGCAGGTCCGACGGGGTCAGTCCGCCCGCATCCGGCTGCTCGGCGTGCCCGGCCAGGCCCTCGAGCGCGCGGCGCCACAGCGCCGCGAAGGCGTCGATCTCCTCGACGGTCAGCAGGCCGGGCAGGAAGGCGAACGACGCCCGCAGGATCGGGCCGTCGGCGCCGTCCACGACCATCGCGTTGATGTCCACGGCGACGGCCGCGGTCATCGCGAGCCCGCTGCCCGCGTTCAGGTCCGGTGCGGCGGGATCCGGGGTGAAGCCGAGGTGCCGTAGCGCCTCGCCGAGGTGGCCGGTGCCGAGCCTACCGAGGTAGTTGAAGCTGATCTGCGGCACGGGCAGCGGCGCAAGGACTGCGCCCGCCTCCGCGTCGAGATGACGCAGTACGCCGAATCCGACTCCGCGCGAAGGCACGTCGAGAAGCTGCTCCTTGACCGCCTTGATCACCGTGCCCGCCGCGGGGCCACCCGCCAGCACGTCGTCCAGGTCTGCGCTCGGCAGTTCGAGGCGAACGGGGAAGGCGCTGGTGAACCAGCCGACGGTGCGGGACAGGTCCGCCCCCGCGACGGCCTCCTCCTCGCGGCCGTGGCCCTCCAGGGTGAGCAGCACCGACGACCCGTCGATCCCGCGGTCGCGGCGCCAGGCCGTCAGCGCGACGGCGAGAGCGGACAGCAGTCCGTCGTTCACGCCGCACCCGAATGCGCCTGGCAAGGTGGTGAGCAGGCTCTGCGTGGTCGCGGTTGCGAGCTCGACGTGCACCCGCTCCGCATCCCCGACGCGGTCGAGGGCGGGGTCCAGCGCGCGGCGGCCGAGCTGCGGGTCAGGGCCTTCGAGGATCTCGCTCCACCGGGGCAGCTCCGCGGCGTGGTCGCCCTTGCGCGCCGAGTCCAGCACGCCGTGCGCCCACCGGCGCAGCGAGGTGACGACCGGCGCAAGCTCCGGTTCGAGGCCCGCGCCGAGCTGGGTCCAGGCGGTGGCGAGGTCCGGAAGCAGGATCCGCCAGGACACCCCGTCGACGGAGAGGTGGTGGATCACCACGAGCAGTCGGCCGGCGGACTCCTGCGGGTCGAGCCACACGAGCTGGACCATGACCCCGGCCGTGGGATCCAAACGCGCTGCGGCTGCGCCGCATTCGGCGAGGACCAACTCGTCGAAGGCGGGGCTGCCGGGCACACTCGGCGTCACCACGCGAGTGATCAGCGCGGGCGCGTCGACTGTTCCCGGCGCGCCGGTCTCGAAGACCCAGTCACCACCGACGTCGCGGCGCAGGCGTGAGCGGAGCGCGTCGTGCCGGTCGAGGACGGCCTGCAGCGCCCGCCCGAGCCGGTCGCCGTCGACCTGTTCGGGCAGGGTCAACAGCACCGACTGGTAGAAGGCGTCGAAGTCGCCGCGATCGAGGAGCGAAGTCACGATCGGGGTCAGCGCCACCGACCCGACTCCCCCGCCCTCGAGCTCGGTGAGCGCCACGGCGGGCGCCGCGGTCACAGGCACCGCGATCTTGGCGATCTCGGCAACGGTCTTGCGTTCGAACACTTCCCGCGCGGTGAAGCTCAGTCCCAGTGCGCGGGTGCGGGCCACGATCTGCATCGCGATGATGCTGTCCGCACCGACCGCGAAGAGCGACTCGTCCACGCTCAGCCGGTCCAGACCGAGCGCCTCCTCTACGACACCCGCGATCAGCCGCTCGGCGTCGGTGCTCGGCGCCCGGTACTGCTGGTCGCGCGAGCCGAAGACCGGCTCGGGTAGCGCCCGCCGGTCCAGCTTGCCCGCCGAGGTGAGCGGCACCTGCTCGAGCGGCATCACCGCGGCCGGCACCATGTGCGCGGGCAGGAACTCCGCCAGTCGCGCGGTGACGGCGCCCGGGTCGATGTCGACGCCCGGTTCCGGCCGCACATAAGAAACCAGGGCCGTACTGCCGCTGGCGGTCTCGTAGGCGATGGTGACGGCGAAGTCGATGCCGTCCTGGGCGAGCAGCGCCGCGTCGATCTCGCCGAGTTCGATCCGGAAGCCGCGGATCTTGACCTGGAAATCGGATCTGCCGACGAAGTCGAGTTGGTGATCGGCGGTCCAGCGGACCTCGTCACCGCTGCGGTACATCCGGGAGCCGGGCGCACCGAAGGGGTTGGCCACGAACCGGTCCGCGGTCAACTCGGGGCGTCGATGGTAGCCGCGGGCCAACCCGGCGCCCGCCAGATACAGCTCACCCACGACGCCGACCGGAACCGGCCGCAGCTTGCGGTCCAGCACCATCACCTCGGCGCCCTGGATCGGGCGGCCGATCGTGATCGGCGTGCTGCCGTCGAGCGGATCGCCGGTGGTGATGACGATGGTGGTCTCCGTCGGACCGTAGCTGTTGGTGAAACGGCAGACCTCCGCGAACCGCTCGACCAGGTCGGGGGTGCAGATGTCGCCGCCCACCACCACGGCCTCGAGGTGTTCGAGACCCTTCGTCTCGACGGTGCTGAGCAGGGTCGGCGCCGACAAGATGTGGGTGACCCGCTGCTCCCGCAACAGTTCGGCGAGTTCGTCGCCACCGAACATCTGCTCAGGCGCGACGACCATGGTCGCCCCCGCGCTGAACGCCTGGATCATCTCGAAGACGGAGGCGTCGAAGCTGGCGGAGGAGAACCGCAGCACCCGCGAGGCAGCGGAGACCCGCAGCTCGTCGCGGGAGCCGGCGGCGAAGTCGACCAGCGCCGAGTGGGTGACGAGCACACCCTTCGGCACACCGGTGGAGCCGGAGGTGTAGATCATGTACGCGGTGTTCTCCACCACGAGCGGCGCCACTCGGTCGGCGTCGGAGATCCGTGACGCCGAACGCGACTCGCACCGGCGCCGGACGGCGCTGTCGTCGAGGACGATCCAGTCGACGAAATCCGGCAGCAGCGAGACCCGGTCCGCACCAGTGAGCCCGAGCAGCACACCCGAGTCGTCGAGCATGTGGCCGATTCGGTCGGCGGGCAGCTTCGGGTCGATCGGGACGAACGCGGCCCCCGCCTTCGCTACCGCCCAGCACGCGACCAGCGCGTCGGCGGAACGCGAGAACGCAAGCGCGACAAAGGTCTCGGGCCCCGCTCCGGCATCGATGAGCAACCGCGCGAGCTGGTTCGATTTGGCCTCGAGCTCCCGGTAGCTGACCTCGGTCTCCGTCGTCCAGATCGCGATGCCGTCCGGGTTCGCGGCGAACCCTGCCGTCAGCAGGTCCGGCAGCGTGCGGGCGGGCAGGGCCGCCGGACCGCGGAACGGCACCAGGTCGGCGTACTCGTCCGGGTGCAGCACCTCGAGGGCCGTGACGGCTGCATCGGGCTCGGCCGCGGCGAAGGCCGCGAAGAACTCGAGGAAACGTGCGTGGTGCCCGCGCAGTTCCTCCTCCGAATACAGATTGGGATTGGCCTCGAAGTCGATGTGCGCGTGGCTGCCCGCCACGCTCGGGTAGATGTTGACCGAGATGTCCTCGACGGGCCCGGTGGTGAGCACGTTGAGGCGGCCGATCAGCTCACCGAGCCGGATCTCGCTGTGGAACATCATGATGTTGATCGCGGGTCCGAAGAAGCCGCGCCTGGCCCCGCCCGACCCGGCGTCGCGCCGGATGTCCTCGTGCCGGTACCGCTGGTGTCGCAGCGCGCCGGTCAGCTCGAGCGCGACGGCGCCGATCAGATCGGTCGGGGTGGTGTCGTCGGCCACCGCCAGCCGCAGCGGCACGACATTGGACACCATGCCGCCGGAGCGACGGAGCTTGGCGGTGGTGCGGGCGGACACCGGCAGGCTCAGCGCGATGTCGTCCTCACCGGTCAGTCGGGACAGGTACGCGGCGACGGCTGCGACCGCGACCGTCGCCAGCGAGGCGCCGGGCTGACGGTCCGCGACGCGCGCGACGGCGGCCTCGGCCGCGGCCGGCAGGGGGCCGCTGATCACCAGGGACGAGGGCCCGACCGGGCCCGTGCGGCCGGACAGGCTGATCGCGGGCGGCAGGTCGCGCGCCCGCTCCGCCCAGTGCTCGCGGTCCTTCTCGAACCGGCTGGACGAACGGTAGGTCGCCTCCTCGGCACTGATGTCGGGCAGCGCCGTGGCCTTGAGCTCGTCGGGCTCGCGACCCTCGACGATCGCGGTGTACCGCTCGGCGGTGCGGCCCATGAAGGTCATCGCACCGAAGCCGTCGAGCGCGATGTGGTGAATGCGGGAGTACCAGTAGTAATGGTCGTCGCCGACGCGCAGGGTCGCCGACTCGATCAGCCGGTCCGAGAGCAGGTCCATCGGCGCGCTGTACTCGGCACGCATCCAGGCCTGGGCCGCGGCGTGCGGATCCTCGTCGCCGCGGAAATCGACCTGCGCCATCCGGTCCCGCAGGGAGTGGTCGATCTGCTGGAAGGGCTCGGCGTCCACCTCGGTGATGCGGAGCATGCCGGTGCCCATCTCACGGGCGGCGGTGGCGCCGGCATCGGCAAGGGCCTCGATGTCGAGGTCGCCGACGATCTCGACGTACTGCGCGATCGCGATCGGCACGTCCCCGAGCAGGTGCTGCGCAAACCAAATACCACGCTGAGCTGCCGAAAGTGGAAACAACTCACCCCTGGAGGTTGAGCGCTCCTCGGTGGAGCCTGCAGCACCCTGACCCCCGACGGGCCCGCGTTCCAACGACAAAATCCGACCCCTCAATAGAGCAACTACATGTGCACGTTAGGCGATGCATGTGTCGCGGCGCGGCCGATCGGATGAACGCCCGACCAACTGAGGTGCCGAGCGTGATCGCCCGGAGCCGCCGGGCAGTCCCGAACTCGCACTCTCGCCATATATCACCAGGTCACCACATGTGTAGTGCGCATCACCTACCGTTAAACAAGTGGTCAAACCGACCTCGACGTGTCGGCACTGACAGCGTAGAGCCCACCGGATGATGACGCGGTCACTCGGGGAGGGACCCGCGCGCTGGAACGAGAACATCCGGGTCGCCGAGCAACCACCCGTACCAGTGGCCACCGGGGCCACGAAACCCTGTGCGTCCCCCACCTCACGGGTCCACACTGGCTTTGTGGGCGCTCCGCAGGCTCTGCGCCGGGAGTAGCCAACCGCGGGAGGACTCGACGACCGAGGGAGTGCGGGCATGACCGACGGCGTTCCGCAGATACCACCGAGCGCGGTCGACGTCGACCTGTCCGCCGTCGCGGACGGCTGGGACCGGTCGATGTCCGACCTCGAGACCGGCATGTGGCGGATGGAGGAGTCCCAGCCACGGTTGCGCACCCCCATCGTCGCGGTCGACCTCCTCGATCGCCCGCCGGACTGGGATCGCCTGGTGCGGGCGCACGAGTGGGCCTCGCACATCGTCCCCCGGATCCGGATGCGCGCGGTGGAGCCCGCGTTCGGTCTCGGCAACCCGGTGTGGTCGGTGGACCCCGAGTTCGATCTCGGCTATCACCTGCGGCGCATCCGGCTGCCTGCGCCTGCCGACTTCAACCACGCGCTGCGGATCTGCAGGCACATGGGCACCGAGCCGTTCGACAAGGCTCGGCCGCCGTGGGTGGCGATGCTCATCGAGGGCCTCGACGACGGCCGCGCGGTGTATGTCGTCAAGACGCACCACAGCATGACCGACGGCATGGGCGGCATCCGGATGATGACGCTGCTGCACAGCCGCCGGTCCGCGCCCAGCCCCAACAAGCCGGACCGGCTGCCCGCGCCGCCCGAGCACCTCTCCCACTTCGAGGCGCTCGGCCAGGACGTAATGACGGAGGTGCGCAAGGCGCCCGGCCGGATCACCGGGCTCATCACGGGCGCGACCAGGGCCGCGGTGGGCGCCCTCGCCGACCCGATCGGCGCCGCGAGCGACGCACTCGGCTATGCCAATTCGCTGCGCCGCATCGTCACCCCTCCCCCGGCGGCGGGTTTGCCACTGCTGCGCGGGCGTGGGCTCGGTCGCTGGTTCGGCGTACTCGAGGTGGGCCTGCCCGAGTTCAAGGCCGCCGCCCGCGCCGCGCACGGCTCGATCAACGACGCGTACGTCGCCGCGCTGCTCGGCGGTTTCCGCCGCTACGCGCAGGCCCACGGCCAGCAGATCGGCCCGATCCCGATGGGCATGCCGGTGAACATGCGGGCGGCCTCGGACCCCTCGGGCGGCAATCGGTTCGCGGCCGTCCGGTTCGCCGGGCCCGCCGCCGAGGCGGACCCGGTCGAGCGGATCAAGAAGGTGCGCGCCATCGTCCTCGGACTGCGCGAGGAACCGGCGATCGACGCGATCGACCTCGCCGCTCCCGTGCTCAAGCGGTTGCCGAACTGGCTGCTCGCCGAGTGGTACCTGTCCCAGTCCACCGGCCTCGACCTGCAGGCCAGCAACGTCGCGGGCGTCCCGGTCCCGGTGTATCTCGCGGGGGCCCGGATCGAGCGGATGTTCCCGTTCGGTCCCGCACCCGGCTGCGCGGTGATGGCAACCCTGGTCTCGCACGTGGGCACCTGCTGCATCGGTGTCAACCTCGACACCGCAGCGGTCACCGCTCCCAAACTGTTCATGCGCTGCCTGCAGGAGAGCCTGGACGAGGTTGTCGCACTGGCCGGCCCGAACGAAGGGACGCAACGATGACGAGCACGCAGCACCCTCGGGTCTATCTCACCGAGACCGTGACGGCGGCCGAGGACGACGTGCTGCGGTCGTGGCTCAGCCGCCGCCCCACCGACACCGGGCAGCCCGCGACCGCGGTGCCGATCGGCAGCCAGTCGCTGGCCGAGCTCACCCGCAGGCAGGACGACCCGATGCTCACCCCCGTGCGCGTGGTGTGGCTGCCACCGCCCGACAACGGGCATCGACCCGGACTGCGGGATGCGCTGTCCCCGAGGGATCCGCTGCACCCGGGCCACGGCGCACAGCGGCGGGTGCTGCGCAGCGACCCGGCGCGCTGCCAGGTGATCGAGGGCGAGCCCGCCCCCCTCAGCGACCTCAAGCGCAGGCTCGACGAGA
>Ga0105243_10002971_pt1 | contig 14010 bp, 10 predicted proteins | sample KBSM34metaG_FD_81525 | JGI IMG/M metagenome (GOLD analysis project Ga0105243, IMG submission 81525) | Miscanthus rhizosphere microbial communities from Kellogg Biological Station, Michigan, USA - KBS M3-4 metaG | ecosystem: Host-associated > Plants > Roots > Rhizosphere > Soil | place...
TCCCGGCGCGTGCCCTCGACGACCTTCTCCGGGACCGAGCCGAGGAGGAACCCCTTCGCCCCTTGGAGGCCGCGGTTGCCGACGACGACGAGCTCCGCATCGACGTCCTCGGCCGTCTGCAGGATCTGCTGCGTGGGATCGCCCTCGAGCAAGCGGACCTCGGTCTCGATCCCTCGCCCGTAGACGTCGATCGTGTCCTCCATCACCAGCTTGCCGGTCTTGGGATGCCCGATGAACACCAGGGTCACGTTGGCGAGCACCTCTCGCGCCAGGTCGAAGCCTTTGCGCGCCGCCCGGTCCGCCGTTGCGCTCCCGTCGCTCGCGATCACGATCCGCCCGTACGGCGCGTGCGGGTCCCGCGACCCCGACGCGACGATCAACAGATCACACGGCGCATGATGGGTCAGCCACCGCGAGAGGTCGGACAGCGTCTGGTCTTCGCCTCGCGCGACCACGATCAGCCCCGCGTCCTGCGCTTCCGCGACGCCCACCAGGACGTCGCCGGCGCGACCCGGGACCGCCTCCGCCTCGAGCCGAGCTCGGCGCATCCCGGCTGCCTCGGCGACGTTCAGCGCTTCCGCGAGCCGCTCCTCCGCGCCGACGGAGGACGCGCGATACCCGCTGGTCGCGATCAGTTTCGCGGATGTCGCCCGCGCGATCGTCGCCGCGACCTCGCCCGCGCGCGTCGCCGCGGGCGACCCGTCCGTTCCGAAGACGATGCGTCCCCACATGGTCCGCGGGAGCCTACCTGCTGACTTCGCTCACCGGCTCGAGCACGCAGTCTTCCGGGAGCTTGTCCGGCCGGAGCCGCTTGAAGACCGGGGCGCGCATCTTCTTCGTGCCCTTCGTGATCTCGGCGTACTCGATCTCGCAGACGACCTCCGGCTCGACGAACACGGCGCCCTTGACGCGCGCGAGCTCGGGGTCGTCGATCGGCGGGCTTGACCGCACGAGCGGCCGGAGCTGCTCGAGGACGCTCGTGAGCATCTGGTCCGTGAAGCCGCTCCCGGCTTGCCCGATCCACCGGAGCGCGCCACCGTCGTAGGCGCCGACGAGCACCGCGCCGAAGGTGGCGCTCCGGCCGCGTTCGCCCGGCGTGTACCCGAGGATCACGCAGTCCTGCGTGTCGCGGAGCTTGATCTTGCGCCACGCGTCCGTCCGTCGGCCCGGGAGGTAGGGGGAGCCGAGGCGCTTGGCCACGACGCCCTCGAGCCCTTGGGTCCGCGCGGCATCTACCAGCGCCGTGCCCTCACCCTCGACCCAGGTCACGAGCTGGAGCCGATCGTCTTGCTCCACGACGAGGCGCAGCAGCTCCCGTCGATCCTCGAGCGTGAGCCCGGTCGTGTCCCGGCCGTCCAGCCAGAGCAGGTCGAACACCACCAGCGCCACCGGGATCTGGGCGCGCATCCGTTCGATCTGGCGGGGGTTCGCCAGGTTCATCCGCTGCTGCAACGTCTCGAACGAATTCCGCCCGCTCGCGTCGAACGCGACGATCTCGCCGTCGATCACCGCGTTCACCTCGTCGACCAACTCGTGCACCATGTGGAGCTCGGGATACTGCGCGGTCATGTCCCGACCGGTGCGCGAACGAAGGACGGTGTCGCCCGTCGTCATCTCGGCGAGGCATCGGATCCCGTCGAGCTTGGGCTCGAACCACCACGCAGGGTCGTCGAAGGGATGCCCCCCACCCTCCGCGAGCATCGGCGTGAACCGGGGGGGCGAGGGGATCAGCGGCGCGGTCTGGTTCGAGGCGAGGAACGCGAGCCAATCGGTTCGGGTCTTCACGAAGTGGAACTCGAGCCCCGGATAGCGCCGCCCGTGGAGCCGGAACGAGACCTTCGTGTCGGTCCACTCGATCGGCTCGTACCAGCCGTCGTCGAAGATCCGGACCTCGCCCGCGCCGTAGTGACCTTCCGGGATCGTGCCCTGGAACGACCCGTACTCGAGGGGGTGGACCTCGGTCTGGACCGCGAGCCGCTTCTCGCCCTTCGTGATCGGCAGGCCCTTCGGGACCGCCCACGAGGGCAACCCGCCGTCGCGTTCGAGACGGACGTCGTAGTGCAAGCGGGTCGCGCGGTGCTTGTGGATCACGAACGAGTTGCCGGCGCCCGCCTCATCGCCCGGCGCAGGCTCCGTCGTCCCCTCGGGACCGAACGCTCGGCGGCGGACGTATTCGAACAGGGCCGGGTCCTTCGACGCCAGCGCGATCTCATCCGAGGTCTTGGTCTCGACGCTCGGCGCGGCGGTCCGGGGGAGCGGGCCCCGAACGGGGTCGTCCTCCTCCACCTCGACGCCGAGCGCTCCGAGCGCTGCCGCCAGGTCGGCCCCTGGCCCGTCGCGGACGCCCGTCCACAGGTCGCCGACCTTCGCGAAGCGCTCCCACACGTTGTCGATCCGGAAGTCCTGCGGCTCGAATCCGCCGGCGCGGACCTCGTCCCAGGTGAGCGGGGTCGAGACCGGCGCGCGAGGCTCGGGCCGCAGCGAATACGCCGCCGCGATGTTCGCCCCCTGCCGGTTCATGTTGTGGTCGATGAAGATCTTCCCGGAGCGGTCGGCGACCCGCCAGGCCATCGTCACCTTGTCGGGGTCCGCCTCCTTGATCAGCCGCCCGCACGCCCCAACGAACGCGCGCGCCTCCGAGTACGTGTACGCGCCCTGCTCCAAGGGGACGTAGATCTGCAAGCCGGTGGCCCCACTCGTCTTCGGGAACCCCGTCATGCCAAGCTGTTGGAGCAAGACCTCGATGTGCCGGGCCACGTTCAGCACGTCGTCGTACGTGTACGGCGGGAACGGGTCCAGATCGAAGAACAGGTAGTCGGGGTGCTCGACATCCTCACATCGCGAGTGCAGCGGGTGCATCTCGATCGCCCCGAGGTTCGCGACGAACAGGAGCGTGGGGAGGTCGTCGACGGTCAGGTAGTCGATCCGCCCCGTCTTCGCGTCCTCCGACAGGACGGTGCATCGATGGACCCAGTCCGGCGTGTGGGACGGCGCCGACTTCTCGTAGAAGTCGGCGCCGTGGATCCCGTCGGGCATCCGCTTCATCGTGAGCGGCCGCCGCTGGAGGTGCGGCAGCAGCAGGTCCGACACGTTGAAGTAGTAGGCGATCAGATCGCCCTTCGTGTAGCCCTCGTCGGGCCAGAAGACCTTGTCGAGGTTGGAGAGCCTGAGCTCCCGCTCGGGCAGCTCGATCCACCACGCGTCGCGCTCGCCTTTGCGGGTCTCGAGCGGACGAGGGAGCTCAACCGTGAAGGCGGGACCGCCCGAACCGCGCGCTCGCTTCGGCATCCGAACGATGGTAATCGGGGGCGTCCCCACGCATCGGCGGTCGGCCATCCAGTCTTCAAGGCGTCGGTCAGCCGGCCGATATCGGTTGGGTGAGCAGGCCGTCTTCGGCGCCTGGGAGGGCGGTCGGGCCGACCAGGCCCGGGGGGCGGTGGCGTGCGCGGCCACTGCTGAGCTTCTCCCTCCGAGGGGTCGCGGCGTTGATCCCGGCCGCGTGTGCGGCACTGACCGCGACGATCCTCGGCCATCTCATCCCGGCGCCGGTCGGCCTCGCCAGGCTGCTCTGGGCGCTCTGGCTCCTGGGTTCGGCGATGCTCGTCGCGCTCGTCATCGAGCGCGCCGCGCGGCGCCTCCTGCCGCTCGCCGTCCTCCTCCAGCTTTCGCTCGCCTTCCCCGACCATGCCCCTTCGCGGTTCGCGATGGCGAGGACCGCCGGGAACGTCCGCCGACTCGAGGAGCGGATCAGCCGCGCGAGGCAGAGCGGTGTGGACGACGATCCCGCGAAGGCGGCGCGACAGATCCTGGAGCTGGTCGGTGCGTTGTCGGCGCACGACCGGAAGACCCGCGGCCACTCGGAGCGGGTCCGCGCCTACACCGACATGCTGGCGGGTGAGCTCGATCTGGGCGACGAGGATCGCGACCGCCTCCGCTGGGCGGCGCTCCTGCACGACATCGGCAAGCTCCGGGTACCGGGACGGATCCTGAACAAGGCGGGCAAGCCCGACCGGTTCGAATGGGAGCGCCTGCAAGCGCACCCGGCCGAGGGTGCCGCGATCGTCGAGCCGCTCCTCCCGTGGCTCGGAACGTGGGCAGCGACGATCGTGGAGCACCACGAGCGGTTCGATGGTCGCGGCTATCCGGCGGGACTCGAGGGAGAGAGGATCTCGCTCGGTGCTCGCATCGTGAGCGTCGCCGACTCCTTCGAGGTGATGACGGCGGCGCGAGCCTACAAACGACCGATCACACCGTCGGCGGCGCGGCGCGAGCTCGCGCGGTGTGCCGGGGCGCAGTTCGATCCGGCGGTGGTCCGGCTCTTCCTCAACATCTCGATCGGCCGCCTCTGGTGGACCGTCGGACCGGCCTCGTGGATGGCCGTCACGCCGGTGTTGGGATGGCTCCTGCGTTCCGGTGAGCAGATCGCGATCGCCGCGAAGAGCACCGCGCTCGCGGCGGCGCTGGGACTCGGAGGGGCATTGCAGGTCCTACCAGCATCCACGACCGTACCGCTCGCGGCCGCGTCGAGCTCGACGACGAGCGCCGCCACGCCGGCCCCCGGTGGGGCCGCCGGCAGATCGCCGGCTGACATGGTGCATCCGGGCCAGCAACCCAACGGGGATGATCGGGCGGGCAAGGACGGGCCGGCGTCCGACCCAGGATCGTCGGACGGCGGATCGACGACCGACCCGTCCAGCGATCCGACGCCGGTCTCCACGCCCGAGCCAACACCCGACCCGGTCGGGAACACCGTGGACACCGTGACGAACACCGTCGGCAACACCGTGGACACGGTCACGGATGTCGTCGACCGAACGACCGGCGGAGCGACGTCCGGTGTGAGCCAGACCGTCGACGGCACCGTCCAGACGGTCGTTGACACGGCGGATCCGGCCACGAACGACATCGTGAGCAAGCTCGGCCTCTGATCGAGATCCAAGAAGGATGTTGCGCTTCGGTCTCTCAAGGATCCACGGTGCGGCGTGGATCGCGTGATAGACGAACGGACGAACGTCCCCGAGATCGCTGAGGTCGCCGCGGAGGCCGCGGCGTGCGCGCCCGATGCACGCCATCGTGGACGTTCCCGACGGTAGCGAGCCCCGACGACCGACGAGGGGTCCTCTACCTGACCGGGTCGGGGGACCAGGAAGACCAGGCGTTCGATGCTGCGTGCGGAGCGAGCGGCGGGGCGTGTGCCCCGCTCTGGACGATGTCTCCCGACAACCGAGCATCGGCGAACTTCGCGACCGTGGCGGACGATAGCGTCTTCGTGAGCGGCGCGGACGGCAACCTTCACGTATCCCGGATCGGCGGCTCGGCAACCTGTTGCGCCTTCGCCGGTCCCGCCCCCGAAGCCCGGAACTCGTTCGGCTACCTGGCCTTTTACACATTCGTGGTCGGAGGGATCGGCAGTCGTCTGAGCGGCCTCCCGCCGTGTCGGCCGCCACGGCTACACTGACCGTTCCCGCTGCGTACGGGCCATCTCAGGGAGGCGAGTCATGCCACGAGCTATGTGGAAGGGAGCCATCTCGTTCGGCCTCGTGACGATCCCGGTCGCCGTGTACCCGGTGACCGAGGAGAAGGGTCTGAAGTTCAACCAGCTCCACGACGAAGACGGCGGCCGGATCCGCTACAAGCGTGTGTGCGAGAAGGACGGTGAAGAGGTCACCTTCGAGCACATCGTCAAGGGCTACGAGGTGGAGAAGGACCGTTACGTGGTGCTCACGGATGAGGACCTGAACGCCGTCCCCGTCGAGTCCAGCCGGGCCATCGACATCCACCGGTTCGTGGATCTGGACGACATCGACCCGGTGATGTTCAAGAAGAGCTATTACCTCGTGCCCGAGGAGACCGGCGCCAAGGCGTACGCATTGCTCCGAGAGGCCATGGCCGATGACGGCCGCGTGGGGATCGCCAAGGTCAGTTTCCGGGACAAGGAGCACCTCGCCGCGCTCCGATTCAAGGATGAGGCCTTCGTGCTGGAGACCATGTACTGGCCGGACGAGATCCGTGAGGCCGACTTCGGCGGCGTCGACGTCAGCGCGAAGATCCGTGGCCAGGAGCTGGAGATGGCGAAGCAACTGATCGAGTCGCTCTCCGGGGAGTGGAACCCGGAGGAGTACTCCGACGAGTACCGCGAAGCCCTGCTCCAGATCGTCGAAGCCAAGCTCAACGGGCAGGAGATCGAGGTCGTCGCTCCCGAGCCGACCGCCAAGGTCGTCGATCTGATGGAAGCGCTCAAGGCGTCCGTCGCCGCGGCCAAGAAGGAGGCGGACGAGCCTTCTCCCTCGCGCAAGCCGGCCGCCAAGAAGTCGGCGGCCCCCAAGAAGAAGGCTCCCACGAAGAAGCCGGCCGCGAAGAAGCCGGCGGCGCGGAAGAAGGCCGTCGGGGAGTAGTGCGTCCCGAGCATCGCGACCGAGCCGCGTCGCCGACGGACGTCGCTGCGGTCGTCGAGCTCCTCCGTGAGCACGAGATCGCCGATCACGGGCGCGTGACCGCCGACTGGAACGAGATCGTTCGGTTCGTGTGGCGCGACCCGGGGTTCGACGTCCGCCATGACGGCCGCATCGTCGAGCGCGGTGGCGTTCCGGTCGCCTTCGCGGGAGTGTTCCGCGAGGACGACGCAGGCGTCGAGCCGTTCACCTCCTGGGTGGCCTTTCCGCCAGCGGATCGTGACGGCGGGGGGCTCCCGTTCCTCGTGGATCGGGTCATCGCGCGCGCACGCGAGCGCGGAGCCGGCTCGCTGTATCACCTGGTCTACCGCAACGACGACGCGCACCGAGCGGTCGCGCTCGAGCGCGGCTTCCGGCGGGTGCGGTCCTCGTGGACGATGCATCGCGAGATCGGTCCTGTGGGGCCGATCGAGGGGTCGCCCGACGGTATCCGGTTCACGACCTTGGCGGAGCATCCTGATGAGCGGAGTCTCTACCGGGCGGATCAGGAGGCTTTCGCTGACCACTTCGGCTTCGCGCCGGAGGCTTTCGACGTGTGGCGAGAGCGCCGGTTCGATGCCGACGACGATGACCGCTCACGATGGCTGCTCGCCCTCGACGGGGATGAGATCGTCGCGTTCCTGCGTCAGGTGACCGGCGGCGAGGTCGCGCAGGTCGCGGCGCTCGGAACGCGGAAGCCGTGGCGCGGCCGCGGGATCGCCTCGGCGCTGCTGCGTCGAGCCTTCGCCGAGATGGCGAGCGCCGGGCACCGCGAGGTGACGTTGTGGGTGGATGCCGAGAACGAGACCGGGGCGGTTGGCCTTTACGAACGCGTCGGGATGCGCGCGATCGTCGTCGACGACACCTACCAGCTCGAACTCGCGTGAGGAGGCAGGCGTGCCGAGAGCGCCCGACTCGGCGGGGGTAAGCTCCGGCGCGTGAAGCTGGTCACCGCCATCGTCAAGCCGCACCGGATCGACGACGTCAAGGACGCGCTCCGAGAGATCGGTGTGAGCGGGCTGACGACCACCGACGTCGAGGGGTTCGGTCGTCAGCGGGGACACACCGAGGTCTACCGCGGAGCCGAATACCAGGTGGACTTCGTCCCGAAGGTCAAGGTCGAGATCGTCGTCGACGACGGCGACGTCGACGGCGTGGTCGACGCGATCGTGAAGGCGGCGCGAACCGGGAAGATCGGCGACGGGAAGCTCTGGGTTGGCGAGGTCGAACGCGTGATGCGGATCCGGACCGGCGAGATGGGCCCCGACGCGTTGTCGGGGTGAGCGTGAGCGATCCCGCCGCCCATCTGCGCGAGGAACTCCGCGCGCTCGAACGCGCCTACACGATCGGACACCACGGGCTCGGCGTGGCGGGGCGGCGCGCGGGCCTGGTGGATGCCTGCCTCGTGGAGCTGTTCGAACGCGCGGGGTCGCCCGCGGGCGTGGCGATCCTGGCGATCGGTGGGTACGGACGGATGGTCCAGCTCCCGGCGTCGGACATCGACCTGCTCGTGGTCCACGACGACGACGCATCGATCGGCGCGACCGTCGACGCGCTGCTGTACCCGTTGTGGGACGCGGCGTTCGCCGTCGGGCACGCGGTCCGCACGCCGGAGGAGTGTCTCGCCGCGATCGAGCGGTTCGACGCGTGGACGGCGATGCTGGACGGGCGTCTCGTCGTGGGCGACGAGACGCTGGCGGATCGCGCGCTCGCGCCCGTTCGGGCGCGAGCGCGCGAGGACCCCGCAGGGTTCGCGCGCCGGCTGCGCGATGCAGCCGACGCGCGGCGGGCGCGGTTCGGCTCGACCGCCCACCTGTTGGAACCCGATCTCAAGGAGGGGAGCGGCGGGCTTCGCGACGTCGCGTCGCTCGGCTGGCTCGCGGCCGCGTTCGGGACCGACCTCGAGAGCGCCGGCCTCGTTCGCGCGCGCGAGCGCGCGGCGGTCGACGCCGGTGCCGGGTTCCTGGTCCGCACCCGCAGCGCGGTCCAGCTGCTGACCGGCCGGCGCGCCGACCGGCTGGTCTCGGAGCTCCAACCGGACGTCGCCCGCGAGATGGGATTCGTCGATGAACCCAACCTGCTCGCGACGGACGGACTCATGCGCTCGCTCTTCGAACACGCGCGGAACGTGGAGCACGTCGTCGGGTTGGCACTCGCCCGCGCGACGGCGGGAACCACCGGCGATCCCGTGGTCATCGCGGATGCGGGCGCGATCCTCGAAGCGCTGGCCGACGCGGCCGAGGGCGGCGAGGTCCCTTCGGTAGGACTGCTCGATGCGATCGAGGACGTCACCGTCCCCCAACGCGTCGGATGGGATGCGCGCACCCGCGCCGCGTTCCTGCGGTTGCTCCGTTCCGGCGGATCAGGGTCCGGGATGTTCGACGTGCTCGATCGCGTGGGCTTGCTGGAGCGATTCATCCCGGCGTGGACGGGCGTGCGATGCCGTCCGCAGCGGGATCCCTACCATCGGTCGACCGTCGATGCGCATCTCGTGGCTGCGGCCGCAGGGATGGCCGAGTTGCTCGCCGGGTCGGGGGATGCGGATGATCCGATCGAGCTCTCGGCGGTCGCGCAGGTCGAGCGGCCCGACGCCTTGCTGCTGGGAGCGCTGCTGCACGATGTCGGGAAGATCGGCACCGGCGGGCACGTTCCGATCGGAACCGCGATCGCTCGAGACACCCTCGACGCGATGGGTGTAGCCGGACCCGAGCGCGACCTCGCAGTCTTCCTCGTCGAGGAGCATCTGCTCCTGCCCGACACCGCTACGCGCCGCGACCTCTCGGATGAGGATCTCCTCCTCGACGTCGCGGCACGCATCGGAACACCGGAGCGACTCGGCGCCCTGTACCTCCTGGCGAAGGCGGATGCGTTCGCGACGGGACCCGCGGCGTGGACACCGTGGCGCGAGACGCTCGTGCGTGAGTTGGTCGCCAAGGTCCAGCGGGTGTTCGACCGGGGAGAGATGGGGGAGGAGCTCGCCGCTCGTCTCGCGGAGCGGACCGAACGGCTGCGGCAGCTCCTGGATGGCGAGCCCGACGAGCAGATCCACCGGTTCATCCTGCGGGTGCCGAGGAGCTACCTCCTCGCCGTCGACCCAGGACGTGCAGCCCAGCACTTCCGGATCGTCATGCCACCGCTCGGGCGCAACGAGGTGCGGACGGCAGCCTCGGCGGGGTCCAGAGCGGGGAGCTACGAGGTCGTCGTAGTCGCGTCCGACCGGCCGGGGTTGCTCTCGTGGATCGCCGGCGCGCTCGCGATCGGCGGGATCTCGATCCTCGCGGCGCAAGCGTTCACGACCGAGGATCGCACCGCGATCGACGTGTTCGAGGTGGAGGGCGCCTTCGAGCCGGAGATCACCGAGGCTCGGTGGCGGGCCTTCCGGAACACGCTGCGACGGACGATCGAGGGGTCGATCTCGCTCGAGCACCGCGTCCGCGAGAAGGGCCGGCATTATCCGCGACCCCGGATGCCGAGCCCGGTGACGATCCGTGTCCTGAACGACGTCTCCGAGTTCTCGACGGTGATCGAGGTCGGCGCGTCCGATCGCATCGGGCTCTTGCACGACATCACGAGGACGTTCGCGGATCTCCATCTGGGTGTCCACCTCGCGAAGGTGGCGACCTTCGACGGGCGGGTCGTCGACGCCTTCTACGTGCGTGACGAGCTGGGCCGCAAGGTCACCGAGCACAGCTTGCTGTCCGGGGTCGAGTCGGCGCTCCGTGAGCGGCTCGAGCCGTAAGGACAACCGGTCGGCACGCGCCTCGCGTACAACGGTCGAGGATGGCGCGACGATGCGGGACCCGGGCGGCGACGGTCATGCTCGCGCTTGCGGTGGCGTGTGGGGGGGCGGCGTCGTCATCCGATGGGTCCGCTCCGGTGTCCGCTCCGTCGGGGGCTACGACGCTTCCGATCCTCCAGCACGTCCGGACCGGGGCCGGCCCGATCGGGATCACGGCGGCGTTCGGCAGCATCTGGGTGGTGAACTCCGAGTTCCGCGTGCGCGATCGCGGATCCGTCACGCGCGTCGATCCGGCGGACGGTTCGATCCTCGCGACGATCCCGGTCGGAGGCGTGCCGCTCGAGGTGACGTCGGCGGCAGGATCGATCTGGGTCTCGAACTCCGACGACGCGTCGGTCTCCAGGATCGATCCCGGCACGAACGACGTGGTCGCCACGATCCGCGTCTGTCACGCGCCGGAGGGGCTCGCGGGGACGCCGGGGTCCGTATGGGTGGTCTGCGAGGACGATGACACGGTCGGGCGGATCGACCCGGCGATCGAACGGATGACGGGAACCGTGGATGTCGGGCTCTCTCCTCGGTTCGCGCTTGGCGCGTTCGGGAGCCTCTGGGTCTCGAACTTCGTCGAAGGATCCGTGTCACGGATCGATCCGGTCGCCGGGAAGGTCATCACCACGATCGACGTCGAGTCGGGTCCGCAGCTGATGCTCGCGGCATCCGGAGGCGTCTGGGTATCGAACACCGACGCGCCGGCCGTGCAACGGATCGATCCGCAGACCAACACGGTCGGCGCGCCGTTGGAGGACGCCGGGACGACACCCGATGGGCTGGTCGAGCTCGACGGCGCCGTGTGGGTCGCGTCGGACTCCGGACCGCAGCTCCATCGGATCGATCCGACGGACTCGACGGTGAGCGGCCCGTGGCCGGTCGCGGACCAGGGCACGATCAGCGCGAACCAATTGCTCGTCGCGGTCGATGGGACGTTCTGGGTCCCGCTGTTCAACCAGAACGAGGTCGTGCAGATCGTGCCGCCCGCATCAACCAGCTGACGCATCCGTGGATCCGGCCGCTAGGGTTCGGCCACACCGCACGTGGAAGGAGTCCCATGGAGTTCCGCGATGCATACGATGCCTATAGCCGCGCATGGAATGCCGAAGATCGAAGTGAGCGTCGGGCGTTGGTCGATCGCGTCTGGGCAGACGATGCCGTCTACGTCGACGACGAAGCGCCGGACGGATTGGTCGGCAGCGATGCACTCCTCGAGTACATCGCCGACTCCCATGCCGAGATGCCCGGCCTGATCGTGTCGGAGACGACGGACCCGAAGATGCTCGACCGTCGGATGCTGGTCCGATGGGTGGCCACCCAAGGGAACGAGCAGAGATACTCGGGGACGGATGTGGTCGAGTTCGGTACCGACGGACGCATCGCTCGCGTGACCAACTTCTTCGACGACTAGCGTCATCCGACGTCCGTTCCGTTGGCTCGTCTTCCGTGGGTTCGTCGATTTGCGCGAAGAGCGCGTCCCTTCCTATAGTCGTGAAGATCGCCTCCCCCGAACCGGCGATCTCTCGACGAGCACGAGGAGGGAAGAACCATGGGCAGGTTCCACGCACCTCGCCGCCTCGCGATCTTGGCATCGGTCGCGATGGTCGCGCTGCTCCTCGCGGTACCGGGCGTCCGGGCTGCGGACACCGGCGCGTCACAGACGTACATCGTGACCTTCCGAGCGCAGGCGCTTCCCGCGAACGCCGCCGCGTCGATCACGGCGGCGGGCGGAACGACCGTGTACAGCTATCCACAGATCGGTGTGGTGATCGCTCGATCCTCAAGCTCGAACTTCCGCACGAACCTTTTGAGGAGCGGCGCGGTCCAAGGCGCGGCCGCGACGGCCGGCTTCGCGACACACGTGAGCGATGGTGTTGCCGGCACCCAGAGCGATGCCTCGTCACCTGTCGTGAACACGCCGGTCTCCGACACCGACTCGCTATCCGGGCTCCAGTGGGACATGCGACAGATCCACACGTCGGAGGCGCATGCGATCACGGGCGGTAGCCCTTCGGTCGTGGTCGGCGACATCGACACCGGGCTCGACTACACGCATCCGGATCTCGCAGCGAACGTGGACGACGCGGACAGCGTGAATTGCGTCTCGGGCGTGCCGGTGCCCGGAAGCGTGGCCGCGATGGACGACAACGGTCACGGAACGCACACGGCCGGCACGATCGCGGCCGCCGCGAACGGGATCGGCATCGTCGGCGTCGCCCCCAACGTGAAGATCGCGGGGATCAAGGCCGGCAACGCGGACGGGTTCTTCTTCCCGGAGGCGGTGGTGTGCGCGTTCATGTGGGCGGGCACGCACCACATCGCGGTCACGAACAATAGCTACTTCGCGGACCCGTACCTGTTCAATTGCAAGAACGACCCGGTCCAGCGGGCGATCTGGATCGCGGAGCAGCGAGCGATCCTGTTCGCCGAGAGCAAGGGCACCGTTGTGGTGGCGGCCGCAGGGAACGAGGCCGACGACCTCGCGCACCCGACCCAGGACGTAACGAGCCCAGACGACTCGACGCCGATCACACGCACCGTGCACAACAGCTGCGCCGTGGTGCCCGTGGAGGTGCAGGGGGTCGTGGGTGTCACCGCGGACGGCAACCTGATGCAGAAGTCGTTCTACTCGAGCTACGGCGTCGGCAAGGCGGACGTCACCGCGCCGGGAGGCGACAGCATCCTGCAGCTCACGTCGGCCGCTCCGAACGGCCGGGTGCTCTCGACCTGGCCGGCGTCGCTGCTGACCGTGACGTGCCTGCCGGCACGAAGGGTCGTGGACGCTTCCGGAGCGACCTATTGCTACCAGCAGGGGACGTCGATGGCGTCGCCGCACGTGGCCGGCGTGGCCGCGTTGATCGAAAGCGTCGGCGTCACCGCGCGCGGAGCCGTCGCGGCGAGCCTTGAGAACACCGCCGATCCGATCGCGTGTCCGACCCCGGACGTGCTTGCCGAGTACGCGTTCTTCCCGTCGGTCAGCAACGGTGCCCCGCAGGCGTGCCAGGGCGGCATGGGCCGTAACTCCTGGTACGGCAAGGGGCAGGTGAACGCGCTCTCGGCCATCGACGGCTGAGCAGGCCGGTCGACCGTTCCATCAAGAGGAGCGGAGCGCCTCCCGACGAACGGGAGGCGCTCCGCTCGCTATCCCAGCATCGCTTCCAGGCGCTTCGCCATCTTCGGCGACGCGCCCTCGTCCTCGTGTTTGAAGTAGGTGAAGACGGTGCCACCCGCATCCAGGGCCGGTCGGATCCGCGCCGCCCACGTCGCGAGCTCTTCATCGGTGTACTCGGTCTTCCGAAGCCGCAGGTAGCCGACCGGCTCCCATGACAGATCCTCGGGCTTCGGGTCCTTGTCGTCGGTCTCGGCGACGCACCAGGCCACGCCGCGCTCGAGCAACGCATCGCGAGCCGCCGTCCACGACGGATGCCGGAACTCCATCGCGTACGCCGGGCCGTTCTCAGGAAGCGTGTCCAGGAACCTCGCGAGCAGGTCGGCGTCGTAGTGCAGGCTCGGCGGGCATTGGAACAGCACGCATCCGAAGCGGTCCGCGAGCAGCCTGCCCGTCGTCACGAACCCTCGGACGTCCTCCTCCACGTCCTCGAGCCGCTTCCAGTGGGTGATCCGCTGGTTGGCCTTCAGTGTGAACACGAAGCCGGGGCGAGCGCGTTCGCGCCACCGCTCGATCGTCTTCTCCGAGGGGAGCCTGCGGAACGTGTAATTCACCTCGACCGAGGTCAGCTGCGAGGAGTAGTAGTCGAGCATGTCGTCCTTCTTGAGGCCCTCGGGGTAGAA
>Ga0105243_10002976_pt1 | contig 13998 bp, 10 predicted proteins | sample KBSM34metaG_FD_81525 | JGI IMG/M metagenome (GOLD analysis project Ga0105243, IMG submission 81525) | Miscanthus rhizosphere microbial communities from Kellogg Biological Station, Michigan, USA - KBS M3-4 metaG | ecosystem: Host-associated > Plants > Roots > Rhizosphere > Soil | place...
CCTGCGACCTGGATTACAAGGCACCTGATGGGTCTGCTGGAAACGAGATTAGCGAACCATTCGGATTGCGTCGAAGCGTCACAGCGTCCCTTCGCGTGGGCTCATTTTCCGGCAAGGGCAGCCAAACCGGAACCTCTGGAACCCGAGCGGCGACCTGCGCCTGGCCGCCGCCACGAATTGACGCTTATTCGTCGCTTATACCCGCGACACGCCGAGAATCGTCGAGAACCTACCGGAAGTATGAAGTTCCCAACCACGTTGTGACACAGAACGATTGGCAACCACCGCGGCGTGTCGAGAATCCTCGACCTAAAAGCGGAAGGTCGCCGGTTCGATCTCGGCCCTGGCCACCGGGATTTACGCATCCGCAGCGCAATCGAGCACCCACGGATTGTCGCCCCTGCTCATCGCACCGCCTGTCGAACCGGCGCATTCTGTCAAGATGCCTGACGGCGGGATCTACTAGTACCGCCATTTCAAAACGCCGAAACCCAATCCGCTACAAATTGCGCGGCCTGCGCCAATTCCCCAACTGGATCAAACGCGGACAACCGCGCCGCATCGGTAATGAGACCTGCACACCTCCCGTCCGCGTTGACAGAAGTAGGTAAACGCCAAAAGACCCGTCGGCCAAAATGAAGTAGTCGATTACTCATCCACACGGCCAGTTCAACGTGCACGATTCATCTGTGTCTAGGGTTTTTGTGAGTCATTCCAGCCGCGACAGCATTGAGGCGCTGGCGTTGAAGTCCTGGCTCGAGCGCGCCGAACCAGGTCTGGTCGGCGAGGCCGTCGTCGACCCCGACCCTGACACCAGAGTTCTCGGGGGGTGGCATGCGGCAACTGTTCATTTCATATGCCCGCGAGAACAAGCCTGACGTCGAAGCGCTGGTCCGCGATCTGCATGCGCTGGGCTACCAGACCTGGGTGGATTCGTCGCTTCGGGGCGGCCAAACTTGGTGGCACGAGATTCTGCAGCGCATCGCCGACTCCGATGTATTCGTGGCGATTGTCTCCGGCCACACGTTGAGCTCGGTGGCGTGCAAGCGGGAGTTGGACTGGGCGTTGGCGCTGAACAAGCCGGTGCTACCGCTTGCGGTGGAGCGGCTTCCGGACGCTCTTCCCCGCACCCTCTCGATGCGCCAGATCATCGATTATTCGCAGTCAGGGAGAGAGGCAGCGTTCGCCCTGGCCGGTGCACTGGGAACCATCCCACCGGCACCACCTGTACCCGAGCAGTTACCCGAACCCCCAGCCGCCCCACTTTCTTACCTGTCCGATCTGGTGGAGCAGGTGGGTCAGCCGGAGCCGCTGACACAACAGCAGCAACATCAGATCCTGATCCAGTTGGAGCCCGCGCAGCGCTCTCCGGACGCCGAGGAGCGTCGCGGCGGACGATACGTGCTGGAGATGTTCAGCAGACGCGGCGACCTGTATGCCGACGTAGACCGCACCCTGGCCAATATTCTTGTCCTTGACGCCGAACCCGACACAGAACCGCGCAGGGCACAGGGGGTGGCCTCCGGTGTTCATGAGGAGCAGTCGTCGACTCCGCCGGAGGTACCCGTCGGGCGGGGGAACCTGCTGGCCGATCCCCAGTGGGCTGACGCACTGAGTGCCTTTTTCGCCAAACGCTGGGCCGAAGCCGTAGAACGGTTCGAGACTCTGCAGGCCTCCTTTCCGGGCGAGGGGCGGGTCGAAACAAGGCTGAACGAGGCACGCCGACAACGAGACATCGCCTTCTGGTCGAGCAAGGCCGAGGCTTCCGCCGCTGAGCGTGACTGGGACATCGTGGTGACCGCGTTGGAAAATCTGACCGCCCTCGACCCGGCCTACCCCGACGTCGGTGCTCGCCTTGACCAGGCACGCATGGAACAGCGGCGGAAAGCACTGGTGGATGAGATCACAGCCCTGCATCAGGCCGGGCAATGGAATGCCGTCGTGGCCGCCGCGGGCGAGCTGGCTCGAATCGACCCGGACAACTACGACCCGGGTGGGATCGTCTCCGACGCGAAGGCCAGGGTTCGCGGAGCCGAACTCGCCGACCGGTATGCGCAGGCCCTCAACCACCTAGACCAAGAACAGTGGAAGCAATCCGCCGACCTGCTAGCTGCGATCGAGCAGGAGCAGCCGGGCTACCGTGACGCCGCCGCGCTGCTCAAGACAGCCCGACTGAACCTGCGCGAGACAGCCGAAGTTGCGGAACAAGCGACCGCACCACAGCCACTAGTTCAGACGACGACCCCAGCGCCTCCGAGCACCGCTACACCGCCGGCTCCAGTGGACGTCCAACGACGCGGGCGATCCGGCAGGTGGTTTGCCGCTGCCGCTTTGATTGTGGTCATCGGCGTCGCCGTGACGATCGTGGCCGTGGTTCAAAGCTCGAAATCGTCGAACGCGCCGACATCGACCTCGACATCAACGTCCGCGGCGACCACCTCGGCCCCCTCGACGTCCGAGCCGCCGTCGGGCCCCAACGAGACGATTGCCGACTACTTAAAGAACAACAACATCCAGGCGGCGACGGTCACACCCGGCACACCGGGTGCGCCGACGATCGACCTGCCAGTTCCCGAGGGCTGGACGCAAATTCCCGAAGGCGGCGACGCCCAGTATTTCGGAATCGTGTTCAACACACCGTCCAATCCCGACGACCCGCCCAAGATCACCGCGACCGTCGAGAAGTTGACGGGCAATGTCGATACGGACAAGCTGTTGGCTGTTGCACCCGGTGAGGTCAAGAACCTGCCAGGCTTTGACGGTGGCGACGCTATAAGGGCCACACTGAGTGGCTTTCCCGCATCCAGACTCAACGGCTTGTACACCAAGAACGGCGTGCCGCGAATGGTTGCCCAGAACACGGTGGTCATCCAAGGCAAGGATGGCATCTATCTACTGCAGATCAAGGCCGAGAGTCCGGAGGCCGACGCCGACGCGTTGAGGGCTGGGGCACCAGTGATCGTCCAGAAGACCACGATCACGCCTTGATGCTGGAAAGTATGTCCCTCGCCGTTGGCCGGTCAGGGTTGGGGCTGAGTTGTGCGCCAGCGGCGGGCACCGCTAGAGATTTCGAGTAGCCCTCTACTCGATACCAGGTTGTATCTGGAGGGGCACACTTTCGACATGTCGAAACCCCGGCGATCGGGCCCCTGACAACTCGCAGAAAGCAGTGCCATGACACAGGACTACCTGCGCCCCTGTTTGACCAATGCCGACTCTTGTCTGCAGGCAGCTCGTGTATTCCGGAAACCCCCGTCTTGGGGGCTTTGGGCCCGGGGGGGTGCGCGATGAAGGTGTTCGACGCGACTCCTGGCGCCACCCGGACGGCCGAACCTACGGATGCCGGTTCGTCGTGGTACCGGCGCCCCGGCATTCTCATTGCGGCTGCTGCGTTGGTCGCCGGGGCCGGAATTGTCGTGTCGGAGCCGCGCGAGCCGGGCACCGCGCCTGGCGGCGCAACCGGGACGAGCACTCTGTGGTCGGCGAGCTACTCGCTCATTGCGACCGACATTTGGGAACCGCCGGCACCCCCAGCGCCGCCACCCCCAGCGGCGGCACCGCCACCGCCGGAACCCGCCGCGGCGGAACCCCCCGCGCCGGCACCCCGCCGTGCGGCAACTCCAACGTGGGACCCCCCAGAGGTGGTAGTGCCGCCTCCTCCGCCGCCTCCTCCGCCACCGCAGCTGGTGTTGAGGTACGACGAGCCGATCACCGCGGCCTTTGTGTCGATTGCCAATAACGCAAACCAGTCCGCGGTGGGTTGCGTGTTAAGGTCCGTGGCGGTGGCGGGTGTTGCCGCGGGCATCAACTACAACGCGGAGCATGCTTTCACCGTAACCGGCTCGGAGGAGGCGAGGATTCCTCAAGGCTCGAGCGAGGGACCCGCGACAGGCTCTACCTTTCATGTCACCGTGACGTGCGACAACGGACTGTCGACAAGTGTGGATAAGGTCTACTGAGTGATGTCCTCGCTCCTGTTCGACATTGAATAGCTAAGGTGGGCAACGTTATCCCGCTGCGGGGTCGGGTGGGCGTGTGCCCCAGGTCCGTAGTGACCAAGTCGTTGAAGCTGGCAAATGGGTCGGGACGAGGCACCTGCGGATCATCGTCGGATCAAATTGCGCACAGCACGCAGTGCTGGCGGTTCCAGGCCGGCAATCGCCGGATCCTGTTGCGATGCCACGGATGTGGGAGACGAACGTCACCACGATGTTGTCGGTGGGCCATGCGGCCGAGCCCCGATACCGGCGCCGATTCCGAGATGGCTCGCCAAAAGCGTGGGGCTGCAGGGTTTTTTTGGTTGTCGTTGATCGTCGCAAACGGCGATGTCTGAAGATGCGCCGAGTAAGCCGAGCCCACGCCGGATGCGGAGCACCGGACGTGGCCGCAACCCGTCTGCAGACCTGACTAACGAAGGATCGCTGACAGCACCCAACGAGCCAACGACGGCACCGCTGTGCGGCCGGGCCCGCGTCGTTGGTATTCCACAGCATCGCTAAGTCAAACCAATGACCACCCACTGCGTACGCGGGCAATAATGAGCGCCATGTCAACGTTCGGTCGGCGCCATCCGGTCCACCGGCGTGCGCTGCGACAAGTCGCGCACCGACAACCGGATGACCACGTTGTTTCGCGGGATGCCGTGCGCCATTACATAAGCCGATTTTTCCGGGGCGACCAGTGAGCACCACCGCGCGGCAGATCGATTTTGCCGACGGGGCCGCCGCCGTCGCTGTCGAGGTCACCGACGTCGAGGATCTTTCCTCGGCCGTGGGTCTTTTGGGTCTGCAGCCGCCGCGGCCGACGGTGGTCGTCGTGGGTGGCGCAGGTGGACTCGACGACGCGGACATCGAGGGGCTACGCCCGATATTCGTCTCGGGCATCGTGCCCGGGCTGGAGCGACACCGAGCGGCTGTAGTCGACGGCGGGACCCTCGCGGGGGTCATGCAGTTGTGCGGCGAAACCCGTGCGGCGCTTTCTGCTTCGTTTCCGCTCGTAGGTGTGGTGGCCGCGGGCACCGTGCAGTTGTCCGGCCGGCCTGCTCCGCCGGACGGTGCTGCGCTCGAACCGCGCCACTCGCACTTCGTGATCGTGCCGGGGGACACGTGGGGTGCGGAGGCGCCATGGATCGCCCAAACAGCGTCAGTTCTCGCCGGAACGTCACCGTCGATCACCGTGCTCGTCAACGGCGGTCAGATCGCCTTCGACGACGTCGAGCGCAGCGTGCACGCCGGGCGGCGGGTCGTCGTCGTCGCGGGCTCCGGCCGAACCGCCGATGCGCTCGCGGCCGCCGTGGATGGGGCGCCCTCCGACGAGCGCGCACAGGCATTGGTCGCGTCTGGTCTCGTCAACTCCGTACCGCTGGACCAGCCGGCAGCCTTGGCCGAATTGCTTGAGGCGGTCCTCGGTGAACAGCCCGCCAGGTGAGCCGCACATTGAATCGAGTAGTGCATTACTCACACCATCGACTGTCTCGAGCAGCAATATCGGTAATTGCGTCCCGCAGCCTCTGCTCATAGCGCCCGACATCGACCATAGGAGTGCCTGGTCATGATTATCGTCTACGGCGGCTGTCAAGCCGATGAGCTAGTGCGGGACGGCCAGCGGCTGCCTTGGAGAGCCGCCGAAGATCTCACCGGCCGGCTCCGCGGCCTGATCCAGTCATTGGAGCCCAAGAGCCTCGTCGGTGCACTCGGATCCGGCGCCGACATATTGTTCGCAAAAGCCGCCCTCGCGGAGGGCATCAAGCTGGAGGTACTGCTTCCGTTCGACGTTGCGATATTCCGCAAGACGAGTGTGGAGCCCGCGGGTGAGCCCTGGATCAGCAACTATGACCGAATCACCTCCAGCCCTGATGTGAAGGTCGCTGATTTGGGTCTCGACCCATTCGATGCCGGGTTTTACCGTAAACACAATGGTGCTCTGCTCGATAGGGCGGAGGCGTTGACATATCCGGGTGCGGAGAAAGTCTGGGCGCTGGCAGTGCGGCCAGAGCCGGACCCGTTGTCGCCCAGCGCAACTGATGACCTAATGGCCAGTGCCGAGTTGCGCCAGATGCTGGCGATCGACCTCGACCCGTTGCCGAGGTCGAGCCCGCATGCGTTCATCGTGATGCCCTATGGGAAGAAGAAGGATCCGCGCGCCAACCGCTTCCTCGACTGTGACGCCGCGTTCCATCGCGTGTACCGGCCGTTGTTGGAGGACTTCGACGTCGATTGGGTCAGGGCCGACCTGCAAACTGACAGCGGGATCATCCATTCCGCCATGCTCTCGGACTTGGCGAACTCCGATCTCGTCCTAGTGGATCTTTCGGCGTTGAGCTTCAACGTCGCCTACGAACTGGGGATCCGGCATGTGTTCGCCTCGCGCTCAACGGTGCTCATCGATCCGGCTGTGACGACCTTCAAACGCACGACACCACCGTTCGACGTCAACATGATCCGCACGCACTCGTTTGCCCGCGGACCGGATGACGTCAGCGATGAGCAGGCGCAGGACGCGATCTGCGCGTTGCGACCGGTGGTGGCCACCGCACTCGCGGCCGGTCAGAACGACAGTCCGTGCCACGAGTGGTTCGATCTCGTCCACGTCAAACGGCCGTTCCAGCCGAGGTCGGCCGTGCCGCGGTTCCGACGGGCTGGCAAGACCGCCAGGGAGCGAGTGGCCGCAGCGACGCGATCTGCCGATCCGATAAAGATGCGCGAAGAGGCCGGCAACCTCGATAAGGATCGTGAGATTACCGACGCTGCGCGCGATGCGTGCCGCATCGAATTGGCCGCGAGCCTGCTGACCGAAGGTGCTTACACCGATGCCAAGGAACTTCTGGAGAAGGCAAAACCGGAACCGGGGAATCCGCTACACCGGACTTGGCTGCATAAGACCGTGATGGCCTACCGCAAAGTCGGGGAGCGGACCAAAGACGCCGCCGAAAAGCAGCGGCTACGCGAAACCGCCAAGGGCTACCTCGCCGAGGCCGAGCAAGCCGGCTACCGCGATTCTGAGACCTATGGCATCTGGGGCGGCCTGCTCAAGAGACAGATTCAGGACCAACGCGCTGGAATGAAAGAGGTCGATGCGCAAGGTCTTTTCGCCGAGATGGAGCAGAAATACCGCCTGGGGTTCGAACTGGATCCCGACTACTACACCGGGGTGAATGTCGTGATGGCGCTTCGTTGGAGCGGCCGGCCCAGAGACGACGCGTTCCGCCGAGACTTCAATGAAGTCCTGACCGTCAGCGGATTCCTCGCGCGGCTGGCGCTCAACGAAGATCCGCAGAACTTCTGGGCAGCAGTGACTTTGGCAGAGCTGACGTTGCACGAGGCGTTGGAGTTAGGCACTGCTTCAATCGACGACGCCGTACAGCAATACGCCGACGCCGCCCGGATAGGCAGGCCCGGTGAGATCGAGAGCGCAGTGTTTCAACTCGAATTCCTGCGCACGTGCGGAGATCCAGACGACGTGATCGAACGCGTGCTTGCCGCACTCGAGCAAGCCGGTGATGTGCGGTTGCGGTGACGCTTTGCGGTTCCCGCACCCAGACTGCGAATCAGTGCAACGCGGTGCAATCGGTCGGACACCCGAGTCGGGATGACCAGCACTTTTGCGGCGATGAGGCCCAACAGCGTGGATCGGGACGAAGAAAGCAGCGGTCCTGAAAGGGACTCGAAACTGGGCTCTCCGCAACAAAACGGAGATTGATATCACACGTTGTCATATGTTGTCGGCAACGTGTCCTTCGATCAGCGGGCCCTCGTCGGCGCGAAGTGCGGGACACCACGACCGAATGCCAAAGGGGATTGATGGCGGTGCCTGCTCGGCGTAACGCACATGGCAAACGCGCACCACGCCGTTTCGGTCTGGCCGTGGTGGCAGTTGGCGTGGGGATCGCGGCCGCGACCGGCCAGAACGTGGCGTGGGCGGACCCCGGCCACACTGATTCGGCACACCCGTCGTCCAGCGATTCGAAGTCGGGAACCGGCATCGGGCCCAGGAAATCGGCCGATGGTCATGGCGCTCATCAGAGCAGGTCGTCGACAGCCACGAAAACCCCGAACTCGGACACCACCAACACCAGCGCCGCCACCACCGCTGATCCGGCGGGGGACGCCCGTTCGACCACCAGAGGTTCTCTTGCCGCGCAACTGAATTCGAGGGCAGCGCAGCGAGACTCGTCTTCGGCTCGGCCTGCAGGAACTACCCGCGCCGCTGGCCCGACCAACTCTGCCCACATCGGTAGAGCAGGGATAACCAAACTGGGCTCGTCGCGCGACTCGCTGGTGAAGAGTCCGTCGGCGAGTACCCCGCCAACTGTCACCCATGCCACAGCGGAGGAGACCCCGCTGGCAGCCAAGGTTGCCGCGGTAATCCCGTCGACAACGAGCAGCGCGGCAACACCAAGTGCTCCGGGTCCTCTTTCACCGATCGCCCGGATCGTTGCGCTGCCGGGCCGCATCATCAACACGGTGCTCGAAACGCTGGACATCACCGTCTCCGTGAACGGCCCGAAGAGCCCTCTCGACTTCGCACCGATCGACGAAGCGTTGTTCGCGGCCTTCCGACGGCTCGAAGACGAAGTGGGATTGACGAAGACGCCGGCTGTGCAACCGGTGCTGCCGACCGAGACATACACCGGCCCCACGACGGCGCAGACCCCGACGGTGGCGCAGTTCTTGAATGCGGCGGCCGCCGAGTACGTGCTCGGCGGTACCCCAGGAGGATTGACGCCGTTCACCGTCAATGGTGTGCCGATGAGATCCACGAACGTTTTCTCGGGCGAATCCGCACAGGTGTGGGTGACACCTCAGCAGCAGATCATCATTGCGTATCAGGGCACGACGGGCGGCACGAACCTGTTAGTCGATCCGCTGATCACCGTCTCTCAGGTCGTCGCCGACCTACAAGTGATCTTCACCGACAGGACGCCGCAGGCTTTCACCGACTCGCTGGCCTTTGAGGGGCAGGTGGAGGCCGCGGCCGCCGAGCAGGGCTACAGCACCAGCGATATTTTCGTCACCGGGCACTCACTGGGCGGCTGGGAAGCCGAATACGTCGCGCAGCAAACCGGCCTGGGTGGCATCGGATTCGAGAGTCCCGGCATCAACACCACAGTGCCGGGTAACGGCGCCGAGTCAGGCTTCATCAACATCGAGACGTACGGCGACCCGGTGGCGTACCTGTCGACCGATCTGCCTGCGCTGCAGCCGTTCATGCCGGCATACGTGCCCGGCGGGGGAAGCAAGCCTCACTACGGCTCGATCGTGTTGATCGGGGACCCCAACGCTCTTACGCCGCTGATCAATGCCTCGTCGCTATGGGGCACTAGCCTCATCGGAGACGTCATCTTCGTGGTTGACTTCCTGGGTAACTTCTTCGAGCACCACCTGCCGGGCATGCAGGCATACAACCTGGACGTCAGCCCGGATCCGGGTGTGGTGCCCTGGCTGGGGGCCACCACGGGCCCGGTCGAGTCCGGCTACGGGGCTCTGACGATTCCGCAGATCAAACAGGCGGCATCACAGGCGGGGACGCTGATCACGCCGTAGTTCTGCACGGCGAAACCGCTGTGACGCCGCCCCTTTCGGGCACCTCCAGCCAGCGGCTTGGTGAGGTCATAGCGGGTGACGCCGTCGATGGTGACGCCAGTGAAATGCTGTTTGACCCAGTCCCTGATGTGGTCTGCCTCGGTGGGTTCGTTCACCCCCGGCGGCCTGAAGTGCGGTGTGGCGGTGCCAATCGGATCGATGTAGTAGCGGATGCGACGGTCGGCCACGTATGCCTCGAACTGCTCGAGGGGCGGTGCCGGGTCAGCAGATCCGAACCCGCCCAGCGCCATCACCGGATCATCGGTAGCGAGTTGGTAGTAGCCGGCGGCGATCGATCCGGCCACCGCCGCGCCGGGTATAGGCGTCCGAATCCTCAGACAGCGCGCGGAACATCTGAAGGGAATTCGCCAGGCCGGTGCGGCACACAATCCCCCGATACCCCCACTCAGCGCGTGGCGCACCCTGGTCGTAGGTGACTATCGATTAGGAGACGGAGGCGAATGTCATTGCAAATCCGGTCGTTTCGGTGTAATCGCGTCGGGGCGCTCGCGGCTGTGGCGTCCTCAGCGCGGCCGCGGGCGTCGGCTCAACAGTTGCCGGCGCGGAGCTACCGCCGCCGTCTCTACCCGGAGCACCGTGCGGACCGGGTCCTGGGCCATGCGCGCCGCTGTAGTACTGGTCCGATAGTTGTGGCCTGGGGCGGCGCATCGTGCGCTTCCCAGGCCACAACCCGGCCTCGCAGTACGATGCCTGTGACATGAAAGGCATCGAGTGACGGCAGCCGAGACTGGGCAACGGCGCGCCGACGAGGACAAAGGCAACTTCCGCCAACGCCTCCTTGATGCGCTCGAGGCCTCGATTGCCGAGGATGGCTACCCGCGCACGACGGTTGCCGACATCGTGCGGCGGGCGCGGACATCGAGGCGCACCTTCTACGAATACTTCGACAGCAGGGAAGCCTGCTTCGTCGCCCTTCTCACCGATGCGAACGCCGACCAGGTCAGGCAGATAGCGGCCGCCGTCGACCCACAGGCGCCATGGCGAAACCAGGTGCGGCAGGCCATCGAGGCGTGGATCTCGTCCGGCGAATCGCGGTCCTCACTGATGCTCAGCTGGATCCGAGATGTTCCGTCACTGGGCGCTGCCGCGCGCCGGCTGCAGCGCGATGGGACGGAGAACTTCATCGAGCTGGTGCAGGCGCTCGCCGACTCCGATGCATTCAGTGCAGCGGGCATCGGCCCGGTGTCCCGTCAGCGCATCATCATGCTGCTGGGCGGCCTTCGCGAGCTCGCCGCGATCACCGTCGAGGAGGGTGGTCGTGCGAGCGACATCACCGAGGAAGCGGTCGATGCCTCGATCGCGCTGCTCGCTCCGCGCGATCAGCCCGGCTAGTCCGCGACGGTGATCGCCTGCGTCGGGCACGAGTCGGCGGCCTCTCGAATCGCCTGCCGCTGCGTCTCGTTGATCTCGGCGCTGACGGCCAGCCTGCCGTCCTCGTCGACACGGAAAACGTCGGGCGCCAATCCTGTGCACAAAGCCGGTACGGCACAACGGTTTTCGTCCCACTCGACGCGCATCACGCGATGCTCCTGGCCCGCTCGTCCGCGATGGCCGCGGCCGGTGTGAACACGACCCCGTCGTCGATCGGTCCTCGGCGCAGCAGTCGGACGTCCTTGACGTAGTTCTGATGCAGCCGCCACGGCGCCCGATCACCCTGCCTGGGTAGGTCAGCGAGGCTGCGCTTGACGTATCCCGACGCCAGATCGAGGAACGGGCCGGCTGCCGCGGTGCCTGCCGCATCGGGCGTCACCGCCGCATAGCCTCCTGCCTCCATGTGCTTCAGCAGCCGACACGCATACTCGGCGACAAGGTCCGCCTTCAGCGTCCACGAGGCGTTCGTATAGCCGATGGTCCACGCGAAGTTCGGCACACCCGACAGCATCATGCCCTTGTAGGACACGGTCTTTGACAGGTCCACCGCACGCCCGTCGACCTCGAGTTGCATGCCGCCGATGGCGAGCAGGTTCAGGCCAGTGGCGCTGACGACGATGTCGGCCTCCAACTCGGCGCCAGACTGCAGCCGAACGCCGGTTTCGGTGAACGTGTCGATGTGGTCGGTAACCACCGACGCGCGGCCGTCGCGGATCGTCGTGAACAGATCGCCGTCGGGGACCAGGCACATCCGCTGGTCCCACGGGTTGTACGACGGCGCGAAGTGAGTGTCGACGGCGTAGCCTTCGGGCAATTGCTTGATCGCGGCCTTGCGCAGCATCGACTTCATCATCGCGGGACGGCGGCGGCTCAGGTTGAAGATGGCCATCGCCTGCAATGCGTTCTTCCATCGCACTATCGCGTAGGCGAGCTTCTGCGGCAGCCACGTTCGCAGCCGATCGGCGATCGGGTCACTGGCCGGGCGCGATGCGATATAGCTGGGTGAGCGCTGCAGCATCGTCACGTGTGCGGCCGACTCGGACAGTGAGGGGACCAGCGTCACCGCGGTCGCGCCGCTACCGATCACCACGACGCGCTTGCCCTTGTAATCGAGGTCCTCCGGCCAGTGCTGCGGGTGAATCACCGGCCCGCGAAACCGTTCAACGCCAGGGAAAGTGGGGCTGAAGCCCTCGTCATAGCGGTAGTAACCGGTGCAGACGTACAGAAACGCGCAGCTGATCGTGACGAGGTCGTGGGTGTCGGTGCGATGCACCTCGACGGTCCACCGCGCCTCGTCACTGTCCCAATTGGCGTTCACTACGCGGTGATTCAGCCGAATGAGGTTCTCGACGTCGAATTCTCTTGCAGTGTCGTGGATGTAGCGCAGGATGCTCGGTCCGTCGGCGATCGCCTTCGGGTCGGTCCACGGCCGAAACCGATAGCCGAGCGTGAACATGTCGGAGTCCGACCGGACGCCCGGGTAGCGGAAGAGGTCCCAGGTGCCGCCGATCGCGTCACGGGCTTCGAGCACGATCACCGATTTGTCGGGGCATTCTCGGCGCAGCTGGCATGCGGCGCCGACACCGGACAGTCCGGCTCCGACGATCAAGACGTCCACCGTTTCCGCTCCTCGCGTGCGCGGCCCCGTTTCCGCTGCTTGTGACATGTGCGCTGCCTCCCGTCGATCATCTGGTACGGCTGAGTACCAGTATCGGTACTAGACGGTACCATTATTAGACGTGTGTGGAAAGGGGGTTGTGCCGATCGGTACTAGAGCGTACCGTTGCCGGTACCTTGGAGTACCACCACGGAGGTGAAGCATGGCTGTGGCGACCACGGACCCGGTGCGACTGCCACCCGCACCACGGATACCCAAGCTCCTACAGGGCGTGGGCTTTGTCGCCGCCCGGGAGAAATCTGTCGCCGCACTGGCCAGGCGATACGGGTCGGCCTTCACGCTGCGGCTGCCGATCTTCGGGGACACCGTCGTCGTGAGCGATCCCGCTCTGGTCAAGGATCTGTTCACCACCAACACCGATCTCATTGCTAGGGCCGGTGCGCTCGGTGAGATGTTCGGTCCTGGCTCGACATTCAGCCTCGACGGCACCGAGCATCGTGAGCGCCGCAAGCTTCTCGTTCCGCCGTTCCATGGCAAGCGGATGGCCTCCTATGAAGCGATCATCGAGGAAGAGGTGCTGCGCGAGACGGCATCATGGCCCGAGGGCAGAGAGTTCGAGACCATGCCGTCGATGATGCGCATCACGCTCAACGCGATCCTGCGTACGGTGTTCGGCGCCGAAGGGGCCGCACTCGACGAACTGCGCGAACTGCTGCCGGACATGGTCCCACACGCCTCCCGGCTGGCTGTGATGCCTCCGATCGTGCGCCGGGACTTCGGCCCGCGGAGCCCTGGCGGCAAGCTGACGGCAAACCGCGAGCGCTACGACGCAATCATCCGGCGACTGATCGCCGAAATTCGCAGTGATCCGACATTCGACGAACGCAACGACGTCCTCACGCTGATGCTGCAGGCGCGCTACGAGGACGGCTCACCGATCTCTGACGATCACGTCGCCGACGAGCTGCTGACCCTGCTCGCCGCCGGCCACGAAACCACGGCGACGACGCTGGCGTGGACCGTCGAGCGGATACGCCGCCATCCGCGCTTGCTTTCCCCCTTGACCGCCGAGGTCGACGCCGGAGGTTCCGAGCTGGTGCAGGCCACCATCTGGGAGGTGCAGCGCACCCGACCGGTGATCTACGGCACTACCCGGATGACGAAGACCCGGATCCGGTTGGGGGAGTGGGTCATTCCCGAGCGGCATGTCATTATGGCCAGCATTTCGCTCGCGCACGCTTCCGAGGCCAGCTTCGCCGACGCGAAAACCTTCAACCCCGACCGGTTTGTCGGCAACCCGCCGGACAACTACGCGTGGATTCCGTACGGCGGCGGAGTGCGTCGCTGCATCGGTGCGGCGTTCGCGAACATGGAGATGAACGTGACCCTGCGGACGTTGCTGCGCGA
>Ga0105243_10002979_pt1 | contig 13994 bp, 15 predicted proteins | sample KBSM34metaG_FD_81525 | JGI IMG/M metagenome (GOLD analysis project Ga0105243, IMG submission 81525) | Miscanthus rhizosphere microbial communities from Kellogg Biological Station, Michigan, USA - KBS M3-4 metaG | ecosystem: Host-associated > Plants > Roots > Rhizosphere > Soil | place...
AAATGTTCCGGCGAATCAACGTCAGCGCGGCGATCATCGTGCTCATCTGCTTCTTTTTACCCTGGCTGCAGGTGAGCTGCGCCGGCGCGCAAGACTCGTTGAGCGGATTTGAACTGGCGCGTCACGAAAGCGCGCTGCTATGGCTTCTGCCAATCCTGATGTTGGCGGTAATAGCTTTCAATTTAATGCGAGCGTGGAAGCCGGAATCGCGTGTCGCCGCGATTCTGAGTGCGGTCTGCGGCGCAGTTACTGCCTTGCTGATGAATCGGGAAAGGATGCGCGCCAACGACACAGCCAGTGTTATTTCGGCGCAACTGACGGGTTGGTTTTGGCTATCGCTGATTGCGGCAATCGGAATCGTGACTTCCAGCATCGGTTGGTTTTTGAGCCGGAGCCGATCTGAAACCTGAGACCTGAAACCTATTATGGTTCTTTCACTCAAACCTGAACGCCTGAAGCGCTACAAAGACATCGTCGCGCTGCTCATCAAGTATGGCCGTAGCGACTTGGTCGAGCATTCAACGCTCACGCTCGTCGGCAAAGATGCCGGCCATGCGCTCACCACGAAAAGCGCGGCCAAAGCTGAGGATCTGGCCGATGATCTGGAGAAGCTTGGGCCAACGTTCATAAAACTCGGGCAACTGCTGTCCACGCGCCCGGACATCATGCCCGAGCCTTACCTGGAAGCGTTGTCGCGTCTGCAAGACAACGTCGAGCCGTTTCCTATCGAAGAAGTCGAACAGATTGTTTCGACCGAACTCGGCGCGCGGCTGTCGAAGCTGTTCGCGAACTTCGAGCGTAAACCGAGCGCCGCCGCCTCGCTGGCGCAGGTGCACCGCGCCGAGATGCGCGACGGTCGCCTCGTGGTGGTCAAAGTTCAGCGACCGAACATCCGCGATCAGATTGTTGAGGATTTGGAAGCGCTCGAACAAGCGGCTGAGTTTATCGATGCCCACACCGAAACCGGCCGGCGCTACGAATTCAGCAACCTGCTGGGGGACTTGCGGCGCAGCCTCTTGCGCGAACTCGATTTTCAGAGAGAAGCGACGAACCTCTTGAAGTTGCGCGAAAGCCTGCGCGATTTCGAACACATCGTCATTCCCGACCCCATCGAGGACTATACGACCTCGCGCGTGCTGACGATGGAGTACATTGCGGGAAAGAAAGTAACTGACCTCAGTCCGTTGCGGTTGCTGGAAATCGATGGCATGGCGCTATCTGAAGAATTGTTCCGGGCTTATCTGAAGCAATTTCTGGTGGATGGTTTCTTTCATGCCGATCCACATCCGGGGAATGTGTTCCTGACTGAAGACAATCGCATTGCGCTGCTCGATCTCGGAATGGTGGGCCACGTGGGAGCGCGATTTCAGGAGAATCTCCTGCGACTGTTGCTTGCGGTGAGCGAGGGTCGAGGAGACGAAGCTGTTCAAGTCTGCATGAAAATGGGCGAGCCCAAGACGAATTTTGACAAGACCGAATATCAAAACAGGGTCAGAAGACTTGTCGCGCGCCATGCTGATTCGACCCTGGATCAAATCGATGCGGGCCGGGTGACGCTCGAAATAACCCGCATTTCGGCTGACTGTTGGATGCGGATGCCGCAACAGTTCACGATGATTGCCAAGGCCCTGCTGAATCTGGATCAGGTGGTCTACACCCTTGCGCCCAACTTCGATCCCAATGCAGTCATCCGGGAAGAAGCGTCGAGTATCCTCACTCGCAAGTTAGCGGAGAGCGCAGAGCCTGGCAACGTCATGAGCCGCATCGTTGAAGTGAAGGAGTTTGCGGAACGCTTGCCGGGCCGCGTCAATAAGATTCTGGACGCGGTGGGCAACAACGAACTGAGCATTGGCGTCGACGCGATCGACGAGAAGGTCGTTCTTTCAGGTCTGCAAAAGATCGCCAATCGCATCACGCTCGGTTTGGTTTTGGCGGCCCTAATCGTCGGCGCCGCACTGATGATGCGCGTTGAAACATCGTTCAAGATTTGGGGCTATCCCGGAATCGCGATGATCTTCTTCATGTTGGCGGCCCTCGCGTCGCTTTTCCTCGCCGCCAACATCCTGTTCACTGACGAGCAACCGAAGAAAAAACCCGGTGAAGATTAGTACGAGAGGCTGCCAGCCTGTCGTTGAATGCAGTTACAGAACCGCGAGCGGTAACGAGCGGGACAAAGGGGCTGCTTTTTATTGCGGTGTCGAATGATTCCTGAAGTTGCGTGCTTATCCCGCTCGCTACCGCTCGCGGTTCTGTAACTGACTGCAACCTCGTACCGTCTAGTACATTATTCGCGCCACCCATATCTTTCTTCAACAGACGCAACAAAGCCTTTTCCGCCGGATGTAGCTTCGTTGAACGACTCGATCCAAGCTGTTCCAAACTATCGAAATAATCCGTAATCGTTTTGTCCCTCTCGAATGCATCGATCACCGCCGGACAGATGTACGCGCGGCGACAAACGGCCGGCGTGTTGCCCAGGGCGCGCGCCGTTTCTTTGATTGCCGCGGTGACCATGCGTTTCACTGAGCGTTCGTGCTCAGGGTCATCGTTTCGGCGGCGCGCGAGCGAGCAAGCACAAAGCAGCGTGCCCGACCACGTGCGAAAATCTTTCGCGCTGAAACTGCTTCCCATGGCCTCGCGGATGTATGCATTGATCGTCTGCGCTCTCACGTCTACCAGCTTGTCGTCGCCGTTCTTGTATTTGAAAACCCGACGGTTCTGACTTTTAAGAAGTTGACGAATCAACTTCGCAACCTGGCGATCTTCGATCTGCGTTTCCTGCATTACACCGGACTTGCCGCGAAAACGAAATGTGATCGTCGGGCCTTTGATGCTGACGTGACGCGGGCGCAAAGTCGCGATGCCATAGCTGCCATGTTCGCTGGCATAGACTTCGCTGCTAGGACGTAAGAATGCTTTTGAAAGAATGCGGACAATTCCGGCGAGCACACGCTCTTTCGGCAGCCCGGGTTTGGCGAGGTCGCGCTTGACCGCGCGTCGCATCAGCGGCAGTGCTTCGGCAAATTTAATGATGCGATGGAATTTCTCCCGCTCGCGGCGGCGAACATGAGTTTCGTGATAGAGGTATTGCCAACGGCCGGCAGCATCGCGTCCGACAACCTGGACGCGGCCGCTTTCCGCCGAACTGATAGCGACGTCGATCCATGCTGGAGGAATTCGCAGTTGCCGAATTCGCGTCAGATCCTTGCGCGTGACCTTGCCGCCATCAGCCGCCCGATAACGGAAGCCGCGCTCGGGCTTGCCCATTCGCAAAATGCCGTTCGCATGAATCCGCTCAATGGTTGTCATGAAAGTAGAGGTCAGAGATCAGAGATTAGCGATTAGAGGCTAGAGGTTAGAGACTGAAAGGCTAGCTGTTCATCCGACGTATTTTCCCCTCCGATAGCTTTCTGGCCTAATTGGATTTGTTAGCTGTGTCTCTATGAGTACTCGGTGTATGGCGTCGAAATATCGCGCGAAAACCCTTACCACAGACACAACTTAATTCACTGAAACACTGAGGAATTGAACTTACGGCACCACCACTCTTTGATGACCACCCCAGGTTCTAAACTCTCACGTGCAGCCACGCAGCAGGAAGATAAGGATCAGCACGCTCACCGGAACGCCCATTAGCCAGAGAATAATGTATCCAATCTTGCCTTTTTGATCTCTGAAGTTTTTCATGACTCCTTGTGCTCCCGTCACTGTGTTAACTGCTGCGCTCGCGCACACCCGCCAGTCGGGCCGGATAAATTCCAAAATTCTCGACCTCGACCTCATTCTTCTTGTTGAAGCGCACGCGCGCGGCGGGAATGAAAGTGCCTTGTCCGCGCCCGTTGCGGTCGATGATCAGTTCGACAAAACTCAACGGATAATCCGTCGATCGCGAGCCATAACGCACTTCATAAAGATTTAGCCAGCGCTCAAACAGGATCGTTATCTTTCGATCGCCGTTGGACATCTTCTCTTCCACCACAAAGTTCACTTCGCGTCCCACCTGTCCCGCGATCGAGAACCTTCCCAGGTTGTTGTTGTGTATCTCGCTCAACAAGCGGTCCTGGCCGCCTTCCGCGAGAATTGCGACGGCACGTTCGGCTGCCGCATCGCCGGTGTGGCCATTAATGGTGAGGGTGAACGGACGGCTCACACCACCCAGCCGGCCGCCGACGCCGACGATTGTGCCCGTGTAGACTTCCTGCCCTTGTGCGTTGAGGCTCGAGGCGAAAGACAGCAAAACAAGTGTGGCAAAAAAGACGAGTGACTTTGGTAATTTCATGATCAACCTGCTCCTTCCGTCTGGTTCGGTAACACTGCGTGTCGGTTAACCGAACGCACGACAGCAAGGAAGAGCGAGCGTTTTTGAAACGCGTGACTCCACTTGTGCTGAAAGCAAAGCCGATGCCGTGCAGGAGATATTGAGCTATTATGCGTTTCGAAATGTTGAAAGACTGGTAGAAGTCTTCTACTTTGCGCGTCTTTGCGGCTTGGCGCCTTTGCGTGAACCAGCACCTTTCTTACTTGGGCAGCTTCACGCAAAGACGCAAAGGCGCTAAGGATCGCAGAGTCAAAATAGGATCTGTCGACCAACCACTGCGCACGATGGAGCAGCCAGATGCCTGAAGCGACAATCGACAACTCACCCAAATTCGATCGACGGCCGTGGGGAACCTTCACGGTGCTGGATGAAGCAGCGGGCTACAAGGTCAAGCGGATCGAAGTCCTGCCCGGCAAGCGACTCAGCTATCAAAAACATGCGCAGCGCGCCGAGCATTGGTTCGTGGTGCAGGGAACGGCAAAGGTGACGCTCGACGATCGGGAGATCATCGTCGCGACCGCTGAGTCGGTAGATATTCCCGTAGGCGCCGCACACCGGATCGAGAATCCAGGGCAGGAATTGTTGGTCTTCGTTGAGGTGCAACGAGGAAATTATCTCGGTGAAGACGATATTGTGCGGTTGGATGATGATTTTGGGCGCGTCGAGTAGCACGCCTGACTTTTGCCCAAGAATGAAAGTGATTTGCCGTCCGCGATAACGGGCGACAGATACAGAACGTCGAACAGTAGTGAGAGGGTTAAGGCGCAACCCTCAAAGACCTCACGCCTAACGTTGAATCATTATCCCGGTCGCTATCGCTCGCGGTACTGACCCCATGACTCGATGGAGTATTGATCCAAAAAAAGAGGCGAGCCCGCTCTGCGCGGCTCACCTCTTTTTTATTCGATTATTGGTTACAGACTAGCGGTTTCCACCGCCACCCTGGCGGCCTCCGCTTTGGCGACCGCCGCCTTGATTGCCCTGTCGTCCGCCGGCTTGTTTGCCGCCCTGGCCACCGCCTTGTTGGCCAGCGCCGTGCTTGCCGCCTTGCTGGCCTCCGCGGTTACCGGCGTCCTTCATTTTGTCTTGTGGCATTGCTTCCCTCCGTGTTCGAAATGATTTCAGATTGTGGGGCTCGATTGTTCGATTATCGTTGAAACGCGCTCTATCTTGTCGCGCTCACCTGGATCGTCCGCAATCATGGTGCCGAACGATGGAGAAAGTCGTTAATAGGGGAGATGACTAGACCAGTTCGCCACTTGTTTGGGCGGGATGAAAATAGTGTTTCGCCTCGTAGCCGCCCCGATGCCCACACCGTGGGCAGGTCACGATGTAGTTCGCATTGAGCGAGCTGTGGCCTTCAGTTAAATCGGGAAACAGGAAAATAGTGGAAGCACACTTCTCGCAAGTGACGACGATATACCATGTGCCGTCCTGAGGTTTGATCACCGGGGGCTCCGCTTTCTGTCGGGGAAGGGATTGGTGCAGGCGCGGAAACCCGGTTCTGTCTCAGTTCTTTAATCCAAAAACGGTCACCTGAGTTTCTTGGCCTGCGAGGAAATTATAATCGTGCAGGTCTGTACGCTGTCGAACGCAATTCAAAGGCGCGAGTCGCCGTCTTCCGGCGAGGCATCCATCAGGTCGTCCAACGCCTGAAAATCGGTCAGGACATTCACGCTCGAGTCCTTTATGGTGGGATGGTTGATGTCTATGATTGCCACCTTGAGGTTTCCCAAAGTCCGGTGAGCGCGGAGCAGGCTAAGCAGTTTGTCAAAAGTCGGCAGGTCGAGATCGGTCAGAATCATCGCCGGTCGATTAACTTCTGCCATTTCAATCGCGTCTTCTGCATTCGACGCATGGACGACGCGATGGCCGCGTCTTTTCAGCGCCGAGGTCATGTTCAAGGTGATTTCGTCCACGTCCTCAACAACCAAAACAGTGCGCTTTTGGTTTTCACTCATGTCCGCAAAGTTCTCCGATGTCGTTCTCGGGAATATTTTCTTGGTTTTTTTGTTTTGGTCGGTACGCTAGCGAAACCTGTGAAAAATAAAAATGGTTTATGCAAGAATCCGCAGCAAATTCACCGTTGGAACGATCACTTGCGGCTGGTTGGCAGGGTCTGTTCGTATTCCTCTTTCACAATCTGATAGCACTCGCACGAGGCTTTTTCCAGACCGCCGCGATCGAGGATCTGGATGTTACCGCGCTGGTAATCGATTAGACCGTTCTGTCTCAGACTGTTGGCTGAGACGCTGACACCTGCCCGCCGCACGCCCAGCATTCGTGAGAGAAATTCCTGGGTCAATGGAAACCCGTCATTAGCATTGCGATCATGCGACATCAAAAGCCAGCGCGCCAGACGCTGGTCCAGCGTGTGCAGCCGATTGCAGGCGGCCGTCTGGGCCACCTGCGTGAACATCGAATGGACAAAGCGCAGGATCATCCGGTTCAGTTCGCCATTCCGGCGAAACTCGGCGATCAAGTCACGAGCAGAGATGCGCGATGCAACTACATCACTTTGCGCCAATCCCTGATTAGGTGTGGATGACGCACCCAAAAGCGCCGCGACGCCGGCGATTCCTTCCGGGCCAATCACGCCGGCTTCGACGGTGTTGCCGTCTTCGAGCGCAGCGAGCCAGGAAACGATGCCGCGATTGACGAAGTAAACCGATTCAATAGTTTCCTCGGGCTGATAAACGATGTGGCCGATGTTGAAGGATACTTCGCGAAGATGAGGACGGAGCCGATCAAATTCTTCCTGAGGTAGAGCGCCGAGAATTTTATTTCCGGGTCTCGAGTCGGTTGTCATCGGAGGGGGTCTTTGTGATTGCGACAAATTAAATGCACTGCCTTTCTTTGTCTGTACGCAAGCGTTAATAGCTGCTTACGGCCAGGCGGTTTCTGATCGCGAACGACCGTTGCTCCGCATCTTGATCATCCGGTAACACGGGCACGCCTTCTTCTCGAGCATTGGTCGATTGAGGATCGTTAAGACGCCCCGGCTGTATTTGATCGCGCCCTGATCCTGAAGGCCCTTGGCTGCCTGGCTGACCGCCTGGTTGCGCACGCCGAGCATCCACGAAAGGAATTCCTGCGTGAGCGGCAGCGTGTCATCGTCAACGCGGTCGCGCATCATCAGGAGCCAACGTGAGAGTCGTTGCTCGACGGCGTGATAACGATTGCAACTGGTTATTTGCGAAAGTTGCAGGAACAGTTCATGCGCAAAGAACAGAACCGCGTCATGAAACACTCCGAACCGCTTGAATTCAGACAGCGCGGCCTTGGCGCTGATCCTCTGCGCGGTGCCTTCGCCCTGGACGATTACGTGATTTCCGGAACGTGGCACGCCGAGAAAGATCGGTAATCCGACAAATCCTTCAGCGCCGATCAACCCTACTTCGATCGGTTTCTCATTCGCGGTGATGCCGACGATCGAGATCACGCCGTTATCGGGAAAATAGATGTGGTCGATTTTCGCCTTTGACTTGTAGATCGTCTCGCCGAAGTTGAGCGGAACTCGCTCCAGATGCGGTTCGACACGCTTGTACTCGGCCGTCGAAAGACGGTTGAGCACACCATTATTTGAGTCGCGCGTAGATGTTCGTTGTTTGGGGATTTTCGCCCTCCTCGTTTCCAGTCACGCTAGCAAACGCAGCAGACGGCACAAGGAAGGGACACTTGAGAAGGGTTCAGACCCGATGTCGAAAGATGAGTTTTAAAAGATCAAAACTTTCTTAACAACGTTACCGTACACTCGGGCGGGGCGATTGTAAAGCAGAAGCCAGGTTTTTGGTGTCTGACTCTGCAGTTTTTTCTTTGCGTCTTGGCGTGAACTAACGTTGTTCGTAGAAGCGATTTCACGCAAAGGCGCAAAGCATCGGAAAGGCAAACTAAGAGTTCCAAGGGCGTTACCACCGGCTATTAAATCGCACGCCTGGGGGCGTGCAAAACCGTTATGAGGTTTGTAATCCGTGGGTCTTGTCCACGGCTATTCTGCGGCGTGAGAAAACCTTAAGAATTAGTGAATTCTTATGTCCGCATACGTACAGACGCGTCGTTGGGCTAATTCGATAATTGCGCCAATCGATCCCGACAGCAAGGGGAGAAGTGAGGCGAGTCCCAGGTAGTCAGGGGACTTGGGATTCGCTTTCACTTCGATTCGGGGTCCCCAGCCTCGTAAACCCTTCTGCATTGGCTTTCCCCCAAAAAGGACTGGTGTCAGATGTCCCGGATTGAACGGCAACGTTTTCCTTCTCATAACGCATCGCTGTTTACGCGCGCGCCAAAATCCAGGCGTACGATTTTGATCGCTGAAGACAGTCGGGATAGCCGCGAAATGCTGCAAGTCCTGTTGGGTCTGAAAGGCTATTCAGTAGTGGCCGCCGCCGATGGCACGAAAGCGATCGAAGCGGCGTTGGAAAGTGATCCCGATCTAATTCTCCTGGATTTGGAATTACCGGGGCGGGACGGTTTATCAATCGCACGCGACTTGCGCCGTTATTCCAACTTCAGAGACACCCCCATCATCATCCTGTCCGGTCACGATCCCATCAAGCATAGGCAGTCAGCGTTGGATGCAGGTTGCACGGACTATCTGTTGAAGCCGCTCGATTTCGAAAAGCTCGATGAAATCCTGCAACACCAGGTTCCCCTTTAAGCTGCATCTTGAATCCTGTTTTTCACGCGCTCGGATCTGACAGGATCTATTGTGCAGCAAAACGCCGAAGGCGTTTTGCTTCGCATTCCCGAGAAAAGTCTGGAGTCGGCGGCAGACAGTACTGAGCGTTGTGCCCGATTTCATGCTGCCGCCGGCCCGGCGAATCATCAATCGAACCAGTCTTAAGGTGCTTCCGCTCCCAACGGCTGCGGCTCACCTTGTAATGACGGCTCACTGCCAGCTTCGTCGTAAACTGACAGCTGGTTGTTTACATCCCTGACCCCACGAACAAAACGCGTTGCACGCAGCACAGTCGGTAGTTCGTCCGCGAGGATCGGTCCAGTCAAGGTAACGACGCCTTCGTGTGTCGAGACTTCGATGGCGCCGGTATGCACGTGATACCGGCCAAGTTTTGCGCGCACGCGATCTGCGAGCACCTCATCCGTCACCTCTTCGTGCTGGAATAGAGCTTTTGTCTCTGCGGCCATTCCGTAAGCGCGATTGCGAATGTCGCGACCCATCTTCTCGGCATAGTCTGACGCCTTGTTACCGGCGGCTTCGACTTTGTCGCGCACCAAAGCGCGACGGCGCTTGCCTCGGTCGGGATCGAAAAAATACATCAACGCGGCGCCGAGTCCGACCGCGCCCACGATTGCGGTTTTATTATTCATCAAGTACCCCTTTCTTACTTTTCGATTAGAACTAACGCGACCGGCGTTTCTGATCGCCGCGATCACCCTGGCCCGACTCGACCACGGTCTTCGCGTGTTTCTTTGTGTCTTGCGCGAGCGATCGTCCAACGTCGGCTTCCTCATCGAAGCGACCCTGATCATCGCGCCGTACGAAGCGTTTATCCCTCCCGGTGTCAATTAGTTCGCGTTTACTCGTCTTGCGTTCTGCCATACATCCTCCTCGTCAATGCGAAATACGCGCGTAACCTTGACGAACACCTTACTGTTCGCGTTTGACGCAGAAACGCGCAAATTCTGCGACCGTGGGATGTTTCGAGCAATCACGATGCCGGGGGACTTGGGCTCCGGTTTGCAAAGGTGTCGCACGCCTTTGCGATTGTTTCCGCCTTGGCGCCTTGGCGTGAACTCTTGACGACTCAATATCGAATTTCACGCGAAGGCGCAAAGACGCAAAGTTCCGCAAAGTTCAATTTCGGACACTACCGTCTAAACACCGATGTTCAGTGTGTGAGTTTCGAGATGGTCGTTGGAGATGTTGTCGATCCCGATTGATTCAAATACGCGCGGACCTTTGGAGGAATGCGACGCCGAAGAAGAGCGTTACGCGCCTGCCATTGTGCAGCCGTGTCCATTTCGACTAGATAGCGAATCTCTTTCGCTTCGAGCACCGCAATCGGAACTCCGTCGCGATAGAGCAGCCGGTTTGCAGCGGCAGCCGACAGACGCGGACCGGGAACCAGAATTCCCAACATGTTCAAAGGATCGGCGGCGCTGACCGACAACATGGTCCCATCCGGCGATGTACGGCGGATTGAGCGCAGCAAGTGGACTGCGTCGGCAGTCGCGAACTGCTCGCCAGAGAAACCGCCGATAAAACGGCCGCCGCGAATCTCTCCGCGCGCTTCCAGCCGTCGCAGCACGCGCAGAAAGTCACGCCAGGGAATATTGATCGATTCGCGATCCAGCAGCTTGCGGAAGACAACACCATAACGTTGCAGAAGTTTTTGGGCGACTGCTTCGACCGTTTCACGATCAATCGCGTCGCTTTGACGGTTCGCGCTTGCTGTGGATTGCGCAGTCGGGAAGGGGGCCTGCCCCCGCTCGGCTTTTCGCAAAACTACCCATCGGCCAGCTTCATCCATGCTGTACACAGGTTTGCGGCGACGACGACGGTTCTCGATCGCTCGGCTAGTTGTTTTACTGAGCGGCGTCAGCAACGCGCGCAGACCGGTGAAACTGTCGGCCGTAATCAACCCACGAAACACCAATTCACCCAGAGCTTCTTCAACCATGCTGGGCAGGAGGTTTGTGCCGGAAACAATGTCCACAAAGAAAGAAGCGCCATGTTCCTTCAAGTAGTCGTAGACCGTCTGCGTGTTCGTGCTGAAGTGGTTTCCGTTTTCGCGCGTGGGAAAGGCCAGGTTCCACATCGCGACGTTCTGGCGATTCAACAAAACAACCGGCGTGCTGCGAACCGGTGAAGAGCTGCTCGATCTTTCCAATGAAATCTTTGGTGGCGACAGACGCAACCAGGTCAAACGCCCAGACAGGCACAGCGCGTCAAGCCAGGCCGGATCATAGTCCGGGATTCTCGCCGGCAGAATCTCAGATTCCCACGAACCGGCCGGAGCTTCGAAGCCTTCGAGTTGATCGAGAATCGCGGCGACACTCTGAGCGCCTTCGACTTTGTGATCGGATGCAAGCTTCTGCCAGACGAAAAGGAAGCGCATGAAATCGGCCGCTGAGACAGGTTCGATCTCCTTGCGCAGACGATTGAGTGTGTAGCTGTGAATCCGCGCGAGCAGACGGCGCGAACACCATTCGACTTGGAGCGCAGTTTGTTTGAGCGCCCGCATCCCTGCGGGCGGGTCACCAGCATCGCTGCCCGCGCTCGCTTGCCCGCCTGCTACCGCAGGCGGTTCTGACGGCGTGAACTGTCCCTGCATCGCGAAGCCTTCGCCCTCGAGCTTCGCCAAACCGATTTCGATTTGATTTCTCGATAACGAAAATGAATTCGCGAGCTGCGCAACGGTCACGGGACCGAGCGCATCCAGGCGACCGCGTAAGATCTCGACCAGCGCACTTTCAGTGGACCATTCTTCGCGCGCGTAGCTCGCCGGCGGTTCAATCAGCGGATTGAGTTCAGCATTTGGATATACGGCGCGCAGTTGGTTCAAACGTTCGGCGGCAATCCAAATAGTAACCGCAGAGGACGCGGAGGTCTCCGCAGAGAGCGCAGAGTCCTCGGCGTTCCTCTGCGAAATCCTCTGCTCTCTCTGCGGTTTCAAAACCGTTGCCCGCCGATTTGTCAAGAGTTCATCGAACAACTGTGCCCAATCATTCTTCGCCCCCTCTTTCGCGGTAATGAATCCAAGCTGCATTAGCGCGTCATGCAATTCATCGGCGTTTTCAGCACTGGGCCACGCCTCTTCACGCACACGATCGATCGCGGCTTGATCCAATCGACCGAGATCCGCAGCGGTTTCGGCATCGAGGAAGCGCCGGTTCATCACTGCCAGCGTGCGCCGCTCTTCCGCCGGAGCATCGTCGAGAAACGCGTACGGCTTGGCGGTGAGAATCTCCTGTGCGAGTGGCGACGGCTCGTTCATTTCGCGGGCGATCAAAGTGCGCTCGCCACGCTCGATCGATTCCAGGAGTCGCTCGAGCCCGTGAATGTCCATGGCCTCTTCGAGGCAATCGCGGACAGTTTGCTCGACCAGTGGATGGGCGGGAACTTCAATAGGACCGCTAAGATTTTCCGCGCACGCCAACTGATCGGGAAACACCAACGCAAGCAGATCTTCCGCTGCCATGCGCTGAAGTTGCGGCGCAACTTTGCCACCACTACGCCAGCGCGGGATCGCGAGCGCGCGCGTCGCATTCCAACGCCAGCGAATATTGAACATCGGTGCATTCAACAATGCCTGGACAAGCACGTCGCAGACGCCCTTGGAATTCAGATACTTGAAAATCGTTTCCAGCGGAAAGCTGTGCGTCGGCCCGAGCGAAAGCACGATTGAATCTTCAGTAGCTGCCGCTTGTAATTCGAAGTTGAAAGCGCGGCAGAAACGCTTGCGCAGCGCCAGTCCCCACGCGCGGTTGAGGCGGCTGCCGAAAGGCGCATGAATTACCACATGCGTGCTGCCGTTCTCGTCAAAGAATCGTTCCACAACAATCTGTTCCTGGGTAGGCATCGCACCCAGAGCGATCTTCGTCATCGCGAGATACTCAACAATCTGTTCCGCCGCGGCTTGAACGAGGCCAACCTCATTCTCGAGCCAGGTGAGAGCAGGACCGCGTGGCGCCTCGTTAGTGTCGTCAGCCTCGTCCAGACGCTTCGCTATCTCTCCTCGTAAACGCGAGACAGACTCTGACAACTCTTCCGATCGTCCCGGCGCTTCACCCAACCAGAACGGAATCGACGGCGGCTGGCCGTGTGCATCGAGGACGCGCACTTCACCCGCGCCGACGCGCTTGATTTCGTATGAGCTGTTGCCAAGTTGAAAGATGTCGCCGGCGAGACTTTCAATGGCGAAGTCTTCGTTGAGCGTGCCGACGAACGTCTCGGATGGTTCGAGAATAACTCGATAGTCTGAGGTGTCTGGGATCGCCCCGCCGTTGGTGATCGACATCAGTCGCGCTCCGCGCCGGCCGCGAATTCGGCCGTTGACCGCATCGTGATGGAGATAAGTTCCGCGCCGGCCGCGACGCGTCGTGAAGCCCTCGGAAAGCATGCGGATGACTTCATCGAACTTCTCGCGCTTCAGATTCCGGTAGGGATAGGCGCGCCGCACCATGGCAAACAGGTCGTCTTCTTTCCATTCCTCCGGCGCCGACGCGGCTACGATTTGCTGCGCGAGAATGTCGAGCGGTTGTTCGGGAATCTCCAGATGATCGAGTTCACCGCGACGGACTGAATCAATCAATGCCGCGCACTCGACCAATTCGTCGCGCGACAGCGGAAAGATACGCCCTTTGGGAAAGCCGCTGACGGTGTGATTCGAGCGGCCGATGCGTTGTAGCAACGTCGAGATCGCGCGGGTCGATCCGATTTGGACTACCAGGTCGACCGCGCCAATGTCGATGCCGAGTTCGAGTGACGCAGTCGCGACCAGCGCGCTTAGTTCGCCGGACTTTAGGCGTTGCTCGGCTGCCAGGCGAATTTCGCGGGCGAGACTGCCGTGATGCGAAGTAACGTTTTCATCGCCGAGCCGCTCGCCCAAATGCCGCGCGACGCGCTCCGCCATCCGCCGCGTGTTCACGAACACCAGCGTCGTCTTGTGCGCGGCGATCAGCTCGGTCAGGCGCTCGTAGTATTCCTCCCAGA
>Ga0105243_10002980_pt1 | contig 13994 bp, 9 predicted proteins | sample KBSM34metaG_FD_81525 | JGI IMG/M metagenome (GOLD analysis project Ga0105243, IMG submission 81525) | Miscanthus rhizosphere microbial communities from Kellogg Biological Station, Michigan, USA - KBS M3-4 metaG | ecosystem: Host-associated > Plants > Roots > Rhizosphere > Soil | place: Michigan...
CTGCGTGCTGCCGTTCATCGTGGTGCGGGGCGCGGGGCGGCGTTCGATCTGGCTGACGCTGGCGATCGTCGCGCTCGCGCTCGGGGTCGGGTCGTTCTCCGCCGGTGGCTACGCGCAGCGCGCGTGCATGGCGCGCTACGGCGAGCGGCCCGTCGTCATCGGCACGGAGCTGACGCCCCTCGGTACGACCTACAAGCAGGCCAACCCGTCGCTCTCGAACGACGAGATCCTCTTCGACGCCGCCGGCGTGCCGGGGAGAATCTGGACCCGCAGCTCGATCGACAGGTGCCGGACGTTCATCAGCACCACCTATTTCCTGTGGATTCCGTTCCTCGTCGTGTGCCTGCTCGCGACCGTCCAGGTGATGCCGACTGCCGCGCTGCCGGTGCTGGTTCGCCATGCGCCGGCGCGGCAGCCGCCCGAGCGGGCGGAGGCGCCGCCGCGCTATGACGTCTTCATCAGCTATCGTCACGGCGGCAGGGACTCGGAGGTCGCGCGGCAGCTGGCCGAGGCGCTCGAAGCGGATGGCTACGCGGTGGCGATCGACGAGCGCGACTTTCCGGCGAACGCCAGCTTCCTGGAGGAAATGGAACGCTGCGTCCGCGAGAGCCGCGCCACGGTGGCGGTGATCTCGCCGCGGTATCTTGAAAGCGGCAACTGTCAGGAAGAAGCGATCATCTGCAAGGTCCTCGACATGGGCGACCGCAAGCGGCGGCTCATCCCGATCGTGATCGAGCCGGTCTCCCTGCCCGCCTGGCTCTACGGCATCGTCGGCATCGACTGCACGAAGGCGAATCCGCTGGTCGACCCGTTCGACAAGCTCAAGTCGACGCTCGGTGCGCCTTTGCGTACGTAAGGCGTGGTTGCATTTGCTCTTCGACACGCTGTCACGATGGTCACGATCGATCCGCCGGCAGGAACAGATAGTTGCGGGCCTCGGTGCGAGCGCGGACCCGCACGATGCGCCCGTGCTCCGAGTGCACGTGCGTCGAGTAGCCGAGTGACTCCATCAGCGTCAACACCGCGTCCTCGAACGTCTCGAGGAGCCAGACCGGATGCCGGCGTGCGATGAGAGACCGCGCGCCGTTGACCACTCGGGCCTCCGCGCCTTCCACGTCACACTTGATGAAGTCGGGCTCGGGGACTCCCTCCGCGATCAGGCCGTCGATCGTCGCCGTCTGGACTTCCAGCGCGCCGGCGGCGTCGAGTGCGGCCATGTAGTAGCCGCCATAGAAGCCCTCCGTGGGAATCGACATGCGCGCCGTCCCGCTCGCGTCGGAAATCGCGATCCGGCGCGCGTCGACGTTGTGCAGGCGGCCGAGCCGCGTCACGGCTTCGAGGATCTCGAAATTGTGCGGCACCGGTTCGAACGCGAAGACCTTCGCGGCGAGCCGCGACATCGGCGCGGTGTAGGTGCCCGAGTTGGCGCCGATATCCCAGCAGATGTCGGTCGGCTTCAAGAGCTGCGGCAGCAGGTCGACGTCGCCCTCCCTGTAACCCCTGCCGTTGACGACGCGGCGCGACAGCCATTCCCTGCGGAGGCGCAGTGCCAGGGCGCGCGGGAGCATCGCGCGAAGCGCGCGACGAAAGATCACGCGCAATTCTATACCCGTCAACGCGTCGAAACGGTGAACGGCGCCGCCTCGGATATACTGGCCGCCCGCGAGCGATCGCGCGCGCGGACGCTCTATGCCTGCCTCGACGCCACATTCGACCGACTGCGAATATCTCGTCGTCGGCTCGGGCGCCGGCGGCGGCACGCTGGCCGCGCGGCTGGCCGAAGCCGGCCGGCGCGTGATCCTCCTCGAGGCCGGCGGCGATCCGCGCGAGCTGAGCGGCGGCGGTCCGGTGCAGCCGGACGCCAACCGCCTGCCGCACGACTACGACGTGCCGGCCTTCCACGGCTTCGCCTCCGAGAACAGCGCCATCGCCTGGAACTTCTTCGTGCGCCACTACGAGGACGACGCGATGCAGCGGCGCGATCCGAAGTACCGGGAGACGCACGGCGGATCGCGCGTCGACGGCGTCTACTATCCGCGCGCCGGCACGCTCGGCGGGTGCACCGCGCACAACGCGATGATCTTCGTCTATCCGCACAACGCCGATTGGGACGACATCGCGCGGCTGACCGGCGATGCGAGCTGGTCGTCGGCCAGCATGCGGACCTACTTCGAGCGCATCGAGAACTGCCGGCACCGTCCGGTCCAGCGCTGGCTGTCGAAGCTCGGCCTGAACCTCACGCGCCACGGCTGGAAGGGATGGCTGCCGACTGAAAAGATGATCCCGCGCGCGGTCATCGGCGATCGCCAGCTGACGCGCGTCATCATCGAGAGCGCGTTCGAGGCCTTCGTGGCCGACGGCCACCGGATGGAGCGGGCCCGGTGGTTCCTGCAGAGCCTGTTCGATCCGAACGATTGGCGGCTGGTGCAGGGCGATGCGACCGGCGTCCGCTACCTGCCGATGACGACCGACGGCCACCGGCGCACCGGCTCGCGCGAGCGCGTGCTCGACGTCGCGCGGCGCCATCCGGATCGCCTGCAGGTCGTGCTCAACGCGCTGGCGACCAAAGTGCTGCTCGACGAAGACCGCCGCGCGATCGGCGTGGAGTTTCTCCAGGGCGAGCGGCTCTACCGCGCGTTCACGCCGCCGAGCGGCCAGCCGGGCGAGAAGCGCGCGCTCTATGCGTCGCGCGAGGTCGTGCTCGCCGGCGGCGCGTTCAATTCGCCGCAACTGCTCATGCTCTCGGGCATCGGTCCTCCCGACGCGCTCCGGCGCCATGGGATCGATCCGCTCGTGCCGCTGCCCGGCGTCGGCGCGAACCTCCAGGATCGCTACGAGGTCAGCGTCGTCAACCGGATGAACATGAACGCGTGGGATGTCTACGACGGCGCGACCTTCTGCGCCGACGATCCACAATTCGCGGACTGGTCCGGCCGCCGCCAGGGCGTGTACGCGACCAACGGAGCGGTCCTCACGTTGTTCAAGCGGTCGTCGGACGACGTGCCGCTGCCCGATCTCTTCTGTATGGCGCTGCTCGCCAGCTTCCAGGGCTACTACCCCGGCTATTCAGGGGCGTTCGCGAAGGATCTGAACGCGCTCAGCTGGGTCGTGCTGAAGGGCCACACCCACAACCGCGCCGGTACCGTGGCGCTGCGCTCGCGCGATCCGCTCGACACGCCGGCGATCAACTTCAATTACTTCGCCGGCGGCGGCGACGCCGATCTCAAGGCGGTCGTCGAAGGCATTCGCTTCGTCCGCCGGGTGACGCGTCCGCTGCGCGAACGGGGACTGGTGGCGGCGGAGGAAGTGCCCGGCGACGATGTCGTCAGCGATGACGATCTCGCCGAGTTCGTGCGGCTGAACGCGTGGGGGCACCACGCCTGCGGCACGTGCGCCATCGGCTCGCCGGAGACCAACGGGGTGGTGGACGGCGACTTTCGCGTGCACCACACACGGAACCTGCGCGTGGTCGATGCCTCGATCTTCCCGCGCATCCCGGGCTTTTTCATCCTCAGCGCCATCTACATGATCGCGGAGAAAGCCGCCGAGGTGATGTTGAAGGAGAACGACTGAGGTGATAGGGCGTATTGCGGAGTGCGGATTGCGGAGTGCGGATTCATTTCGGATTGCGGAACGCGGGTTGCGGAATAGTCCACAAGTGCCAATCCGCAATCCGCAATCCGCAATTCGCGCTTCACAGAATCCCATCGGAGCTCTTGACAGCCGATCCCCGACCGTTGGACAGTACGGCTCTCCCCATCGGTGAACTGGTCCCGACTTTTTCCTTCACGAGGACGAGGACTGTATGCCCATGGACGTCGATACGCTGCTCAAGATGAGCGAGTCGCAGCTCGACGATCTCTTCAGCAAGAGCGCCGCGGGGCCGATTCCCGACGGCGCCGCCAAAGGCACGGCGATCATCGCCCCCGGCACGACGTTCAGCCCGGCGATCGCGCAGGCGATCAGTTTCTTCACCTGGCAAGGCAAGAGCTTCGACGGCCCGCACGGCGTGCTGAGAAACCGGATCTCGGTGCTCGGCCTGAACGCGATCGTCGCCGAGGTCTACAAGGGCCCGAGCTGGTACGACAAGAAGGAATGCATCGTCCTCGACTATTCGAAGACGTCGACGGTTGCCGGCTGGATTCGCGACGAGATCCGCCAACTCGAGCCCGGTACCTACCTGGGCAAGGTCTACGGGCATGAGAAGCCGCTGATTCACTTCGCGCTCCAGTTCCCATAAACGCGATCCAGGTTCGGAGGACGCGGATGACGACTCAGGGTTCCCGATGGCGAGCGCTGGCCCTTGGCCTGCTCGTCGTAGTGCTCGCAGCGGCTCTCGCCGTGGTGTTGTGGGTCCGAAACGAACCCGTGATGTCCGGGCGCACGCTCGACGAGGCGCTCGCCGCCGGCCGCGACGCGGCGAGCTTTCCGGCCGCGGACGAGGACTACTTCCACGACATGGACGGCGGCGTCCCGCTCACCCCCGAGGAGATCAAGGGGCGGAACGCGTGGACCGTCTGGACCGCCGGCAACGATCGCTTCTGGGACGGCATCGGCGAGACCGCCTACGGGGCGCTCGATTTCCTGAAGACGCTCTCGACGCATCCCAACCTGAAGACCAGCCGCGATCACCGCTGGGAGTACCTCGGCCTGGTCAACGAGCCATGCTTCGTCAAGCCGACCGGCCCCGATCCCAAGCGGCACGGGCTGTGGCTCGATCAGCGCTCGCCCGACTGCCCGCCGGATCCGTTCGAGAACGAACAGAAGTACCCCGGCGTCCTGACCGGCGCGCGCGGCAAGACGATCGAGCGCGGCTCGTTCTACGGGTATGCCACGGGGATCGTCGGGTTGCGCCTGTTTCCCAACCCCGACTTCGACGACGCGGCCGCGAAGGCGTGGGACGCGAATCGCTACTACACCGATCCCGCGTACTACAACTCGAACACGCTGGTGCGGCCGTACCGCGTCGGCATGTCGTGCGCCTTCTGCCATGTCGGCCCGAACCCGGTGAAGCCGCCGGCGGACCCGGAGAACCCGAAGTGGGAAAACCTCAGCTCCAACGTCGGGGCGCAGTACTTCTGGGTGGACCGGATCTTCGACTGGAACGCGGATCCGTCCACCTTCGTCTTCCAGCTGTTTCACACCTCGCGCCCGGGGTCGCTCGACACCTCGCTCATCTCGACCGACAACATCAACAACCCGCGGACGATGAACGCGGTCTACCTGCTGCTGCCGCGGCTGCTGCAGGGCAAGCGGTGGGGCAGGGAAACGCTCGCCGGCGGCGGCCTCGACAACCGCCAGTTCAACGACTTCGCCAAAGAGGGGCCGCTCACGCAGTTCTTCGAAGCGCCGGGCACGGTCTGGACGCCTCGCGTGCTCAAGGACGGCTCCGATTCGGTCGGCGCGCTCGGCGCCCTCAACCGCGTGTTCATCAACATCGGGACGTTCAGCGAAGAGTGGCTGCTGCATTTCAACGCCCTGGTCGGCGGCAAGCGCGTCTCGCCGATCGCGATCGCCGACGCGCGAAAAAATTCCGCGTACTTCAAAGCCACCGAGGCGCAGACGCTCGACATCGCCCGCTTCTTCCTCAAGACGACCGGCGCGCATCGGGTGAAGGACGCGCCGGAAGGCGCGAAGTACCTCTCGAAGGACGAGGCGCAGATGACGCGCGGCAAGGTCGCGTTCGCGGAAAACTGCGCGCGCTGCCACTCGAGCAAGACGGTGCCGCCGCCGGTTCCGGGCCTCGACCCGGCGGGCTGTGCCGGCAAGGACTATCTCCAGTGCTGGAACCGCTACTGGGACTGGACGCAGACCGCCGAGTTCAAGGAGAAGATGCGGGCGATCGTCCTGGCGGCTGATTTCCTCGACGACAACTACCTGTCGAACGAGGCCAGGGTGCCGGTCACGCTGCTGCAGACCAACGCGTGCAGCCCGCTCGCGACCAACGCGATCGGCGGCAACATCTGGGACAACTTCTCGTCCCAGTCGTACAAAGACCTGCCGTCGGTCGGCGACATCACCTGGTATCACCCCTACACCGGCGAGGCGCAGACCTACACGATGCCCGCCGGCGGACGGGGCTACACGCGTCCCGCCTCGCTCGTCAGCCTGTGGTCGACCGCGCCCTACCTGCTGAACAACACCGTCGGGCACTTCGAAGCGAGCCCGTCGGTCGAGGGGCGGATGCGGGCGTTTCAGGACGGCATCGAACAGATGCTGTGGCCCGCGAAGCGCGAGAAGGACGAACTGCTCGGCGACAAGATTCCCGGCAAGATCGATCGGACGCCGCAGCCGACCTACCTGCGGGTGGCCGGCGGATATCTGCCCGACTTCCTGAAGCGGCTGCCGAGCGAGCCGCTCCTGCCGAAAGTCTTCGGCGGCGGCGGCATCGAGATCGGTCCGATCCCGACCGGCACGCCGGTCGGCCTGCTCGCGAACGCGAACCTGCTCTATGAAGGGCCCGACCGGTCGCAGCGCCTTCAGTACGACGGCAAGGTCGCCGATCTGATCATCAAGGTGGTGAAGGACATGGCGGCACTGCCGAGGAACGCGACCGACGAGCAGGCGAGGGCGGTCTTCAAGAATCTGGTCGATCCGCTGCTCGGGGTGAGCAAGTGCCCCGACTTCATCGTCAACCGCGGGCACCTGTTCGGCACCGAGCTGCCGGACCCGGACAAATTCGCCCTCATCGAGTTCCTGAAGACGTTCTGAGGCGAACGGACGATCAAGGCGTTGAACTCGAACACCAGCCGGCCGGCGCCACGAGCCAACACGGGGTCGGCCTTCCTCGACGCGCTGAGCGATCTCTCGACCAAAGTGATCCACGTCGAGCGGCGCTTCGATCCGTTCATCCGCCCGATGTTCGACGCGGTGCTGCGCGATCCGATTGCGAAGCTGACGACGGCCCTGATCAACAGCAAGCGCCCGAACGAGGGACTGGACCTCGCCGAGGAACGGCCGATCCCGGACGAGGACGCGTGGCTCGATTCGATCATCACGAGCTTCGGCAAGCAGATGCGCCTCCTTTGGAAACCCGGCGGCTTCGAGCGTGGCGGGAACACCAAGACGCACGGCATCGTGCGCGGCGAGTTCATCGTCCACGACGGCCTGCCACCCGAGCTCCGGCGAGGCATCTACGCGAAGCCGCAGACCTACCGCGCCTGGGTCCGCTTTTCCGGTCCCGGCCCCTACGTCACGCCCGACATCGAGGACGTCGGCTTCATGAGCATCAGCATCAAGCTGATGGGCGTGCCCGGCCCGAAGCTGATGGACGAGGAGAAGTTCACCCAGGACATGTTCGGCGTGTCGACGCCGACCTTCGTGACCCCGGATACGAAGGCGAACGCGCAGCTGCAGATCGAGAGCCTGAAGAACGCACAGCTCTTCTACTTCATCAACCTGCACCGCCCGCACCTGCTCGACTTCATCATGCAGGGGCTCTGGACCAAGACGCAGAGCAGTCCGTTCGAGGCGCCGTATTTCAGCTGCGTCCCCTATCTGCTCGGCGAAGGGCAGGCGATGCAGTACTCGGTGTGGCCGACATCGAAGAAGCGGACGCCGGTCCCGCGCCTGCCGCTGCGTCCGCCCGACGACTATCTCCGCGACGCGATGGTGAAGTCGCTCGCCGAGGGCGACGTCGAGCTCGACATCCGCCTGCAGCGGCAGACCGATCCGCACCTGATGCCGATCGAGAACAACGGCGTGCTCTGGCCGGAGGCGCTGTCGCCGCGCGTGTCGGTCGCGACGCTGCGCCTGCCGCGCCAGACCTTCAACTCGCCGGCGCAGATGGAGTTCGCCAAGCGGCTCTCGTACAACCCGTGGCACTCGATCCCCGAGCACCGGCCGCTCGGCAACCAGAGCCGCGCCCGCCGGAAGATGTACCTCGAGCTGTCGAAGCTGCGGCACACGATGAACAACGTGCCGCACTACGAGCCGGACGGCAGCGAGGTCTTCGAGTAACGGCCGTGACGCCGCAGTCGATCGTCAACCGGGCGACGGGCTCGCCGGATCGCAGATGACCCCGCAATCACACTTCATGGTCGTTGCGCCGATCGTGGCCGAGCGCGTGAACGCGCTGAGAGCGTTGCTCAGCTCGATGAACGACCGCCCGGGCATGACGAAGCGGGACAACTCAATCGTACCGTTCGGCCAGCTCGAGAATCTCCACTACGCGCGCTTCGTGATCCTCGACGACCGGACGCTGAACGATTTCAAGGAGTATGGAGCCCCGATCCCGGACTTTGCGGTCCTGCTGGCGTTCCTGGGGGATTGCGACGGGCCCGCCGACCAACTCCTCGCCGACATGGTGCGTCTTGCGGCGCCGGGCCTGCGTCAGATCTTTTCCTGCTGCGAGGGCTTCACGCCCGACTCCGATCTCCTCGCCTGGATGAACACGCATTCGCGGTCCCCGGCCGCCAACTACGTGAATTGGGTCGGCCGCACCGTCAGGCAGATCCGCGAAGAAGCCAGGCTTCGCGATGAGCTCGTCCGATGCGTCAAGGATCGCCAGGAAGAATTCAGCCGCGACGAACCGGGGCAAGTCCGTGCCAAGCTCATCGCGCATTGCCAGCCCTTGGTGAACGGCGGGCAGATGTCGTTGACCCGTGCGCAGCCCACGCCGTTCGGCTGGTCCGTGCGCAATTTCCTCCATTACGCGATCGTCCCGGGCGCCTTGTTGCTGCCCTGGCTGCTGGCGGCGCCCTTTCTCAGTCCGTTGCCGCCGCTGTTCTTCTGGGCCGTTCTGCCGTTCGTGGCGCTCGGCGCGCTCTCGTGCATCTTCCTGGTCCGCTTCATCCCGGCGGCATTCGCCGTCATCGTCGTCTTCGGCGTCTGGCTCCTGCCGTTGTTCATCCTCTTTCCGCTGCTGATCCTGCTGGCACTCGTGGCGGTCGTGGTCTTTCTGTGGGTGCTGCGTCACTACGAAAAGAGCGAACCGGAGATCATCCATCGGCCCGAGGTCGCCTACATCCTGCAGCTGGCCGCGCTCGAGGATCACGACGTCACCAACCAGTACACGGCTCTCGGGAGCGTCAAGCCGAACTGGTTCCGCTACGCGCTGTTTCCCGTCATCCTGTGGGTGATCGATTACTTCGCCCGGCATGTCTATCACCGCGGCCATCTCGGGCGCGTCCGTAACATCCACTTCGCCCGTTGGGTGTTCCTCGATGGGAAGAAGCGGCTGATCTTCACGAGCAACTATGACGGCAGCCATGAAGCCTACATGGATGACTTCATCAACAAGGCAGACTGGGCGCTCAACCTGTCGTTCAATTGCGGGCTCGGTTATCCGCGCACCCGCTGGATCCTCAAGGACGGCATCGACGACGAGCTGAAGTTCAAGTACACGCAGCGGCGGCACCAGATGCCGACCGAGACCTGGTATCGCGCCTACCCGGGGCTGACCGTCTACGATATCGAACGCAACGCGCGCGTTCGCGCCGGCTTCGAGCGTCGCACGATGACCGACAGCGAGGTTCGCGCATGGCTGTGGGACTTGTGAAGGATCAGCACGCGCCACTGTCCGACGACGATTACCGCGACATCCAGGGGCTGGTGCGCTTCGGCTACAAACATCTCGAGGCCGCGCGCTTTCATCTGTTGACGATTACGGATCCAGCCGCCGCCCGTGCCTGGCTGTCGAAAGCGCCGGTCACGACAGCCGTGAAAGGCCGCCGGCCCGACGTCGCCCTGCACGTCGCATTCACCTACGAAGGGCTGCAACGACTTGGCGGGGCGCCGAACGCCCTGGCGCAGTTCCCGTACGAATTCAAGTCCGGCATGACCGAGGCGAGCCGCGCGCGCCGGCTCGGCGACGTGGCGGCCAACGATTGGCAGTGGTGGCTCTGGGGCGGCCCCGGCAAAGTGCCGCACGTCCTGGCGCTGCTCTATGCCGACTCGGCAGGCCGGCTGGACGAATGGGAACGCGGGTTGAAAAACCAGTTGTGGGAGACCGCGTTTGCGACGGTCACGTGTTTGCCGACGAGCAATCTCGACGGCATCGAGCCGTTCGGCTTCGACGACGGGATCAGCCAGCCCGTGCTCGACTGGGAGCGGAAGAAGTCGGCGCGGGTCCACAACACGACCGCATACACCAACTTGTCGGCGCTCGGAGAAATTCTCCTGGGCTATCCCAACGAGTACGGAAAATACACCGACCGTCCGCTGCTCGATCCTGGTGACGATCCGGACGGAATTCTGGCGGCGGCGGAGGATGTGCCAGGCAAGAAGGACCTCGGCCGCAACGGCACGTACCTGGTCCTGCGCGATCTCTCGCAGGACGCTCCAGCCTTCTGGCAGTTCATCAACGCGCAAGCGGCGGGCGACCAGGAAGAACGGGACCGGGTTGCCGCCGCCACGGTCGGTCGCCTGCCTGCGGACATCCCGGTCGTTCCGAGTCCGAGGGCCCATGTTCCCGGCGACACGCCGGCTCGCACCATCCTCACGGGCACGCCGCTCGTGCCGCTGAGCGGTGAAGCGATTCCAGGTGTTGGCCCTGATGGCGAGGACATCCGGCTCAATCAGTTCACCTTTCACGGCGATGTGGACGGCACGGCCTGTCCGTACGGCGCCCACATCCGCCGGGCCAATCCGCGCAACGCCGATCTGCCGGAAGGCACGCGGGGCGTGTTTGCCAAGCTGATCCGGATCCTGGGTTTCGGGCGCCAGCATCCGCACGACGACCTGATTGCATCCACGCGGTTTCATCGCATTCTGCGCCGCGGCCGCGAGTACGTACTCGAAAGTGCCGGCAACGTTGGCGATCGCAGACCGCAGCGGGGGCTCCGTTTCATCTGCCTGAACGCCAACATCTCGCGACAGTTCGAATTCATCCAGGCGGCCTGGCTGGCCAATCCGAAATTCGAAGGACTCGACGAGGGCGATCCGCTGGTCGGCAATCGCATGCCGCTCTCGACGGGCGCACCGAGCGACACGTTCACGCATCCCCAGCCGACCGGATTGTGCAGGCGTGCTGCCGCGCTGCCGCAATTCGTGCACGTGCGGGGCGGCGCCTATTTTTTCCTGCCGGGGATACGCGCGCTGAAATATTTCACGCGGAGAACGCCGTAGCGCGAACGAATTGGCCACGCACGTCGTGCGCCGCTTGAGCGGTGCCGATCTGGAAGAGGCGGCTACTTCGGCCTCGCCGCGACATACGCCTTCACGACGTCGACGACGAATTCCTGGCAGGCCTCGGCGCTCTTTCCGTCGTAGGCGCCGCCGTTGGTGATGTTGTTGGACACCACGCGGATGCCGAGGAACGGGATCTGAAACAGCCCGGCGATCTGCGCGGCCGCCGCAGTCTCCATCTCCTCAGCGGTCGTCCCGAACTCGGTGTGAAAGCGCTCGATGCGATCGATCTCGCTATTCCAGATCTCGCTCGACCCGATGACGCCTTCGACCACCCGCCCTTTCTGGTACGTGCCGCGCGCGGTTCTGGCGGCGGCCAGCAGCGCCTCGTCGCCGCGAAAGCGGCGCATGTTGCGGGCCGTCGGATCGTTGCCGGCGCTGCCATCCGAGCGCATCAGGTCGAGCGGCGCCCACTCCGCGAGATTGCTGCCCGCGCCGCGGGCGCGAAACCCGGTCTTGAACGAGCCGAGGTTGACCGACTCGGTGCCGACGACGATGTCGAAGACGTGCAGCCCCGGCTCGTGCCCGCCGGCCGTGCCCTGATTGATGATCGCCACCGGACGATACCGTTCGGCGGCGATCGCCGTCGCCGCGGCGGCGTTCGCCAGGCCCTTGAGCGTCTTCGAGACCACCACCGGATGGCCGTCGATGGTGCCGCGCCAGAACGTCCAACCCTGGATCTTCTCCTCCGAAACGTTCGCAAGCGAGGTGGCCAGTTTGTCCACCTCCACGCCCATCGCGCCCTGCACGACCACCGGCCGCCGGGCGTCGACGGCGCGCGCGGGCGCCTCGGCCGGTTGCGTCGCGCATCCCGTCGACAACGCCACGGTCACGAGCGTCGCGATCATCCGAACAAACGCAATCATCGGCAAACCCTGTTTCTATGAATCCGCGAACTTGTCCCGCCGAAGCTCGCCTCGACTATGGGCGAGCGAAGGCGGATGGTAGCATGCGCCATCCTTCATGACTGAGCCCCGCGTCTCACGCGATCCTGCGCTCTACGCCGACGTGATCGGCGGCGTGACGACTTTCTTCACGATGGCGTACATCGTGGTCGTCAATCCCGGCATTCTCGCCACGGCCGGCACCGGGATGCCGTTTTCAGGCGCGCTGACCGCGACGGTGTTCGTCGCCAGCACCATGACGCTCCTGATGGGGCTGTACGCGCGGCTGCCGTTCGCGGTGGCTCCCGGCATGGGCCTCAACGCCTTCTTCGCCTTCACGATCGTCCTGCAGTCCAAAGTACCGTGGCAGACGGCGCTCGGCATGGTGTTCTGGGCCGGCGTGCTGTTCCTGATCGTGTCGGCGACGCCGCTGCGCGAGCACATCGCGATGGCGATTCCGCCGCCGCTCCGGGCGGCGGCGTCCGCGGGCATCGGGCTGCTGCTCACCTTCATCGGCCTGCGCAATGCCGGGCTGATCGTCGGCGACCCGGCGACGCTGGTGCGCATGGGGACGCTCGACCACCGTGCGGCGTTCCTGCTGCTCGGGATCCTCATCGCGGCGGCACTGATGCGGCGCAACAATCCGCTCGCGTTCCTGGCCGCGATCTTCACGGTGACCGCGCTGACCTGGACGCTGGGCTACGCGAAGCCGCCGGACACGCTGGCGAGCGCGCCGGATTTTTCCTCGGCGTTCCTGGCGCTCGACATCCGCGGCGCGCTCCGGCTGGCGCTGCTCCCGGCGATTCTCGCGATCCTCTTCACCGACTTGTTCGATTCGCTCTCGACCTTCATCGGCGTCGCCAACGCCGCCGGCCTCACCGATCCGGAGGGCCGTCCGATCAACCTGCGCCGCGGCCTCATCGTCGACGCCGTGGCGACGGTCGCCTCCGGGCTGGCGGGCACCTCGCCCGGCACCGCCTACGTCGAGAGCATCGCGGGGATCCGCATGGGCGCGCGGACCGGCCGCGCGTCGGTGGTGACCGCGCTCTGCTTCGTGCCGTGCTTCTTTCTCGGGCCGCTGGCCGCGGCCGTCCCGGGTCACGCGACGGCGGCCGTCCTCGTCCTCGTCGGCGTCTCGATGTTCCAGTCGGTGGCGAAGATCGATTTCTCGTCGCTCGAGGACGCGCTGCCCGCCTTCGTCACGGTGGTGCTGATCCCGCTCACGCTGTCGATCACGCAGGGCATCCTCTGGGGATTCCTGCTCCACACGCTGCTGTACACAGTGGCGGGCCGCTGGCGGGAGGTCAGCGTGACGCTGTGGCTGCTCTCAGTGCTCTCGGCGGGGCTGCTCTTGCTCGGCCACTAGCTCGCAGAATGCAACCACGAAAGCATGAAGGCTCGAAGTGAGCACGAAGAAGGAATCGAAGTACGATCCAGATGCTGCGGACCGCCCGGAAATATGGCCACGTCCCCACCTCGGCCGATCGCGACGCTCCCTTTCCGCTTCGACACTGCCGGCGTGGTCACCTCGATCGTGCGGGGAATCGGTGCGCTCTTCTGCGTCCTCGCTATTGGCGTGCTGTACCTGACGTTCGTCACGCGCAATCTGGCGTCGGCGGGAGGCCTGGTGCTCGTCAGCGCGGGCGTCCTGTTCTTCTCCAGGGTCGTGCTCGGAAATCTCGAAGGCACGCGCGGCGTGATCACGCGCGACGCCGTCGTCCTCCAGCGCGGCAGCGTGTTCGGGATGCGCACGGCGGGTCCGGCTGGAACCTTTCCGCTGGGGCGGTTCAAGGAAGTGCGCGTCGACCGCGTGCTCCCCTCAGCGGACACGTCGAGCCACGGCCACGAACGCGTCGTGCTCGTCGGCAAAGAGGGGACGCCGGAGATCCTGCTCGCGAGAAGCGATCTCGATGCCGGCAGGGTTCTCGGCCGGGATCTGGCGGCGGCGCTGGAGCTGCCGTTCGACGAGAGGCTCGCGCCGTA
>Ga0105243_10002981_pt1 | contig 13993 bp, 21 predicted proteins | sample KBSM34metaG_FD_81525 | JGI IMG/M metagenome (GOLD analysis project Ga0105243, IMG submission 81525) | Miscanthus rhizosphere microbial communities from Kellogg Biological Station, Michigan, USA - KBS M3-4 metaG | ecosystem: Host-associated > Plants > Roots > Rhizosphere > Soil | place...
CAAGTTTCTCCAAACTAGCTTTTGAAGACGGTAATGTAGGATCACCAGGTAATTTGGCTGTTGTACTTTGTGCGTGGATCATAATAGCAGAGATTACAATATTGGCGGTGGTTAAAATTTTGGAATTTAGATTCATAACTTATGTATTAAAGTTAAAATTATGTTTTGTATTTAAACTTTTAAATCAACAAAAGAATAAACACTTCTTTACAATTAGACATACAACAGCCTCAAAACGTTACATCATTTAACACCAGTTGAGGAAATATTTTTCATCAATAAAAAAGACAGCCCAAAAAGACTGTCATTTTATTTAGTGTAAATAAATTCCAAAATACCACGTCCAGCCTATTAAAATCAGCTGCATCGGAATTCTCTGAACATAAAGATACCGCATTCCGGGGCCGGTATAATCTGCTTTAAAAATATTAATCTTTCTCCTTGAAGAGTTGATATTGGCTATAAATACCAATACATAAAAAACAATCAGTAAGATCGCAGTAATTTCCCTTATCGCCGGAATCATCAGGCCTATTCCTGCTGCAATTTCCAACACTCCGGTAAAATATACCCAAAACATTCGTCCAGGAATAAATTCCGGGATCATCATCGCCATTCCTTTCTGAAATTTAAAATGGGATAATCCCGTAAAAATGATGAAAACCGCCATTCCGAGGTTTCCTGAAAATAAAAAATCAGGCTTCCCCTGGAATACCATTGTTCCCAGTAACGCCAGAATGAATGTGCCAAAAAGGACTGTTAGTAGTTTCATACTTTTCTTTTAGGTTACAGACTGCAGGTAATAGATTGCAGAGATTAGGAAAATTACAATTTTTTAATGATCTGCAGCCTAAATCTACCAGTCTATACATAGCAAATATGTACTATGCTTTTTATACGGAACCTAGATTTACTCCTTCTGCCAGACTTTTAACGGTCATCAGGCCTTTTGTAAAGCCTGTATTCATATGGTCTTCCCAATCTTTTTCCACCTGCACTTCTGCATGAAGCTTTGTTTTTCCACCAAAATCGATGAGAAAATATTTTTCAAAACAGCCGTTCCACTCCATGACTTCCTTACTTTGGGTATCCTCATTGCCATCTTTATCCACCATTCCCAGGTGTTTAAAAACAATCTGCGTAGGCTCTTCCAGGCTATCTATGGTAGAAACCATACCTTCTCCTTTATCATTAAGAAAATATGTTTTCCCACCAACTTTCCAGTCGGATTTCATAATAGATCCCGGACCAAAATATTTGGTCCATTCACTATAGGTATCAGGACTCCAAAGGATGTCCCAAACTTTTTGCAAGGGAGCATCTATTATTGTTTCATACGATAAGGTTTCCATATTGTAATTTTTTTTGTGGTTCGTTTGTTTATACAGTTTTTACATCATAGGGGTCACAGTTTCTGTTTAAAGCTGATTTTCGGAAAGATGTTTCACGATATTTAATGCCTTTGGAAATTTTTCTTCAAAAAAATCTTTAAATTCTTCCGGAGTCTGAATTTTTACCGTCAGTAACGTTCCGTCTTCCACTTCCTCAAGGAAATAAGACTCTGTTGCATCCCCCCAGTTCTGAGCAACTTCAATTCCTTCATATATTTCTCCCAGGTGCAGAAATTTTATTTCCTGATTAGGTACAATTTTTTCTACCCTGCTGTACATTCCATTATGTTTGGGGTCATAGAATTTTATAATATTATTTTCTTCCAGTGTCCCTTCATAAAAGGAGCCCTCTGTAAAGGCTGTTGTCCACTGCCTGTAGGTAATATCTCCCCAAAGGACACTCCATACTTTTTCCGGTTCTGCATTAATCTCGATTTCGTATGATAATTTTTCCATAGTATTTATTATTTATTGTCATTAGGTTGCAGACGGCAGATCTCTTCTCAATAGCTGACTGCAACTTTTAGTATTTAATTCCTAGCCTCCCACGAAATCACCTCCGTTAATGTGGATCACCTCTCCGGTGATATAACTCGCATCTTTAGAAGCTAAAAATACATAAGCAGGTGCTACTTCCGAAGGCTGTCCTGCCCTCTTCAAAGGAGTATCTTTTCCGAATGTGGAGAGATCACTAAAGGCTTCCTTCACCAAAGGTGTCCATATGGGACCGGGAGCAATCCCATTGACCAGGATTCCTTTTTCAGCAAGATTACCGGCCAATGAGCGGATAAAAGCCAGTACAGCTCCTTTTGTAGCGGCATAATCTATCAAATGATCACTTCCTCTATAGGCGGTAACAGAAGTTGTACAGATGATCCGGCCTCCCTTTCTGATCAGCGGAAGGAAATTCCTCGTCAGGGAGATCATTGAAAGGATATTAGTCGTAAATGTTTCCCGGATCTGCTCATCCGTAATCTTTTCCAGACTGTTTTTTGAGGTATGAATTCCAGCATTATTAACCAGAATATCCACATTTTTCCATTCGGATTTGATCTTCTCTGTACATTTTGTTCTGAAAGCTTTTTGGGTTAAATCTCCTTTCAGCAGGATACATTGCTGTCCCTCTTCTTCCACCAGTCTTTGGGTTTCTTTTGCATCGTCATCACTTTCTTTGTAGATCACAGCAACAGCTGCTCCCTCTCTGGCAAAGTGAACGGCTACAGCCTGCCCTATTCCACTGTCTCCTCCTGAGATTACCGCTTTTTTTTCAAATAATTTCCGGCTTCCCAGGTAATCGTTTCGGATGATTTCCGGAAACAGTCCTTCTTGAGGGACTTTTGATTTAGATTTTGACTTGTTCTGTGTTTTCATAAGCAAATCTTTCCTAAATGACATCAAATGGCAAGCCGAAAAACTTTTAGGAATGATACGCGTCCTCCAGATCCTGTATTATAATTTTCTGCATTTTCATCATCGCCTGTACTACTTTATAAGCTTTTTCCTGATCTGAATCATTCATTAGCTGAATTAATCTTTTAGGAACAATCTGCCAGCTCAGACCATATTTATCCTTCAGCCAGCCACACATACTTTCTCTGCCCCCGTTTGAAGTCAAAGCATTCCAGTAACGATCTGTCTGTTCCTGGTCATCAGTCATCACCACCATGGAAATTCCTTCATTAAAGTCAAACTGATGATCATAAGAATTATCCATACAATACAGACTGTAATGATCAATACTAAACTGGGCATGCTGAACATTTTCGGCAGGTTCCGTTATACTATGTCCTTCTCCCCCGTCTCCGTATTTCAGTATATTTCCGATATTCGAATTTGGGAAAGTCTGTGTATAAAGCTCCATCGCTTCTTTAGCTTTGCCGTTGTTCTCATGGATAAACATCAGGGTAGGAACTATTTTCTGATCGCCTCCCTTTTCTCCTAAAAATATTTGCCAGGTCACTCCAAACTTATCCTGAACCCATCCATATTTTTTACTCCATGAATAAGATCCCAGCTCCATTAATGCTATTCCCCCTTCCAGTAACTGATCCCAGTATTTCTGGACTTCATCTTCTGTGTCACAAATCACCATGAAAGAAACTGAAGGGTTCTTTTTGAATTGCGGACCACCGTTCAGCAGCATTATTCTCTGCCCAAAAAGGTCAACATTCATGACAACTGGTGTGTCTGCCGTAATCTCCCCATCAAAAACTTTGCAATAAAATTCTGCGGACTGTTTTGCATCTCCATCATACCAGAGACACGGGAAAATATCTTTATTCATTAGTTTAGATTTTAAAATGATTAATATAGTTTTTGATTACTTTTTTCTGATTTAAGTACTTTTACTTTGCTACAGAACAGAGTTTGGAAAATCCTATTTTCCACTCAGAATCGCAAGGGAAACATATGGCAAAGGAAATCTTATGTCTTTGCATTCACAAGGATCATCTTGTTTTTTGCAATGACACAGTAAAATTTCTGTAGTTTACACTTTATAGTTCCTTGAAAAACATCTGATTCTCTTTCATATGATTCTTTAATTTTTCCATGGTATTCTTCCCAAAACCATGCATCTGCATAATTTCTTTTTCAGAATAATCCGACAGCTTTTCCAGGGAGTCTATTTTTTCCTTTTCCAAAGCCCTTCTTGCAGGTATGGCAATCACTCCATGAAGAAAATGTTCTTTAGGATCATAGTTAAAAGTATAAATAGAGTTTAAACTCTTTGACATGATAACTAAATTGATCATGGCGGTAAAAAGTGTTTTTAATGATTCTCAACATATTTGTGGAAATTATTGAGGATAGCATACCAGCCTTCTCTTTGCATTTCCACAGAGTTTTGCTTTTCAGGATCGAAAATCTCAGTAACCTTTGTCGTATTTTCATCTACTTGATCAAAGATCACTTCTACTTTTCTTCCGTCCGCAATATGATATTGTATTTTTTCGTTAGGGATAACCTCATCATATACACCTTCAAAATCAAACCCAAAGCTTTTATCCTTGGCCTCCATTCTGTTTTTAAACTTCCCACCTACTTTCAGGTCATTTTCAGAACTTGGACACTGCCAGCTTTCATGGGCAAAATTCCATTTTGTAATATGTTTAGGTTCATTGAAATAATTCCAGACCTTTTCTACCGGAGCTAAAATTGTAATGTCTATTGTAATTGGATCCATAGTTCTATTTTTAAGTGATTGGATAAAGGGCGCCCCAAAAAAATGAGTGCCCTTTTATTTATAATGAGTTAAATATAAGATTATTTTGTGTATTCGTCATTATAGTTCACCATCCAATGAACGCCATATTTATCCTGGAAACTTCCAAAATAATCTCCCCAAAACTGATCTTCAAGCGGCATTTCTATATTTCCTCCCTCTGAAAGTCCTTTAAAAAGTCTTTCAGCTTCGTCTTTCGATTCCGGAAAAATAGAAACATAATTATTATTTCCTACTGTCAGAGTCTGTCCGAATCCCGGAACGATATCCGAAGCCATTAAAAGATCATTTCCAATAGGTAGCGCTACATGCATTACTCTGTTTTTTTCCTCGTCTGAAAGATTTTCAGTACCCGGAGCGTTCCCCATCTTGTGGATTTCACCCAGAAACTCTCCTCCAAAGACAGATTTGTAAAAATTGAACGCTTCTTCTGCGGTTCCATCAAAATTTAAGTACGGATTTAATTTTGCCATGATTTTTAATTTTAAGTTATTAAGATTATTGGTAAACACAAATAGTACAAAAGGTTCATAAATAACACGGCAACGATATCAAACATTGGTGTTACTTTTAAAACAACCGGTACTAGCCGTATTTTATTTATTTAAAAAATTTTCTATTTCTTTTACGGTAAAGTTTATTAGATCTACATCCATACTTCCATCGAAATCGGCCATCATATAAGTGCCATGGGTAGCGGGAAGTATCATTAATTGTGAATTTTTCACCAGCCTCCACATAGCAACTGTATGTTCGGGCTTCATGACATCTTTATCACCACTGATAAACAGTACGGGTGAGTGGATAGAAGTCAATACCTCATCATCCCAATCTTCAAAAGTCTGCATCCTCTTACAGTCTTTGTCAAAGAGATTTTCGAGCTTTGAGAAATCAGGGTTCAGGTTTAAAAAATTAATTTTAAAGGGCTCCGGCATGGTATCAAACGTTGCCTCCTGCATCCCTTCAAAAAAGCCGTCAATCATTCCTGATCTCTTATAAAATGCTGAAGCAACCACCATTTTTTCTACAACATCCGGATAAAGATGAGCAATCTGCATCACGGTATTTCCACCATTGCTGAATCCCCAAAATGAAGCTTTTTTAATATTGAGTTCCCCTAAAAGAGCAGCAACATCCCGGGCATCCTGCTCAAATGTTTCAGGAATATCCCGATGCTCACTTCTCCCGTGATTCTGAAGATCAATACCAATCAGCTGAAATTTATTTTCCAGCCTTACAATAACTTCTTTAAAATCAAACAAAATAGAGGAACCTCCTCCATGGATCAGTACCAAAGGTTTTCCTGCACCATAAATTTCATAATACAGCTGAATTCCATTGACTCTTTTATAGCCTTTTTCTACCGGATTCATGGGTTAATATTTTATATTTTCGTCCACATCATATTTCATTCCAGGGTATTCTAAAATTTTACGCATCAACCCGATCTGCCCGCACAGGTAATCTTCACGGCCAATACACATTCCTACAAAATTGAGTTTGTTTTCTGTGATAAAAGGAATGTTCATCCCTATTTCAAAAATCTCATCAAGCTCTTCATCTGTTACTTCCCCTAATCTCTGATACACTTTTGAAGAAATATCATGGAAATTTTTCTTCAGGTCAGTTAAAGTTGGGTATGTATTACTTTCATCCAATGCCTTTCCCTGAAAAAAGAGATCATTATTAGGATCCTGATCCTGCAGTCCCAGTACCCAACCCAATCCATACCTCATATTCACAAAGTTTCCTGCCATCCATACAATATGATTGGTTTTATTTTCAATTCTTTTCAACGCATCTTCTTCCGAAATGCCGTCCAAAACGTTCATAAAGCTTTGGGTATGCATTCTGTAAGCCGGAATAATGAGTTCCATTTTTTTTGATTTTGGTGTGTCCATCTTTTTATTTTTTATGGATTTTATTTTTAAACCTTACTTTATCGCTCCCGGTTTTCCCAGAATCCTGCGAAGGTAGCCCAGCTGTCCGCTGTGGTAAATTTCATGAAGGCAAAGCATTGAAATATCTGTACTGCTTCCAGGAGTAAATCTTTCAAGAGCATTAAGCTTTGCGTCCAATATATCCTGAGACTGGTTCAGATAAGATTTTAGTTCTTCAAAATTTACAAACTCAGCCTTCCGTTCCAACGGTATTTCTCCTCTGTTGTAGCAGGAGAACTTCTGTCCATCCCAAACAGATTCTTCACCCAGGATATTCAGAAAAGCATTTCTTATATAAATTAAATGTCCGAGAATCCAATTCATAGAATTAGCCTCACCATTTGGAAAAACCATTGATTCATTATGCGTAATACCCTCGATATTCAAAGAGATCACCTGATAATTACTGGTCACCTGGTTTTTCACAAATTCTATTTCGTTTGATATAGTTTCCATAATGCTAAAATATTATGATTGGTCTGCAGGCAATTGTGAGAGATCTCCATACATCACTTCCCACTGATGGCCATCAATATCTGCAAAAGCACTTTGATACATCCATCCGTGATCCTGAGGTTCACTATATTTTGAACCACCATTTTCGAGAGCTGTTTTTACCATATGATCTACTTCATCACGACTGTTTACACCTATTGCAAGAAGCACCTGTGTAGTATCTCCTTTGGCAAAAGGTCTGTCCGTAAATGTTTGAAAAAATTCTTCTTTCAGAAACATGGTGTAAATATGATCTTCTCGCATGACTACACATATTGCCTGATCATTCGAAAACTGTTCATTTATAGAAAAGCCAAGCTTCGTCCAGAACTCTCTGGTTCTTTGCACGTCTTTTACAGGTAAATTGACGTAAATATCATTGATTCGCATTTTGTAATTTTTAGTGTTAAACTTGTAACCAAATGACCAAGGTTTAATAAAAACTAACCTGGCATAAGGCAATATTTATTTTTATTTGAAAGTAAAGCATCTGTTAAGGTTGAATAAGAAACGCTTTTTGGCAGTGATGCTCGTTAGGTGCTCTACTATTGAGTCGGCATTTGAGAGATATCGGCATAGGTTACATTCCAGCCATGTCCGTCAAGATCCCAAAAAGAATTTTGGTACATCCATCCGTAATCCTGAGGTTCTTCATGTTGTGAGCATCCATTTTGCAAGGCAGTATTGACCACCTGATCAACCTCTTCACGGCTGTTGAGCCCCACAGCCACAAGAACCTGGCTTGTATTCTCTTTGGCAACAGGTTTATTGGTAAAAGTCTGGAAGTAGTCCTCTTTCAGAAACATAACATAGATATTGTCATCTTTCATTGCAACACACACTGCCTTCTCATCTGAAAACTGTTCATTAATTTCAAAACCAAGTGTAGTCCAGAATTCTTTTGTTTTCTGTATGTCTTTTACCGGAAGGTTGACATAAATTTGATTGACTTTCATTTTTGTAATTTTTAGTGTTAAACTTTTAACCAAAATTACCAAGGTATGATGAAAATCAACTTGCCATAAGGCAAGATTTAATTTTTCTTGGGATGGGAAACCAATTCTTTACGAATACGGCTTAAAGAAGTATCTGTAACTCCCAGATAGGAAGCAATCTGTTTTAAGGGAGCAAACTGGATAACCTTCGATTTTTGTTCCAGCAAATTCAGGTATCTTTTGGTAGCGGAAAGGGTAAACATTTCTACAGACCGCTGTTTATAGTCAAAAAGTTCTTTAGACATCCAGGATCTTCCCCATTCCCTGAGATTGGGAATTTTATGGAATAAGTCCTGAAAAGTATCGTAATCAAGCCTCCAACATTCACAATCTGTAATACAAATGATGTTTTCCTGAGAAGGTATTCTCTGAAACAATGATAAAACCTCAATAATAACCTCATTCTCTACAAAGAAATGCGTAGTCACTTCATTCCCGTTGAAATCATTGACAAATGAACGTGCCAGGCCACTGTCTAAAATATAATATTCATTAGCGGTTTTTCCTTCTTCAAGAATAAAGTCTCCTTTTTGAAATGATGTTTTCTCATGGGCCTGAAATATTTCTTCAAGCTCTTCATGAAGAAAAAAAGGAAAATCATAGCATGTTTCTAAGGCTTTATTGGTCATCAGGTCAATTTTTTTTGAGTTTTAAAAATAAAATTTTTAATCCAGTTAAAGATATAAATATTAAACAAATAAGAAAATCATTCATAAAAATCAATATATCACATTGAAATCAAATACAATCGACAACAACTAATAATTAAACAAATGTTCTAATTTTTATAAAACGTCTTATCAAATTAAACCACCCCGTCAAATCAAAGATTTGACACCCCTCCAGAGGAGGGGAATGCTTATACCTTTAGGGGGCTGAGTTAAATATCTGGGAAAGGGAGAGATGGTTTTCTTTTGCTTAAAATAAAGACAGCTGAATCGGTTTGTTCGGTTTTGGAGCATCACCAAAAACAGTTTTCCCTCCAAAACGCCAGGAGTTTTGTCTTTCTTCTTCAATAACCTGCTGAATATCAAAATCGGGAGTAAAGTCTTTTTCCGCTGATGTTACAATCTGGTGGAGTTTATGTAAAGAATTTAATTTGTCTGAGTTTCCAAGCTTTGACTTCTCTATTCCTTTTTTAAGAATATTGATACTTTCGTCATAGGTTTTCGTAGGTACAGGAAAAGGATGTCCATCTTTACCTCCGTGGGCAAAAGAAAACCTTGCAGGATCAGAAAATCTTGCCGGTGCCCCATGAATCACTTCACTCACTAATGCCAGTGACTGCATCGTTCTCGGACCGACACCTTCCAGCATCAGCAGATCTTCAAAATTTTGTGGCTGCTGCTCACGGGTTATGTACAAAAGAGCGCCCAGCCGTCTCAAATCAACATCAGAAGCCTGTACATCATGATGGGCAGGAAGAATCAGTCTTGAAAAGTCTTTCATCACATCTACAGAGTCGGTATGGGAAATATCCAGAATTCCTTTTCTGTTTTGCGAAGCTTCGGAAGCGGTAAGGTTAAGGATTTTCCCTCTTGAAATACCATTAATTCCGGTATGGGGTTCTTCTACAAATGATTTGACATTTTCCGAGTGCCAATGGTAGCGTCTTGCCGTTCCGTCAGACTCGTGCATTCCCTGCTGAATCACACTCCAGTTTCCGTTATCCGAGAGCACAAAATTATGCAGATACAGCTGATATCCATCCTGTATGGCGGTATTGTCAACCTTTGCTGAAAGTTTACTGGCTCTTACCAGCTCTGTTCCATTCAAACCGGTCTTATCAGCAATACGAATCAGCTCAGAGGGAGTTTCTCTTGACAGTTTCCCTTTACCTCCACAGATATAAATTCCCAGGGATTGAGAGTTGGGGTTAATAGAGCGTTTCAAAGCTCCCATAACGGAAGTGGTAATTCCTGAAGAATGCCAGTCCATTCCCATCACCGCTCCAAAACTTTGAAACCAGAACGGGTCTGCCAAACGGCGGAGAACTTCATCTTTACCATAATCCATCAGGATCACCTCAATAATGGAAAGCCCGAGAACAGACATCCGTTCGTATAACCATGGCGGTACTTTGCCATAGTGAAGAGGTAGATCTGCTGTTCCTGAACGTTTCATTTTTGATTAAAAAACAAAGTTAGTTTTAATATTCTAAATGGGGCATGATTTGAATCAACATTAAATAAAGCATAAAAGATTGTCCATTCATATTTTTTTATGATTTTTGTATCGTTTCAATACCAACCCACTATTATGAAAAAACTTTTACTATTTCTATGTATAGCCTTGCTATCTGCCTGCCAAAGTAAAAAAGAAGAATCAACCAATGCAGAAGGTCTTAAAAAAATGAGAGAGGAATGGCTCAAAAACAGATTGGACTTTTTTCAGGCTGCTAAACCCCAATATTTTTCAGCTAAGACAATTAACGGGCAGCCATTCAACTCAAAGGATTATCAGGGGAAAAACCTTCTGATCTTCATTTACAGTAAAACATTTCTTAAAAAAGACCCTAATGCAAGTTATAATATGGTGGATGATTTTAATGGAATCTATACCCACTACAAAGATAATGTAGGCGTTATAGGAATTTTGGAAGGACTTGTAGAAACAGATAAGGAACTTCAGCAGATCTTCCATGATGCCAGTTTTCCATTTGAACAAATAGATAATACGCAATCTCCCAGCAAACAGGAACAGCTGAAATATAATATCTACTGTACTCCGGCTAAAATACTGATTGATTCCAACGGAAAAGTGATCCATTCCAGCTGTGGTGGAGCTACAGATGAAGAGCTTATACGAAAGTTAGACAGTATTAAAGGGGCTCAAAAATAAGCGCTATCAATCATTTGAATACAACGGTAAAGCACCATGCTTTTTTTCATCAAATTCCTCATTGAAAATAATTTTATTCCCAAAGGGGTCATTGACGGTAAAAGAAATGGCATTGTAGAAGGTCTTCTCAAGGCCCGGACGATTGTATTTGTAATTTTTAGCAAGCAGCTCTTTGTGATATTCAGGGACTCCTTCTCCCCAGATAAAAACACTGCTTCCGGGAGTTCCATCCCCATGGTGTTCACTCAAATGAAGAATAATATTGTCTTTTTTCACCTCCATATAAACGGGTGTATTTTCTTCAAAATGATGTTCCCATACGATTTCAAAGCCCATCCAACCGATGTAAAATTCCAGGGTTTTCTGATAATCAAAAATTCTGAGAATAGGAATAACCTGTTTTGCATTCATGATATCAATTAATTAAATATTTATGTGGATTTTGGAAATTATTTTTAAGTTTTGGCTAAAGCCAAATGATGGTTTATTTTTTATGAAAGCGGACTAAAATCCGCTCCTATTGAATAATATGCTTTATTTTATTGGTGAGAAAGAATATTAATCAGTTTTCCAAACGGGTCTTTTACAAAGAATCTCCGGACTCCCCAATCTTCATTGGTCAATTCATACGGTATTTCAAATCCTGCCAGGCGCATCTTTGTATAAATGCTGTCTACGTCCTCCACTTCTATGGATAAATCAGGAACTTCGGTATTATTTCCACCTTGTTCCGCAAAACTGATCTGAACTTTTGCTTCTTCTTCATTTCCAAAAGTTTTGATCCAGCCATGATCCATCAAAACATCAAGCTCTAAAATATCCTGATAAAAATGACTGGCTTTTGATACCTCATCTGTTTTTATATTGACCACGATTCTTTTGACCATACTGTATTATTTAAAAAGCCCTGTGAAATTACATAAAATTTCACAGGGCTTTACAAGATTTTTATAGGTATTTGTCTTTAGAGTGAAGAAGCAGCTTCCAAAATCAATTCGGTAACTTCCTTAGGATGTGAAGCTAATGAGGCATGCCCTGCATCTAACGTAATTATTTTCTTTGGCTGAAGTCTTTCTGCCATTTCCTTCTCTGTTTCTGCCGGAATCATATGATCTTTTGAGGAGATCTGATACCAGCTAGGTTTTGTTTTCCATGCCGGTTCTCCGGCAACATCTCCGAAACACTGTCCATGAATAGGTTTTTGTGACAATGCCATTACCAAAGCCTTTTCGTCATCAAGATCCTGGCAAAAAGCAGATTGAAACTCATCATACTTAATCCACAGGAAACCTTTACTGTCTGGGTAAATACTTGCTCCGCCCGGAGATTCCCTTCTTCCTAAAAGAGATCCTAAACTGTCTCCTGCATCCGGAGCAAAAGCGGCGATATAAACCAGCCCGGCGACTTTATCATGGTTTCCGGCACCTGAAATCACAGCACCCCCATAAGAATGTCCTACCAAAAGCACTTTCCCTTCCTGGGCATCTATAAGGTCCTTTGTCTTATTGATATCATCCTGTAACGAAGTTAAAGGATTTTGAACACTTCTCACTTTGTATCCTGCTTTTACCAAAGAAGGAATAACATACTGCCAGTGTGAGCCATCTCCCCAGGCTCCGTGTACCAAAATATTGGTTAGATCTTTCTGTTCCATAATGATTATTTAAAATTTGATGATTGTAAAGCTACGTTCTAAAATCTCAAAGGACGTTAACTTAAGTTAATTAACAATCCTACTTCTTATCCGGCTAAGAGACTGCTCTGTTACTCCCAGATAACTGGCAATATGTTTCTGGGCTATTTTCTGAAACAGAAGGGGTTCTTTTTTCAAAAGATTTAAATATCTGTTTTCGGGAGAATAGCATAACAAATCATCAATTCTTTTTTTGGCATCCAAATAAATTTTTTCACTCATTACACGTCCAAATTGCTGCCAGTATGCTTCTTTTTCATATAAAGATTTAAGATCCTCTTTTCTTAAAAGTAAAATTTCACAGTCTTCCAATGCCTGAATATTCATATTGGAAACGGTATCACAAAGAATACTTTCATAATCTGTAAAAAACTCATTTTCAAAATAAAATCCGAAATTGATCTCCCGACCCTGATCATTGATATAAAAGCACCTTATCGTTCCTTTTTTGATAAAGCCTAAGTATTTACATTTTTCACCCTGTTTCAGAAAAAAATCAGATTTTAAAAGCTGTGTATGTTTAAGCAGGGCATAAAATTCTTCGAAATGCTCCGGATCTACCTGAAACAGTTCTCCATATTTTTTGTAATGATCCAACATAATCTGTTTGTGTTTTTATATCTAAAAAAGCCTTGCAAAAAATTATTTTCACAAGGCTGTTACAAGTATTTTATTCCTGTTGTTTATTTTATTGGTTTAATGCTGTAAGTGCTGCATTATAATTAGGCTCATCAGCAATTTCTGAAACCTGCTCCGTATATACCACTTTGTTGTTTTCGTCTGCAACGATTACTGCACGGCTTAAAAGTCCTTTCAAAGGAGAATCAGTAATGGTTACTTCATAATCATCACCAAAGCTGCTTCTGAAATCTGAAAGGGTTTCAACGTTATTTAATCCTTCAGCAGCACAGAATCTTCCTAAGGCAAAAGGAAGGTCTTTTGAAATATTAATCACTACCGTATTATCTAATTTTGAAGCTTCTTCGTTGAATTTTCTGCTGGAAGCGGCACAAGTTGGCGTGTCAATACTTGGGAAAATATTGAAGACTTTCTTCTTTCCTTCAAAGGTTTCAAGTGTTTTTACATTTAACCCGGAGTCTACCAAAGCGAAATCTTTGATTGTGGTTCCTACTGACGGTAATGTTCCTATTGTGTGTACTTCGTTTCCTTTTAAAGTAATGGTTGACATAATTTTATTTTTAAAGTTTTTCAAATTTAATCAAAATAGATTTTTTTTCAATTTAATAAAGGTTAAATTAATCTTAAAGTGAAAAAACTCAGTATAGGAGTAAGCCCCAAAATTAAATTTTAACTAAATTTGTAGAACTATAATTTCAAATAACAAATAACAGTATAATGTCAGAAAAATCAAAAATCTATTACACACTTACTGATGAAGCTCCAATGCTGGCTAC
>Ga0105243_10002985_pt1 | contig 13980 bp, 13 predicted proteins | sample KBSM34metaG_FD_81525 | JGI IMG/M metagenome (GOLD analysis project Ga0105243, IMG submission 81525) | Miscanthus rhizosphere microbial communities from Kellogg Biological Station, Michigan, USA - KBS M3-4 metaG | ecosystem: Host-associated > Plants > Roots > Rhizosphere > Soil | place...
CCAATCCTCACGGAAATTCCTCCAGTCATTCCCAGCGATGTACCGAACATTGTTCCAACGGTTCAAGTTCTACCGGAGCTCATTCCAACAATTCAAATTACACTCCCAATTCCTTAGAGTTTTATTCTTTACTTAAACAAAATGAAAGGTCCTCCGTTATTCAGGGTGAAGAGCTTAGAAAGCTCAAATCAATCAAATCTCTAATGGAGGTGTACGATGTCTAAGTTTTTTGCTCAATTGTTGCTCTCAATTATGATCAGTGTTGGCGCAGCTGTAGGCTTTAGGTCTGAGGTTAGGGGAGAATTGAATAAAACCTGGCGTGAGGTGAAGGTATCTCTCCATGAGACGGCAAAAATTAATCTTGACTCGGCAGCCAATGTTAAGACCCAAGTGAATACTGCTGTTTCAGTATGGGCAAAGGCGAATACGAATGTCAAAGCTTTGGTCAAGGACAATGCAAAAGCCGATGCGAGGGCAAAAGGAAATGTAGATGTGCAGGTGAGCACTGGAGGCAACCTCCTGAATAATGTGGTCCCTGATCTGTCGCTGGATGGTTCGCTCAATACCAATTCCCAGACCAACGTTGGAGCCGATGCACAGGGCCTTGAGTTGGATCTAAAGAACAAGACGAAATCCACCCTGGATGTCGGTCTTGACCTCCTGAAATAATCCTCTGTATCCCATGCGCGGGGCAGTCCATGGACTGCCCCGTTTTTTGTTTTACGGAGTACCGCACGCATGTCAGACATGTGTGACTAAACTAGAAATTTAATTTCTGCCCGTGATTTCTTGCGAAGAGATTAATCATTTATGCAACAGGCGCTAAGACAATTGATTTGCCATTCCATTCAATCGAGCCTATAATTCGCCTGCATGTCCACCATTGACGAAATCAAATCCAGAATAGATATCACGGACCTTGTCTCTGAGGCCGGTGTCCAACTGCGCCATGCAGGCAAGAACTACACAGGTTTTTGTCCGTTCCATGATAACAAGCATACGCCATCGTTCGTCGTCTGGCCTGAGACCGGCACCTGGCGTTGCTTCGGTCAATGCAATGAAGGCGGCGATATCTTCAAGTTCATCATGAAGCGTGAGAACCTTGAATTCAAGGAGGCGCTCAACAAGCTTGCCGCGCGCGCGGGCGTGGAAATCCCTGCCTATACAAAACAAACTCTCGAACAAAAGGAAGCCTACGACAACCTCCGCAAATTGCTCGAAGACGCACTGATCTTTTATCGCCGCCACCTTCTTGCCAATGCGAATATCCTGGGATATCTGCGCAGCAAACGGGGACTGTCAGACGCTTCCATCGAGACCTTTGGCCTGGGCTACGCTCCGAACGCCTGGGACTCAGCCCTCACTCACTTCACGCAACGCGGCTACTCACAGCAGGATCTGCTCGAGGCAGGATTGGTCTCTGAACGCGAAAGCGGTGGATATTTTGACCGCTTTCGGAACAGGATCATGATCCCAATTCGGGACGAGAATGGAAAAATGTCTGGCTTCGGCGCGCGCATTGTGGACCCGAACGATGTACCCAAGTTTTTGAATTCGCCTGAAACGCCGATCTTCAGGAAAGGCAGTTTACTGTATGGATTGGACCGGGCGCGCAAACCCATCCGCGTGGCAGATCAGGCAGTAATCGTTGAAGGCTATTTCGATGTCATTGCGTTGCATCAAGCGGGATACGAAAATGTTGTGTCCCCAATGGGCACTGCGTTGACTGAAAACCAATTGCGTTTGCTCAAACGTTTCACGCGTAAGAGTGTCCTTGCGCTGGACCCCGATACCGCCGGAAAAATTGCGGTTTTGCGTGGACTTGAAACCGCGCGTCAATCCCTGAGTAGTAAAGTTCCTGTGTTTGATGAGGCCGGTGAAAAGAGAACGGATGCGCCAGAATTAATTAGATTTGCTGATCAATTAGAAGTTGAAATTAAAGTTGTTACTCTGCCTGATGATCTTGATCCTGATCAAATTGTTGAACGTAATAGAGAGGAGTGGGCGCGCCTAATTGACACAGCACAGCCCATCGTGTTACACACAATAAATAGTGTAATCGCCCGATACGATTTGAATAATCCTAAAGATAAAGCGAAAATTGTTGAGCAATTGATACCTTTCATTTCTAATGTTTCTGACCCTGTAGAAAGAGACGATTATAGGCAAAGACTCGCACGCATGCTGAGGGTAGATGAACGCGCATTACTCGATACGCAGGCGCAGCCCTCGCGCGGCAGGCGGCCACGAAACGCGCAAAGCGTCCAGAAGCGGGCTGCCGCCGAAAGACCCAACGTTGTGGTGACCGTCTCGTCCAGTAAAAGGGCTGAGGCGTATATCGTCGGTGTGCTGTTCAAAAAGCCTGAACTGCTCTATCGCCTGGACAGGCTGTTGCAGGAATACGGTTTGATCGCGTTGAATGCGGAGGACTTCGAACATACTGATCATCAAATGCTGTTCGAACTGATCCGTGAATCGGTGGAACAGGATAAGACTGAACAGCATGACTTTGTGGTAGAGTCATTACCTGAATCGTTGCAAAGCCTTATGCAGGAGCTAAGCGCTCAGGCCGAGAAACCGCAACGCATGGAAGAAAAGTTGTTGGAGGACTTATTGCGCGGTGTAATCAAATTGCGCCGTGTAGCGGCTGGCGAAAACCTGAACCAGTTGCGATTCCTGCAGGAGGAGGCGCATCAGAGCGGTGATTTGCGCGCGTCTTCTTACCAGGGTTTGGTGTTACAACATACAAGACTGTTGCGGGACTTGGATCAAGCGTATCGGAGGATGACGCTAAAACGAGTGAACTAAATCAGAGGAAAACGTAACAATTCACGCAGGATGGCGTCTGGTAAGTGTGAATATGGCTGTAAAAAAACGAGCCTCATTACAAAAAGAAAAGCGCAAGATCAAAATGAAACCGCGCCCACCACGCGAGAGGCAGGCGCGGTTCGAGGAATCGCTTTTGGGAAATCCAAGTGAAGTATTAGTGGATATGAATGAACTGACAGAACTGGCGTTGATGGGCGATGAGGTTGGCGATCCTGATGCCAGTGTGCTTGTGCAGCAGGAGGAATTGCTCGAAGAAGAACCACTCGACCTGCACAGTCCTCAATTGGCTGCTGAACTCGCTGATGATCCTGTACGCCTATACTTGCGCGAGATCGGCCAGGTCAAATTGCTGGATTCCGATAGCGAGTTCCGACTGGCGACGATGATCGAAGCCAATCGTCTTGTGATTGCTTACCGCCGCCGTCCCCTTCGCAAGGGGCATTCGCGCGCATGCGGCATCTATCATTCCATCCTCTCTGAAATGACGACATCCTGGGAGAGACTGCTTGAGGATGCCGAGCGCCTTCAACATCAGCCGCCCGATCTTGGCCTGATCCTGACCGAGGCGCAGGCCCTACATGCCGGCTGGGAATCGGATGCGCCCTCTTACCTGCGTGCCTTTTTGGATAACGGGATGTGGGGAATCGATGAACTCTGGAACACCATCGCGCGCAAAGTGTATAGCGTCTTTCTAAGCTTTTATCTGCTCCCGTTGAAATATGCGGAGTGGTTGCTTAATCATCTCAACCAAAACCATGAATTCCCAAACCAGCGCACACTGTATCGTAATCTTCCTTCAGATGAAGACCTGCTCGATGAAATGCATGCGATCCAGTCCCGTGCGGTCGAAGCCAGCCAGTCGCTGAGCACTGCCAACCTGCGCCTGGTTGTCAGTGTTGCCAAGCGCTATCTCGGGCGCGGCATCCCATTTCAAGACCTGATCCAGGAGGGTACCATGGGGCTTCTGCGTGCGGTCGGAAAGTTCGACCCGCGGCGCGGCTTCAAGTTCAGCACGTATGCAACCTGGTGGATCAGGCAGTCCATCAATCGTTCGATTGCCGAGCAGGCGCGCACCATCCGCATCCCCGTCCATTTGTTTGAATCCATCACCCGAATATTACGTACACAGCGAACGCTTACGCAACAACTGGGTCGCGAGCCTACCAACGAAGAGCTTGCCCTTGAGGTTGGTTATTTACCGGCTTCTGATGTGCAATCCATTCTGCGAGCACACGCTGAAGGACAACCGCTTGCACCTGAGCAACAAAGAAGGCTGGAATACGCCATACAAAAAGTGGACCGCGTGCTGCGCTCTGCGGAAGAGCCTGTATCTATTGATGGCCCAGTGGGGGATGAGGAGTCCAGTTCGCTGGGTGATTTCATCGAAGATGAGGATGCTCCATCTCCTGTAGATTCCGCCGCGCGCCAGATGTTGCGCGAGCAGGTGCAGAGTGCGCTCACCTCGCTATCTGAGCGCGAGCGCGAAGTGCTGGAATTGCGTTTCGGTTTGAAGGATGGCAAAGATCATACGCTCGAAGAAGTAAGCCGCTACTTCGAGGTGACGCGCGAGCGCATCCGACAGATTGAAGCCAAGGCGTTGAGGAAGCTGCGGCATCCCTCAAGGAGCCGTCATTTGAGGGATTATCTTGGATAATCTCATAGGTCGGACTGCCAGTCCGACCCACGTTTTAAGCCATATCTATCCAATGTGATCATTATCATTAATTTTGTGAAAAGTGACACTTTCACTAGTCCTTCAAAGTCTATTATGTTATACTTTACCGAACGTGCAAGAAAACACAAACACACGTCCATCAAGGGCGTTTTGAGGTGTCAGAATGCTCGAGTATGTAGCTATCGCACTGATGATCGTTTTGGCGACAATCGTTGCGCTGATCGCAATTGGGCTGGGGACGTTATTCGGACCAAGGAAACCATCTGAAGCAAAAGCCATGCCGTATGAATCGGGCATGAATCCATACGGCGAAGGCACTCGGCGCATGCCTGTCCGCTTCTATCTCATCGCAGTCCTGTTCATCCTTTTTGACATCGAAGTGGTCTTTTTCCTGCCCTGGGCGATTGTGTTTCGTCAATTGGGCCTATTTGGCCTGGTTGAGATGGTCATCTTTATTGTTATCTTACTGGTTGGGTACATCTACGCGTGGAAGAAAGGAGCACTTGAATGGGAGTAGAGCAGAAATTGGGTGATATGGGTGTGTTGACGACCACCCTTGAAAATTTCGTCAACTGGTCGCGTACGAACGCAATGTGGCCGATGTTGTTCGGTCTGGCTTGCTGCGCCATCGAGATGATGGCTGCACAGGCTTCACATTTCGATATGAGCCGCTTCGGCATGGAGCTGATGCGTGCCAGCCCACGCCAATCAGATTTAATGATTGTCGCCGGTCGTGTCTCGCGCAAGATGGGGCCTGTACTGCGCCGCCTGTATGACCAGATGCCCGAACCCAAATGGGTGATCGCTATGGGTGACTGTGCTTCCTGCGGCGGTGTGTTCAATAACTACGCAATCGTGCAAGGTGTGGATGAAATTGTCCCGGTGGATGTGTATGTGGCGGGCTGCCCGCCGCGCCCTGAGGCATTGATCCACGGTGTGGTGACGCTGTATGAAAAGGTAAAGGGCGAGAAGTTTAAGGATTTGGCGAAAAGTTAATATTCGCGCTGAGCGGAGCGAGCCGACTTTCACTCATCACTCCGCTCAGCGCGAAGGCTGTGAATATGGACAAAAAACTCGAAACTATTGTGCAGGCTTTGCAAGAAAATTTCAGTACAACATTTGAAGAGTTTCGCGGTGAAGTACATGTCTTCGTCAAGGCAGAAAATATTGTGGATGCGCTGACTCTCCTACGCGATAAATATGATTTTGAATTGCTGTCTGCAATGACCGCGACAGATTACTGGCCGCAGCTGTCGCCTCGTTTTCATGTCATCTATCAACTGACATCGCTGGCAAAAAACCTGTCAGTGCAGTTGAGAGTCCCTCTGAACGGCGACCAGCCCAAGATCCCGACTGCGACGCGTGTGTATGAAATCGCCAATTGGCGCGAGCGCGAACTCCTGGATATGTTCGGCATCGAACCCGAAGGTCATCCCGATCCACGAAGAATTTTGATGCCCGACGGCACGGAAGGTCATCCCCTTCGCAGGGATTACCCGCTCGGTTATGAAGAACCGCAATTCACCTTCAATTATGAAGAGATCGATTTGCAGAAGCCGTATGCAAAGGAATAAATATGGCTCAACTTGAAGAAGTTAGTATCGATCAATTTAAACATCTGGTTTCAGAACGCGCATTGACTGGCGAGACCATGTTGTTGAACATGGGGCCACAACATCCGTCAACGCATGGTGTGTTGCGCGTGTTGCTCGAGCTCGACGGCGAGACGATTGTTAATGCCATCCCTGATATCGGTTACCTTCACACAGGTATCGAGAAGAACATGGAAGCCAAGACGTATCTCAAAGCCGAAGTAATGAGCGACCGTCTTGATTACATGAACACGACTGGCAACAATCTTGTCTATTGTATGGCTGTTGAAAAGCTGGTGGATCTGGATGTGCCTGAACGCGCCACATCCATTCGTGTGATCCTGACGGAATTACAACGCATCGCTTCGCATCTGGTGTGGCTTGCCGCATTTGGCCTCGACCTCGCCGCGATGTCCGTGTTTCTGTATTGTTTCCGAGAACGCGAAATGATCATGGACATTTTGGAGTTGTGTTCAGGTCAGCGCATGATGACGACATTCATCCGCCCGGGTGGTTTGTGGCGCGATGTACCTGTTGAATTTGAGACCGCCGTACGCGACTTTATTAAGATGTTCCCGAAGCGGATTAATGAATACGAAGCATTGATGACGAAGAACCCGCTCTTTCTGGACCGATTGCTGGGCATCGGCAAATTAGACGCGGCAACTGCCCTTCAGAATGGTGTGACAGGCCCGATGCTGCGTGCCTCAGGCGTGAATTGGGATTTGCGCAAAGCTCGTCCTTACATAGGTTACGACCAGTATGACTTCAATGTACCTGTTCGGACAGAAGGCGACACATACGCGCGTTATATCGTCCGTGTTGAAGAAATGCGCGAATCGTTGAAGATTGTGGAGCAGGCACTGAACAGGCTTCCGCTAGGGCCCGTCCGTTCAGATAACCGCAAATTTGTCCCACCACCGCGCTCGGAGCTCGGCGTGAGCATGGAAGCGCTTATCCATCACTTCAAGTTGTGGACGGAAGGCTTCCCTGCGCCGAACGCATCAGTTTATTGTGCAGTTGAGTCCCCGCGCGGCGAATTAGGAGTTTTTCTCGAAGGCGATGGTAGTGCCAAGCCGCGCCGTGTCCATTGGCGCACACCTTCCTTCGATAATTTATCTGTACTGCCGAAGATCGTAAAAGGACATCTTGTAGCGGACCTGGTTGCCATTCTGGCTTCCGTTGACATTGTGCTCGGAGATATTGACCGATGAGTCTCGAGGAAAAATATCCGAAAGAAGTAAAGCAAATCCTTTCCAAGTATCCGCCTGAGAATAAACGCTCGGCGGTCATGCCATTGTTGTATCTGGCACAACGCGAAGAAGGCTATCTGACCAAAGCTGCGATGCAGGATGTTGCGAATCTCGTTGACATCACAGAGACGGATGTGGCTGCACTTGTTGGGTTTTACACTCTGTATCACGAAAAAAAGGAAGGAAAGTATCGCATACAGGTGTGTACAGACCTGCCGTGTGCATTGCGTGGCGCGGAGGAATTCATGGAATCTCTCTGCAGCAACCTTGGCATCAAAGCCGGTGAGACAACACCCGACGGTTTTGTCACTCTTGAAGCAGTCACCTGTCTCGCGGCGTGTGACAAAGCTCCCATGTTCCAGACACAGGGACCAGATGGTATTAAATATCATGAGAACATGAATGTGGATCGGACACTGGAATTGATCTCTGTACTCAGGAAATCGGGCAGGAGGTGAAGTAATGGAACATATCCTCCTTCGTCATCGCGAGATCCCTGATCTCCATAAAAAAGATACTTATGAAAAGAATGGTGGGTTTGCCGCGTTCAAGGATGCGGTTACGAAGATGAAGCCTGCCGAAGTGACCGATGTGGTCAAGAACTCAGGCCTGCGCGGCCGTGGAGGCGCGGGCTTTCCGACCGGTATGAAGTGGGCCTTCATTGATAACAAGAATTGGCCTCATTACGTGGTTGCCAACGCCGATGAATCCGAGCCGGGCACGTTCAAAGATCGCGAGATCATGGAGGGCAATCCTTTCCAGTTCATCGAAGGGGTTGCCATCGCTTCTTATGCGGTGGGTGCCAATGTCGCGTACCTGTATCTGCGTGGAGAGTTCTGGGAATTGGCATCCTTGCTCGATGAGAAGATCGCAGAAATGGAAGAGGCTGGTTATCTCGGCGATAAACTATTTGGCACAGAGTACTCGCTGCGAATTCATACACATTTAGGGGCAGGCGCGTACATCTGCGGTGAAGAGACTGCCCTGCTCGAATCGCTGGAAGGCAAACGCGGACAGCCGCGCGTACGTCCGCCGTTCCCGCCATCCTATGGTCTTTACGGTAAGCCAACGGTTATCAACAACGTTGAGACGTTTACCAACGTGCCGATGATCCTTGCCAAAGGCGCGGATTGGCACAAGTCTATAGGCACAGCCGATAGCGCAGGTGTAAAGGTGTTTTCGCTCTCCGGGCGCGTGCGCAAACCTGGTAATTATGAATTGCCTTTTGGTACCACCTTCCGTGAGCTGATCTATACATATGGCGGTGGTGTGCAGGACTCACGCGCTGTCAAAGCCATTATGCCTGCAGGTGCCTCTTCTTCGTTGATCCTGGTGGATGGCGATAAGGTTCTCGATACACAAATAGATTATGCTACTGTCCGCACGCTCGGCGCAGACCTCGGGTCTGCTTCCATTATCGTGATCGATGATACAGTCCCAATGGCTTGGCTCGTCAATAAGACAGTGCACTTTTTCAGACATGAATCTTGTGGAAAGTGTACACCCTGCCGCGAAGGCACATATTGGATGTCTAATATTACCGAGCGCATCCATAGCGGTCATGGAACGACAGGCGATGTGGATCTTTTGCTCAATGTGGCAAAACAAATACAGGGGAAATGCCTGTGCGCGCTGGGCGAATTTTCTACGATGGCAGTTGTTACGGGCATCGAACGTTTCCCTCAGGATTTTGAGAAAGCTGTGAGCCCCGTACCTGTTCCTTCTCTTTTGGTTAGGGAAAATGAGAGTGTGGAGAAAGCATGACGAAACAGGTAACGCTCACAATTGACGGAATGCAGTTAACTGTCCCGGAAGGAACCGGAGTGGTAGATGCCGCCAAAATGGCTGGCATTGATATCCCCGTCTTTTGCCATCATCCCAAACTCGAGCCGGTCGGCATGTGCCGCATGTGTCTTGTGGAGATCGGACGCCCCATGCGCGATCGCGCTACAGGTCAGTTCGTCATGGAGAATGGTGCGCCGAAGATCCAGTTTATGCCCAAACTCGAGACGGCTTGTACGAATAAAGCTGAAGAGGGTATGGTAGTTCTCACCCAAACTGCGAAGGCGAAGGATGGACAAAAAGGAACTGTTGAATTCCTGCTCACCTCTCACCCGCTAGATTGTCCGATCTGCGATAAGGGAGGCGAGTGCCCTCTGCAAAACCTTACCATGGCACATGGCCCCGGAAAGAGTCGCTTCCTGTATGATGAAAAATTTCGTCTCGGAAAGCGCGTGCCTCTGGGCGAATTGATCGTTCTCGACCAGGAACGCTGCATCCAGTGCGCGCGCTGTATTCGCTTTCAGGATGAAATCGTGGGCGACTCGGTCCTCGGCTTCGATGACCGCTCTCGTTCGATGAAGATCATCACGTTCTCGGACCCGGGATTTGATTCCGTTTTCTCAGGCAACACCACCGACATCTGTCCCGTTGGCGCGTTGACAACCATGGATTTCCGGTTCGAGGCGCGCCCGTGGGAGCTGGAATCCTCAGCTTCGATCTGTACACAATGCCCTGTAGGATGCAACATCACATTGAATACGCGTCGTGAAGCCAAAGCGGGCGGCGATTTTGTCGTCAAACGTGTGATGCCGCGCCAAAACGAAGAAGTGAACGAAATTTGGATCTGCGATAAGGGCCGTTTCGCGCATCACTATACCGATAGCAAAAAGCGCCTCACAAAGCCACTTACCCGGAAGGACAAAAAATTGGTGCGCGCTTCCTGGGATGCCGCAACAAAACTCGCTGCAGATCACTTCCTTGCAGCGAAAAAAGACTTCGTCATCCTTGCATCAGGCAGGCTTGCAAACGAAGACCTATTCAATCTAAAATCGCTTGCTGATCTCGCAGGTGGACAGGCTTACCTTTACTCTCATATGGGCGGCGGTGAATTGACCACCTCAGTCGGCGTTGGGGATGGGACAAACTTTGGCAGCATGGGCAAGGAAACAACGATTGTTGTCGTTGCTTCTGATCTATATCAGGAAGCGCCTATCTGGTATCTGCGTGTGAAGCAAGCCACTGAGCGCGGCGCGACCTTGATCGTGTTGAATCCGCGTGAGACCAAATTGGATCGCTATGCGTCTTCCGCTGTGCGTTATGCGTACGGCGATGAAGTGAAGACCGTTCAAGACCTGGGCAGGAAGAGCAAGATCAGTGACGCGTTCATAAACGCGGAGAACACTGTCATCCTCTTTGGAAGTGATGGGCTTGGCCTGGATGGCACTGCGAGCCTGGCTTCCGCCTGCGCAATATTACTGCAGGATACTGGCCATATTGGAAAACCTAACAATGGACTGATTGGTGTATGGGAACGCGCAAACGATCAGGGTGCATGGGAGATAGGCTTCCAGGTTGAGGAAGATCTTGCAAAAACTCTCAAGGGCAAGTCTGTTTATATCGTTGGGGCTGACCCGGTTGGGGATGACCCGAAATTAGCGAAGGCGCTTGAAGGCGCCGAATTCGTCGTGGTTCAGGATGTAATGGAAACCGCCACAACTGAAATTGCGGACGTTGTGCTCCCTGCGCAGGTATTCACCGAACGAGAAGGAACGCTTACCTCCGGCGAACGCCGCGTACAACGTTTCTATTCGGCTGTGCCTCTAACAGGCGAGTCCAAACCTGATTTTGCCATTACATCACAGTTGGCTCGCCATATGGGAATCGTTCTCGAAGGCACCTCAGTCTCAGCGGTATTTGAGATCCTGGCTGACTCGGTGAAGTCGTTTGAAGGTTTGAATTATGCCAAGCTGTCAGAGGTCAAGCCGCAGTGGCCTATTGTTGGGCGCGGTGACATGTATTACGGCGGCACGACCTATGAGAACACAATGGGAATGGGCGCGCATCTTACAGCCGCCGCGGGACGTGGTGAAAAGATACAGATCTCACGGATCCATGCTTTGCGAGAAGCGGCTCCGCGTCCCAAAGACAATGAATTGCTGGCTGTGCCTGTCAATAAGCTTTATGACCGTGGCACTACAGTGATGATGTCTGCTCATTTGTTGCGTGACCGCATCGGTGGACCCGTGATCGCGCTACATCCTGATGCTGCGAAAAATCTCGGCGTGGAAGCGGGACAGTTGGTGAATGTCAGTTTCAACGGTGTGAGCGGTGAAGCGGTTGTGAAATTTGACGATACGATCTCCGTGGATGTTGCGCTGGTGCCTCGCAGCATGGGGCTTGCCATTCGTGAGCCTGTGCCCGCGAAGGTACACTCGCAAAGGTAAATTGATGTTATCGGATTGGACTCTCTGGCTTGAGTGGTTTATCAAAGCGCTGGTGGTGATCCTGGCATTGTTGGCAGGATTCGCCTATCTGACATGGTATGAGCGCCGCGCATTGGCGCGCATCCAAACGCGCATTGGACCAAATCGCGCAGGACCATTCGGCTTGTTTCAACCCATCGCAGATGCAGTGAAGTTGATCTTCAAAGAAGAACTGACACCCAGCAAGGCCGACAGGCTTATCTTCTTTTGGGCCCCTGTTGTTACATTGGTGCCTTCGATCATTATCGCGGCGGTCATTCCGTGGGGTACATCGTTCACTGTGTTTGGCCGTGAGATCAATTTGTATATCGCGGATATCAATGTCGGCGTACTTTACTTGATGTCGATTACTTCGATTTCGGTATATGGAATTGTGCTGGCGGGCTGGTCATCGAACAGCAAGTATGCGCTTCTTGGCGGCTTGCGTTCTTCTGCACAGATGATTTCTTATGAACTTGCGCTGGGGTTTTCGTTCGTGACAAGTATCATTCTTGCAAACTCGATGCGCATTCTGGATATTGTCGATGCGCAAAAGAATTTATGGTTTGCCGTTATTCAACCTGTCGGCGCGCTAATCTTCTGGATTGCCACACTTGCGGAAGTGAACCGCGCTCCATTCGATATGCCTGAAGCCGAACAGGAACTGACGGCTGGTTTTCATAGCGAATATTCGGGTATGAAGTTTGCTTTGTTCTTCATGGCTGAATATCAGAAGATGATTGTGATCTGCGCCATTGCCGCGACCCTGTACCTGGGCGGTTTTCTTGGGCCCTTTGTGGATAAATATCCACTCCTCGGCCCTTTGTATTTGTTCATTAAAGTTTTTCTCTTGCTCTTCGGCATGATCTGGGTGCGCGCCACGTGGCCGCGTATCCGTTATGACAGGTTGATGTCGTTTAGCTGGAAGATCCTGCTCCCGTTATCGCTGGCAATCACATTTATCACTGCAACGGGAATCGTGCTCGCGGACATGTTTAATAATCAATTGTATTACTGGGCCATCCCGTTTGTTTCCGTAGGGGTCGGTTTGTTTACGGTTGTAATGATTTACCGTGAGTTGAGGAGAAAAGCTTATGAGCGTGCTTGACCCAATTATTGAACTTGCGCGTGGGCTGGGTACCACGCTTAAAATGATGTTCGAACGTCCGGTGACCGTTCAATATCCCGAACAGAAGCGGCAGGTGCGACCACGCTTTCGTGGCCGTCATGTTTTGAAGCGCTATGAGAACGGTCTCGAGAAATGCATTGGTTGTTCGCTGTGCTCAGCGGCCTGCCCCGCAGATGCGATCTTTGTGGAGGCTGGCGAAAATACGGATGAGAAACGCTACTCCCCCGGAGAACGGTATGCTTCCACTTACGAAATTAACATGATCCGCTGTATCTATTGTGGATACTGTGAAGATGCCTGTCCCACCGAAGCGATCATACTCGGAGATAACTACGAGCTCTCGTTCTTTGACCGCCGTTCGGCAATCTACACCAAGGAAATGCTAATCGAACCTGTCTCTTCACCGGAGATGCTCACGCCGCAAAAAGTGGAACCCGGCAAGTACAACAGACGCTCCGTGCCTGTGATGAAAGATCCCGCTGATTAACGACACTCCCCGGCACTTACACCTGAGACAAGTTTGCGGTGCACATATCGTTAATCCTAAATTCAAAGGTTACTTATGACCCTTGACCTTATCTTTTTCCTCATCCTGTCCCTGATTGCCATCGCAACTGCTCTGGGCATGCTGTTGAGTCGCAACGCGATCTACTCCGCGTTGTTCCTTGTGTTGAACTTTGCCGCGGTGGCGGTATTCTATTTGCTACTGGGTGCGCCGTTTATTGCCATGGCACAGATCACTGTATACGCAGGCGCGATCATGGTGCTGTTCCTGTTCGTCATTATGTTGCTCGGTGCCGAGAGCCTTCCCAAGTCTGAGGTGTTGCCGTGGCAGAGACCCTTGGCTGTCTTCCTTGCAGTTGCCCTCGCTGTTGAAGCAACGTTTCTTTTCATCACGCGCGCACGCCCGGTAGGAGATATCCTTTCACCTGCTGAGACGGTCAATATGATGGACAGCCTGCGTGAAATGAGCATGATATTGTTCAATCAATATCTTCTGCCTTTCGAAGTAACTTCTATTTTATTGTTGGTTGCCATGGTTGGCGCGATCGTACTGGTCAGAAAAGAGAAAAGGGTACCTTAATAATGGTTCCAATAAGTTATTACATCATTCTTTCGGCGATCCTGTTTACCATCGGTGTTGTCGGTGTGCTGATACGCCGCAACGCTCTCATTATCTTTATGTCCATTGAATTAATGCTGAATGCCGCGAACCTTGCTTTTGTGGCTTTTGGCAGTGTACTAAAAAGTTTCAGCG
>Ga0105243_10002986_pt1 | contig 13979 bp, 9 predicted proteins | sample KBSM34metaG_FD_81525 | JGI IMG/M metagenome (GOLD analysis project Ga0105243, IMG submission 81525) | Miscanthus rhizosphere microbial communities from Kellogg Biological Station, Michigan, USA - KBS M3-4 metaG | ecosystem: Host-associated > Plants > Roots > Rhizosphere > Soil | place: Michigan...
AAGGCCGAGATGAAGATCGCGCCGTCGACGCCGACCTTGTCCATCGCCGCGACCATCTCGTCGCCGGTGACGTGGGGAGGCCAGTTCGGCACGCTGTGCCAGGGCCGCTTGGGGGTGTTCGCTTCGTACGCGTGGACCTGCGAGTCGATGATGGGCATGGGCGATAATTTACCTGAGTGTTCCGAGACGGACCGCTAACCCGACGTGAACCAGAAACCATCCGCTACGCCACGGGCCGGTGCGCGCTCGGCGCGCTGCTGGTGGCGATCAGCGAGCGCGGGATCGTCTCGATCATGGTGCGCGACACCCAGTCTCGCCTGATCCGCGACCTCGGCGCGCGATTCCCCAGGGCGAATCTGGTGCGCGACGAAAAGGGCAGCAAGGCCATGGTCGCGAAAGTCGCCCGCTACATCGCGGCGCCGTTGCGGCCTTTCGCGCTGCCGCTGGATATCCGCGGCACTGGTTTGCAGCAGCGCGTGTGGAGCGAGGTGCGCAAGATCCCCTTCGGCGCGACCTCGACCTACTCGAAAATCGCCGCGGCGATCGGCGCGCCGAAGGCGATCCGCGCGGTCGCCCAGTCATGCTCGCGGAGCTGGTTCGCTTTTGCGGTGCCCTGCCATCGGGTACTGCACACCGGGCGCCGCCGCGAGGGACGGCAGTACGATTGGGTGGACTACGAGGCGAAGCTCGGCGCGAAGCGGCGAAGGTAGAGTTTGCGCCCGTATGTTCGGTAGCGAACATGGAAAACACGCTGGGCCCCGAGCTCTGCCCGCTACCGGACATAAGCGCATGAAAATTTACGGGTAGCTAGTATTCGGGCGCCGCGGCGGCTGCTGCCGTCTGCGCAGAAAACAACAAGGGTGCCCGGCTATCAACATGGCAACGAAGGCAGGTCCAGCAAACCTCATCCTGGCGTCGATTCCGGCAGAGACCTACCGACGGATGAAACTTGAGCTCGTGTCCCTCGAGCTTGGGCAGGTGCTGTGCGAGCCGTGGGCGCTCGCTTCGCACGTGTATTTTCCGAACGATTCGCTGATCTCGCTGATCGCCGCCGCCGAGGGCGGGAGGGGAGTCGAAGTCGGAATGGTCGGCTACCAGGGCATGTTCGGCGTCTCGCTCGCGCTCGGGGTAGGCAGCCGGTCGCCCGCTCGCGCCCTCGTGCAGGCGGCCGGAACCGCGATGCGCTTGAGCGCCGCAAGGTTTTCCGCCGAGCTGGACCGGAACGTGCCGTTGCGCCGGGCGGCTGCGCGGCATGCGTATGTGTCGATGGCGACGGCGATGCAGGTCGCTGCCTGCAACAACTCGCACGTCGTGGATGAACGATGTGCCCGGTGGCTGCTGATGACCAGCGATCACCTGGGGACCAATGCGTTCTTTCTCACGCAGGAGCTCCTGGCGCAGATGCTCGGCGTGCGCCGTGGCGGCGTCAGCGAGGCGGCCGCCAGGCTGCAGAAGCGTGGTCTTGTGAGCTACCGCCGGGGCCGGATGACGATCCTGGACCGGGCCGGGCTGATTGCGGCATCGTGCCGCTGCTATGCAACCATCCGCAATCTGACCAAGAATTGATTTCACTCCGCCTTGATGCCGCGCTCCTTGATGACGCGCCCCCACTTCTTCTGCTCGCTTTCCAGGTGCGCGGCGGCCTCCTCGGGCGTGCTCGCGATGACCGTCAGCCCCCGCTCCTCGTAGGACTTCACCTGATCGGGGGCGGTGAGCGCCTTGCGGATGTGTGAATTCAGCGTGTCGACAATCGCGCGCGGCGTGCCTTTCGGTGCCGCGACCACGAACCAGGTATCGAACTCGTAGCCAGGCACGCCGGCCTCGGCGACCGTCGGCAGCTCCGGCAGGGCGGGATTGCGTTTCGCGCTCGTCACCGCCAGCGCTCGCATCCGTCCGGCTTTCACGTAGCCGATCTCCTGCGAGATGTTGCCGAAGGTGACCGCCACGTCGCCGGCGATTAGCGCCGTGTCCGCGGGACCGCCACCCTTGAATTGCACCGCCACGATGTTGACGCCCGCAAGCAGGTTGAAAAGCTCGCCGGCGATGTGCGGATTGGTGCCGACGCCTGCGGCGGAGTAGAAAAGCTGGCCCGGTTTCGCCTTGGCGAGGGCGACCAGCTCCTGGATCGAGCGCGCCGGCAGCGACGGATGCACGGTCACGAGCGACGGCGACGACGCGACCAGCGAGATCGAAACGAAGTCCCGCAGCGGGTCGTACGGCGCGCGCGGCAGCAGGAACTGGTTGCTGACGAAGGGAATGGTGTTGACGAGCAGCGTGTAGCCGTCCGGCGGCGAATTCATCACGAGCTCCGTGCCGATCACGCCGGAGGCCCCCGAGCGGTTGTCGACCACCATCTGCTGGCCCAAGGTCTCGGAGAGCTTCGCCGCCAGCAGCCGGCCGACGACGTCTACGCTGCCGCCGGGCGGAAACGGCGAGACCAGGCGAATCGTTTTCGACGGATAGCTTTGCGCGAGCGCAGGCAAGGCGCCCATTGCCGCGGCGAGCGCAAGCGCGGCCGCCATGAGGCCCCACGACCTGTTCATGAGTCTCTCTCCCCTCGATGTACCGGGCGCAAGGATCATACCCGCGAGATGCGAAAACTCGCCGCGAAGCGGCATCGGTAGTCGATTGGGCGCATACTGCAACGAGTCTTTACCGTCCTCCGCGCCGTACAAGCTGGAATCTCCCAGCCACCTCGCCTGGAAATGTGAGGTGAACCTTGAATCGCATCAATGTGGTGTTCAGCAACATGCTGGGAGAAACCTTTGCCCTCGGCCCCCTGACGCAGATCTATCTCAAGAACCGTGAGTTGCGGGAAGCTGCCGATAGTCCGGTGCTGGCGACCGACACGGACTATCGCTGGCATACCAAGGGAGGAATCTTCAGCCGATTCGATTGCCCCCATACCTGCCATGTGACGTTGGAACGTAGCAGCGGGGGCTCGAAGCGCTACGGGCCCTACCGACATTTTTCCAGCCTGAATGGCCTCAAGTTCGTCGACCACCAGTTGTTTTGTAATTACGACGAACAGCACAAGGATTGGTACGGGTATGACTCGGGCCAGCACTGGGACGCAGTCCGTGTAATGCCGGCCTGAACGGGTCGGGCGGCCTAAGCGCTGAACGCTGCGCTACCATGCTGCGCGGAGGGGTGCCATGAACGGATTACGGGTCTTCGTAGTGGCGATGGTCTGCTGCAACGTCGCGTTCGCGCAGAACTACCCGACGCGACCGGTCACGATCGTCGTACCGTTTTCGGCGGGCGGACCGACGGACACCATCGGGCGGATCATGGCCGAGCGGATGACGAAGACGCTCGGGCAGACGGTCGTGGTGGAGAACATCACGGGGGCGGGCGGCAACATCGGCGTCGGCCGCGTGGTTCGGGCGGCGCCCGACGGCTACATGGTGAGCATCGGCCACATCGGCCCGCACGTGATCAACGGCGCGATGTACAAGCTGGACTACGACCTGCTGAAAGACCTGGCGCCGGTCGGCATGTTCGTGACCAACCCGCAGGTCATTGTTTCGAAGAACGGCCTGCCCCCGAAGGACCTCAAGTCGCTGATCGAATACGCCAGGAGCACGCCGATCTCGATCGCCACGGGCGGTGCCGGGACGCCGTCGCACATCAGCGGGGTGTTCTTCCAGAAGCTCACCGGCGGCGCGGCGCAGATCGTGCACTACCGCGGCGGTGCGCCGTCGCTACAAGGCCTGCTGACCGGCGAAATCGACCTTCTGATTCCGCAGCCGCCGCTGGTGTTGTCACTGGTTCGCGACGGGAAAATCCGCGCCTATGCGGTCACGTCCGGTGCGCGCATATGCGGTCACGCAGACCACACGGCTATCCGTCGCGCCCGACATCCCGACGGTCGACGAAGCGGGCATGCCGGGCTACTACATGGCGGTGTGGCACGCACTCTGGGTGCCGGGCCGCACGCCGCCCGCGGTCATCGCGCGGCTCAACTCGGCGATGGTCGAAGCCGCAGCCGACGACGGCGCGCGCAAGCGCCTGATGGATCTTGGCCAGGAAATCCTGCCCAGGGACAAGCAGACGCCGGAAGCGCTCGGTGCGCACCACAGAGCCGAGATCGAAAAGTGGTGGCCGATCATCAAGTCGGCCGGGATCAAGGCCGACTAGTGTTTCAATCCGGTGACGCGGAACAGGGTTATCCCGTAATCGCCTGAGGGAATGGATGGTCGCGGGCGCGCTGCAGAAGGGAAACCCCTAAGGGATCCCTCTATTGATCCCCTTTGGCGGGCGCCCCTAGAGTCGATAACGAACGGGAGGGGCCGTGGATCAGGAGCGTGGGAGCGGAACGCTCACACTATCCGTTGGTGGAGTCACTGCGCGTTGCCCCAAGTGCGGCGCCATTGAGTTCATTGGGCACCCGGAAACTGGCGGGGATGTCAGCGTCAGGCTGATCTGCACTAGCTGCAAGACCGAAACACCCCGCAGGGCCCTGATCGACCAGATCGGAGAGGAAGTAATGAAGCGCGCGAACGAGGCCCTGGAAAAAGCGCGAAAGGGGCGGGCCGGCCCTAAAGAGAAGTAATCACGACGGCCCCAGTACACTGTCGCGCCGTCCGAGTTCGCGCTCGAGTGCGCGATTGGATTTCCTTCGATGCATATCACTGCAATTGAGGGATGTGGTGGAGGCGGCGGGAACCAGCGCAATGATCTACGTGGACGGTATTGGACGTAGCCAGACGTTCGCTTTTCAATCGGTACCCCCATTAATACCCCGTGGAGGTACCCTGGCTACGGCAGGAAAAGCCGAAGGTTTCCCCGGCGGTCGTCGGGGAATGTCGGTTGCAGGCGGACGTTGTCTTCGCCAAATTGCTTATGCCGGCGCGGCACTGGCAGCCACCCGAACGCCCACCCCTCGCGCTGCTCAAGACATCCGAGTCGTTGCCAGGCGTTCGTATGTCAACTCCGTAAGTCGACGCCGCGACGCCTAGCTGAAGCCCTAGCTTAGACCTCGGGCGGCAGGAGCTGGTTCGCGTGCATGTAGACGCGCATCGGCCACTGCTGGAGGATCCAGGCGACCTGCGCGGCGGACTGCCATTTCACGCCGCTATCGTTGGTGGCGCAAGGCGCGGCGCTGATGTATCCCGACTCGGTGCTGGTCTGGATGTAGGACCAGTCGAGCTTGTTCCAGTTGTCTGCGCAGCCTTGGCTCTGGCCCGACGCCTCGTCGGCGCCGAAGCGCGTGTCGCCGAGGCACTCCTCGAAGACGACGAAGTAGCCCTTGCCGGCCGCGCCGCCGGTCTTCAGCTTCGCAGGCTCCATGTTGAAGCCGAAGAAGAACATGTCGGGCGGCAAGGTGGCGCTGAAGATCGGCTCGAGCGCCGGATGCGTGTCGTCGGGGATGACCGGCATGCCCTGCGCGTTTGCTTCGACCACGTAGATCAGGGTGTGCGGGTAGCGGCGAAGGAGGTTGCCGCGAATCAGAACCATCGCCGGGTTCGCCACCTGGCCCTCGCTGTTGTTTCCGAGCGCGCGGCCCCATTCGTGCATGCGGCGGATGTCGTTCGCCGGCGCGCCGGCGGCGCCGGGCGCCGAATCCCAGAAGCGCCGGAAATACGTGCCGCGCTGGTCGGTCGGATACTCGCGCCAGCGCAACTCGCGGGCGAACTCGTGGTTCAGCCCCGCGAGGTAGGCCTCGACGAAGCGCCGGTTCATCTCGAGGATGGCGACCGCGTTCTGCGGCACCTTCTCGGCGCCCGGCATGAGGTATTGCTGCGAAAGCTCGCGCAGGTCCTCGTACATCGGCTGGGGGAAGTCCGGCGCGGCGAGGATCGGCGCGAGCTCGTCAGCCCCCGCCTTCGGTGGAGGACGGCGACCCAGTAGTGCCTTCACCTTGCGGGCGATGCTCTTCTCGGGATCGAGCGCGGCGAGGATCGGCCGGGCGAACTCGGCGTCGAAGTCCTTGATCGGCGACGCTGCGGCGGCGTCGTCGGCCTGGCCGCCGGAGAGAAATCCGGTCATGGTTTCGCTGACACTGGCCGCCAGCGCGTCGAGCTGGACCGCCGTGCCGTAGCGATCGCCGACCGGCGTGCCGGCCAGCGCCTTGATGCTGGCGCCGATCGTGGACTGGATCTCGCGTTCGCCGACGGCGATCGCCGCCGCCGGGGCGTTCACTGCAGCGACCTGCTTACCGACCGACGACCACGTCGGCGCGCCTCTCGGCGCGGGGGCAATGCCGGCAGCGCGGAGCGGCCTCACAGCCTGCAGGCGGGCGAGCAGGCCGCCCGCGGCAAGGCGCTTTTCAGCGCTTTGCCGCTTCGCGATGCTGCCGCGCGCGCGAGAGACACGCCTGAAAGCGGGATCGAGGGCGGCCGCAGCGCTGGTGCGAGCACCGAGCTTCGCCGCCAGGGTCTGCACGTTGTCCGCGCCCATGACGCGCTTCGCCGCGGGGGCGAGGAAACCCGCCTTGCGCTCGAAGGGCAGCACCTGGAAGCGGCGGTGCAGGGTGGCAGAGGCTTCCCGGGCGAGCTGCGCGCGGCGGATGAGGTCGTTGGCGCGCTCCACTTCGCCGACTTGCCGCCAGGCGCTCGCCATGAAGGCTTCCTGGGTCTTCTCGGCGACCCGCGCGCCGAGGCCGGCGGCGGCGCGATGCCGCGGGTCGAGGTTGAGCTGGTCCACCCAGTGAATGCTCGGGGCGGCGGAGGGTGGCGGCGCGCGGCGCACCAGCACGCTGGTTCGCGCGGCATGCCAGCGCCCGTAGATCGGCGGCCCGACGACTGGATCGTCGGCGCTGGCGCGGTTCACGACGTCAGCCGCAGGCTGGTTGAGCACTGCCGCCAGCTCCGCGTGGTACGCCGTGGCGGTGGGCGGCACCGCGTCGTGTCCCCACGGGCTGCCGAGCGCCGCGGGGTTGGCGCTCTTCACCGAGCGGATCGCGCCCTCGAGCTTCAACGTCAGCGGCTGGCCGTCGCCAACGTCGAATCCGGGATCGCCGCACGCAAAGTCCCGGACGCCGATGTCGCCGAGCGGATTGGGCTTCAGCTCGAGCACCATGCTCTCGAAGTCGCCGCTGGCGCCGGTCCCGAACTCCCATTGGTAATAGCAGGGCAGGATGATCGTGCCCTGGGCGTCGTCCGCCCACGCAGGGGTGACGCTCGTCATACCGGCCGGCTCGTTTCCGGTCGCGGCGGCGACGCCCGCGGCGAACGCCGGCACGACGTACGCCTCGTAGCGCTTGTTGGGCTGCAGGCGCCGCCCGCACAGCAGCCGCGACGTGACCTTGTGAGGCTCATCCTGCAGCAGCGTTTTCAACGCCGCCTCGTCGACGGCGCCGTCGTGCACGACTTGCGCATGTGCCCAGCGCCAGGAGTCGGTCAGCTTCGGCAAGTGGCTCGCAGCGACGTAGATGAGGGGCGGCGCTTTCTCGTTGCCAGGGACTTTCTTGGTCACCTCCTCGCGCGCCAGGACGAGGAGAACGACCCACGGCAGCAGATTGCCCGTCGCGTCGGCCACGGTCGGCGAAAAGCGCCACGGAAAATCGCCGGCATGGAAGCGCAGCGAGCAAAGGTAGTTCGGTTCGAAGTCGCCGCTGTCGGCCGGCGGGTCGGAAACGAGCACCGCGCTTGCGTCGAAGCCCTTGACGTCGCTTGGGCCGAACAGCTGCACGTCGCGCGTGACCGTGTCAGTAGCCGAGGCGTGGCCTTCCATACCGTCCGCGCGGATCTCGATCTCTGCCGGGACGATGGCTCGCGCCGTTCCAGCGGCCGGGGCCGCGAGATACGCAGCTGCACCGCGCCGCAGCCACGAGAAAAAGTGATATTGGGCGCTCACGGTCGCGCCTCGAACGCTGGGACCATTGTGGAGCCCGGGTTGGCTCCCATAGCCGCCTTCGCGGCGCCGTAAGACATCGCCGCCCCGGTGCCGGCCTTTGCACGCAGATCGACAGGATCGACGACGCCAAACGTGGGGTCGTTGACCTTGACCTTCGGATCGCCACCGACCACGCGCTTCAACCCCGGCGGCAAGATGCGCATGCGCCGGGCGGCGACCTTGGCCATGATCACGCGCAGGTCGCGGCCGGAGAGATTGCCGGTCGGCGCGGGCTCGGGCGGGTTCGTGCCGTCGGCGAGCGTGATTTTCTGCTCGTAGGTGATGTCGTACGCAGGGGCGGCGGCGCCGGTACGCACTCGCGGCGAGATCTCGCGACCAGCCTGCAGTGCGACGAAGGAGTGTCCGGAGAGCTTCGAGCCGTCGGACATCGCTTCGTACTGCGCGCGCGCGAATTCCCCGTCCACCGGGTCGCTCTGCGTCACCGCGCCGCCGAGTCGCACGGCGCTGACGGTGAAGTTGTTGTAGTTCTTCGGACGGGCGCTGCCGAAGCGCTCCAGCCTGAACTCGAACGGCAGCACGGTCTGCAGTACCTGCAGCTCGGCGGCGGGGTTGATCCGCACCGGGATCAGCGTGCGGTCCTCGGGTGGGTTCGCTTCCTCGGGCGGCGCGAGTGTCTCCACCGGCCGCTCGTTGCGCGGGAACGCCGCGCCCCAGGCATCGGGCAGCGCGAGCGCCTCGAGGAGCGGGGTCCGCGGGTCCGACCTCGGCACACTCGCGTCGTCGCGGCGTCCCCACGTCTTGTCGAACGGCACCGACGGGTCCCATCGCAGCACATGGAACGAAGCTTCACCCTGCACATGCCAGGGGGTCGGGCCGGACACGGACGCGTTCACCTTCACGCTGCTTATCGTGCGGTGATAGGCCTCGGCGCTGACATGTCCCGACATGTCGATGTCGAAGTGGAAGGGCGATACCTGGATCAGCCCGTCGAACCCCACGTCGCCCTCGATGCTGGCGACGCTTACCGACGCGTACAGCTCGACGCGCGCGCCGAACTGCACCGTGTTCGAGGTCAGCGCCTGGTACATCTTGCAGTCGAGCTGCAGGTTGTCCGAGTCGTAGAGATTCAGTGTCAGGCGACGCAGCGATGGGAACTTCGGCGGTGGCGTGTACTTGGGATGGAAACCGCCGACCGAAAGCGCGAACTGCGGCTTGTTGCCCCAGTTCCAGCGCAGCGCGGCATCGCCGTACAGCTTGTACGTCAGGATCTTCGAGTTGTAGATCGTCGCGTCGATCGCGAGCTGCTTCGCCTCGAAGTCGAGCACGCCGAGCACGTCGAGGTGCAGCACAAGCACCGGGTCGTCTGGCTTGGGCAGCAACGCCGCGATCTGGCCGATGAGCACCAGCCGCACCGGCTGGGGCAGCTCGATCATGATGCCGATGTCGGCGACGATCAGGTTCGGCGTTCCCCAGCCGATGCGGAAGATCGGGCCGAACACGTAGCGCCCGCGCTTGTCGGGGAAGGCGGAACTCATCGTGTTGAGGATCGACGGCGCGTTCGCCACCGGATCCTCGGGGAAGAGCAACGACTCCAGCGCGCCCGTCTTCAACCCTTCGCGCAGGAATTCGGTGTTGATCGTGCGGTTCACCGCGATCAGGCCGCCGACGCCCGACAGCGTGAATCCGAACGAGAGCTGGATCGGCGTCGGGAAGATCACCGAGACGATGATCACCATCGAGAAATCCGTGGCCGAGGGCTTGATCAGCCCCTGGCCAATGATCGCGAGGTCGCTGAAGGCGACGTTGACAATGCCGCCGTATTCGCCCTTCACCTCATCACGGCGGAGGAATCCGCCGGCGGTGACCGTGCCGGTGTCGAGGGACAGGCCCCCGCCGCGCGGCGCGAGGAATCCGACCGATGCTCGTATCGGACCGAGCTTCGCACCGTCCGCGGGTCGATCCGCCTTGGCGAGATCGAATTCACCGCGCACACCAACGCCTTCGATGACGATGTCAAACGGTCCGAGGCTCGCCGAAATGTCGAGCCTCGCGTCGGTCGTCAGGATCGGCTTGGCAGCGAGGAAGACGCCCAGATCCAGCTTCTGCAGCATCACCGGGCCGAGGGCGATATGCAGCGGTATGCCCAGTTCGAGCCCGACGTTTCCGGCAAAGCGAAGCCCATCTTGCGCCGACCAGGTGATTCCCAAGTCACCTTTTGCGTTCAACCCGCCTCCGGGCAGCAGCTTTGCAACAAAGCCGTCGCTCGATGCGGTGTCTACACCGATCGCCAGCCCTTTGACCAGGAAAGTGGCGGCGAACGATTGCCCCAGTTCAGAATCAACTTTCAGCCCAACGCTCTCGCTCGATAACGCGAAACCCGCACCCAGTTCCATGCGCCAAGGTGCCGCGCGGGAAAGCGTGGCCTCGACTTTCGCCGATCCGGCCGCTGGATCCAGTTTGACCAGCGAAGCTCCGCTGGGACGGAAGGCAACGCCATATCCCGATGCACCGGCGGCGCTAAGCGCGAGTGACCAATTGGGGGCTATGGGTCCCGGTGTGAACGTTGCCGTACCGAAAGGGATGACCGCGAGTCCGCCGCTTGCTGGTGTGCCTTGAGACACAGGTGCTACGAAAAAGCCCACCGTACTGGCGTCCTGCTCGGTGACACGCGATGCGATCGGCACGACTAGCGCATTCGGTACCGGGTCGTTGCCTGTCCCACCAGGATTGAGGGCGGCGTGTACATTAGAGCCGAGGGGGGCTCTGGGAAGCGCTTCTCCGAGAGAGGCGGTGATATTTGCAACGCGCCTAAGCAGCTTGGCGCCGTTGAACGTCGCGGACCCCCAGCCATACTCGGCCGGTAGAAGCTGGCGAGGCTTCCACAAGTGCTCGAGCTTGTCCCAATCTAGGCGTTGTCCGGGCGCTCGTTCCTCGTCAACCACGCCAAGAAATGCGAGTACAGAATAAGTTCCCGGAGAGACATTCCAGATGCATTGCGCAGTAAGGTAATCGAGCAACGCCTGTGCCAGATTGGCTGACACCTTGTTGTTCAGGGCATCCCAGGCCGTAATCACTGATCCGGCGAATCGGCGAACGTCGGCCGGCGACATGTTTGCTGTCGGCTCGAAATCCCCCAGAGACGCGACTGCAGTTGCCATGGTATTTATCGCGCTCGTCACCGTGGCGTCCGTGCCGCCGGTCGCTTCCTTCACTAGGTCTGCAATACCTTGCGGCCCTTGTGCCGCGGCGCGCTGTATGGGCCGCACGTACACCCGTAGGATTGCCGTGACTAGCTGCCAGATGGACATGTCCGCCATCAGTCCACCTTCCAGACACCGTTTTTGCTCGTCAAAGCTGTAGTGACCGAACCCGGTAGCGCTAGGCCCCAGTTGTACGGAAGCTGAACCGCGTCAATCACCTCCTTCAGGCGTGGGCTGTTGACAGGAGAGCCGGGTTTCAGCTGTCCGCCTTTAAGCAACAGTTGCGGAACGTCCGACAGGATGCGAAGAGGTGCTGGCGGAGCAAGCTGAGGCGCCAGATGAGCGATCGTGCTGGCAGACCAGATCTCGGCCGCAAAGGGATCCAGCGAACCGGCAAATGCCTGTTTGAATCCGTCTCGGGTGAGTGCGAATACGCCCGAATAGGCGGCCATCGCTTTACCTATCGCTCCAGAAGAAATCATGGAGTATGTGTCGTACACCGACTGCAAGTCGGCCAGTCTTGCTGCCATGCTCGTCTTGTCGATGCCGACGATCGCTGGGAGCGTCAGATCCTCAAGCGCCTTTCGCTGAACGATTGACAAGCCCTGGTCCGACAGCGCGTATGGCACACGATCGAGGATATAACCGAGTAATCCGCCGGGTTGCTCCGCGCTTCCCTGCGCTGACATCTCTGCGGTGAATCCTGTAGCGCAGTGGCGTAAGACGTCGGTGAGCGAAGCGTAGATGAGAGTTGCCGCCAGCTCGTGCGGGCGAATAGAGGGATGCTCGCCAATGTAGCGGAAGGCGTCGAGCGGGTCGTCGACCGGGCTTGGGAGCCCCAGCGTAGAAGAGATGAGTCGACTTACCGGACTGCCGCGGATTACGCCCGTGTCTCCGTAAGCGTACCAAGCATGCTGAACTGCGTTCGTGAGGAATACACCGAGGCGGCCCTCATGCTGGTGCATGAGGCGAGAGAGGAATTGGCCCTTGTCCAGGTCGTCTTGGTACAGGTACAAATATGCCCAGCGCGGTACCCGCGCATGTGACGCACTGAACATGTCTGACAGAAAGTGGCCAGCGAACGCTTCTGAATAGATCGCCCGATTCAGACTCTGTGCCGCTGTAACGGCATTAGGCTCGGCCGCGCAACGCATGGCTTCCGCTACAGCCACAAGGTGATAGGAAAGGTAGTACAGCAGATTGTCGCCAGCGAAATGGGATGCGTTGTCGTGAAACAGATCCCAGTAGTGCACATCGTCTTTAGTGAAGATCTTGTCCATCGCAACGTATAGAGGGTCGAACTCGCTCTGGAAATCGATGATGGAAATCCCAGTGCCTCGCCACTCCTTGCGTATGAAGATGTCGAGAATCGCCATTGCCACCGAATAAGGGTTGTTGATGTCGTTCTCCAGCCCTTCGGGTGTAGCGCACATGTCACCAGCGAGACCGAGCAGGTAGCCATATGGAATTCGTCTTGTCGGGATGTGGTCCGCAGCGAGCACAGGACCGTACCCGGTGCTGATCAGCCCTTGCAGAAGCGTCTTGACGCGAGGCTCGAATTTGACGCTATAACCAGGCGGAGTGAACGCAGCGAGGGGCCCCTTGAAGAGGGCGTTGGCTGGATCGCTGCCGGCGGCGCCCCACATTTTTCCAAAGGCCCGGCCTGCTAATGTGCCGAGGTAAGAATGCTCGCCGCCGTTGAAGCGCCTTTCGTGGAATGCAGCATCAGTGCGATTTCGAGTGTGAACATGACCACGGTCTGGGACGTGCGGCATGCGCCGACAGATCGAGGTTCGCCCGCGCGTATGAGATGCCGCCGCGCACGAGTCAAGTACACTGCCCTGCGGCGTGCTTTGTCTCAGAAGTTGTAGTGCTTCTCCCGCCGACAGCGCCAGGTTTGCCGAGAAGACCAACGCTGCCGCGCCCGCCGCGAGCGCTGTCGCGCCGCTGGTTCCTTCAGGCAACCCGTGCTCGCCTCCGATAGCGCGAGCCGCGTCAGAGACCGGCGCGCGCAGTGAGTGTTCGTTCGTCGAAAGCCCAACGCCACACGCGGTGACTCCGCTCACGGGAATTGCCATGCTCGAAGACCAGCCATCGATCAGCCGGTCTTGATTCGGTGCGGCGCACAGGACCAGCGCGCCGCGCCCATTGCGGCCTTCGTGACTAAGGCGCGAAATGGCTTCCTGAAGCGCGGTCGTTGGCGCGTGAGGCATGCCCCAGGCGCAGCAAACGACGGCAGCACCTGCATTCCGCGCGATGTGAAACGCAGCGGCCTGCTCGGATGGCGAACAGATCGTAGGCAGTGCGATCAAGAGAAGCCGGCATCCCGGTGCAACACCTGGATAGCCGTCGCGTGTTCCTCCGATCAGTCCGGCAAGAGCAGTCCCGTGGCCGGACGAAGCAGCGGGCCACTTGCAGCCGGGTACCTGTGCAAGGTGTGCGACGGTGCCGACTTTCAACTGCGACAGATCGAAGCCGTCATCAATGATGGCGACGGTCACGTCGGGGGAGCCGCGCGTCACTCGCCAAGCGCCCTCCGCGCGAATGGAGATTGGTGCGTGGAGGGATAGCTCCCAGGGCACGCGATTCATTTCGCTCCACCTTCCTTGAGGACGTCGAACCGCAATCCGCTGTTTCCTTCACCCTTGCCGACCGTCACCTGCCGTCCGACCCAGACATGGGTGCGGCCGTCGACGCCGCGCGCGCGGCGGCGTACGAGTTGCACCTTCACGCCGGAGCGCGCGACGGAGGCCTCTTCGAGCCAGTCGCCGCCGTCCCTGACAAGGGAGCCGATCGGATTGTTTGGCGTCGGCGCGCGGTCGGCGGGATTGCGCAGCAGCCGGGCCTTGCGCAGCCGCACTTCGCGAAGTTCCCTGTCGCGTGCCACCGGCACGAACGGGAACCAGTTGCCGGGGACCGGCGTGGCGAGGCGGAAGTTCGGCATCCCGGCGCTCGGCGGTTCGTCGTCTTCGCCGGCGA
>Ga0105243_10002988_pt1 | contig 13978 bp, 7 predicted proteins | sample KBSM34metaG_FD_81525 | JGI IMG/M metagenome (GOLD analysis project Ga0105243, IMG submission 81525) | Miscanthus rhizosphere microbial communities from Kellogg Biological Station, Michigan, USA - KBS M3-4 metaG | ecosystem: Host-associated > Plants > Roots > Rhizosphere > Soil | place: Michigan...
GTCGCACTTGCCGTATTGGAGAATGAAGAATTCCCCGCATCATTAAAGCTAACAACACGATAGAAGTAAGTGGTGGACGCCGACAGACCAGTCACAGAAAACGAAACCGTGTTGCTCGCGAGCATCGCGATCTGTGTGAACGTTATGCCATCAGTCGATTGCTCAACCTTAAAGCCATTCTCATTGTTTGCGTTGTCGGTCCACGAAAGATTGATCTGGCTGCTCGAAAACGTGGTGGCGGTGAGATTTGTCGGTGCAGCCGGTGGGACGGGAGCGACAGTTCCCTTCACAATTCGGAAGTAATCCGCAATCGCTCCGTTCTCGCGCAGGAATTTCGCGTCGAGAGTATTGCCATTGACGTCGAGCACCATTGATCCGAGATTGTTCAGCGAGATGAACATTGCCGGATGGTTGAGTGTTCCGCCGGAAATCTGTCCCGAACTTCCGGCCACTGCATACACCGCTCCCTCACGAGAACCTGGACCTGGTGTCGGTTTTGTATATGCTCCAGTACCATCTGCTCGCCCGCTTCCTCCATCTTTCTTCATAGCGTTTGTGAAAGTCGATGAGACACCGTAGTGTCCGTCGATTAAATATGAGCGTTCGTAAGAGTGGCTGTGACCTGCCAACACCAGATCGACTCCAGCATCTTCGAGAATGGGAAGGAAGTTCTGACGCATCTCAGCCAGAATCGGATCGGTATCTGAATCGTGAGAGCCCTTGCTGTAGGGCGGATGGTGCCAGAAGGCAATGGTCCACTGTCGTGTCGATGAAGCAAGATCGGCGCTCAACCAGGTCGCCATTGGACCAGATGCAGATCGATCAGACGTCATTGAGTCGAGGCAGATGAAGTGTATATTGCCGTAGTCAAACGAATAATACTTCTCGGTGCCCGACGCCATTCCTCCGGCTTCCGCATTCGTCGGCAACGTAAACATCGCAAAGTAAGGCAGGCTCGCCGGTGGATTGGAAGACTGAGCCGTGTCGTGATTCCCCAGCGCCGGCCAAAGCACAGACTGACGCAAGATCGTCGGATACATATCGAAAACTGCGGCCTGGTACTCGCTATCAGCGCCATTCTCGTAAGCATTATCGCCCAACATTAGCCAGAGGTTCGTCGCGGTGCTGCCTGTAAAATTTAAATAAGCGTTACGTACAGCCTGCGCGTTTGCGTTTGCCGTGCCTGAATCCCCGAGCACCCAGATCCGCGTTGCGATGCTTGTGCCTGCCACAGGCGAGGTGACAAAGAAATGGTTAGGATCGTTACCTGCCAGCACCTGACTCGTTGAACCAACTGAGTAAAAATATTTCGTATCAGGAGAAAGTCCTGAGAGAAGCACTTCATGCTCCGTTGTTTGTGTCGAGTTGTCAGTGTTGGAAGTTAGACTGCCCTGCGTGGTCCCATAACTCACCCGGCTATCGGTAGCGATGTTAGTGCGCCAGCGCAGGACCGTACTATTCGGTGTTCCACGTTGCAGGTAAGGTCCACGAGTTACTGACGCAGATCCATCTGATCCGATCAACTGCAAATCAAAACTGATATCCGAGCTGGTGCCGCCTGACTGGTGCAGCTCAATAGCAAGGACATTTGTGCCCGTTACTAACAACGACGGACCAAGCGTTGTTTGCACAAAGGTGGACTCGTCTGCGCCACCAATGGCAACTGAAGCAGGCGTGAGAAAACCGACGCTTCCGGTGGGCATGTTTGTACGCCACACTTCAACACCATTCAGATACACAACTGCGCCATCATCGCGCATCAGCCGGAGAGTTAGACCAGTAAACTGAGAGGGGTTAGTGACGCTGAAGGCGCGACGAATGTAAGTAGTGATGAACTTGTTGTTGGTGTCAGGGCCGAAGCTGAGTGTCGTCGCTTCATCGCCGTCGCCGTAACCCAACTGCGCCGGACCGGAAGACCAGCTTGAATCGTTAAATGAAGCGGCCCGCCACGCGGTTCCCTGATCGGATCCATTGTCGAGATATTTCCAGGTGGCGGCGGTTGGTACAAGGATCGTGTCGGCCGCGCGTACCGCAGGCGCTAATAACAGACCGATGATTGCGATTACAAAAGCGACGTGAAATGCGTTGAGGTAAGCTGGTCGTTTGATAGGCTGCATGGTGTGAAGAGCTTCCTTCTTCGAATCGATTTGATCGCAGTTATCGGGGTTGATAGAACGCGGGGGTGGCTGCGTAATTGATCTAGCATCGCCGAGGATATGGTATTAGTGGCTTGCAAGTCCAGTCGAAGATCCAGCAGAAATACTTAAGTCACAGAGCCCGTGACACGTGAGGATTACCGCGTGGCATAACTGTTGCTCAATACGTAGCTGATCGAAAAATCGTTGAATAGGGGCATTAAGAATGTATCGAAATCGTGTAACACGAACGTTATTAGTTCTGCTGTTGCTGTTCTCTTTCGCGGTCGCAGTGCCCGTCGCTAGCGGCCAACGCAGACGTTATCGAAATCCTCAAGCCGGAAAAAAGAAGGCTGCTAAACGCATCGGGATCGGCACAGCCATCGGTGCAGGTGCAGGGGCATTGATTGGCGGCAGGAAAGGCGCACTCATCGGCGCCGGCGCGGGAGCCGGTGCGGGTACGGTCTATCACTATCACAAAAAGCGGCAGTATCGACGACGGCATCGAAGGGGTTAAGTCTCGGGCGCCGCACGCAATAGATCGAAATATTTTTTCTGTCGGTGGGTGAAGTCTACCCAGCTTGTCCCAAAGATCCGGCTGATACGTTCTTCTCCCTGAAACCACAAGAGCGCCAGTGCTTTGATCGGCTGCCAGACTTACCTCCGGTGCCAGCCGCTTTGTCCCGCCGGGCATGCCGTTTCTGGTTTGCCAGGAAAGACAAAAAAGATTCGCGTCCCACCACCACTGCCCGGCCAGCCTCTTCTTTAGACACCCCGCCGGGGCTCGTTCGTGCTGTGTCCGCTGGCGCTGGGATTCGAGCCTGCGTCGGCGCTGGAGACAAACATTAGTTCGTGAGCCAACTTTCGGACGCGACTCACACGGCTTCAAGTCATGCTAGTCTGCTCGCCGATAGCGCGGGATTTGTCCTTTTCTTATTGGCATTTTAGTGTATTATTCATCGCGTCTAGACTGAGTCTGCTTTGAACTCGAAACACTCCCGGAGTCGCCCTCATGACCTCCTTCAGTTGGCTTCATCTTACGGACCTACACATGGGAATGGCGCAGCAGACCGCCTTTCTGCCCACGATAAAAGATAAGTTTTTTGATGACCTGGCATATCTCTATGAGAAGACTCAGCCTTGGGACCTTGTTGTTTTTACCGGCGATTTAACGCAGAAAGGCGAGGCGGAGGAGTTCAAGAAACTCGATGGATTTTTGGAGGAGTTGTGGAAAAAGCTCGATAAACTTGGTGTTCAGCCTCTGCCTTCGCTCGTTGCCGTTCCGGGAAATCATGACCTGGTACGCTTCAAGGATGAGGACGACGAAGACCCTTACGGTAGACTTCTCACCTACAACTGGGAACGCGATAAGAAGATGCGCGACACCTTCTGGAGCGAACGCGAGTGCAAATATAAACAGAGGATTACGGATGCATTCCAGAATTATCTTGAGTGGTGGGATAGAACTCACTTCAAATTGCCGATTCAGCAACGCGGCTGGCTACCTGGAGACTTCTCTGCAGTCTGCGAGAAAGACGGTGCTTCACTTGGTATCGTTGGCTTGAACTCGACCTTTCTCCAGCTCACTGCAGGAGTTAAACCAGGAGCACTTGCCATCCATCCGCGCCAACTTCAGGCTGTCTGCGAAGATGACGGCCCAGCATGGATAAAGAAACATAACGCTTGCCTTCTCCTCACTCATCAACCACCGGATTGGCTCAATCAGGAATCACGGGAGTTCCTGGAACAAGACATTGTCGGAAACAACAACTTTGCCGTTCATCTCTTCGGTCACATGCATGAAGTCGATTTTCGATCTCAATCTCTGCGAGGCGCTTCCCGAGTGCGCGCATTCCAGACCACGTCTCTCTTTGGGTTAGCGGAGTATGGCGAGGACCAAAAGAGTGACCGGCGTCACGGCTTTACTGTCGGCAGGATCGAACTCAACGGCGACGAGGGCAGTTTGACCTTCTGGCCCAGGACGGCCAAGAACTCTAGTGGCCAGTGGAACTTTGCAGTCGACACAGAAGTCAGTGTTAAAGGCGAGCAGACTGAGCCTGAGATCTTTAAGTTGAAGAAGCCCTTTGAACCGACCCTGCAAACAGAAACTTCCAACGATAATCAGCCGGCGACAGTGTTCAAGAAGCGCTGGGCCGTACTTATCGGCATCAACGAATATGAAAACTTTGCCAAGCTCCAGTATTGCAAGCAGGACGTAATTGACCTCGCGCAAAAGCTTCATGAAGATTTGAATTTCGATGAGGTGCTAGCGATTTACGAACAGGAGAACATGCGACCGGATCACCCTACGATTTTTATCAATCTCACCAAGTTTCGGACCGCGAATAACGTCGGGCCCGACGACCTGCTGCTCTTCTATTTTGCAGGCCACGGCATCAATGAAGGAGGCAAAGACTATTTGCTCCCGATTAGCGCTCACCCCAACCTGGTGAAGAAATTAGGCATCAGCATCCAGGATGTAATCGACGAATTGAAGAAGTTTAATTGCAGGCACACAGTAATGTTTATCGATGCGTGTCGCGAAACAGTTGCAGGAGCGCGCGGCGTCGGTTTGATTGAAGATAATAAAGCAATCGGAGCCGACGCCGATGCACTAGTTAAGAAAGCTAATATCGCAACGTTCTTTTCGTGTGGCCCGTCTGACAGATCTTATGAGATAGATAAGTTAGGCCACGGATCGTTTACCTACTGCATTCTTGAAGCCATTAAAGAAGGCCAGGTTACCACGATTGCCGATCTGGAGCGTTATCTAATAATCAATGTCCCCTTCACTAATAGGATTAATGACAAGCCAGTACAGCTTCCAAAAATTGTTGCTATTCCTGAGACTATCAAAACTTGGCCCATTTTTCGCAAACCTTTAGGTCCGATTGGACTATATGGTCCTTACGCTCCATTGGTAGAGAATCTCAATCAGCTAGCCGCCGGTGATGAGACATTTGCCCGCGACACCTTGCCGGGTACTCTCGAATTCCTGAAGCGCATCGGCGACACTTTGGAGTTGAACGCTAAAGAACAATTGAAACTCAGTGCGATCAAAGCTCTATGTGTGAACGAATTGGGCCTGGATGAATTCTCGGACACATGGCAAGCAATGCATCGGAAACGAATTGCCAGCCCACAAATTAAAAAGCCGAATCGCCTCGAAAAGAGATCTGAATGAAGGCGATAGACGTACATTCGCAGAGTGTCGGCCGGGCGGGAACCTGGACGCTGCGTCACTTTCCATTCTTAAAAGGCTGGATCCAACGACTGGCCCAAAGATACGCGGCCCGGGCATTAGATTCGTATATGCGAGGAGACCTCGTAGCCGCTGAACTTGACTATTGCGAAGCACTCCAGTGGCAACCAGATAATCCAAAGTTCCATAGCGATCTGGGCCAAGTCTATTTAGAGCAGGACAAAGTGGAAGAGGCCGAGAAACAGTTTGAAAAAGCGCTCGAGTACGATTACAAAAACCTACGCGCTTTGAAAGGTCTTGGGAGTTTGCTTCAGGTAAAAGGAGATTCAGCACGCGCAATGTACTTATACTTGCGCTACATGGAAATAGAAGCCAGAGATTCTCTGATCCTTCATAACCTCGGAGCAATCTTTCATAACATGGGCAACTACAGTGAGGCACTTGAATATTACACTCGCGCTCTGAAAGAAGAACCCGACGATGTGTTTATACTTAAGAATCAAGCCCTCACGCTCATCGCCGATCGCCGGCCGGCCGAGGCTAAGGAAATTTTACTACGCGCAGCGGAACTTGATTCTGAGGATGACTCTATCGATCGCATGTTAGCTTCTATTTTCGAGACTGAAAACAACGACGAAAAGGCTCTCGAGTACTATCGTTCCGCCATAAAAAAGGATCCTGACGATCCGGAAACGCACCTGCAATTGGCCTTTCTCTACTCTACCCGCAAAGACTTTCGCAAGACTGCTGAGCATGCCGAAGAGGCAGGAAAACTCTTTGTTAATAGCGGCGATTATGGAGGAGCAGCGCAGGCGTATTGGGAACTTGGTTGGGACTACTATATTTTGAAAGAGCTTCAGAAATCATTGGCTGCGAGCGAACAGTCGTTGCGGTTTAATGCGAATCAGGGTCCGGTCTATTTCAATCTCGGTCTCGTCTTGCTGCACTTAGGACGTGAAGCTGAGGCCCGTAAGCGGTACGAAGATGGAATTCAGAATTTGAGTCAGATCAGCGATCTTAAATACTACGCGATCGATGATCTGTGTGATGCGCTGAAAGAGAATCCTAATCTGAAAGGGGGGCGGGAGATCCTCTCAATGCTCGAGAAGAGGTACACAGCAACTTCCCAACAGATCGCCGCCGAAAGCTCCTCCCCGTTACTTGCTTGAGCCTGCAACTGTCGAAAGAACTGCTGACTCTCGTCATTGACGTCAGAAAAAAGTTGCGAACATTGTCGACTGTGGCGAGCACGTATCCATAATAATCAAAGAGGCCACCCCCGAAGGTGGCCTTAAATTATTGGGACATGATTGGTGACGAAATGAATCGTTGGCGATACATTTCTGTTAGTTGACCAATTCCACCGAACGTCGTCTAGTTGTGTTGTTCGGAAGGGGGTCGAAGCGCTCGCCCGCTTTATCCAAGAGTATTTGGATTTTTGATCTTTGGGATTTGAAATTTGAGAGCGTCGAGTTTGCGAAATCAGCGACTGGCTTATTCGCAGAACGATTCACGCACTCTTCGCGATTTGCGGCCGCCCTTACGGACACTGTTGGTTTGCAGTCACGCAGAGTCGGCAACCCTGTTCACCATTACCGGGCTCGCAGCAACGGCGTCCGGTCGCGCAGCCGCCAAAACTATCAAAGTTCCTAATCGTGCAGATTTTATTCTCGCCGGCCCCGATGTTAACCGTTCCGTCCGGAGCACAATCGCCCCCAATCACCACATGGAAGGCGGACAGAGGAGTACTCGTACCTCCAGTCTCACCCACCCGGTGAACACCGACGCTCATATCCCGTGGTCCAGTGCTTCCGCCGTTCGAATTCGGGACCACAGTTACTCCATCAATCTGTAAATTGAAAAGTCGTAAATGCTGGGAGTCAGGATGCACTATGGTCATGCGGACAGTTAGCGTCTGTAATGTCTGCGCCTGTGAAGAAAAGGCTGAACTGAAAAGCGTAATCGCGCCTGCAGCGGGCAATCCCGGCGGTGATGTTGCTGACGCCCAAGCCGTATAAACTCGGTTCGCGACACATGCATTTCCGTTGTAGTCACCATATTTCGGGCAGCCCCCAAGTCTCGTTGCGGTACCACTCTGCAAGCAACTGCTAAAGTCATTATTTGCTCGAGCTCCACAAGGAAATCCCGTAGCGCATTGTCGGTCGGCATTGACTGAAAGATTTATTTCAGCGCCAGGTTGTAACACGTTCCCGACGGTGATGGCCCTTCCAACGAAGTAATTTGTCAAATCGTTGTTTGCAGCAGTGGCCGTTCTTCGGTCGTACCAGGAAACGAAAGCAGTGCCCGCAACCGAACAGACCCAGGGCATAAAACGTCGAGCTGCAATTGCGGCGTTCACACGCACTCCCGGACTGAACGTGACGCCGCCATCTCTGGAATCCGCGACAATGATGTCTTCGTTGCCGTTACCCGTTGAAGTGGCCCAAGCGACATAGACATGGTTTGGGTCAATTGGATCGACCGATACTGTAGGGCTACTTAAAACGTTGCCGTTGTTGCACCGGTCGAGTCCCGGCATCGGGCAAGCGACGTTGTTAAAGGTTGTGACCTGTACCGAGGCCTGCGGAACGAGTCCCGCGTCGCATGGACTGAATCTGCGCAACCTGATCGTGTTATTGCTGGCGTAAACAACATAGACTGAACCATTGCCTCCGACGGTAAGGCGCGGGAAGTCTCCTGACGGATCAATGATCGTTTGCCCTGACCACGTTGTGCCACCGTTGCTCGAGCATACAATACGAGGTGTCAGTGAAACGTTGGCAAAGTTTCTCCATACCAAATAGACTCGATCCTGGCTCGTCCCCGAGAAATTCGCCCGGTCGGCAGCGATATGTTCCTGATCCGGGATCGTGCATACGCCCGGAGTCGTGGCAGGACAAAGCACCGCATTGCTGCGAAATGCAAACGTGTGACCGTTATCGGTTGAAACTGACAAACTATCAGTAGCTCCATTCGGCGGATTGCCGCCAGGCTCATCGGTGGGAAACCCGATCCAGGAGTAGTAGAAAGAACCGCTTCTACCAACGGCCAGCGACGGATCTCCGTCGCATCCCCGAAAAATGCATGGCGTTGCTCCTCCGCGGGTGAATGTTTGCCCACCGTTGTCCGAGAAAGAAAAACCACTGTTCGCCGAAACAACTACGTGTTGTCCATCATTCGAAACGGCGATCTCAAGCTCGCCATTGCCGATCTGGACTCGGCTCGCGCCTGGCTGTGTTGCCGACAAAGGTGAGAGCTGTCGTAGAGCCGCTGCACCTTGAGGAACAATTAGCCGAAACCTGTTGCTGCGCCGTTGCATCGAGCGCGACATGTTATTTAGCTGGCGTTGCGCATCTCTGGCGTTTCCCCGCTGCACTCGGACAGTTCGAGCCATTGTAAGAGCAGTGTCTGCCAGTCTTGGATCCGCATTAGGCGCGAGCGCCGTTTCGAAGCGGATCAAAAGCGTTCCCGCCGCGATCGTGCTGGTTAGAAATGTAGCCGATTCCGTCTGTGCACCTTGCGCCTCACCGGGAGTTGGAAGCGGAGCTGTTCGACGGCGTTGAATAGCCGGCCAGCCGGCAATGACGAGTAGCCGAGAAGGTTCCGCGGTCTCTTCGGTAGCTTCGACCAATTTTTCAACAGCCCGATCGTGAGTTGGCTGAGTCTCAACAGTGATTACAATCCGAGCCTCAGCGGTAATGAGCTCTTCTGCTGAACGAGGTTTCTCACCAGGCTGCACTGGAGGGGCGGGGCGCGTGGATGAGCGTGGGTGCGCGATCTCGATCCCGTTAGTAGCCCGGTTTGCTACAAACCACGGAGCCGGAACCAGCACTCGCACACCCTGTGCTACTTCCACAGATTGGGATGGGGGCACCTGTGCCTGGGCTGAGGGCGCGAAGCCTAAAAACGTAAGTAACAATAGGCCCAGAACGTGGACGCGCGTCGGTAGGTTGGGCAATAACAGTTCTGAGTTCATTATCCGCTTCCCAGCTTTCTGCCTGGCTAATTCGCTCGTGAACGCCCATGCTTTCTCAGCCACAAGCTTGTAGCCTCGGGATCCACAAAAGCCAGACCTCGATAAACTGCGGGTATTCATTCAAGCATTCTAGATTTGAAGCCATCGAAGGCTGGTTTAGCGAGTTTGCGAGGACGCAGAGGCTCGTCGGAGCAAGCCTTCGGTAAAGAACGGCGCGAGGTTATTCCTGTTCTGAACAAAAAGTCAATGTCGCAATGAATACCCTTCGAGTAGATTCCTGGTGACTCAATTCGCGATCAGCGTGGGAATAGATTTTACCTACTTCAAAGAAGCCAACTCAGTCAGTAGCCTCACGTCGCATCTCCGAAATCTTCTTGACTCCGTAAGCGTGTACCTCAGCGCGGTGTGATGTTTTGTGATTGACGGCCACTTTACGACGTAACGCAAAGAAAAACTTTGCAAATAAGTTCGAAGGAGAAAGAAGACAATGAAACATTTCCTCAGTATTAAAATTCTCATGCTCACGCTTACACTCCTCGTTGGAAGTGTCGGTGCAACTGCAACCGAACGTCCCTTTTCATTCAACGGAGGAGGAGTCGCGGTTCCAATCCTAAACGAATCCGGCCAGCCGATTGGCATAGACGTAACCGGTTCCGGCAATGGCACTCATCTCGGCATGTTCACGACACTCGGCAAGGTGTTTTTCAGCCCGGATCCTAACGACCCGAATCAAATCATTCCGTCGGGCGAGGCCACTTTGACAGCCGCCAACGGTGACAAGCTGACGTTCGTTGTCGAAGATGGTTCGCAGAGTCTCCTTACTGGCATCGGTACCGGGCACTTTCGCTTCACAGGTGGCACAGGCCGTTTCGCAAACGCTACTGGCATCATCAGCTACGTGGTCGAGCAGAACTTCTTAACCGGTGGTTATACAGTCACGGGAGTCGGAAGCATCGATTACTAAGTTCCATTCACCCTCACTGTTTTTTCAAGTTAGCCACGGATCTCACAGAATTGATCTGTGTGACCGTGGCTATACTCATGATGAAATGAATCTCAGTTCTCTGACATAATAAGTAGGCGATTATTCACGAACCAGGCTGGCAAATTCTATGCTGTCGAACTGGAGGCGGCTTCTCTTTAGACTCTAAGGTCCTTCCGTCGAATAGGAGTTCTCCAATGAACACTCTTTCCTCTCCTTGCGTACGCCGGATGTCCTGGCTTCGCACCTGCAACAAACCATCACTGGTGATCAAGAGATACGCCAGCGCGTGCCTCTTGATAATCGTTACAGGCGCCTTCATTCACGCGCAACAGAATCCACAGCAACGGCGGCGCGCACGGCCCGCTCAGCCCGGGCAGGAAAAACCATTTATTGAGCCCGTTGAAATGCACAAAGCTGCGGCTCGTGTGTTGGAAACTCAACCGGCGCAACGTGGACGTTGGGATACTCTGCCCGAATTGATGCCAATAAACCCCGTTCACGTAGCACTGATGTATAACTCAAAAGTTCTGGTCATATCAGGATCTGGGAACGACCCGAATAATAAAGATTTTCAGGCAGGCGTTTGGGATCCGGCGAGCGGAACTGTCAGGACTTTTCCAATAAGGTGGGACATGTTTTGCAGCGGCATGGTGATATTGTCGAGTGGCCGGCCACTTGTTCTGGGAGGCACGCTCAAGTACGACGATTTTTTAGGTGAACCCAGAACTGCGTTTTTCGACCCACCCACCGAGACGTTTACCGACGCCGCACAGATGAATGGCGGCCGTTGGTACCCTACCGGAACAGTACTCGGCAACGGTTCAGTGTTAGTCGTCTCCGGACTGACCAATACCAGCTCCACAGTCAATACCAGCGTGCAGATCTGGGTATCGGGAAACTGGACTCCAGCCGGAACCATTTTTGCCGGTGTGCCGCTGTATCCACGTCAGCACCTGTTGCCTGACGGTCAGGTCTTCGAGTGCGGCGCAAATCGAGACTCGAAGATGTTCGATCCGGCGACAAACACCTGGTTTGAAGTTGCCACAACGAACTTTACCCGCAATCGAGATTACGGAACATCAGTGTTGTTGCCGTTGACTCCGGCGAATGGTTTCAAGCCGCGAGTGATGATTCTCGGAGGAGCAAATCCGGCAACTAACACAACCGAGCTTATCGATTTATCTGTAAGTCAGCCGCAGTGGGTGAACGGTCCAATCATGGCTCACGCCAGGATACAGTTGAACGCGACGATTTTGCCTAACGGCAAAGTGCTGGTATCAGGCGGTTCCACTAAAGACGAAGACCCGGCATCGGCTGCTTTGGAAACTGAGCTTTACGACCCTGACGCAAATGGCTTTACACCCGGAAGCTCGATGGCGTTTCCGCGGCTTTATCATTCCAACACGCTACTCTTACCGGATGCTACCGTCTTAGCAGTGGGAGGAAATCCCGTGCGTACTGTTTACGAGCCACACCTCGAGATTTATTCACCACCATACCTCTTTAACGCTGACGGCACCGCAGCCACGCGACCCGTCATAAGCAGGATCGATCAGGCCATTCATTACGGCGCCAACTTCTACATAAGAACGCCTTATCCAACGGACATAAAATCAGTCGTGCTGATTCGTCCCGGAGCAGTCACTCACGCATTTGATATGGAGCAGCGACTCGTCGGTCTGTCCTTCACTTCCAGTAATGGCCAACTCTATGTGAAAGCGCCGGCTAGTGGAAACATTGCCCCGCCAGGCTATTACATGGTGTTTATTCTGGATTCGAAGGGCGTGCCCTCAAAGGCGGCATTCGTGCGCCTGACGTAACGGAAGCGTTACTCCCGGATCAGACGTCGCCACTCCAGAGCCATTTCGATTTCTCGATAGTCCAGCATTCGAGCAGACCGTGGCATCCCCGACATCGGTTGGTTCATCATTTCATGAATCGTTAAAGAGGATTTGCTGTTATCCACGCTGCCGCTGCAGCTGAATAGTCAAGGAAGCCTAGTCGCCCGCGGTTCCAATGGCGAACTGTGCAAATTTCAGGCAAAGCTCTCAAAAACCGTCGGTATCGTCGCCAGATTTCATCGCCGCTTGGAATAATTACAACTCGATGATCGAGTTCAGGCCTTAACCACTCGCGAACAACATCTATCACATCTCTGACCCGGTTACTGTGGGAGGCTATGTCCTGCCCTGCGATATCAGAAATGAACCCTTGATATCGGTGCTGTTCGATATCTAAGATGAGCAGCACCTTCTCCTGCTGATACGGTTGTCCATAGCGTTTGCATCCCAGGTCCAGACCAAGTTCCAATGGCATATTGAATCGCGGAAGACCTGAAGCGGTGTCGATTTCAGTGCGGGATAGATCATGAATGCCATACTTGCATTCGGCTATTATGTCCAAGATCTTATGAAGTCTAATCTGTCCAGCATTAGTAGCCTCCAACGCGCACCTGGGTCTGAAACGCATCTCATGGACCGTGTATACAATGGCGTTAAAGAGACGTCTATACCGAGTGTCGAATGGACAATTAATAAATATGTCACTTCCAAAACTCAGAGGAATTTTGCTTTTGGACGATCGAGTCATGAGGCCTTTCATCAAGGGTCGCCCAGTCGTTCGTGTTTGGATGTTCTAATGCATCGAGAGAGGTATCAATGCTTTCCAAGTTGAGACTTAGGTCCATTAGTTGAGATCTTTCGGATTTGGCCATGTCGGCCGTGAATCAACAAATGGCCGTTTTGTTTACGTAACAACTCCTTTGCCGCCGCAATGGCGTCGCTTTTCGTATCGTGGACTGATGAGGATTTGGATTTTCCTTCGCTTCTGACAGCCCAGCCTTTCGCATGCGGTACAACATGTTGCGAAGCGCCCTTTCCCGATTTCCGTACCACCATATTAACTGCTTCCTGAACAGCTCTCCGGGCGTTGTCATCTAAGGCCTCAGGAAACAAGACTTTTCGAGCAGATTTCGGCGGCAAAGGATCAGAACTATAACTATCACGGTCCGCTATTCGCCCGTCGCTGCGATGGATAATGAGTTCACCGTGTTTACTGCGCGCCACTTCGCGAGCGGCGTCGATAGCTTCGCGCTGAGTGTTGTGGGTGGAAACAGCACGGCTACTGCCTTCCTTTCGGACCGCCCATCCCTCACTTCGCGGGACAACATGTAAGGTAGTTCGTTTAGACATTCAATTCCTTATCGGGCGATGGCAGCATAGCTGATTACTGTTTTTACGCAAAGTGCTTCAACTTGCGAAACAAATTACTGGTGCGGAACTGCCGCTTTTCGATAAATACAGCCGATATCAATAAAGCGCAACTCTTGGTCAGTCAATATTAGACGCCGGCCTTACGCCACTCATCCAGTAGCACCTTGATTGAGTCCTTCACTGACTCCGGGAAGTAGGTCCCCACTCGCGGGTCCATGATGTCTCCGCCGAAACCTGTTTCCTGGTCGGCGCCCGTTTTCACAAATGCCTCTAACCGCGGAATCATTCCTTTCGCATTTAACCGCTTCAGTCCCCAGACGCACATCACCTTTGCGAATCCCACTCCGTTCTTACCTTCGATAAATTTCATCAGGAGCTCTCTGGAGGCGGGTGAATCGATCCGGCTAACAGCGCGGCAAGCCGAAATCTGCACGTGGAAATTATCGCTCTCCGTAAAAGGAATGAGCA
>Ga0105243_10002993_pt1 | contig 13962 bp, 10 predicted proteins | sample KBSM34metaG_FD_81525 | JGI IMG/M metagenome (GOLD analysis project Ga0105243, IMG submission 81525) | Miscanthus rhizosphere microbial communities from Kellogg Biological Station, Michigan, USA - KBS M3-4 metaG | ecosystem: Host-associated > Plants > Roots > Rhizosphere > Soil | place...
GTTCCCGCACCCACCCCACAGGTTGCGCCCGTGGCGACGGTCATGCCGGTGGCACCTGTGGCACCTGTGGCACCTGTGCTGCCCGTGCCGCCTGTTGCAACGGTTCCACCCGCGGCCCCGGCATCGCCGGTCCCCGCTCCTGCTGCCATGGCAACGCCTCAGATGGCTCCCCCATCTGCACCCCAGGCCTCTGCCGCCGACCCGATGGGCCTGGGCAACGGGCCTTTCATCGACATCGACCAGGCACTGCCAGGCATGCCGGCGCCTCAGGCTACGGGTCAGGCTCCGGCTACGGCTTCAGCACCGGCCCCCGTTCCCGAGCAGCCCGCCGCAGCGCCGGCCGTCCAAGGTAAGCCTCCGGCTGCCCGGCCTCCAGCTGCGGGGGCCCAGGCAGCGCCCAAGGCCAGGCGCAGCAGCATGGCCGTACCGTTGGCCATCGGCGCCCTGGTGCTGGCTGCCATCGCGGGCGGCGGCGTGCTGTGGTACGACCATTCCCAGGACCAGGCACGCGCCAAGACCCTGGCAGCACGCGACAACCTGGCCTGGCAGCAGGCGCAAAGCCAGTCCAGCCTGGCCCGCCTGCAGGACTACCTGGACAGCTTCCCCGAAGGACAGCACCGCACCGAGGCCCAGGCGCTGCTCAAGCAATTGCTCAACGAGGCCTCGCTGGCCTCCACGGAGCAGGTCCAGCCGATGACCTCGCCCGAGCAGCAGGCCGCGTTGCCCGAGATTGCCCCTTCGCAGCCCGAGCAGAACACGCCCGTCGTCCCCGTCACGGTGGCCACCGGGTCCGAGCCGTTGCCCACCGAGCCGTCCAAGACCGAAGCCCGCCCCGTCAAGCCCGCAGCGGCCACGGGCAAGGTGGTGTTCCGGGTCGTGCCCTGGGGCTATGTCTCCGTGAACCGCGCCCCTGCGCGGACCAGCCCGCCGCTGACCCAGATGGAGCTTCCAGAGGGCGAGTACCGCATCGACATCAGCAACCCGGGTGCGGCCTCCACGGTGACCAAGACCATCACGGTCACCAAGGGCGAGTCGGTGACCGTGAACCATCTTTTCGAATGAGCGCGGCCCATGGCTCGACTGATGAACCACCGCTGGCGATGGATGCTGTGCACTGCAGTGCTCGGCCTGCCCTGCCTGGCGCATTCCCAGGCGGCATGCGAAGAGGCCGCGCCCGCCCAAACCGGCTCGGCAGGACGCCCGCAGCTGGCGCAGGGCATTGCGCTGTTCGAGGCGCGCGACCTGGCCCAGGCCGAGCGTGCGCTGCAGGCGGCGCTGTTTGGCGGGCTGGCCGATCCCATGGAGCGGGCCTCCGCCCACAAGTACCTGGCCTACACCTATTGCACGCACAAGGAATGGGCGCGCTGCGAGGCGGCCTTCGATTCCGCGTTCTCCGCACACCCGGGCTTTGCACTGCAAGCCTACGAAACCACGGGTACGCCGTGGCGGGACGCCTACAGCCGCGCCCAGGACCGGTGGATCCAGCGCTGCCCTTCAGCGCAGCGGCTGCGCACGGCGCCTGCGGCACCCACGGCCGGTGGCTTTGCACTGAACAGCCGCGTGATCACCTCGATCACCGCCCTGACACCCGGCCTTGCTCCAGCGCGCTCCGCCGCGCTGGCCGCACGGTCTGAGACGCCACGGACAGATCACAACCTGCGCCTGAGGGTCAGCCCCTGGGCGAATGTGCTGATCAACGGCAAGCCGTCCGGCGTCACCCCTCCCGTCGTGCTGCTCAAGCTGGCGCCAGGCTCCCATACGGTGGAACTGCGCAATCCCGGCTTCGAGAGCTATCGGCAGGTGATCCGCATCACCGACGGCCAGTCGGTGACCCTTTCCCATGACTTTGATGCCCGCTGACCATGTCCATGACCCTGAATATTCCTCACTCCATCCAGCGCCTGACCCTTGCCCTGGCCGTTGCCTTCGGCCTGGCCGCGTGTGAAACCGCGCCCAAGCCCGTGGAGCCCGAGCCGGCCCCGACCGTGGTCCAGCCTCCGGAGCCCGTCAAGCCCGTGGACCCCGTGGTGATCAAGGAGCAGGAGCTGGTCGAAGCCATCCAGCTGTATGTGGACGGCCGCTATGAGGACGCCATCACGGCGCTGACGCCCCTGTCCACCGCGCAGGAACTGCCCATGAGCAGCCAGGTCAAGGCGCTGAAGTACATCGCCTTCAGCCACTGCGTGGAAGGCCGCCGCAAGCCCTGCCGCCAGCACTTCGACATGGCCCTGGCCCTGGACCCCACCTTCCAGCTGACCGAGGCCGAAAAGGGCCATCCCATCTGGGGCCGGGAGTTCAACAACGCCCGTGCCGCGCTGCGCAACAAGCGCCCTGCGCCCGCGCGCAAAGCCTCCTGAGGCATTCCGACGCTTCCTGAAAACTGCCTAGCCTAAGACTCCATGGACAAAATCGAACTCAGGGTCGTGGACCACGATGGCGTTCCGGTCGATCGCCACTGGCATGCCGTATTCGGCATGGCCGGCGGCACGATCGGACGCAGTGGCCAGAACAAGCTCATCATCTCGGACCCGGACGCTTCCGTCGCGCGCGTGCACGCCATGGTCAGGCTGGATTCCGAGGGAGCCTTTGTTGCGAACCTGAGCGAGCGTGATCCCATCTGGGTGGCAGAGCAGCCCGTGCGTTCGGGCCAGGAAGTGGGCCTGCCCCTGGGCGCGCGCATCCGTATCGGCGCCTACACCCTGGCCGCCGTGGCGCCGGGCACGCCTTTCGAGGCACCGCCTTCGGCTGCAATGCAAAACGCGCAAGCCGCGCAAGCAACGCAGGCAGCGGCCCCACCCGCCACAGCCGCCCCGCAGCCCCAGATCGCCCCGCCTCCCGTCGCCGTCCAGCCCCCGCTGCCGGAACCAGCGCCGCTGGCAGACGTATTGCCTGCCGCCGCCCCCGGCATCGCCGATCCCTGGGAAGGCCTGACGGCACTGAGCCTGGATGCCATCCAGACCCCTGCCGTGCCTTCGATCGAAAGCGCCATCCCGCCCGAGCAGGCTGCACTGGCGATGCCGCAGCCCGCCAAGCCGCAGCATCGCCCCCTGCTGATCCCCAATGATTTCGACCCCTTTGCTCCGCCGCCCCAGCAGGCTCGGCAGCAGGAGGAAGGCTGGGCCGGCCTGCCATCGCAAGGCACGGGCGATCTGATACAGCAGCGCCATGACGGCATGGTCCACACCCTGCCGCTCAAGGGCCTGAGCACCGAGGCCTTGCATGATGCCTCCCATACCGGCCTGCCTTCGTGCTTCGAGCAATCCCAAAAGCTCGACCCGCTTGCGCTGTTCGACCAAGGCGGCCTGCCCCCCGATGCGCAGCCGCTGCAGCAGGCCTCGGGCCGGGGCTCCGAACTGGGCCAGGCCTTCAATCTGCCGCGCATGCAGTCGCATGCACAGCCCGCAGAGCCGGTGCCACCGCAGGAGGCGGCAGCACCGGCCCAGCACGCACTCCCGCCCGTGATCGATACCGTGATTCCTGCAGTGCAGGAGCAGCTTCCTGTACAGGTAGAGGCACGGGCACAGGTACAGACGAAGGTACCGACGCAGGTACAGACGCAGGTACAGACGCAGTCACAGGACATTCCGGTTGCCGCGCCTGCCCCGGCGCCCGTGCTCCAGATCCCCGCCGAGCCGGCCGCGCTGGACGGTCTGCTGCCCACCAATGGACTGGATCTGGACCTCTTCAAGTCCGGTCTTGCCCATGTTGCGCCCGTCGCCAGGGCTGCCGTTGCCGCTGCCTCGGCTCCCCCCCTTGGCACAGGCATCAACGTCAATATCCCCGCGGCCTCCAGCATCCTCGGCCAGGGCGACGCCGCCATCCCCATCGGCGCCCTGCCCTCCACCGCCGCGCCTGTCGATATTCCCGTGCAGCCCCAGCCGGCCGCGAGCGCCGATCTGCAGGCACTGGCCGCCGCCTTCATGGAGGGCGCAGGCCTGAACCCGGCCAAGACCCATTTCGAGGTCACACCGGAATTCATGCGCACTTTCGGCGAAGCCCTGCGCATTGCGGTGCAGGGAACCATCGACCTGCTGGCCGCGCGCTCCGAGATCAAGCGCGAGTTCCGCGCCGGCGTGACCATCATTGCCACGGGCGCCAACAACCCGCTCAAGTTCCTGCCCAATTCCGAGGGCGTGCTCATGCAGATGGTCCACCAGACCTTCCCGGGCTTCATGAAGCCGCTGCCTGCCATGCAGGACGCCTTCCAGGACCTGCATGTGCACCAGCTGGCCCTGATGGCCGGCATCCGCGCCGCCTATGCCGAGGCCCTGACCCGGTTCGATCCGACCGAGCTGGAGCGCCGCACCGAAACCAACCCCGGCCTGCTGGACAAGCTGCTGACCAATGGCCGCAAGGCCGCGCTGTGGGACGACTACAAGCACAACTTCGACGTGCTGCGCCGCCATGCCGAGGACGACCTGATGGCCTTCTCGGGCCGCACCTTCGTCGAGGCCTACGAAAACGCCGAGCAGTCCGTGAAAGGCCAGCCGTGATCGCCTATCTCGACGGAGACGGCCACCGCTACAGCATCCAGGTGGCCAGCGCCTCCCACAGCGGCAGGCGCTCCAGCAACGAAGACGCCATGGGCCTGATGGACCTGGGCGGCGGCGGCCTGTGCTGCACGCTGGCCGACGGCGCTGGCGGACACGGGCATGGCGAGCTCGCCGCCCAGCTCACCGTGCAGGCCGTGGTGGATGGCTTCCGGCAGAACCCGCTGTTCGCACCCGCCAGCCTGGCCTCCCTGATTTCCCAGGCGGAGCACCGCGTCAGCGGCCAGCAGTCCACCTCGGTCTCGCGCATGCACATGAGCGCCACCGTGGTGGTGCTGTGCATCGATCCCGAGCAGGGTCGTGCCCTGTGGGCGCACTGGGGCGACTCGCGCCTGTACTGGTTCCGCGCGGGCCGCATGCACCTGCGCACCGAAGACCACAGCCTGGTCCAGCAGCTGCTGCACGCCGGCCTGTACGAAGAGAACGACCCGCGCCGCCTGCCCAACCGCAACGTGCTGGCCGGCGCCATTGGCGCCGAGGGCCAGGTGCCGCCCAGCATCCGCGCCGACGCCGTGGCCCTGGAGCCCGGCGATGTCTTCCTGCTGTGCTCGGACGGCCTGTGGGAAGGCATGCACGAGTCGGAAATGGAGCAGTTGCTGGCCGCCAGCCAGCGCCCCGACGAATGGATACAGCGCATGGTCGGCCGCGTCGTATCCAGCGGCAATCCGCACCAGGACAACCTCAGCGCGCTGACGGTGTGGATCTGCCCGCGTGAAACCAATGACTGACATCGAGACAGGAGAAGCCATGTGGAGATCAGAGGAACCGCAGGGATCGCAGGGGCGCCGGCAGGCGCTGCAAACGCTGGGCGCCTTGGGCCTGGGCACGGCCGTGGTGACCGGCCTGGCCGGCTGCGGCTCCCTCAACCCCCTGAGCCGCGCGCCCGAAGTGGCGCCCACAGCCGTGCCCACCGCCATATTCGAAGTGGTGGCGGACATGGACATCAACCCGGACCGTGAAGGCATTCCCAAGCCCGTTCTGCTGCGCATCTACGAGCTGCGCGCCTCCGCCGCCTTCGACCGCGCCGGCTTCTTCGACCTGCAGGACAAGGACGACGGCCAGCTGGGCAGCGACTTCGTGCGGCGCGAGGAATTCCTGGTCGCGCCCGGCCAGCGCCAGGTGATTGAGCGCAAGGGCAACCCCGATGTGCGCGCCTTCGGCCTGTTCGCCGCCTACCGCGATCTGGAGCGCAGCACCTGGCGCGCCTCGGCCGTCGCGCCCAACTCCGTGGAGCTGCGCAGGCGCTGGTGGGGCATGGGCTCCACCGAAAAGCTGCAGCCCGTGCGCTACCAGGTGCACCTGACCCGCGAAGAGGTCACCGTCCGCATTCAACCCGCATCCCAATAAACGCACATCTATCCACCATGGTCTGGCAACGCAAAGTCATCTGGGCCGAGGGCATGTTCCTTCGGCCCCAGCACTTCCAGCAGCAGGAGCGCTTCCTGTTCCGGCAACTGCAGTCACGCAGCCTGCCGGGGCAGCCCTTTTTCTGGGGCTTCTCGGAACTGGAGCTGGACACCGATCTGCTGCGCATGGGCAAGCTGGGAATCCGTTCGGCCCACGGCGTGCTGCCCGACGGCACGCCGTTCCAGCTGCCGGGCGACGACGAGGCGCCCACCCCGCTGGACATCGGCAAGGACTTCAAGGACGTGGTGGTCCACCTGGCGCTGCCGCTGCGCCGCTTCTCGGGCAGCGAAGTGACCTTTGGCGAAGGCTCCCAGAGCCCTGCGCGCTATCTCAGCGACGTGACCGAAGTGGCGGACAGCAACGACGTGGGTGCCCAGCCCGCCGAGGTGCAGCTGGGCCGGCTGCGCCTGAGCCTGCGCCCCGCCCACGAGCTGACCGAAGGCTGGGTCAGCCTGCCTGTGGCCCATGTGGTGGAGCGCCAGGCCAGCGGCGGCGTGCTGCTGGAGCCCGGCTTCATCCCCACCGTGGTCAACAACGGGCCCAGCTCGGTGCTCAACACCTTCTGCAAGGAAATCCACGGCCTGCTGCGCCAGCGCGGCGAAGTGCTGGCCCAGCGCATGATCCAGCCCGAGCGCGGCGGCATCGGCGAGGTCGGCGACTTCCTGCTGCTGCAGCTCATCAACCACTGGACGGGCGCGGCCCAGCACTGGGTGCGCACCGCCAGCATCCACCCCGAGCGCCTGTTCGAGGAACTGCTGCGCCTGGCCGCAGAGCTGACCACCTTCGACCACGAGCGCCGCCGCCCCGAGGTGCTGCCCGCCTACGACCATGACGACCTGCGGCGCAGCTTCCCGCCGCTGATGCTGGAGCTGCGGCGCAGCCTGTCCTCGGTGCTGGAGCAAAACGCCATCCAGATCCCGCTGCACGACCGCCAGTACGGCGTGCGCGTGGCGCTGATCCCGTCCACCGAACTGCTCACCACCTGCGACTTCGTGCTGGCCGCCCATGCCCAGACCACGCCGGAATTCCTGCGCACCCACTTCCCCACCCAGACCAAGCTGGGCCCCGTGGAGCGCATACGCGACCTGGTGAACCTGCACCTGCCCGGCGTCACGCTGCGGCCCCTGCCCATTGCCCCGCGCGAGATTCCCTACCACGCGGGCTACAACTATTTCGAGGTGGACACCACGCACGATCTGTGGAACCAGCTGCAAAGCTCCGGCGGCCTTGCCATGCACGTCTCCGGCGAATTCCCCGACCTGCAACTGGAGTTCTGGGCCATCCGCCGCTGACGGCGCGACGCATCTTCCGACATGAACAGTTCCAACATCAGCCACCAAATGCCCTGGGGCGGCGACGCCGACACGGGCCGTGCCGAAGGTGCGGCCAGCGCCGCGCCCGCGCCTGCCGGCCAGGAGCCGCTGCGCTCCAACCTGCCCGACGTGGTCAGCGGCGGCAACCCGCTGGTGGCCGCCGCCAACCGGCTGCTGAACCTCATCCCCCAGATCCGCGCCATGGTCACCAACGAGGACCCGCGCGCGCTGCAACAACTGCTGCTCGAGCACATCCGCGAGTTCGAGCAGCGCGCAGGCGCCAGCGGCGTGCCCATGGAAACCATCATCGGTGCACGCTACTGCATCTGCACGGTGCTGGACGAGACCGCCGCCCAGACGCCCTGGGGCAGTGCCGGCGTCTGGCCCAAGCACAGCCTGCTGGTCGCCCTGCACAACGAAACCTGGGGCGGCGAGAAGTTCTTCCAGCTGCTGGCCCGCCTGGTGCAGACGCCGCACCAGCACATCGACCTGATCGAGCTGCTGTACTACTGCGTGATGCTGGGCTTTGAAGGCCGCTACCGCGTGATCGACAACGGCCGCGCCCAGCTGGAAACGCTGAAGGCGCGCCTGCTGCAGCTCATCGAATCCACGCGCGGCGACCGCAGCAGCCTGCTGTCCGTGCACTGGCGTGGCGTGCAGCGCCTGGCCTCGCCGCCCTGGGCCATGGTGCCGCTGTGGGTGGCGGCGGCCATCACCTTGCTGCTGGCGTTCTTCATCTACCTGTGGTTCAGCTACCGGCTGTCCAACAGTTCGGACGACCTGTTCGCCGCCATCAACGAGATCCGCTTCCCGCGCACCTCGGCGGCCGCCACCGTCGCCACGCTCAAGCCGCGGCTGCGCCAGTTCCTGGAGCCCGAGATCCGCGAAGGCCTGGTCAGCGTGCGCGACGAGGCCGACCGCAGCACCGTCATCCTGCGCGGAGACGGCCTGTTCGACCCGGCCGCCACCGTCGTGAAGCCGCGCTACGTGCAGGTCATCCACCGCGTGGCAGCGGCCCTGGACGAAGTGCCGGGCAAGGTCGTCGTCAACGGCTACACCGACAACCTGCCCATACGCACGGCGCGCTTCCCGTCCAACTGGAACCTGTCGCAGGAACGTGCCCAGGCCGTGTCCCAGATGCTGGGCGGCTCGCTGCGCGACCGCCAGCGCCTGCATGCCGAGGGCCGTGCCGACAGCGACCCCGTCGCCCCCAACAACACGGCAGAAGGCCGGGCGCTGAACAGGCGGGTGGAAATCGTCCTGCTGGTCGCGCCCCAGCAACGTGACCAGCAACTGCAGGCCCTGCCTGCCGTACCCGAGACCAGGAACTGATCCCATGATCCGTCGCATCGCCTCATGGCTGTTCAACCGCTACATGCTGGAGCTTCTGGGCCTGGTGGCCCTGAGCCTGCTCATCTGGTTCGTCGGCCCGCTCGTCTTCATCCAGCCCTACCAGCCGCTGGGCAGCCCCACCGTGCGCTGGTGGATCATCGCCGGCCTGTTCATCCTCTGGTTCCTGCGCCTGCTTCTGCGCTGGTGGCGCGCACAGCGCATGAACGAGCACCTCATGACCGGCCTGGCCCGCCTGACCTCGCCGCGCGAGGCGGACGGCACGCCCGCAGCAGGCTCCGAGGAAGTGGCCGAGCTGGAGTCGCGCTTCAAGGAAGCCCTGGACACGCTGAGCAAGACCCGCTTCGGCCAGACCGAAGGCGGCCTGTTCGGCCGCTGGAACAAGCGCTACATCTACCAGCTGCCCTGGTACCTGATCATCGGCTCGCCGGGTTCGGGCAAGACCACGGCCCTGATCAACTCGGGGCTGGACTTCCCGCTGGCGGCCCAGTTCGGCAAGCGCGCCATCCCCGGCATAGGCGGCACGCGCAACTGCGACTGGTGGTTCACCGACCAGGCCGTGCTGCTGGACACGGCCGGCCGCTACACCACCCAGGAAAGCGATGCGGAGCAGGACAAGGCAGCCTGGAAGGGCTTCATGCAGCTGCTCAAGCGCTTTCGCGGACGCCAGCCCGTCAACGGCGTGATCGTCACGCTCAGCGTGCAGGAACTGCTCAGTGCCAGCGACGCCGAGCGCGCCCAGCTGGCCCAGCTGATCGGCCTGCGCCTGAGCGAGCTGTGCGAGGAGCTGACCATCCGCTTCCCCGTCTACGTGCTGGTCACCAAGAGCGACCTGCTGGCGGGCTTCAACGAGTTCTTCGGGGCCATGAGCCGCGAGGAGCGCGCCCAGGTCTGGGGCTTCACCTATCCCTATGACGAAAAGACCCAGCGCTCGCCCGCCAGCGACCCGCAGGCCGCCAGCGCCCTGTACATGGAGGAGTTCGACGCACTGGTCGCCCAGATCAACCGCCTGCTGCCCCAGCGGCTGATGACCGAGCCCGACCTTGCGCGCCGCAGCCTGCTCTACGCACTGCCGCAGCAGTTTGCCGGCCTCAAGGACGTGGTGCGCGACACGCTGGATGCGGCGTTCTCCGCCTCGCGCTTCAAGGAAAAACCGTTGCTGCGCGGCGTCTACTTCACCAGCGGCACGCAGGAGGGCATGCCCTTCGACCGCGTGATGTCGGCCCTGTCGCGCCGCTTTGCGCTGCGTGGCCGCCTGCCGGCCGATGCCGTGCCACAGCAGGGCCGCAGCTACTTCCTGGAGTCGCTGTTCAAGGACGTGATGTTCAACGAGTCCGGCCTGACCGGGCGCAACGCCAAGAAAGAGCGCCAGCTGCGCCTGATGCAGGCCGCCGGCCTGTGCGCGCTGCTGCTGGCCCTGGGCGGCGCGGCCCTGGCCTGGACGCTGAGCTACGAGAACAACCAGCGCTACCTGAACGAAGTGGCCGACAACGCCGGCACGCTGCGCCAGGCCGTGGAGGAATCCAAGGCCACCGACCCCGACAACGTGGTCGCCCTGGTGCCCATGCTCAACCACGCAGCGCGCGTGGCGCAGAGCAGCCGCTTCGAGGAATCGGCCCCGCTGGGCTGGCGCTGGGGCCTGCTGCAGGTGCCCAAGGTGCAGACGGCCGCCCACGCCACCTACCTGCGCCTGCTGGAAGACGCCTGGCTGCCGCGCCTGAGCAGCCATGTCGCGCGCTCGCTGCGCCAGGTCAGCACCGGCAGCCCCGAGGCCAGCTACGAAACGCTCAAGGCCTATCTCATGCTCTACGAGCCCGACCACTTCGACGCCACCTTCGTCAAGGCCTGGCTGCGCAGCGATTGGGAAAACACCCTGCCCCAGCATCTGGTGCAGGCCGGCCTGGTGGACCAGCTGTCCGAGCACCTGGACCGCCTCATCGACGGCCGCGTGGTGGTCTCCGCACAGCCCATCGACGCCAACCTGGTCGCCGAAGTGCGCCAGCGCCTGGCCCAGATGTCGCCCGCCCAGCGCGCCTACAGCCGCCTCAAGCAGTTGCTGAACACCGGCGACAAGCTGCCGCCCGACTTCAGCGTGGTGCGTGCCAGCGGGCCCGAGGCGCCCCAGGTCTTTGCGCGTGCCAGCGGCAAGCCGCTCACCCAGGGCATCAGCGGCCTGTTCACCTATGACGGCTACCACGGCCTCTTCCTGCACGAGCTGCCCAAGGTCACCACCTTGCTGGCCAAGGAGGAAACCTGGGTGCTGGGCCAGGCCGAAGGCCGGCGCAGCGTGGCCCAGGAAGTGCTCACGGGCCAGCTGGCCAACGAGGTCAAGCGCCTGTACCTGATGGAGTACGCGCGCCTGTGGGAAACCTTCCTGGCCGACATCCGCCCCATACGCACGGCCTCGCTGGAGCAGGCCGGCGAGCAGGCCCGCCTGTACTCGTCCGCCAACTCCAGCCTGGAGCAGTTCATCCGCGCCGTGGCCCGCGAGACCACGCTGGCCCGCCGCCCGGACCAGCAGGAAGGCGGCAGCTCGGGCAGCACCAGCAGCTGGCTGGGCGAGAAACTGCAGCGCATCCGCGAGGAACAGCACCAGCTCAGCCGCCTGACCGGCAAGCCGCTGAACGTGGGCGGCATGCTGGCCACCGGCACGCTGGAGGCCGACATCGTGGACTTCCGCTTCCGCGAATACCGGCGCCTTGCCACCAGCAACGGCTCGGGCCCGGCTCCCATCACCGCCAGCCTGCAGGTGCTCAACGAGGCGGCGGCCGTCATCGCCTCGGCGCGCCAGCAGGTGATCCAGGGCGGCGGCGTGCCTCCCTCGCTAAGCGGCACGCTGGAGAAGGTGCGCTCGGAAGCCAAGCGCGTGCCGCCTCCGCTCAACAGCATGTACGAGGCCCTGGCCACGTCCACCTCGTCCTTCGTGGGAAGCAGCGTGCGCAGCACGCTGGGCGGCAACCTCAACGCCACCATCGGCGACTTCTGCCGCCGCGCCATCCTGGGCCGCTACCCCTTCACGCGCAGCGCCACGCGCGACGTGACCACGGACGACTTCGCCCGCCTGTTCGCCACCGGCGGCACCATGGACGAGTTCTTCCGCACCCAGCTGCAGACCATGGTGGACATCTCCACCGTGCCCTGGACCTTCAAGCAGGGTGTGGACGGCACGCCGGTGGGGGGCTCTGCCTCGCTGGCCGCCTTCCAGCGCGCGGCCTCCATCCGCGACGTGTTCTTCCGCGCAGGCGGCAACACGCCCGGCATCCGGCTGGAGATCAAGCCGCTGGACATGGACGCCTCCATCTCCCAGATGGTGCTGGACGTGGACGGCGAAATCGTGCGCTACCAGCACGGCCCGCAAATCCCCAAGGCCGTCTCCTGGCCCGGCACGCGCGGCACCGGCCAGGCCCGGCTGCAGATCACGGCCGCCGGCGCCCAGAACACCGGCATCGTGACCGAAGGCCCCTGGGCGCTGCACCGCCTGTTCGACCGTGCCCAGATCCTGCCGGGCAACTCGCCCGAGCGTTTCACAGCCATCTTCACCATCGACGGACGCAAGCTGCGCATGGAAGTCACCACCAGCAGCGTCCTCAACCCATTCCGGCTCAAGGCCATGGAGGAATTCGAATGTCCGGACCGGCTGTGAACGCCATGACCCTCCAGCGACCCTGCGCCGCCTGGTGGGGCAAGCTGCCAAGCCAGGGCGATTTCGTCGGCCGGCGCATGCCCCACGCACTGACCATGCGCTGGGACGAGTGGCTGCGCAACGGCATGGACCAGCTGCGCAGCGATGCGGCCGACAACTGGTCCACGCGCTTCGTGCACTCGCCGCTGTGGTTCTTCCTGTGCCCCGCCTCCATCCTGGGCCAGCCCATGGTGGGCGTGATCGGGCCCAGCTCCGACCGCATCGGCCGGCTCTTTCCGCTGGCCATCATGGCCACGGTGGACGGCAGCTCCGGCATGCCGGCGTCGGACCAGGACATCGAACGCTTCCTGAGCGGCGCACGCGATGCGCTCATCGACGCCCGGCGCCTGCCCCTGTCGGCCCAGCAGCTCGACGAGCGGCTGGCCACCCTGCAATGGCCGTTCCAGCAGGACGGCCGCGCGCCGGACAGCACCTCCATCCACAGCCTGCTGGCCGACCTTGACATGGGCACCTCGCAGGGCAACGCCGCGCGCCTGCCGCGAATGGACTGGCGCGCCTGCATGCGCCCGGGCTCCACCACCTCCGTCTGGTGGATCTCGGCCACGCCCCGCCACGCCCCTGACGAAGTGGTCCAGCACGAAGTGCTGCACCGCCGCCTGTTCACCCGGCTCTTCAAGGGCGCCTGAGTTCGTCCAGATCGCACCGTCCACTCCACACCATACCCAAGCAACACCGACCCGCCCATGGCCAATATCCAGGACCTGCTGACCGAGACCGCCGCCGAGCCGCCCTGCGGCCCGGACCTTACCTATGACAACGATTTCCAGGCCATGGAAAGCGCTGCCCAGGGCAAGGTAGAACAGCAGTTCGGCGACACCGTCATCCCCGCCGAGCCACCGGACTGGCGCGACGTGGAGCGCCAGGCCTCGGCCCTGATGCAGCGCACCAAGGACCTGCGCGTGGCCGTGCTGCTGTGCCGAGCCTGGACCATCCTGCACGGCCTGCCCGGCACGCTGCAGGGCCTGCAGCTGTGCGGCGCCCTGCTGGAGCGCCACTGGGAGCATGTCCACCCCCTGCCCGAGGATGGCGATGACTACTTCATGCGCATGAATGCCCTGGGCACCCTGTCGGACGTGACAGGCTTTGTGCGTGACCTGCGCAACGCCGACTTCCTGCGCGGCGCGCTGGGCCAGATCAGCGTGCGCGACGCCGAACTGATGGCCAAGGGCAACGTGCCCGAGGACCTGCCGCACCTGACCGCCGACGAATTGCGCATGGCCTCGGCCCGCGCGCATGCCGAGGGCCACGAAACCCTGCTGGCCGTCACCCCTGCGCTGCAGGAACTCGACCAGATCCGTGCCTGCTGCGAACAGCACCTGCCCAGCCACCAGCAGCCCGAGCTCGACGGCCTGCGCCAGCTGCTGCTGGCCCTCAAGCAATGGCAGCCCCAGTCCACAGGCGATGCCGACACGGCCGCTGAAACCGATCCGGCCGCACAAACCGGCACAGAGGGCGGCACGGTGGCCCATCCCGCGCCAGGCTCGGCACCCGCCCCGGCGCGCAACCGCGAACAGGCGATTGCCCAGTTGCTGGAGATCGCCGCCTTCGTGGAGCGCACCGAGCCCTCCAACCCCGCCCCCCTGCTCATCCGCCGCGCCGCCCGCTTCATGCGCATGGGCTTCATGGACATCCTGCGCGA
>Ga0105243_10002999_pt1 | contig 13943 bp, 13 predicted proteins | sample KBSM34metaG_FD_81525 | JGI IMG/M metagenome (GOLD analysis project Ga0105243, IMG submission 81525) | Miscanthus rhizosphere microbial communities from Kellogg Biological Station, Michigan, USA - KBS M3-4 metaG | ecosystem: Host-associated > Plants > Roots > Rhizosphere > Soil | place...
CGGTGGGAGGCTCTGACGCCGTGGCCCCGGCCGGCCCGGCCCCGAGTGCGAGTGCGGGGGCGATCAGGGCCGCAGCGGTCGCCGTACGCAGTGTGATGGTGTTCATGACGTCCTCCTAGAGCAGCAGGCTCGGCCACGCGAGGGAGCACGGTTGCGGTCGCGGTCCGCTCATCTGAGCCCGAGTCCTCCACTTATCGTGCGCTTCCTGTTGGCCTATTGCGAGGGGTCAGTTGGTGCGTGCACGGGCGTGCGCAGGGCGCCCGCGCGCAGCCATGGCCGCCCACGCGAGATCGCGCTCGGGTTGATGCGTTGTGATTCCGGTGGTTCGAGCGAAAACAACTGGCGGACAGGATATTTCGCATCGGAGTCAGGGTTGTCATGTCGTCGAACGGATGCGCGCAGGTGTCCAGTCGTGGGTATGGACATCAGTGCGTCGGGACGAGTTCCATGACGTGGGACGCGGGTCGACGTCAGGAGCTCGAAACGGGGGTTCGGCCTGAATCTTCGTGGTGCCCTCGGTGAGACTCGAACTCACACTGCACGGGTTTTGAATCCGTTTCCTCTGCCAATTGGGATACGAGGGCTGGCGGTTGTCCACTGTAGAAGATCGTGTCTACGCGTCAAGCACCGGTACCCTTCAACGGTGCGGCGCCTGACTCGGGCGAGGCTGACGACCGAGGGGGATTGGTGATGACGAACGCTCCGGCCGCGCAGGGTGACGGCGCCGTCGCCCGCCGAGTGGTGGTCGCCGAGGACGAGACCCTCATCCGGATGGACCTGGTGGAGATGCTCCGCGAGGAGGGCTACAACGTGGTCGGCGAGGCGGGCGACGGCCAGCGCGCGGTCGAGCTGGCGGAGACGCTCAAGCCGGACCTGGTGATCATGGACGTCAAGATGCCGCTGCGCGACGGGATCGATGCGGCCTCGGAGATCGCGGCCAAGCGCATTGCGCCGGTGGTGATCCTGACCGCCTTCAGTCAGCGCGAGCTCGTCGAGCGGGCCCGCGATGCAGGCGCCATGGCCTATCTGGTCAAGCCGTTCTCGAAGGCGGATCTGGTGCCTGCCGTGGAGTTGGCCGCGAGCCGGTTCGCCGAGATCTCCGCGCTCGAGCGGGAGGTCGCGACGCTGGCCGATCGGCTGGAGTCGCGCAAGCTCATCGAGCGCGCCAAGGGTGCGTTGATGAGGTCGCAGTCGCTGACCGAGCCCGAGGCGTTCAACTGGATCCAGCGGGCGGCAATGGACGGGCGGACCTCGATGAAGGCCGTCGCCAAGATCGTGATCGAGACGCTCGACTCGAAATAGTCCGCGACACGCAATGTAACCATTGCGCTAACGAAGTGTTTCGCGACGAAGATGCGGCCTTTCGGCATTGGGTGACGAAATAACCCCGGTCCCGCAAGTATCGCTGTCACCTGCGGGTTCTTCATTGTGACGCCATTCTTGGTCGCTCGTATAGTTAGCCCGTCGCAATTGAGGCGGCGCGGCGAACTACTTCAATGTGATGCACGGGCATTGCCGCACGGTTATGTTTTGTCCGGGCTGGCGGACGGCCCCTCCGGAATTGTCCGGGGCGCACAGATTTCGGAGGTGGGACGTGCACCGTCGTACAGCGAGAGGCGCGTTGATCGTTGGAGTCGCAGCAGCGCTAGCCGTCGCGGGCTGTAGTAGCAAGACGACCGACGGCGGATCGTCGGAAACCAGCGGAACGGGGGAGTCGAGCGCGCTCAGCATTCAGCCGGGGGTGCTCCTCGATTCGGCGGGCAACGAGGTCGCGAGCGCCGACGTCACCGACGCGGCCGATCCCGCAGGCAGCGGCAACGCCACCTGTTCGGGGGTCTCGCTTGCGATGGCGGGAGCGCTGACCGGCGCCAACGCCGCGCTCGGACAGAACATCCTCTACGGGGCCAAGCTCGCCCTCGACAAGCACAACCAGGCCAACCCGAACTGCCAGGTCGAGATGGAGACCTTCGACACCGAGGGTGACCCGCAGAAGGCGACCCAGGTGGCGCCGAACATCGTGAGCAACGCATCGATCGTCGGTTTGCTGGGACCGGCCTTCTCCGGCGAGACCAAGGCAACCGGCCCGATCTTCAACCAGAGCGGGCTGCCCTTCCTCACCGCGTCGGCCACCAATCCCACGCTGACCGAGAACGGCTGGACCACCTTCTTCCGGGGCCTCGGCAACGACAACAGTCAGGGTTCGGTCGTCGCCAAGTACCTCACCGGCACGCTCGACGCGAAGAAGGTGTGCGTTGTGCAGGACGATTCCGACTACGGCGTCGGCCTGGCCCGGGTGGTGACCGAGACCCTCGGCGCCGCAGCGGATCCCGCCTGTTCGGCCAGCGTCAAGACCGGTCAGAAGGACTTCTCGGCGACCGTGTCCCAAATCAAGGGCGAGTCGCCCGACGCGATCTGGTACTCGGGCTACTACGCCGAGGCGGCGCCGTTCGTGACCCAGCTCCGCGAGGGCGGGGTGACCGCGACCTTCAGCTCCGGTGACGGCACCAACGATCCCGAGTTCGTCAAGCAGGCAGGCGAATCCGCGAACGGCGCGGTCCTCACCTGCCCCTGCGTCCCGGCGCCTGCCGCGCTGGCAGATCAGTACGAGGCACTCAACGGCCAGGCGCCTGGCGTCTACTCGGTCGAGGGCTACGACCTGACCACGATCATGCTCAAGGCCATCGACTCCGGGGTGAAGGACCGCGCCGGAATGCTGGAGTACGTCAAGAACTATGACGGGCAGGGCGTCGGCAAGAAGTACCAGTGGAACGACAAGGGTGAGCTGTCCAACGCCCTGATCCAGATTTACAAGGTCAACTGACAGAACGGATCTCGCAGCCGGGTGCCTGCTCCAGTGCAGGCCCCGGCTGCGTCGTCGGGGCGCGGTAGCGCCTCCCGACCTTGAAAGTGACTTCGATGATCGCGACTTCCCTCGCCGCCTCGGCAACCCTCTACGCGGGCAATATCGACTTCAACATCGAGGGGCTCACGACGAGCTTCTGGCAACTGACCATCGACGGACTGAGCTACGGCGCCATCTACGCACTGGTGGCGATCGGTTACACGCTGGTCTACGGCGTGCTGCGGCTGATCAACTTCGCGCACTCCGAGGTCTTCATGCTCGGCATGTTCGGTCAGTACGTGGCGCTGGAGCTGCTCGGCTTCACGCCGAGCGGTAACGCGTACAACGAGGGCGTCGTCATGACGGTCGTGTTCCTCGGTCTGGCCATGCTGTTCGGAATGGCCGTCTCGGGTGGCGCCGCGGTGGGGCTCGAACGCGTCGCCTATCGGCCGCTGCGCAAGCGCGGGGCGAAACCACTGACCTTCCTCATCACCGCGATCGGAATGTCGTTCGTGCTGCAGGAATTCGTGCACTACGTGCTCCCCGAGATCTGGCCGGGGCTCGGCGGCACCAATGCGCAGCAGCCCATCAAACTGGTCCAGCCGGTCGAGGTGTTCAGCATCTTCGGTGCCTCGGTGAGCAACGTGACCATCGTGATCATCGTGGCCGCGTTGCTGCTCACCCTGGTCACCGACATGATCATCAACCGGACCAAGTTCGGCCGGGGGATCCGGGCGGTGGCCCAGGACCCCGACACCGCGACGCTGATGGGCATCTCACGCGAGCGCGTGATCATGCTGACCTTCCTGCTCGGCGGCATCCTGGCGGGCGCCGCGGCGCTGCTGTACACCCTGAAGATCCCGTCCGGGATCATCTTCAACGGCGGCTTCATCCTCGGGATCAAGGCGTTCTCCGCGGCGGTGCTCGGCGGAATCGGCAACCTCCGCGGGGCCCTGCTCGGCGGCCTGCTGCTCGGTGTCATGGAGAACTACGGCCAGGTGCTGTTCGGCACCGAGTGGCGCGACGTGGTCGCGTTCGTGCTGCTGGTCGTCGTGCTGATGTTCAGGCCCACCGGGATCCTCGGTGAGAGCCTGGGAAGGGCGCGGGTATGAGTACCGAGAATCCGGCTGCGGCGCAGCCAGACCCGACCGAGCTGCTCCGGGGTCCCCAGCCCGACAAACACGGTGTCGGCGACGCAATCCGGAGCTGGTGGAACGGCCTGGCCCGGCCGATGCAGTGGCTCTTCGGGGTCCCGGTGATCGCCCTGATCGCGATCCTGCCGGTCTGGCGGCCGCCGATCCTGGATACGCCGGGCACCGACTTCGGCGGGGTGATGGCCCAGTTCGCGATGTACGCGCTCATCGCCATCGGCCTCAACGTGGTCGTCGGCCAGGCCGGCCTCCTCGACCTCGGCTACGTCGGCTTCTACGCCGTCGGCGCGTACACCGTCGCGCTGCTCACCAGCCCGAACAGCCCGTGGAACAAGATGACCGAGAGCGGATTCTTCTCGGAGGACTGGGCGTGGCTGTCCTGTCTGCCGATCGCGGTGGCCATCACCGCGTTCACCGGGCTGATACTCGGCACCCCGACGCTGCGGCTTCGGGGCGACTACCTGGCCATCGTGACCCTCGGCTTCGGCGAGATCGTCCGGCTGCTGGCCGACAACCTCACCGACGTCACCAACGGCGGTCAGGGGCTCTCCCAGATCGCGTACCCGCACCTCGGCGAGACCGAGGACAAGCCGTACGGGGTGTTCTCGGCGGGCAACACCGGCGGCAACCTGAACTCCGGTGTGTGGTGGTTCTGGGTCGGGATGGTGATGGTGATCATCGCGCTGCTGCTGGTCGGCAACCTCGAGCGCAGCCGGGTCGGCCGTGCCTGGGTCGCGATCCGGGAGGACGAGGACGCCGCCGAGATCATGGGCGTGCCGACCTTCAAGTTCAAGCTATGGGCGTTCACGATCGGCGCCTCGATCGGCGGCCTGTCCGGCGCGCTCTACGCCGGGCAGGTGCAGTTCATCAACCCGACAGGGTTCAACGTCATCAACTCGATGCTCTTCCTGTGTGCGGTGGTCATCGGCGGTCAGGGCAACAAGCTCGGCGTCATCGTCGGCGCGTTCATCATCGTGTACCTGCCCAACCGGGCGATGTCGATCGAGATCGGCGGGCAGTCGCTCGGCGACTACAAGTACCTGTTCTTCGGCCTGGCGCTGGTGGTGCTGATGATCTTCCGCCCGCAGGGGCTCTTCCCGGCGCGGCAGAAACTGCTGGCCTACGGCAGGCAGATCTACCAGGCTGTACGTAGACCCAGCGACGCGCCGGGCACTGGTCCGGCGCCGAGCGGAGCAACGACGGAGGTCGGCGGATGACGGCGGGACCTGGAGCGGGCGACGCGATGTTCGACAACGAGGACATGGCTGCGAACCTCGCGCCCGAGGTGGATGTGCCGACCGCGGGTGTGGTGGACGTCGCGGCCATCGACCCGGCGCTCGTCGACCCCGAGGCGGTCGCCGAGGCGGTGGCCCCGCAGCGGGAGATCGAGACCGCCGAGGGTCAGGCGCTGCTGAAGACCGAGGGCCTGACCGTGCGTTTCGGCGGGCTCGTCGCGCTCGACGACGTGTCCTTCGAGATCCGGCGCGGCGAGATCCTCGGCCTGATCGGGCCCAACGGCGCGGGCAAGACCACCTGTTTCAACGCCATCACCGGGGTATACAAGCCGTCGGCCGGGCGGGTGATGTTCGACGGTGAGCCGCTGGCCAAGACGAAGCGCAACGAGATCACGCGGCTCGGCATCGCCCGAACCTTCCAGAACATCCGGCTCTTCGGCGAGATGACCGCGCTGGAGAACGTGGTGGTCGGCACCGATGCCCGGCACCGGACCTCGGTCCCAGGCGCGATCTTCCGGACCCGCCGTCATCGCCGCGAGGAACGCGACGCCGTTGCCCGCGGGATGGCGCTGCTGGAGTTCGTCGGCATCGCGCCCCGCGCGGTCGAAAAGGCGAAGAACCTCTCGTACGGCGACCAGCGGCGACTGGAGATCGCCAGGGCGCTTGCCACCGAGCCCAAGCTGTTGTGCCTCGACGAGCCCGCCGCCGGTTTCAACCCGAGCGAGAAGTCCGCCCTGATGGACCTGATCCGCAAGATCAGGGACGACGGCTTCACGGTGCTGCTGATCGAGCACGACATGCGCCTGGTGATGGGTGTGACCGATCGCATCGTGGTCCTCGAGTTCGGCAAGAAGATTGCCGACGACCTGCCCGCCGCGATCCGCGAGAACCCGGCCGTGATCGCTGCCTACCTGGGGGTGCCCGACGATGCCATCGCATAGGAAGACCGACGAGGCCGGCCAGGCCGGTTCGGTCGCGACCGCCGAGGGGCCGCTGCTGGAGGTGACCGACGTCGCGGTGAGCTACGGGCGCATCCAGGCGCTGCACGGGGTCTCGCTGCATGTCGACCGCGGCGAGTTGGTGACCCTGCTCGGCGCGAACGGGGCTGGTAAGTCCACCACCATGCGGGCATTGTCCGGGCTGCTGCCGCTCACCCACGGCCGCATCGTGTTCGACGGCCGGGACATCACCCATGTGAAGGCGCACGAGCGGGTGAAGATGGGGATGGTGCAGGCGCCAGAGGGGCGCGGCGTGTTTCCCGGGATGACCGTGCAGGAGAACCTCGACATGGGTTGTTATGCACGCAAATTCGAGACGAAGGCCGCGTATACCGAGCGCCTGGAGTGGGTGTTCGAGCTGTTTCCCCGGCTGCAGGAGCGCCGCACCCAGGTCGGCGGGACCATGTCCGGCGGCGAGCAGCAGATGCTGGCCATCGGCCGCTCGCTCATGTCGCGGCCGCGCCTGCTGATGCTGGACGAGCCGTCGATGGGATTGGCGCCCATGGTGATCCAGCAGATCTTCCGGATCATCGCGGAGATCAACGCGCAGGGCACCACCATCCTGCTGGTCGAGCAGAACGCGCAGCAGGCGCTCACCCGGACCGATCGGGCCTACATCCTGGAGACCGGCGCGGTGACCAAGACCGGGACCGGCAAGGAGCTGCTCGCCGATCCGGCGATCAAGCGCGCCTACCTCGGGGTGGGGTAGCGGTGGTCGGGGTGGTTCTCGGGTGTCGGTCCACGTCCCTAGACTCAGTGCGGTGAGCCCAGCAACCGATCAACGGTCCTCCGCCCGTCCCGACGGCGCCGCAACCGCCGACAAGCCGACGTTGTTGCTGCTCGACGGCCATTCCCTGGCCTATCGGGCGTTCTTCGCGCTGCCCGCCGAGAACTTCAAGACGCACAGCGGACAGACCACCAACGCGGTGTACGGGTTCACCTCGATGCTGATCAACCTGCTGCGCGACGAGCAGCCGACGCACGTGGCTGCCGCGTTCGACGTCTCCCGGCAGACCTTCCGCGCGGAGGCCTTCCCGGAATACAAGGCGAACCGCAGCAAGACCCCGGACGAGTTCAAGGGACAGGTGGAGATCACCAAGGACGTGCTCGGCGCGCTGGGCATCCCGGTGATGGCCGAGGCCGGTTTCGAGGCCGACGACATCATCGCCACCCTCACCACCCAGGCCACCGAGCTGGGTTACCGGGTGCTGGTGTGCACCGGCGACCGGGACGCCCTGCAGCTGGTCACGCCGGACGTCACCGTTCTCTACCCGAAGAAGGGCGTCTCCGAGCTCACCCGGTTCACGCCCGAGGAGGTCGAGGCCAAGTACGGCCTGACCCCGAGCCAGTACCCGGACTACGCCGCCCTGCGCGGCGATCCGAGCGACAACCTGCCCGGCATCCCCGGCGTCGGCGAGAAGACCGCGGCGAAGTGGATCCGCGAGTACGGCTCGTTCGACGAGCTGGTGCTGCACGTGGACAAGGTCAAGGGCAAGGTCGGCGACTCGCTGCGCGAGAACCTGAACAGCGTGATCCTCAACCGCCGCCTCACCGAGATGGTCCGCGACGTGCCGCTGCCCTACACCCCGGACCAGCTGGTGCTGGCGCCGTGGGATCGGGATCGGATCCACATGCTGTTCGACGATCTCGAGTTCCGGGTGCTGCGGGACCGGTTGTTCGACACCCTCTCCTCCGCCGAACCCGAGGCAGAGGAGGGCTTCGAGGTGCGCGGCGGCGCGCTGGCGCCGGGCGAGGTGGCGGACTGGCTGGCCGAGCACGCCCGCACCGGGCAGCGGCACGGGCTGTCGGTGGTCGGCTCGAAGCAGCCGTACGGTGGCGACGCCAGCGCGATCGCGATCGCGGCCTCGGACGGCGAGGGCGCGTACATCGTCACCGCCACCGCGAGCCCCGAGGACGAGAAGGCTCTCGGCGCTTGGCTTTCCGACGCGAGCGAGCCGAAGGCGCTGCACGAGGCCAAGGTGGCGATGCACGCCCTCCGTGGTCGCGGCTGGGTGCTGGGCGGGCTGACCAGCGACACCGCGCTCGCGGCGTACCTGGTCCGGCCGGGGCAGCGCAGCTTCAACCTCGACGATCTGTCGCTGCGGTACCTCAAGCGCGAGCTGCGGGTCGAGGAGTCGGGCGAGGCACAGCTCTCGCTGCTCGACGAGGAAGACCAGGCCGACGCGGCCGTCGCCGAGAGCGAGATCCTGCGGGCGAGGGCGGTGGTGGATCTGGCCGCCGCGCTGGACACCGAGCTCGCAGACATCGAGTCGGCCGGGCTGCTCACGGAGATGGAACTGCCGCTGCTCGGCGTGCTCGCAGACATCGAGTACACCGGCATCGCCGTCGACACCGCGCACCTGCACGACCTGCAGAGTCGCTTCGCCGACGCCATCAACGTGGCCGCCAACGCGGCATACGAGGTGATCGGCAAGCAGATCAACCTGGGCTCACCGAAGCAGCTGCAGGTGGTGTTGTTCGAGGACCTCGACATGCCGAAGACGAAGAAGACCAAGACCGGGTACACCACCGACGCGGCCGCGCTCGAGGCGCTGTTCGAGAAGACCGAGCACCCCTTCCTCGAGCACCTGCTCGCGCACCGCGACGCCACCCGGCTCAAGGTGACCGTCGACGGGCTGCTCAAGTCCGTCGCGGAGGACGCCCGGATCCACACCACCTTCAACCAGACGGTGGCCGCCACCGGCCGGCTCTCGTCCACCGAGCCCAACCTGCAGAACATCCCCGTGCGCACCGACGCCGGCCGCGAGATCCGGGACGGCTTCGTCGTCGGGGAGGGCTACGACTACCTGCTGACCGCCGACTACAGCCAGATCGAGATGCGGATCATGGCGCATCTGTCCGGGGACGAGGGCCTGATCGAGGCGTTCAACACCGGCGAGGACCTGCACAGCTTCGTGGGTTCGCGGGCGTTCGGGGTCCCGATCGAGGAGGTCACGCCCGAGCTGCGTCGCCGGGTGAAGGCGATGTCCTACGGGCTGGCGTACGGCCTGAGCGCGTTCGGCCTCGCATCGCAGCTGAAGATCTCCACGGAGGAGGCGAAGGGGCAGATGGACGCCTACTTCGCCCGGTTCGGCGGGGTCCGCGACTACCTGCGCGAGGTCGTCGAGCAGGCCCGCAAGGACGGCTACACCTCCACCCTGTTCGGGAGGCGCCGCTACCTGCCGGACCTGAACAGCGACAACCGTCAGCGTCGCGAGGTGGCGGAGCGGGCCGCGCTCAACGCTCCGATCCAGGGCACCGCCGCCGACATCATCAAGGTCGCGATGATCGACGTGCAGAAGGCTCTCGCCGAGTCGGGGCTGCGCTCACGGATGCTGCTGCAGGTCCACGACGAACTGGTGCTCGAGGTGGTCGAGTCCGAGCGCGAGCAGGTCGAGGCGCTGGTCCGGGAGAAGATGGCGGGCGCCATCGAACTCTCTGTCCCACTGGAGGTCTCGGTGGGCACCGGTCGCAGCTGGGACGCGGCAGCGCACTAGTCGGGCGACGGCGGGGGCGCATCAGCCCGTGGTTGGATTCGGCCGTCGGGAATGGGCGACCGTGGGGCGATGCCTCACGGTCGCCCCGTCCCTAGCGTGGGGCGGGTGATCAAAATCTCCTCCCGAATCGTTCCCGCCGTGGTCCTCGCGCTCGCGCTTCCGCTCACCACGGCCGCCGTCGGCGCTGCGTCCCCGGTCGCGGCGGCCGACGCGGGTTCGTCGGCCATCGGCACGGTCTTCCAACTGCCCTCTCCCACAGGTGCGTTCGCGGTCGGGCGCAACACCCTGCACCTGGTCGACGAGTCCCGCCCCGACCCCTGGGTCACATCGGACCGGCGCGAGCTGATGGTCAGCATGTACTACCCGGCCCACCCCGGGGCAGGCGCGCGGGCTCGGTACGCCACGACCGAGGAGATCAGGCTGCTGCTCGAGGGGCAGGAGTTGGCGGGCCTGGTGCCCGCCGAGGTACTCAGCGCCACCGGCACCCACAGCGTCGTCGACGCTGTGCCGGTGGAGGGCTCGTACCCGATGGTGGTGCTGTCGCCGGGCTTCACCGCCTCCCGCTACACGCTCACCGCCCTGGCCGAGGAGCTGGCCGCCCGTGGCTACGTCGTGGCCGCCGTCGACCATGCGAACGAGTCGTTCGGGACCGAGTTCCCAGGCGGGCGGATGTCCACCTGCCTCGCCTGCGGACGGACCGAGGATGAGGGGACCCTCGGCGTCGTCACCGCGACAAGGGCCGCGGACGTGTCGTTTCTCCTGGACCGGCTCACCGCACCCGATTCGGCCTGGCCGCATTCGCGCCTGATCGACAGGGAGCACATCGGCATGGCAGGCCACTCGATCGGCGGCGCCAGCACAGCGGAGACGATGGCGTCGGACGATCGCGTTCGCGCTGGCGTCAACATGGACGGCTCCTTCCATATCTCGATGCAGCCGGACGGGGTGAAGGACCGGCCGTTCCTGATGATGGGCACCGACGACGAGGTCCACCGCCCCGGCGGCCGGGACGTGTCGTGGGACGCGGCGTGGAGCCGCCTCGTTGGGTGGAAGCGATGGTTGACCGTGGCCGGCGCGGGCCACGCCTCGTTCACCGACATCCCCGCCCTCGCCGAGCGGTTGGGGATGCCGGTCGGGGCCGCCTCGCCGATCGGGGCCGCACTGCCGGGGGGGTCGATCGGTCGACCTCACCCGTGTGTATGTCGGCGCCTTCTTTGACCAGCACCTGCGGGGCGTCCCGCAGCCGATCCTCGACGGACCGAGCCCGGCCTACCCGGAGGTCAGGTTCAACAACCCGTGACCGGGTCGCCACCCTGTTGGTCGACCGGTCACGCGGCGGCGAAGCGGGAGACGTAGCGCCGCTGCCAGGGCGTCTCCACCGCATGGGAATCGAAATGTTCACGCACGAAGGCGACCGCGTCATCGGCGGGGACCCCGTCGAGCACGGCGATGCAGGCCAGCGCGGTGCCGGTGCGGCCCCTGCCGCCGCCGCACGCGACCTCCACCCGCTGCGTTCGGGCGCGCTCCCACGCTTCGCGCAGGGCGTCTCGGGCGTCTGTCCGATCGCTCGGAAGCCGGAAATCCGGCCACCGGACCCAGCGCGATTCCCATTCGTGGGCGGGCGGGGGACTGCCGAGCAGGTAGAGGCCGAACTCGGGACGAGCGCCGTCCGGCAGTGGCTTTCTCAGCGCGCGTCCCCGCACGAGCCGTGTCGACGGAAGCCGCAGCACTCCCGATTCCGCTGTGTCCCATGGCCGGTCCATGGTCGGCAAGTTACTCGGGTCACTCGGGGTCGTGGGGTGATGCTGTGGAAGCATTGCGGCATGAGCGTTCTGGTCTGCTTCCACGCCCACCCCGACGACGAGGTGTTCATCACCGGCGGTGTCATGCGTCAGGCCGCCGACGCCGGCCATCGCGTCGTCGTCGTCACCGCGACCGACGGCGCCCTCGGCGAGGTCCCGGAGGGTCTGCTCGCGGAGGGGGAGTCGCTCGCCGATCGCAGGCGCCGGGAGCTGGAGGAGTCCACCAGCGTGCTCGGAGCGCATCGAGTGGAGCTGCTGCACTACGCGGACTCGGGGATGGCGGGCACACCAGAGAACGCGAACCCGGCGGCGTTCTGCAACGCCGATGTCGAGGAGGCCGCGGCGCGCCTGGCCGCGATCCTCGTCGAGGAGTCCGCGGACGTGGTCACCGTGTACGACCCCAACGGCGGCTACGGGCACCCGGACCATGTGCAGGTGCACCATGTGGGCGTGCGCGCGGCGGAGATCGCGGGCGTGCCGCACGTCTACGAGGCGGCGGTCAGCCGTGATCACATCCGCAGGCTGATGGCGGCCAATCCGGAGTGGTCGGAGGACGCCCAGCCCCCTAACCTCGACACCTTCGGTCTGTCGGAGGAGGACATCACCACCGTGGTCGACGTGACCGCGGCGATGGGTGCCAAGCGGGCCGCGATGCACGCGCACGCCACGCAGGTCGGCGACTTCGGGCCGTTCCTGCAGATGCCGGAGGAGCAGCTGCGGGCCGCGTTCGGTCAGGAGTGGTTCCGGCGCCGGGGTGCCCCCGCCGGTCTGGCGGAGACGGCGCTACCGCTCTGACGCGGCCCGCGGGCGCTCACTCCTGAGCGGCCGCGACCTGCTCGCGGACCTTGTCCATGTCCAGCGCCTGGACCTGGGTCACGAGGTCCGCGTGCGCCGCGAACGACTCGTGCGCGGTCAACTCTTCGGCGACGGTGCGCGCGGTGGCGGGGGACAGACCATTCGCCTTCGCACAGGGACGCCAGTTCGTCGAGTTCGGCGTCAGGAATGGTGACGACAACCCAGCGGTGTGCGGCTTTACGGCATGGGTTCCGGCCTGCTCGACAGCATTCGAGGACTCCTGTTCGAGTTCACGGCGCGAATCGTGTTGCCGACGGCACCGCGTCACCATCTGTGCACGGCTGCCCGAAGTGGTCCGGCGTCACTGCGCGACCGGGGAATCGGCGGCGGTCGAGTCGCCCCAGACTGCTGCCGCACCGCTCTCTCCGATCCGGTAGACCTGCACCATCGATCCGACCGCCAGCGCCACCGCGACGACGGCAAGTCCGGTGGCGACGATGCGTGTCGCATTGCCGCCCGTCGGCCCGCCGCGTCCGGCCCGCCACGCCTGGAATCGCGGGTGGTGGATCGCCCACCATCCGAGTGCGACGAGGAAAACGCCGGCCGACCAGTAGATCAACTGGTCCCCCAACTCGGCGTGGATCTGCACGAGGGGATCGCGCGGGGTGCGATGCTCGAGCCATTCACCGGCGTGCGTCGTGAGGGGTACGAGAATGAGCGTGACCAGGGCGACCAGCGGGGAGACGATGCCGATCCGCCGTCGCGCCGCGGGCCAGCAGACGGCCAGCAACAGGAGTAGTGCCGAGATCGGCACCAGGACCGCCACGAAGTGCACGAGCAATGGGTGGATGGGTAGACCGTTGAACGTTGTGGGCCCCATGATCACTCGCCTCCGCCGGGTGTGTCCGATGTACCGGCTGCCACGGTAGGCGCGAATTCTTGGAGCCTTCTGGGAGTGTCCTAGGGGTGCCTCGGCAGGACGAGCGTGAAGGTGGCCCCGCGACCGTTCCGTGGATCGACGAGTATCTCGCCGTCGTGGGCAGTCGCGATCTCACGGACGAGCGCGAGCCCGATACCGTACCGCCGGCCGCCGGCAGGCTGCTCGGGGCCGTGTGCGAAGCGGGTGAACAGCCGGTCCAGCTGCCGCGGTTCGATGCCGGTACCCGTGTCGGTCACCGCAATTCGCACCAGGTCGGTGTCGCCGTCGACATGGAGCGTGACCCGTCCGCCGGGGCGCACGTGGGTGACGGCGTTGTCGACAAGTCCGTGCACCGCGCGCCGCAGGGCCGGACGAGACCCGCTCACGATGCAGGGCGCGTCGCCGTGCTCGACGTCGACGTCGACTCCCAGCGACCGCGCGTGCGCCTCGACGCTGTCGCGGACCTGCTCGCACAGCGCGGCGACGTCGACAGGCTCCCGGGTGTCGGGTCCGGTCTCGAGGGCCGCCGAGAGCAGCAGGTCCTCCACCAGCTCACCGAGTGCGCGGGTGTCGGCGACGATTCCGTCGAGCTGGCGGGATACCTCCTCGAGCTCGAGCTGTCCGACGCGGCGGGCGAGCAGCTGCGCGCGGGTGTGCAGCACCGTGAGGGGGCACGCAGCTCATGCGACGCATCGGCGACGAAG
>Ga0105243_10003002_pt1 | contig 13936 bp, 10 predicted proteins | sample KBSM34metaG_FD_81525 | JGI IMG/M metagenome (GOLD analysis project Ga0105243, IMG submission 81525) | Miscanthus rhizosphere microbial communities from Kellogg Biological Station, Michigan, USA - KBS M3-4 metaG | ecosystem: Host-associated > Plants > Roots > Rhizosphere > Soil | place...
AACATCCTCGGCGCGCGGGTGCTCGGCGACTTCGGCGACGGATCCCGACCGCTTCGGCGGCGCCGGGCCCGCAAGAACTACACCGGCAACAGCCCGATCACCCGCGCCTCGGGCAAGAAACGCACCGTCACCGCGCGGCGGGTCCGCAACAACCGCCTCGCCGACCCGCTGCACCAGCAGGCCTTCTCCGCGCTGACCTGCTCGCCCGGCGCCCGCGCCTACTACGACCGCATCCGCGCCCGCAGCACCACCCACGACAGATCAGCCCACCGACCTGTTGCCGCCACTGCCGATGCCGCCGGAGCTGATGCTTGGCCGGGCGACCGACAGCGCCGAACTCGACCAGTTGATGCAAGAGCACAGGCTGGTCACCATCGTCGGCCCCTCGGGCGTCGGCAAGACGGCGCTCGCCATGGCCGCCGCCCAGAAGCGGCGCGGCGCGATGCGCGACGGCGCGGTCTGGATCGACGTCGCCGCGATCCATCAGGCGACGCTGGTTCCACGCGTGTTGATCCAGGCGCTGCGCCTGCCCGCCGGCGGCAATGACGATGCCTTGCCGGATCTGCTCGCGCCGCTGCGCAAGATGCAGATGCTGGTCGTCTTCGACAACGCCGAGCACCTGGCGGACGCCGTGGCGCAACTTGTCCACGCCATGCTGAAGAGCGCCGGCGGCCTGCGCATGCTGGTCACGAGCCAGGCGGCCTTGAAACTCAGCTCGGAGCGCACGTTCCGGCTCGAACCGCTGGCTGTCCCACCCGCCGATTGCTCGCTGGACGACGCATGCACGCACGGCGCGGTGGCCTTGTTCGTCGACCAGGCGCAGCGCGTCGGCCGGCGCTTTGCACTTGACGAGCGCAACCTGGCGGGCGTTGTGGCACTGTGCAGGCAATTGGACGGACTGCCCCTGGCGATCAAGCTGGCGGCGGCTCGCTTGCCGATGTTCGGCATCGAGGGCCTGCGTACTCGCCTGGCCGACCGCTTCAGCCTGCTGCGCGCGCAAGCCCCCGACCTGTCGCAGCGCCACCAGACCCTGCTCGCCGCGCTCGACTGGAGCCATGGCCTGCTGCCACCTGAGGCCCAGCGGGTGTTCCGGCGGCTGGCGGTCTTCGCCGGAGGGTTCTCGCTCGAGCTGGCCGTCGCCACGGTGAAGGATGAATCGCAAGACGACCTGGCCGTCGAGGACATGCTGGAATTGCTGGCCAACCATTCGCTGGTCGCCGTTGACGCGGGCGCACCGCCGCGCTACCGGATGCTCGACAGCACGCGCGAATATGCGCGACTCGAACTGGAGTCCAGCGGCGAATCCGACGCCACCCACAGGCGCCATGCCCAGGCGATGTTGGCGCTGTTCCGGTCTGCGAGCCAGGATGCCTGGACCCACAGCGACGCCGACTTCCTGGGCACGTATGGACAGGAAATCGACAACGTGCGCGTGGCGCTGGACTGGTGCCTCGAGCACGACGGACCACTGGGTTTGGCGCTGCTGGGCGAAGCGGGCGACCTGTTCCACATCCTCATCCTGTTGCGCGAGAACCGCGAGTTGCACGATGCCTACGAGCCCTGGCTGACCCCCGCCACGCCGGCGGCGGTTCGGGCACGCTGCCACCTGGAACGCAGCAGGGCCACCCTCAGTGCGGACCCTCATCGCGCGCACGAGGAAGCGCTGCGGGCGGCCAGGCTCTACCGCGAACTCGGCGACACCCAGCGCTTGTATTTGACGCTGACCGCTGTCGTCCACTCGATGCTGACGCCGATTTCCGAGGCGCGCGAACTCTTGCATGAGCAGGTCCGGCTCGAACAGCCGCACTGGCCGCCGCGCTTGCTGCGGGTGCGCCTGGTGGGCGAGGCCCTCACCTGCTCCCGCGAGGGCAGGCACGCCGACGCCTGCGCGGCGGTGGAGGCCGGCCTGGCCTATGCCCGGCGCGCCGGCGCGACGATCCAGGTCGCAGCCGATCAATCGAATCTTGCCCATGCCTACTTCGCCAGCGGCAATACGGCGCAAGCCGTGGTGCTGGGCCGCGAACTCGTGGCGGGCAAGTTCGGGCGTTATGCCCGCCAACGCATCTATGCCTTGGGCAACCTGTCGAACGCATTGCTCGCCGAAGGCGAAATGGCTGAAGCGCGCGCACGCGTCGCCGAATTCTTCGACGACTGCCGCAACGTCGACTGGGATTGCTTCGGCATCTTCTCCGACGTCTATGCATTGCTGGCCGCATGCGAAGGCCGCTTCGAGGCGGCGGCACGCCTGGTCGGCCATGCGGACCATGCCCACCAACGACTGGGGCAGCGCTTTCCCGCGCTGGCCACCGCGCGCGACCATGCGCTTCGCCTGATCGAAGTGGCGCTGCCCCCGGCACTGCTGCAAGACCTGCGTGCCGAAGGCAGTGCGATGGATCGGGAAGCCGTGTGCCGGCTGACCTTGGACACAGGCGCGGAGTGACAGATTTGGCGAACGCCGCTGGCGGCCGCCGACACGATGCCGGGAGCGAGGGCATCACAATGCCGCGCCATGCCCACCCGATTCCGGTTCGACAAGTTCACGCTGCTCACCTTCGAGCGAATGCTCCTGTCGGATGGTCAACCGGTAGCGCTGGGCTCGCGTGCCATCGAGGTGTTGCGCGCGCTGGTCGAGCGCCGTGGCGCCGTGGTCAGCAAGAGCGAGCTGTTCGAGCTGGCCTGGCCGGGCCTCGTGGTCGAGGACAACAACCTGGCCGTGCAGGTGTCGCTGTTGCGCAAGGTGCTCGGGCCAAGCGCGATCGTCAATGTCGCGAGACTGGGCTACCGGTTCGGCCTGCCGGTTGAAGAACTGACGGAAGAAGCGGCCGCCGATGCCGTGGGCATGCAGGCGGCCTCGCGCGACGCCGAGTGGCTGCCCGTTGCGTCGCCGCCGGTGGCGTCGCTACCGGTACCGCCGGAATTCATGGCCGGCCGGGACGCCGACAGCGCCGCACTCGATGCCTTGCTTCAGAGGCACAGGCTGGTCACCATCGTCGGCCCGTCGGGGGTCGGCAAGACGGCACTCGCCACGGTGGCTGCCCATGCGCGCAGCGGCAGCCTGCGCGATGGCGCGGTGTGGATCGACGTCGCCGCGATCCATCAGGCGACGCTGGTCCCGCGCGTGCTGGCGCAGACGCTGCGCCTGTCGGCCGCCGGCAACGACGACGCGCTGCCCGCGCTCGCGGCCCAGTTGCGCCACCTGGAGACGCTGATCGTCTTCGACAACGTCGAGCACCTGCCCGAGGCAGTCGCGCAACTGGTCAATGCATTGCTGAACGGCGCCCCCGGCCTGCGCATGCTGGTCACCAGCCAGACGGCCTTGAAACTCAGCTCGGAGCGCGTGTTCCGGCTCGAACCGTTGACGGTCCCGCCGGGTGACTGCTCGCTGGAGGAAGCGAGCACGCACGGCGCGGTGGCCTTGTTCGTCGATCAGGCGCAGGGCCATGACCGCCGCTTCGTCCTGGACGGGGGCAACCTGGCGAACGTGGTCGCGCTGTGCCGGCAGCTCGATGGCTTGCCGCTGGCGATCAAGATGGCCGTCGCGCGCCTGCCGATCTTCGGCATCGAAGGCGTGCGCGCCCGCCTGGCCGACCGCTTCACGCTGCTGCGCGCGCAAGCACCCGACCTGCCGACCCGCCACCAGACGCTGCGCGCCGCGCTCGACTGGAGCCATGGCCTGCTGCCGCCCGAAGCCCAGGTGGTGTTCAGGCGGCTCGCGGTGTTCGCCGGCGGCTTCTCGCTCGAATTGGCCGCCGTCACCGTCAAGGAGGATGCGCAAGACGAGCAATCGGTGGACGACGCGATCGAACTGCTGGCCGATCACTCGTTGCTCGCGGTCGATGTGGGAGAGCCGCCACGCTACCGGCTGCTCGACAGCACACGCGCCTACGCGCAACTCGAACTCGAATCCAGCGGCGAATCCGACGCCACGCACAGGCGCCACGCCCAGGCGATGCTCGCGCTGTGCAAATCGGCCAGCCGTGACTATTGGAACGAGAGCGACGCCGACTTCCTGAGCACCTACGGCCAGGAAATCGACAACGTGCGCGTGGCGCTGGACTGGTGCCTCACGCACGACGGGCCACTGGGCCTGGCGCTGCTCGGCGAGGCCAGCGACCTGTTCAACGCATTGCTGCTGTACCGAGAGTGGTGCGAGCTGCATGAAACCTACGAGCGCTGGCTGAGCCCCACGCTGCCGCCGGAAGTGCGGGCACGCCACCACCTGGAAGTCGGCAGGTTCCACGTGAACGTGACCCCTGACAAGTCGCGCGAGCAGACCCTGCTGGCAGCACAGCTCTACGGTGAACTTGGCGACGCGAAGCGCCTGTACTTCGCCGTGACATTCTGCGTCGCGTCGACGCTGACGCCGGTTTCGACAGCACGCGAGATGGTGCAGGCCCTGGCACGGATCGAAGAGCCGCAGTGGCCACCCCGTCTGCTGCGCCTGCGCTGGCTCGCCGAGGTCTACACGTGCTTTCGCGAAGGCCGCAGTGCCCAAGCGTACGACGCGGCGAACGCTGCGCTGGCTTATGCACGGCGTGCCGGCGCGGTGAACCAGACTGGGTCCGATCTATCCAATCTCGTGGTGGCCTCCCTCATGACGGGCAACTCCGCGCAAGCCGTGCGGCTGGGCCGTGAGCTCATGGCCGGCAAGTACGTGCAAATGGATCGCAATATCCGCCTGCGCATCATTGCACTGGGCAACCTGGCGAACGCATTGCTCGTCGAAGGCGAAATCGCCGAGGCGCACGAACGGATTGCCAATCTCTTCAACGACTGCCGCAACAACAACTGGGAACTCTTTGACAACGCTGCAGATGTGTATGCGCTGCTGGCGGCGAGCGAGGGCCGCTTCGATGCGGCGGCCCGGCTGATCGGCTATTCAGACCGTGCTTGGGAGCGCCTGGGGCACCGCGAAGCCGCGGAGGCCGCTGCACGCGAACGCGCATGGCGTCTGGTCGAAGCGGCGCTCGACCCGGCACTGCTGCAAGGCCTGCTGGCCGAAGGCAGCGAGATGGATCGGGAGGCCGTGTGCCAGACAACCTTGAGCACTCGCAAGGCTTGAAAGGCATCGAGCGCACATTTCAGCACTTGCACCTTTCATACGACTGTCTCGATTCGTAAAGTCATTGACCGGAAATGACTTGTGACGCGGGCGTCATTCGATGTCTGAATCGCATTTAAAGCGATTCATCGAATTAAAGAGTAATTCACCCGAGGCACGATTCATTCGAAATCTCGAAGCGGTAACTTCCTTTCCATCGGAGGCCGGCCAATGCACGGCTTCCATGGAGACACCACATGAAGATTGCCACCCTGCTTCCCAATCGTTCCAGCGAGAACATTGTCTTGGGCGCGTTGTCCAGTGAAGGAATGTCCATGACGGCATTTGCCGACATCGAATCCCTGGCCCGCGGACTGGGCGATGCCGACTACCCAGCCGTGGTGCTGGAGGACAGCCCCGAGTTGCCGGCATGGCTGGCCATGCTGGCGACCCCTTCGACGGCATCGGTTCCCAAGATCGCGGTGGGCGCGAGCGGCGGCCTGTCACGGGCGCTCAGCAGCGGCGCGGACGACTACGCCACATTGAATGACGGTGCGCAGAGCCTGGTGCGGCGGCTTCAAGCCATCGAGCTGTCGCGGCAAAGCGCTGACGACCAGCGCCTGCTGAAGATCGGGGCCTTTTCCCTGGACGTGGACCGGCTCGCCGTGCACCGCGACGGCCGGGCCATTGAACTGACCTCGCGCGAGTTCAAGCTGGCGTGGATGCTTTTCGCCAACCACAAGCGCGTGGTGAGCACCAAGCTGCTGGCGAGCAGCCTGTGGGGCTGCTCGCCCCAGGACTGCAAACGATCGATCGAGCAATACATGTACAGGCTGCGCCGCAAGATCGAAGGCGCGCTGATCCATGCGGTGTATGGCGTGGGCTATCGACTGGAACTGTGCAATGCCCCAGCGGATGCTCTCGTTTGAATGTTGCGGCAGACATACGCGGCCACACCAGCATTTAGCCAGTGCGCACCGCATTGCGCCCTGCGGCCTTGGCACGGTAGAGAGCAGCGTCGGCCCGTTCGACCATATCGCCAATATCTTCACCCGCGCGACTCAGCGTGACTCCGATCGAGCAGGTCACCATGAGACCAGCCGCGAGGTCTGACCAAGGGTGCTCTTCGATGGCGCACCTCAGCCGCTCGGCCGCCACACTCAACGATGGCTCGTCGCTGGTGTTGGGAAACATGACCAGAAACTCCTCGCCGCCGTAGCGCGCAAGGCGATCGGTGCTGCGCAGTTTGCCGGCGGCGATCTTTGCGAAGACGCGCAACACCTCATCACCCATCGCGTGTCCCAATCGGTCATTGACTTGCTTGAAGTGATCGATGTCCAGGATCGCCACTCCGAAGCCCAGCCCACCGCGCGCGAATCGCGCCCTTTCCTCGGCCAGCAGCGCCAGGATGCTGCGGCGGTTCTTCAGTCCGGTCAGTTCGTCTCGTTCGGACAATTCACGCAACTGGGTCAGCGCCGCCGCAAGCCGCGCATTGCTCGCCGACAGCGCCTTGCGCATCTGAGTCCCCATCAGGCTGATGGCCGCGATCTTGGCGAGGATCAACGCGAACCAAAGCCCGCTGAAGAGGCGTAACCACCCGCTGCCCAGCGGCATGCCGAAGCGGTGCCCATCCGTCAACAGCTGGGCGAGCGTGAACGCAGCAAGGAAGACGGAAATCACCAACAGCTGCCTGAGGGGCAGCTGCAGCGCCGCGGTGGCCACTGCGGTGATCAAAGTCATCAACATCAGCAACCCGATCTGAGGTACTGCCGCGGCCGTGATGATCATCAGGCTGCATGCAGTCAACAGCTGGGTTGCCGTGAAGCTTGCGCCACTCAGTCGGCGATGCAAGCGCATGCGCACCACGACAAGAAAGAAGGCCGTCAAGCCACATCCCGCAGCGCCATAGGCCATCGCAGCGGATGCGGGAATCGCCCCCAGCGCGGCGAAGGCCCCCATGAAGACGGTGTCCGCAAGGTAGAACGTCAGCACCATCAGCTGGGTTCGCGTGGCGCTGCCGAGACGGGCCGCCCGCGTGCGTGACGCAGCCAGCTCGGCAAGTGGTGCGGGAGTGGGTGCATCCGGTCGAGCAATCAAGCCTGTCAGCTCAGCTTGGGTCGGCATACGTGAGCTCCTCGTCGGCGAACCGTCGTCGTTCGCGAGAACCTTCGCGCCGCCGGATGGCCACGTCAACTGTCGGTCTCTATCACCTCACCACCCATGTGTCTGCACAGCACTTGCTTGACGGATCGGCCTCGCACCGTGTCAGAACGAGGCCCAGTCATCCTCCGACGCGGTAGTGGTCTGCGCGCTGCGCTGTGCGAGCGTGCGCACCTCGCCGGCCACAACCGCGACGCCGCGCCCTTGCGCCGGAACTGATGGCTCGCTTGAATGAGCCGGTGCCCTGCACCTGCGTTTACAGCCGCAGCGACGGCATCGTCGATTGGCGAGCGAGTCTTCTGCCTGAGGTGCTGTCGGCGCAGAATGTTCGGGTGACCTCCAGCCACACGGCATGGGGCTGACCCCGTCGTGTTGCGGGTACTGACCGAATGCCCGTCGCAGACTGGGAGTGATTGGCAACCGCACAAAGGATCGTTTGTATGCAAAGTGTCTTGATCGACCGTTTCGGTGAGCCCGCCGATGTTGTCCACCCGGGTGAACGCCCATTGCCCGTGCCCGGCCCAGGCGAGGTCCGCGTGCGAATGCTGCTGTCGCCGATCCACAACCACGATCTCGCGATCGTGCGCGGCGTCTACGGCTACAGGCCCGTCCTGCCGGCTGTGCCGGGCACCGAGGCGCTGGGCATCGTCGATGCCTTGGGGGACGGCGTGCAAGGCCTGCGGCTCGGCCAGCGGGTGGGGAGCGCGTCGGCGCTGGCGGCTTGGGCCGAGTTCTTCATCAGCCCGGCAGCCAAGCTGGTGCCGGTGCCCGATGCGCTGCCCGACGAAGCCGCCTGCCAACTGCTGGCCATGCCCTTGAGCGCACTGATGCTGCTGGAGGACATGCAGCTTCAGCCCGGCCAGTGGATCGTCCAGAACGCCGCCAATGGTGCCGTGGGCAAGGTTCTGGCCACGCTGGCTGCAGCGCGTGGCATCGGCGTGGTGAACCTCGTGCGGCGCGAATCCGCCCTGGCCGACCTCGCGGCTGGGGGCATCGCTCACGGTGTGTCGACCGACGCCCCAGGCTGGCAAGACCGTGCCAAGGCAGCGGCCGGTGGTGCCCCGATCGTGCGGGCCATCGACTCCATCGGCGGCGAGGCGGCGCAACAGGTGATGACGCTGTTGGCCGAAAACGGCGAGCTGATCTCGTTCGGCTCACTGACCTTCAAGCCCCTGCTGATCGGTGCTGACCAGCTGATCTTCAAGCAGGCCGTCGTGCGGGGCTATTGGGCCAGCAAGCGGCTCGCGGCCACTGCGCCCGCCGATCTGGCCCGCATGATCGGCGAGTTGGCCAGTCAGGTCGCGCATGGCGTGCTGAAACTGCCGGTGGGCGGCGTATTTGGCCTGGCTGATGCTGCCGCGGCGATGACGGCGGCCGAACAAGTCGGGCGCACGGGCAAGGTTCTGCTGCGCGGGGCCAGCTGATCCGCATGGAACAGTTCACAGGCGCGGTGAGGCGTCGGCGGCGAAGATGTCAGGCCCTTTGCCAACAGCATGGAGAAGGGCGGGAAAGGTCCACGGAAGCGGCGCGCCCGACGTGACGCATTGCCCGTCGATGAATGTTCGCATGCCGGGCGCAGCGCGGCCTGATGCTATGGAGTCGTTGCGGCACGCGCTTCCCATGAACATGGAAAAAGTGCTTGGGCCGCGCTCGTGTGACCGGGTGGGCGTTTGCAGGCTCCCTCCCTGCCGCGCTGTTCAGCAACGCCACGCGCATGCGCGAAGGCGCCTCCCGTGAATATGGGAACAATCGGCGGCGTGCGGCAGGGCCGGTCCTTTCAAAGCAAGCGCGGAGCGCCCACCCGTTCCGCGGGCAACGGCGGCACGTCATTGCGCAGAATGCGTATGACCAGCCGCTTCGGCAACCACTGCGACAGCCGCACCAGCCAGCGCATCGAGAACGGGAAGAGATAGTCCATGGGCTCTCGGCGCAGCGCATGCACGAGGTGATCGACGGCCTGGGCTTCAGACAGCTCCAGCGGGGCCGGCATGCCGTCGTTGGCGGTCGCCTCGGTGCCGATGAAGCCGGGGTAGACCGAGACGAATCGGATGCCGTAGCGACCGAACTCGACGCGGCAAGTGTCGATCAGCAGCCGCAACGCCCCCTTGGCGGCGGAGTACGGGCCTTGCAACGGCACGCCCAGGAAGCCCGCGAGCGAATTGGTCTGCGCCACCACGCCGCCGCCCTGGCGCACCATCTGGTGCAGCACCGGAAACAGGTAGTTCACCGCCACGTCGTAGTTCGAGCGCATGTAGGCGGTGACGTCGCGAGCACCCATGGTGCGCATGTCGAGCGCCGGCGCACCGCCGGCGTTGAGCATCACCAGGTCGATGCGGCCCAATCGCTGCACGGTCTCATGCACGACCTGTTCGGCCGCGGCAGGATCCTGCGCATCGGCGGCCAGTGCGAGAGCGTGGCCACCTTCTTGCGCAATTTGCGCGACGAGCGACTCGAGCTTGTCGCGGCGGCGCGCAGTGACGACCACGTGCGCGCCTTCGCTGGCCAGCCGCAACGCAAGGGTGCGACCGATACCCGAGGACGCTCCGACGATCAGCACCACCTTGTCTTGGAACTTCATCACACACCTTTCATGGCTGTCGCGGCAGCCTTCCGGCGGCGCGAGACCAGCAGCACTCCTGCTGCGGCAATCGCGAACGCGGCACTGAGCAGCGGCACCGCCGCCGCGTTCTCGCCATCGACGATGAACGAAGCCGTCAACGGCCCGAAGGCGCTCCCCAGCAGCTGGGCCGCCGGCACCAACCCGGCCAGGCGACCGCTGGCATCGGCGCGAAACGCGAGCCCGATGTGGAACGGCAGCATGAACAGCCAGACGAAACCGAACAGCGCGCAGCCGAGCGCGAAGTTCAGCATGCTGCCGCCCGGCAGCTGGTGGATCGTGGTCATCACGGCCGCGAGCACAACGGAGCACGCCACCAACGTCGGCACCACGGCCAGGCGCCGCACGACCAACGAGGCCACGGTGCCGCCGACGACCTGCATCGCCAGCACGCCGGCGATCAAGGTCTGAGCTGCGCGCGCATCGAAACCAGCGGCCTTGCCCATCGGCTCGAGGTAGGCCCAGAACGAGCCGAGCATGGCGAGCTGCAGGAACACGACCGCCAGCGGCAGCAGCGTCGCCATCGACCAGCGGAAGCCCGACACCGTCGACGGCGCGAGCGGCGCGAGCCGTGCGGGCTGCCGGAACGCCAGCAGACACGGCAGCAGCGCGAGCGCGCCCAGCGTCACGAAGCCGCCCTGCCAGCCCGCGTGCGGGATGATCAGGTTTGCCAGCAGCGCGCCGAGCGCTGCCTGCGCAAGGGTCTGCGCCACAAAGAAGATGCCGGCGATGCGCGACGGGTTCGCGGTGCGTACGACGACGCCGGTTGCACCCCAGATCAGGATGCCTTCGGGGAGGCCGGCTGCCGCGCGCACGGCAGTCATCGCGCCGTCACCGGCGGCCAGCAGCGTGAGCAGATCCAGGCTCGCGGCGAGCAGCGCGGCGACGATGGTGATGAGCCGCAGCCGTGACCACGGCAGCAACGCGTCGCCGAGCACGACGCCCAGGCCGAGCGTCACGATCTCGGCCATCGCGACGATGCCCACACCTTCCAGGCTGACCTTCTTCGCCTCGACGAGTTCGCCCAGCAGGATGGGCTGGATGCCCACCATCAGGACACCGATCGTGCCGACGGCCAGTGCGGCGGCGACTTGCCGGGAGCTTATTTCGGGGGCGTGGTTCATCGACATGTGTGGCGCTCCTGTGCTGGCGTGATCGGTGTTCAGTAACCCTTGGTCTCTTCAGGCAGCAGGCCTTGCGCGAAGCGCAGCGTCGCGCGCTGCTCGTCGCGGCGCAGCCGGCGGTTGGCGACCAGCCGGACGATCCAGGGCAAGGGGCGCACGCGCCCGCCTCCGGCCACCGCCAGCACATAGGCCTTGGCGCATTTCTCGAACAGTTCGGCGTTCAGCGCCAGCCGCATCGCGGTCATGCCCAGGCACATCGGCCGGCCTTGCACCAGCAGCACGTTGCCACCCCGGCGCAGCGAGCGGGCGACGTCGCGCACGGCCGCGACGGCAGGCCCCATGGGCCCGAGATGACGGGCCTGTTCGTCGAAGACCTGCAGCATCGCGCCATCGAAGTCCGCGAGGCAGCGACCGAACTCGGCCCCGCCCACGGCGATGGCGCCCACATCGGCTCGCGCGCCATAGGCTGCGGCGTGCAGCTGGCTGCCGCCGGACGCCGCGTGCAGCGGCACCCGCTGCGGTGCCGCGTCGCTCGCGAGGCCGAACCACATCGCATCGCTCGCCGGAATGCGCAACGACAGGCTGGCAGCCTCCGCCGCCAGCAAGCGCTTGGCCTGCAGGCGATCGCGCAGGTGCAGCCATTGCCGGCACAAGTCTTGTTCCATCGTCATCTCGTCAGACCAGCTTGAAGACGTCTTCGAATCGATTGAGTGCGTCATCGATCACCTCGTCGGTGTCGGCCAGGCTCGTGTAGATGCGGCTGCCGGCCAATGTGATGAGGCCATGGGCGGTGTAGGCCGCACCCATTTCCTCCATCATGTGCTTGCGCCGCTTGGCCTCGTTCTTCACGCGCAACAGCTTCAGGATGTTGCTGGTGTCCAGCAGCAGCACGCCCGACGTCTGAAGGTGCACGATCGAGCCCATGTTGTAGGTCACGTACGGCAGGCCGAGTCGCGTGATGATTGATTCGAGGCCTTGGCGAAGCCGGTCACCGGCGCGCCCGGCCACGCCGGCGGCGTCGGCCCGCTGCGCTTCAAGCAGCGCGTGGTAGCCGGCCACGCACGACAGCGGGTTGGCCGACAGCGTGCCGCCGACGAAGGCCCTTCGCGCGGTCGTGCCGATGCCCCCCACCAGCAGCATCATCACGTCCTTGCGGCCGCCGATCGCGCCGGCCATCGGGTAGCCGCCGGTCAGGCACTTGCCGAGCACCGTGAGGTCGGGCTTGACGCCGAAGTAGGCCTGCGCGCCGCCCATGCCCAGGCGGAATCCGGTGACGACCTCGTCGAAGATCATCAGTGCGCCGAACTCGTCGCACAGCGCCCTCACCTGCCGGTTGTAGTCGGGGTGCACCGGCCGCGTGCCGCTCTCGGGTCCGAGCGGCTCGAGCAGTACCGCGGCCGTGCCGCCTCGCAGGCGGTTCAACTGAAGCTTGCGGCGCAGTGCATCGAGATCGTTCGGATTGCACTCCTGCGTGTTGCCGGTGGCGCCACGCGGGATACCGACCGCCTCCATTCGCCCGGTGCCGGGCAGGCGCATGCCATAGACGAGCTGGTCGCTCCAGCCGTGGTACGCCCCGCCAACCTTGATGATCCACTTCTTCTTCGTGTAGGCGCGCGCCAGGCGCACCGCGCCCATCACCGCCTCGGTGCCCGAGCCGAGCAGCCGCACCATGTCGACCGCGGGCATGGACTGGCACACCAATTCAGCGAGCTTGACCTCGTACTCGTGCAGAAGGCCCGTGACCGGGCCGCACGAGTCCAGCACCTCGTTGACCTTCTGGCGCACGGCCGGGTGGTTCGAGCCCAGCAGTGTCGGGCCGCCGGCTTGCAGGAAGTCGATGTAGCGGTTGCCGTCCACATCGGTCATGTGGGCGCCGTCGGCCTGCGTGATCGCGAGCGGGAACGGATGGTTGAAGGCCAGGTTGTGCTGCACGCCCCCGGGGATCACGGCCTTGGCCCGTTCGGCCAAGCGCTTCGAGCCTTGGCAGCGTTCGTCGAAATACCGCATCACCTGCGGCATCTTGTCCGCGCGAATGGGCCGCATCGGTTGCTTGACCAGGGCGTCGAAGCGGCGGTAGAGCTCCTTCACGTCGGGCCAGGCCGAGATGGCGGAGGACGGCGTGTTTGCCATGGATGCTGCCGAATGAATGTGTGCGAGGTTGCTCATGGTGTGTTTGTTGGCTGCAATTTCGGATCTGGACCGTTTGCGAGTGAGAGCGCGATGCGCTGCAAGAGCCTTTGCATCGAGGGTTCCTGTTCGGCTCGCGCGGCGATCTGTCGCATGAGATGCCAGCTGGCCAGCGTTTCGAGGTCTTCGACCGCCAGCATGGCAGCCTGCGCGCTGACGCCGCAGCACAGTGCGCCGTGGTTGAACATCAGGTAGGCGTTGGTGTCGGCGCGCAGCGTGCGTGCGAGCTTGGAGGACAACCACGAGGAGCCCGATGGCGCATAGCCGACAACTGGAACGGTGCGCCCGAGCGAACGCGTCAGCGCTTGCGGCACCACCTCGAGCTCTCGCCCGAGCAGCGCACAGGCACTGGCCAAGGGCTGGTGCGTGTGGATGCTGCATTGAACGTCCGCCCTGGCACGCAGCACGCGCGCATGCAGGCCGGTTTCGACCGACGGCGCGCGCTCGCCTTCGATTTGCGCCAGGTCGGACAGGCGCAGCACGCACACATCGTCAGCGGTCATCGTCAGGTAGTCGGTGGCCGAGGGCGTGACGGCGATGCGCGTCGCATCGATGCGCAGCGCGATGTTGCCGCCGGTGCCCGAGAAGTAGCCGCGTTGCGAGAGTTCGACGCACAGGTCGACGACGGTCTGGCGGATCGAGAGCGTGTTCATGCAGCAGCAGCCTGAGGTGCGTTGAGCCGGTGGTACAGCGGCGCCAGACGCCTGCGCACCTCCTTGAGGGTTTCGAACTTGTCGCCGTACAGGCGGCGCAGCGCACGGGTTGGCTCGTAGGTGCAGCGCGCCTGTCGCAGGTGGCCCAGGTCGC
>Ga0105243_10003004_pt1 | contig 13928 bp, 13 predicted proteins | sample KBSM34metaG_FD_81525 | JGI IMG/M metagenome (GOLD analysis project Ga0105243, IMG submission 81525) | Miscanthus rhizosphere microbial communities from Kellogg Biological Station, Michigan, USA - KBS M3-4 metaG | ecosystem: Host-associated > Plants > Roots > Rhizosphere > Soil | place...
GCTGTGGTCTCCGGACGAGGTCGAAGCACGCGGCGGGCTCGTTCGCATGATCGACCGCGGAGGTTGCTTCACGTTCCACGGTCCGGGTCAACTCGTCGGGTATCCGATCCTCGGGCTCGGTTCGAGACCGGACGCGGTCGACTACCTCCGGCGGCTCGAGGAAGCGGTGATCGGCATCTGTGCGGATATCGGCGTGGCGAGCGAGCGTCGAGCCGACGTGCAGACCGGCGTGTGGGTCGGCGACGACAAGATCTGCGCGATCGGCGTTCGCTTGATGCGGGCACGCGTCACGCTGCACGGGTTCGCGCTCAACTGCGAGACCGACCTCTCGTGGTTCCGCGGGATCGTCGCGTGCGGTCTCCCGGACCACGGACAGACCTCGCTCTCGGCTCAGCTGGGTCGTCGCGTGGGCGTAGCCGATGTTCTCCCGCTCGCCGAGCGGCACCTGGCCGAGGTGTTCGATCTCGCGTTCGAACCCGCGCCCCGCGAGATCGTCACAGCGTTCCAGGTCGCCGATGCCGTCTGACGCTCGCGTCCATCCCTCGGTCCTCGGCTTCGAGCGCGCCGTCGCCGACTACGAGCGGGGACGCCCCGGGTTCCCCGATCGAGCCATCGCGTTCCTGGACGACCGGTTGTCACTGGGTCCGGGGCGAACGCTCCTGGAACTGGGCGCGGGAACCGGCAAGCTGACGCGTTTGCTGGCCCCGTCGGGGGCGCGCATCCTCGCTGTGGAACCGCTCGTCGCGATGCGCGAGGCCCTGAGCCACAACCTCCCGGAGGTGGAGATCCTCGACGCCGTGGCCGAGGACCTGCCGCTGGCGGACGGCGCCGTCGACGCGGCCGTGGCGGCGCAAGCGTTCCACTGGTTCGACGGCGAACGCGCCCTCTCCGAGCTGGCCCGCGTGCTGAGGCCCGGTGCGCCGATCGCCCTCGTGTGGAACGTCCGCGATGAGTCGGTCCCGTGGATCCGAGGTCTCACGGAGCTGATCGAGCCGCACCGAGGCGACACGCCGAGCCACCGGTCGCGCCGGTGGAGAGCCGCCTTCGATGCGAGCGATGCGTTTCCCCTACCGGAGCTCACCTCGTTCCCCTTCGTGCACGACACCACGCGCGAGGGGATCGTCGCGCGTGTCTCGTCGATCAGCTTCATCGCGACCCTCGCGCCGGACGAGCGGGAGCGGGTCGCCGCCGCCGTCCGCCGGCTGGTCCCGGCGGAGCAGGTCGCGTTCGCGTACCGGACGGATGTCTGGATCAGCTGGCGAGCCTGAGGCTCAGGCTTCGGCGACGACCGCGTAGCGGGGGCGACTCGTCAGCGGGCCGAGCGGCCATGGCTCCCGTTGTTCCGCCGCCCACTCGACGTCGAGGAGCCGCTCGAGCTGCACCGCGCGCCACCCGGCCGCGCGCACGGCGTCGACGAATGGCGCCGGCGTCGTGGTCGCCGCGAGCGGAAGGTGGCGGACCACGACTTCCGGATACGGCCCGTGGTGATCGTCGGCGTCACCCCGGATCCGGTGGATCAGGGCGACGATCCCGTCCTTGACCTTGACGAGCGGACCCTCACCCCCCCACGAACCTTCGAACAAGACGACGCGGCCGGTGGGGGCAACCGCACGCCAGGCGCTGAACGCCGCGACGGGATCCGGAAGCGTCCAGGCGACGTGTCGCTCGATCACGGCATCGAACGGCCCATCCGGCGGTGCCTCGGCCGCCCCGACCACGAATGAGATCGCCGAACCGCGCTCCTCCGCCTTGCGACGCGCGCGATCGAGCATCCCTTCGGAGAGGTCGAGCGCGGTGACCTCGTGACCAAGCTCGGCGGCGAGCAGGGAGAGCGAGCCGGTCCCGGCCCCCACGTCCAACACGCGCGAGGGAGGCGCCGGGAGGAACCGCCGCAGCGCCGCCCTCCAGGCGGCCGCTTCCACCGGGTCGGATATCGCATGGCCGACCGAACGGTCGTAGTGATGCGCATCCGCATCCCACCAGTCCCGGATCGAGCCGTGCAGGTCAGGCACCATCGTCGGGCTCTCCCCTGTCCTCAATACAACGCCGATGCGAGCCGCCGCCGGTACTCAGGCACCAGCTCGTGCTCGTCCCCGAGCACGGCGAACGACGTGATCAGCGCCTCCCGGGCGCCATCACGGTCCTCGGCGAGCGCTGCGATCATGCCGGGGAGCGCGGCCGCCCAATCGCCGGCCGCCGCGAGCCGCTTCGCCTCGGCGAGCATCCCGTCACCCGTTCCATCGGCCCAGTCGTGAACGGCGAGCACCGCACGCAGTCGCTCGGCCTCGGGTGCGGGGAGATGCTTCGCCACGAGCGCTCGCGCCCCGTCGAGCTCGCCGCGGTCGATCAGCAGCTTGGCGAGCCCCAGCCCCGCGTCCTCGTTCTCCGGGTCCTCGGCGAGGGCGTCCCGGAACCCGCGCTCCGCAGCGGCGACGTCGCCCGACTCGGCGGCCTGCTCGGCCTCCTTCGCGTCGAGCTCGGCGCCGGTCGGCAGGATCGAATCGATGAACCGGTTGACCTCCTCCTCGGGATAGGCACCGATGAACATCGAGACCGGCTGGCCGTCGCGGAAGGCGACCACGGTCGGGATGCCCTGGGAGCGCACGGCTTGCAAGAGGGACTGACCGACGCTGTTCGCGTCGATGTCCACCTTGGCGAGCAGGAACGCTCCCTCCCGCTCCGCCGCGACTTTCTCCAGCATCGGGCCCAGCGTCCTGCAGGGACCGCACCACTCAGCCCACAGGTCGACGACGACCGGCCGTTCGCTCGAGCCCTCGATGACGGTCCGCTCGAAGGTCTCGTCGGTCACTTCGATGACGTGTTCCATGGTCGTGCTCATGCTAAGAGAGATCCTTCCCTCGGATGACCAGGCGACCGGCGCCGCCCATCATGGAGCGCAACGCCTCGACCCGCTGCGGTTGTTCCCGCCTCGGGCCGGAGGTCGATCCAGGCCCCGGTGTAGACTCGCCGCAGGGTGCGAGGAGGCACGACGTGTCCGCGCAGGTGACCGAGACGGCCCACGGGTCCCTGGGGCTCGCCGTCGACGACCTGCTGGGCATGCACCGCACCATGGTGACGGCTCGGCTGATCGACGAAGCCGCGCTCCGACAGAACCGGATGGGACGTGCTCCCTTCGTCGTCCCCGTCTCGGGTCACGAGGGCTGCCAGATCGGGACGGCATGGCCTATGCGTCGCGGCACGGACATCTGGGTCCCGTATTACCGAGACCTCGGCGTGGTCCTGGTTGCGGGGATGACACCGGAACAGATCTTCCTGGGGGTGTTCTCGAAGGCGACCGACCCGACCTCGGGCGGTCGCCAGATGCCGAGCCACTGGAGCTCGAAGGAGCTCGGGATCGTCAGCCACTCCTCGCCGATCGCGACGCAGGTCCCCCACGCGGCCGGGATCGCGTACGCCATGAAGTACCGGAACGAGGATGCCGTCGTCGCGAGCTGGTTCGGGGAGGGCGCGACCAGCGAGGGTGACTGGCACGAGGGCCTGAACATCGCCGCGATCCACCGCCTCCCCGTCGTGTTCATCTGCGAGAACAACGAGTACGCGATCAGCGTGCCGCAGTCCAAGCAGATGGCGGTGGCCGACGTCGCGACCCGCGCCGCGGGGTACGGGATCCCGGGGTTCGTGGTCGACGGCAACGACGTCCTCGCCTGTTTCCGCGTGATGAAGGATGCGCACGACCGCGCTCGCGCCGGCGAAGGACCGACCTTGATCGAGTGCAAGACCTACCGCTTCCTCCCTCACACGTCCGACGACGACGACAAGTCCTACCGGTCGCGCGAAGAGGTCGAGGAACGCCGGAGCCACGATCCCATCGAACGCTTCGCCACGTACCTCATCGACGCAGGCATCACCGATCGAGACACCATCCAGGCCATCCACGACGAGGTGAAGTCCCAGGTGGAGGCAGCGATCACGGCCGCCTGGGACGCTCCCGACCCCGATCCGTCGACCGCGACCCGCAACGTCTTCGCCGAGGGCGACGCGTGACGGAGAAGAACCTCGTCACCGCGATCCGGGACACCCTCCACCACGAGATGGCGGCCGACGACCGCATCGTGTTGATCGGTCAAGACGTCGGCGCGCGCGGCGGCGTGTTCAAGGTCTCCGAGGGGTTCATGGCCGAGTTCGGGGAGCAACGCGTCGTCGATGCGCCGCTCGCCGAGTCCGGCATCGTCGGGGTGGCGATCGGGATGGCGCTCCACGGTCTCCTGCCGATCGCCGAGATCGAGTTCGCGGACTTCATCCACCCGGCGTTCGATCAGATCCTTTCCGAGGCGTCCCGCATGCGGTACCGAACGAACGGCGATTGGGGATGCCCGATGGTCATCCGAGCGCCGTGCGGCGGCGGGATCCACGGGGCGCTCTACCACTCGCAATCGATCGAAGCGTTCTACGCGCACATCCCCGGTGTGAAGGTCGTCATGCCGTCGACCCCGGCCGATGCCGCCGGACTGCTGCGCACGGCGATCGCCGACCCCGACCCGGTCTTGTTCCTCGAGCACAAGAAGTGCTACCGCGTGATCAAGGGTGAGGTGCCGGACGCCCCCCAGGCCATACCGATCGGTCGGGCCGACGTGAAACGGGAAGGCACGGACCTCACGGTCGTGAGCTACGGCTACGACCTCCACCGCTGTCTCGATGCCGCAGCGCGGCTCGAGGAGGGTGAAGGGATCCACGCCGAGGTCGTCGACGTGCGCTCCCTCGCGCCCCTCGACACCGAGACGATCCTCGCGTCGGTACGCAAGACGGCACGCGCGATGGTCGTGTACGAGGACAATCGGACCTACGGTGCCGGCGCCGAGATCGCGGCGACGATCGCGGAGCACGCCATGTTCGACCTCGACGCCCCGATCGTGCGCATCGGCGGCCCGGACATCCCGGCGATGCCGTTCGCGGCCGCGCTCGAGCACTTCTACATGGAGCCCGAGCCGGACCACATCTTCGTCGCGATGCGCGACCTCGCGCACTTCTGAGTCCCGCCGGGCGGGCCAGCCCGCACGGTCTCCCCCCGGGCCTCGATCGCCGAGAGGGGCACGGGCGGGCGGGAAGTTCAGACGCCCCGTTCCTCGCCCGATAACCGGTGGGACGTGCGCGAACGTGTGCGGCCATCCAGCCCCCCTCGGCGGCCGAACGGACGACGCGACGTGCTCAGCGTCGTGGCGGCCGTGGCCGTCCTCTTCGCGTTGGGCAGCGCTCTCGGGATCTTCGAGCGGCTGCAGGATCGACTGGCCTCCGACGGTCTCGGCCGGCTGCTCGGCCTCGCTCTCCTGTCGCTCGTCGGAACCGCGATCTTCGCGCTTCGTCGGTCATCCCACGCGGATCGGGAGCAGCGCCTGCGTGAGACGGCCGACGCCCGTCTGCGCGCGTTGATCGAGGGAACGCCGGCCGTCTCGTACAGCTGGGACCCGTCGACGCATCGACACCTCTACGTCAGCCCGCAGGTGGAGCAGCTCCTCGGCGTCTCTCCGGAGCGCTACACCGACGACTGGGTGGAGATGATGCACCCCGACGACCGGGAGCGCGTCCTGGCGTCGTCGGCGGACGCCGACGACGCCGGGACGCGGTTCGTTGCCGAGTACCGCTCGTACCGGGCCGATGGACAGCTCGTCTGGATCCGCGACGAGGCGAACTACGTCGCGTTCGACGCGAGTGGTGGCCCGACCCTGTCGCAAGGGGTGATGTACGACATCACGGCCCGGAAGGAGGCAGACGATCGAGCGTTCGCCGCCGAACGGCAGTACCAGACGCTGGTCGAGCGCGTGCCCGCGATCGCGTACGTCTGGGATGCGGAGCATGCCCCCGGCATGGCTCCGGCCACGTACATCAGCCCGCAGATCGAGCACGTGCTCGGATACGACGCTGCGGACTGGATGCGCGATCCGGCTGCCTGGCACGACCACGCGCATCCCGATGACGCGCCACGTGTGCTCGAGGCATGGAGCGCCGCCGTCACGGAACGCCGGCCGTTCGTCGACGAGTACCGGATGCGAGCGGCCGACGGATCATGGCGCTGGCTCCGAGACGAGGCGAATCCGGTCACGGAAAACTCGGGAGGCAGCCTGATCTATCAGGGCGTGATGCTCGACATCACCGAGCGTCACGACGCGGAGGACCGTCTCCGCGAGGCGGAAGAGCGGTGGCGCACGCTCCTGGAACATCTTCCCGTCGTGGCTTACATGATCGAGTCGACGCGCGAGGGCGACGTCAGCGAGCGCTGGGTCGCGCCGGGCATCGAAGCGCTCGTGGGCGTGAGCCCCGCCGAGTGGCTGGGAGACCTGCAGACGTGGGCGCGGATGTTGCATCCGGACGATCGCGAGGAGGTCCTCGCCGGGTGGGAGGCGACGGCCAGGGTCGGCCTGCCGTTCGATATGGAGTATCGGATGATCCACCGCGACGGACGGGTTATCTGGGTACACGACCAGGCGGTCTCGGTGCTCAGCGACGGTCGCTTTTACGCCGAAGGCGTGTTCTATGACGTGACGGCTCGCCGAACGGCCGAACGCGCCCTCATGCAAGCCGAAGACCGGTTCAGGAGCCTCGTGGAGCGGCTCCCGCAGATCGTGTACGTCGAGGACGCCGTCACCGGTGATGACGTATACGTCAGCCCGCAGATCGAGGCGGTCTACGGCTACACGCCCGAGGAATGGACGGCGGACCCTGGGCTGTGGGAGCAGAGCATCCATCCGGATGATCGCGCGTGGGTGATGGCCGCGGATCAGGCCGACACGGGCGACCGGTGGAGCGTCGATCACCGATCGATCACCCGCGACGGACGGGTGATCTGGATCCATAACGACGCGGAGCTCTTGCGCGACGGCGAAGGGAAGCCCCTGTACTGGCAGGGCGTGATCTACGACATCACCGAGCGCAAGCGAGCGGAGGAGAAACTGCGTGAGGCCGAGGAGCGCTACCGCACGCTCGTCGAGCAGCTCCCGGTCGCGATCTACACGGACGCGACGGACGACCTGAGCACCGCGCTCTACATCAGCCCTCAGTACGAACGCCTCACCGGCTACAGCCCCGAGCAACGTCTGATGGATCCAGGCCTGTGGGTCCGCATGCTGCATCCCGACGACCGCGAGCGCGTGCTCGTGGAGTCGAAACGAACGAACGAGACGGGAGATCCGTTCGACGTCGAGTACCGGGTCGTCCGGGCCGACGGCACCATCACCTGGCTGCACGACCATGCGATGGTGGTCGCCGGTCCGGACGGCAAACGCCTGTGGCACGGCGTGCTCCAGGACATCACGGCGGAGAAGGCAGCCGAAGAGCAGCTGCGCGAGGCGGAAGAGCGATACCGGCAGCTCGTCGAGGAGATCCCGGCGATCACGTATCTCGACGAGTTCGACCCGAACGACCCGGATCGCTGGCCGACCGTCTACATCAGCCCGCAGGTCGAGACGATCCTCGGCTACACGCCGGAGGAGTGGCGGGCCAACCCCTGGATCTGGAAGGAGATGATCCATCCGGACGACCGCGAGCGGGTCGCCGAAGCGGAGCACGACCACTACGTGGATGGCGAGCCGCTCGACGTGGAGCATCGGGTCACCGGGAAGGACGGCACGGTCCGGTGGTTACGCGACCAAGCCTCGATCGTTCGGGACGAGGACGGGCGACCGCGGTTCAGCCACGGCTTCCTGATCGATGTCGGCGAACGCAAGGCAGCCGAGCAAGCGATGCACGATGCCGAGCGCCGATACCGATCGCTGATCGAGACGCTGCCGTCGGTGACGTACATCGACACGCTCGGCGAAGACTCGGTCCCGGTCTACGTCAGCCCGCAGGTCGCCACGATCTTCGGGTACGCGCCCGACGAATGGCGATCGATGGATCGGCTCTGGCGCAGCCGCCTCCACCCCGACGATCGCGAGCGGACGCTCGATGCGGTCCGGGCGCACGCCTCGACGTTGGAGCCCTTCGACGCCGAGTACCGGTTCCAACATCGTGATGGCACCTGGATGTGGGTGCGCGACCAGGCGGTCGTGATCCGAGACCAGGAGGGCACACCGCTGTTCTCCCAAGGCGTCATGCATGACGTCACCCGAGAGAAGACCGCCGAACGGCGGCTCCGAGAAGCCGAAGAGCGCTACCGGGGGATCGTCGAACACATCCCCGCTGCGATCTACCTCGATCGGCCAGACGCCAGTATGGAGTCGGTCTACGTCAGCCCCCAGATCTTCGAGATCGCCGGTGTCACCCCGGAGCAGTGGCTGGAGGATGCCGAGCTGTGGCTCCGCCTGATGGATCCGATCGAACGAGATGCGGTCGGGGCGAGCTACACGCTCGCGGCGACCTCGGGGATGCCCTGGAGCGCCGAGTATCGCTTGCATACCCCCGACGGCCGTACGATCTGGGTGCACGACGAGACCACGTTCCTGCACGCCGACGACGGCACGCCGCTGTACCTCCAGGGCGTCATCTTCGACATCACGGAACGCAAGCTGGCAGAGCAGGCTCTGCGCGAGAGCGAACAGCGGGAACGGGACGCGGCCGAACGGCTGCGCGCGCTCGACGAGATGAAGAACACGTTCCTCGCCGCGGTCTCGCACGAGCTTCGCAGTCCTCTCACCTCCATCCTCGGGCTGTCCCTCACCCTCGAGCGGACACCGGAGATGCCCGACGCCGACCGGGGGGATCTGCTCCGGCGATTGGCGCAGAACGCATCGAAGCTCGACCGGCTGCTGAAGGATCTGTTGGACATCGATCGGCTCAACCGGGGCATCGTGGAGCCGCAGTACCGCGTGACCGACGTGGGCGCCCTCGCGCGGCGGACCGTCGAGAGCCTCGACATCCTGAGCGGGCGAGAAGTGGTCGCCGAGGCTGATGCGGTCGTGATCGCGGTCGATCCGGCGAAGGTCGAACGGATCGTCGAGAACCTGCTCATGAACGCCGCGCGACATACGGCCCCCGACCGGCGGATCTGGCTCAGGGTGACGGCGCGCGACGGCGGCGTCGCGATCGCGGTCGAGGACGACGGTCCGGGGGTTCCGGCCGAGATCCGCGGGGCGATCTTCGAGCCCTTCCGTCAAGGTCCGACGGCGTCACCCCATGCGCCCGGGACGGGGATCGGACTCTCGCTCGTCGCCAGGTTCGCCCAGCTGCACGGAGGCCGCGCCTGGGTCGGCGAGCGCGAGGGCGGCGGCGCGGCCTTCCACGTCTTCCTCCCGGGCCAGCGGGACGGAGCCGTCGCGACCGGCCCATCTCCCGCGACCGGCCAGGACGAGGGCGATACGCAGCTGTCACGCGTCGACGTCGGCTGAGCCTCAGCCCGACGGCGTCCGATCGCAGGCCAGATCCTCGACCACGGCGTCGTAGGCGCCGCCGAGGCGGCGCGCGGGCGCGGCCGCCTCGGAGGCGACCTTCGAGAAGGGATCGTCGTCGCCGATGCCGTTCAGGAGGTCGCGGTAGTCATCACGCGCTGCTGAGAACGCCCCGCCCATCGGATCGGGGACCGCGTCGGACCCCTCGACCGCGCGTACCGTGCTCGTGAGCTTCTCGAGGTCCCCGCGGACCTCCCCCACGCTCGCCCCCGGGCTCGGCGCTTCGAGGAAGCTCACCGTCGCCCGAAGGTTTCGCAGGTCATCACAGATCGACGCCGTTGGCGCCTCACCAGACCCGTTGCACGCGGTCGCCGATAGCGCGAGGACCACGATGACCGCTGCGACACGGAGGGTCGGTGACACGGTCCGAGCGTACACTCGGCTCGATGGCCGAACGCGACCACAACCCCTCGGGCCGTCGTCTGCATCTGCCGATCGTCGGGGTGACGAACGGACCCGGCGTGAACACGCGCGGTTCCCGTAAGCCACCGTGGCTCAAGGTGCGGCTCGCGACAGGCCCCAACTACACCGAGCTGAAAGGGTTGATGCGCGACGCCTCATTGCACACCGTCTGCGAGGAGGCGATGTGCCCCAACATCGGCGAGTGCTGGGAGGAGCGCGAGGCCACCTTCTTGATCCTCGGAGCGAAGTGCACCCGCCGTTGCGGGTTCTGCGACGTCATGACCGCGAAGCCCGATCCGGTCGACGAGGACGAGCCTCGCCGGCTCGCCGAAACGGTCCGAGCGATGGGGCTGCGTTACGTCGTCCTCACCGGCGTCGCGCGGGACGATCTTCCCGACGGTGGCGCTCACGTGTGGGCCGCCGCGCTTCGCGCGATCAAGGATGCGGTGCCGGGCATCGGTACCGAGGTGCTGCCGTCGGACTTCAAGGGCGGCACGGATGATATCGCGACCGTTCTGGACGCGGGACCCGACGTGTTCGCGCACAACCTCGAGACGGTCCGTCGTCTGCACGACCGCATCCGGCCCGCGTTCGGCTACGACCGCACCCTGGACGTGCTGCGCTTCGCGAAGCGCCATCGTCCGGGCCTGGTCACGAAGTCGAACCTCATCCTGGGGATGGGCGAGCGACCGGAAGAGATCGCGACGGCGATGAGCGACCTGGTGGACGCCCGCGTCGACATCCTCACGATGGGTCAGTACCTCCAGCCCACGGCGTACCACCTTCCCGTGGACCGATGGGTCACGCCCAACGAGTTCGAGGAGCACGCCCGGGTGGGCGAGGAGCTCGGGCTCGCGCACGTGGAGGCGGGGCCGCTGGTTCGATCCAGCTACCACGCCGGCGCGCAGTTCCGGCGGGCGCTCGACGCCTCGGCTCCGCTCGCGCAGGGCGCGATCAGGCGTTAAGCGGTTACCTGAGCCGCGGGCTCGCTCTGGAAGAACTTGTCAGCATGTTCACGAGGACGAAGGCCGTCGGAGTCGTGAACATGTTGACATTCGTCTGAGTAGCGACCCAGGGAGACGCCGCTATCGCTTGTCGATCTGCGTGGGCCGAAACCTGCTCAGGTCGCTTCGGCCAACTTCTCGGCGAGGGCGGGCAGCATGCGCACGGCGATCGTCGGGTGGTCCTCGAGCAGGCGTACGAAGTCTTTCCGCGCGAGCGCCCAGCACCGCACGCCCGTCGTCGCGCGAACGCGGGCTGTCCGCGGCCGGTCGGTCAGCAAGGCGATCTCACCGAAGAAGTCCCCAGGTCCGCGCGTCACCACGCGCCCGTTGAGCTCCACCTGGACCTCGCCGTCTTGGATCACGAACAGCCCCGAGCCCGGCTGCCCGATCTCGACGAGCACCTGACCGGCCGGTGCCTCGAACGAGGTCATGCACCCGGCAAGGTCCGCCATGGCGCTGCCGTTGAGGCTCGCGAACAGGGGGATCGCACGGAGCGCACTCTCCGGGTCGGCGTCCACGAACGCGAACCCTAGCGCATGCGGCTCGCCGCGCGGAGGTCGGCGAACCGCCGGGTCAGATCGTCGAGCTGATGGTGCGCGTTCAACCCGCTCGGGTTCGGGAGGACCCAGACTGCTGATTTCGCAAGCGCGTCGTCCTGTGGACCGAGGTCGGCCTTCGTATGGTCGAAGCCGGTCCTGTATGCCGTGATGCCCAGGATCGCGACGACATCCGGTCGGAACCGGGCGCTCTTCGCCTCGAGCGCGCCGCGGCCCGTCCGGAGCTCTTCCGCGGTCAACTCCGCTGCCGAGGCGGTCGTCCGGTCGACCAGGTTGGTGATGCCGAGGCCCACGGTCGGCAGATCCTGATCGTCGAACGGCGACCACTCGTGGTCGGTGAACCCCGAGGCGTGGAGCGCCTTCCAGAAGCGATTGCCGGGCCGTGCGAAGTGGTGGCCGACGGCGGCCGAGTAGAGGCCCGGGTTGATGCCGACGAACACGACGTTCAGCCCGGGAGCGAGCACGTCGGGCACGAACCGGTGTCGCGCCGCATCAAGATCTTCGCGGGTCGGCGGGGTCGGCATGTCCGCGAGCGTATCGAGGAGGCGGAGGAGCCGGCCTGTAAGCCGGATCCTGTGCGCGGCGCTCACGCGCCGCCGGCGACCATCTCTCTCGGTCGGGCGCTCGCGCGCCCGCCGCGTCGCGGTTCGCCCGCGCCGTGCGGCTACCCGGGAGCTCAGGCGGGCCGCCCTCGAACGCTCCCTGCTTGCCTTGCTCCGGACGGGGGTTGCCGAGCCGCGGCGGTCGCCCGCCGCGCTGGTGGGCTCTTACCCCACCGTTTCACCCTTACCTCTGCGCCGGAGCGCCGAGGCGGTTTGCTTTCTGTTGCCCCTTCGCGAGGTCGCCCCCGCCTGGCTCTCGCCAGCGTCCTGCCCTGCGGAGTCCGGACTTTCCTCGCCCCGGTCCGGTTGAGGGACGCAGGGCGCGGCCGCCCGGCCGGCTCCTCCGACCCCGACGGTACCGCGTCAACGGCCCCGCGAGGACAACCACGTATCGACCCCCTCGTTCGCCAGTCGGTCGGCTTCGGCGTTCCGCTCTCGCGGGACGTGCTCGTAACGGATCCGTTCGAACCCCGAAGCGAGCTCGCGGAGCTTCCGATGGAGGGGCTGCAGGTGCGGTGTCTTCACCTTGTACGTGCCGGTGAGCTGGTTGATCAAGAGCTGGCTGTCCGATCGCAGCAGGACGTCGATGGCGCCGAGCTCGCGCGCCCGTTCGAGCCCGAGGATGGCTGCGGTGTACTCGGCGACGTTGTTCGTGGTCTCGCCGAGTCCCTCCGAGATCTCCGCGACGACCTCGCCGTCGGGCGTCGTGAGCTGCGATCCGGCGCCGGCCGGGCCGGGGTTGCCGCGCGCCGCCCCGTCGCACCAAACGATCAGCGAGGTCACAGCACGAGGATCCGGCGGCAGTACTCGCAACGGGCGATCCCCTCGGTCCGCTTCACGCGGTCGAGCTCCACCGACGAGAGCTTCTCGTGACATCCCTGGCACACACCGTCGACGAGCGCCACCGCCGCCACACCCTTCTTCTGCGGCCGGAGCTCGTCGTAGAGCTCGAGGAGCTCCGGGTCGATCCCGGCCGCGAGTCGCGCGCGCTGGTCCCGGCGTGCAACCAGATCGGTGGTGACCGTGCTCAGTTCGCGCGCCGCATCTCCGGCCACGTGATCGACGGCGATCCGGAGCTCGGTCGCGTGTTCCTCCGCTTCCTTGGCTCGTCGCTCGACATCCTCCCGACGCTCGAGCACGACGAGCAGCTCGTCTTCACGCTCGGACTTCCGCTTCTTGAGGTTGTCGACCTCGTGTTGGATCGATGCGAGCTCTTTCACGTTCGCGACGGCTCCTCCGTAGAGGCGGCTTTCTTCGTCGGCAGCTTTGCGGGTCATCGAATCGATCTCGTGCTCGAGCTTGGCGGCGTCGCGGTCGAACGTGTCGATCGAAAGGCGGAGCTCGCCGAGCTCACGCTCAGCGAGCTCCGCCTGGGCGCGAGCCGCCGCGAGCTCACCCTCGCCTTCGAGTGCCCGTTTGCGTGCATCCAGTCGATCGATCGCCGAGTCGATCGCTTGCAGGTCGAGCAGTTGTAGGGGTGCCACCATCGGCTGCGGAGCCTAGCCGATGGCGGCGGATACGAGGAGCTACGCCGGCGGCATGGCCGGCGGCGGGGGCGGCGGGGGCGCCATCGCACCCGGCGACGCTATCGGACCTCGATAGCTGGACGAGCCGAACGCCAGGATCATCAGGAAGATCCAGCTGAGGAAGATCAGCCCCAGCGTGAAGGCGGTGCCGTGACCGAAGCTCTTCGAGAGATCGTTCAGCACGATGATCAGGATCACGATGTTCACGATGGGGACGAAGAACAGGATGATCCACCACACCGGTCGTCCGACGACCTCCAGGAGCACGATCGTGCTGTAGATCGGGATGAACGCTGCCCAGGCCGGGCGTCCCGCCTTCGTGAAGATCCCGTAGTAGGGGATCACCAGCAGGACATAGATGATGACGAACCACAGGAAGAACGCACCACCCGACATCCCGTTGTTGCTGTAATCGGTCGCTTGCACGAACATCGCGTGCTCCCTCCGCCAGATCGACCGCGTGAGCGTCGCACCGCTGGCCGGACGAAGCAACGACCCC
>Ga0105243_10003007_pt1 | contig 13920 bp, 10 predicted proteins | sample KBSM34metaG_FD_81525 | JGI IMG/M metagenome (GOLD analysis project Ga0105243, IMG submission 81525) | Miscanthus rhizosphere microbial communities from Kellogg Biological Station, Michigan, USA - KBS M3-4 metaG | ecosystem: Host-associated > Plants > Roots > Rhizosphere > Soil | place...
AAGCCGGCTGCCCCCGGCCGTGGAGGCGGCGCTTGCGCGCGCCAAGCTGCCGCGCGACGCGGTCTCGGCCCTGGTGGTCGAGGTCGATGGCCGGGCCGCCCCGCGCCTGGACTGGCAAAGCCATGTGGCCATGAACCCCGCCTCGGTCATGAAGCTGGTCACGACCTATGCGGCGCTGGACCAGCTGGGTCCTGCGCATGTCTGGCGCACGCCCGTGTTCCTGGGCGGGCCGGTGCAGGACGGCGTGCTGCGCGGGCCGCTGTACATCCAGGGGCAGGGCGATCCCAAGCTCGTGATGGAGCGGCTGTGGCTGATGCTGCGCCGCCTGCAGGGCATGGGCATCAAGGTCATCGTGGGCGACATCGTGCTGGACCGCAGCGCGTTTTCCGTGAGCGGCCATGACGCGGCCACCTTCGACAACGAGCCCTGGCGCCCCTACAACGTGGCGCCCGACGCGCTGCTGGTCAACTACAAGGCCGTGACCGTGGGCTTCACGCCCGATGCGGCGGCGGGCGTGGCGCGGCTGCAATACGATCCGCCGCTGGCCGGCATCCAGCAGCAGGAAACCGTGCCGCTGGCGCCGGCCGGCAGCGAGTGCGGCGACTGGCGCGCCCGTCTGCAGCTGGACATGGCCGACCCGCTGCGCATCGCCTTTGCCGGCCCGTTCCCGGCCAGTTGCGGCGACAAGAGCTGGTCGCTGGCGCCGGCCCAGCCCGAGGCCTTCGCGGCCCGCGCCATCGAGGGCATGTGGCGCGAGCTGGGCGGCAAGCTCACCGGCACCGTGCACGACGGCCGCGTGCCAGCCGGGCTGCAGCCAGCGTTCCAGAGCGAATCGCCTTCGCTGGCCGAGGTGGTGCGCGACATCAACAAGTACAGCAACAACGTCATGGCCCAGCAGGTGTTCCTGACCATGGGCATGCAGCGCACGGGCGTGGCCAGCTTCGAGTCCTCGCGCCAGGCCCTGGGCCAGTGGTGGCAGGCGCGCTGGGGCGCGGCCGAGCAGCCCGTGGCCGACAACGGCGCCGGCCTTAGCCGCGAGGCGCGCATCACCGCCTCGGGCCTGGGCCGCATGCTGCAGCAGGCCTGGGCCTCGCCGGTGATGCCGGAGTTCGTGGCCTCCATGCCCATCGTCGGCGTGGATGGCACGCTGCGCCGCAGCCTCAGCCGGGCCCAGGGCATGGCGCATCTGAAGACCGGCACGCTGCGCGATGCCTCGGCCCTGGCCGGCTATGTGGACGGGGCCAGCGGCCGCCGCTACGTGCTGGTGGCCATGGCCAACCACGCCAACGCCCCGGCCGCGCGCGCGGCCTGGGATGCGCTGGTGGACTGGACGGCGCGCGACCGCTGATCGGTCGCCTTCGCGTCTTGTGCAGGGCCTGCTTTCGCAGGCCCTTTTTCATTGTTTTCCCAGCAAGGGCGTTGTCCTACCCACGGGCCATGCGGCGGTCCTTATCGTCTGTTCGCCCGCGTGCGAATTGCCTTGTCGGCGTGCGATTTCTATCCGTAGTTGCCCGGTGTCGCCAATGCGCAAGTGTCGTTACGATGGCTTTAGCAAAAAAGCACGGTCGTGCTATTCATAACACTTCACGGAGATTCCATCTTGGCAAATCGTTATCGAATCCTCGCGGCCGCTCTGGCCACGGCCGGCCTGCTGGCCGCTTGCGGCGGTGGCAGCGGCGCCGACACCACCCCCCGCGCCAAGATCACCTCCGTCAAGGTGATGGGCGACAGCCTCTCCGACAGCGGCACCTTCGGCTACAAGTTCACCGTGCAGAACGCCACGCTGACGGGCGCAGGCTCCAACCAGGTCTGGGCCGAGCGCGTGGCGGGCCTGTACAACATCTCCCTGTGCCCGCGCTTCAACGGCACGGCCTTCACGCCCAACACCTCGTGCAACAACTACGCCGTGGGCGGCGGCCGCATCAACTACACCAGCGCGCCCACGGCGCCCATCTCCATCACGCAGCAGATCCTGCTGGCCGGCGCGGCAGGCTTCACGGCCGATGACCTGGCGGTGATCGACGGCGGCGCCAATGACGCGGCCGATGTGATCGGCGCCTTCCTGGCCGCCTCCAGGGACCAGGGTGCGAGCTTCAAGGCCCTGCTGTCCACCAAGATCGACGCGGCCACGCTGGGCGCGCTGCTGCAGCAGGGCCAGGCCGGCATGGCCCAGGCCGGTGGCCTGTACATGCAGAACCTGGCCAAGGGCTTTGTCTCCAGCATCCAGACCAATGTGCTGGGCAAGGGCGCCACGCGCGTGGCCATCCTCAACGTGCCCGCCATCACGCTGACGCCGCGCTTCCAGCTGGTGCTGCAGTCCGTGGCCCAGCAGCAGGGCTCGGCCGCCGCCGCGCAGCTGGAGACCGTGTTCGACGGCTGGGTCAAGGCCTTCAACCAGCAGGTCGCGGCCGGTTTCACGGGTGAGAACCGCGTGGCCATCATCGACTTCTACAGCGAGTTCCGCCAGCAGATGGCCGACCCCGCCCAGTACGCCTACACCAACGTGAAAAAGGCGGCCTGCCCTGCCACCGGCGTGGGCGCCGACGGCCTGCCCACCTACAGCTTCCCGACCTGCACCGAGGCCGCGCTGTCCGCCTCCATTCCCGTGGGCGAGACCAGCGCCAACTGGTGGAAGAGCTATGCCTTTGCCGACAGCTTCCACCCCACGCCCTATGGCCACCAGCAAATGAGCCAGCTGGCCTCCCGCACCCTGGCCCGCGCCGGCTGGCTGTGATAGCAGACACGCAGCACGAGGAGACACATCCATGAAGACATTCCTGCGTATCACCGCCGCCGTGGCCATGGCCACGGCCTGCATGGCCGCCACCGCCCAGTCCGCCGGCACCTGGAGCGTGCGCCTGGGCGCCACGCGCATCGATCCCCAGACCAGCAGCGGCTGGCTGAGCACGCCCAGCTTCCCCGACACCCGCGTGGACGTGAAGGCCAACAGCCAGCTCACGGGCGGCGTGACCTACATGGTCACCAATAACTGGGCCATCGACGTGCCCATGGGCCTGCCGTTCAAGCACGACTTCGTGGGCGATGGCGCCATCTCCGGCACGGGCAAGCTCGGCCGCACCAAGGTGCTGCCCGCCACCGTGTTCGCGCAGTACCGCTTCGGCGAGGCCAACTCCGCCTTCCGCCCCTACCTGGGCCTGGGCGTGACCTATGCCAAGTTCTTCGGCGAGCGCACTACGGCCTCCCTCAACGGCCTGACCGGTGGCACGCTGGCCAACCCCACCACGGCCTCGGTGGACAGCAAGTGGGGCCTGACGCCGCAGATCGGCTTCGTCTACAACTTCAACGAGCGCTGGTTCCTGGACGTGGCCTACTACAAGAGCTTCCTGAAGACCACGGCACACCTGTCCTCGGGCCAGAGCGTGTCGCTCAAGCTCAACCCGAACGTCTACGCCATCGGCATCGGATACCGCTTCTGACAGGTCGCAGTCCCCAAAGAAAAACCAGCCCGCGGGCTGGTTTTTTCATGGAGCGGGCCTGCGCCTACTTGGCCGTGGGCATCACGAATTCCGCGCCCTTGGGCGTGCTCTCGGGCCAGCGCTGCATGATGCTCTTTTGGCGGGTGTAGAAGCGCACGCCTTCCTCGCCGTAGGCATGCATGTCGCCGAACAGGCTGCGCTTCCAGCCGCCGAAGCCGTGCCAGGCCATGGGCACGGGAATCGGCACGTTGATGCCGACCATGCCGACCTCGATGCGGCGGCCGAACTCGCGCGCCACGTTGCCGTCGCGCGTGAAGCAGGCCACGCCGTTGCCGAACTCATGGTCGTTGACCAGCTGCACGGCCTCGGCGAAGTCCTTGGCGCGCACCACGGCCAGCACGGGGCCGAAGATCTCTTCCTTGTAGATGCGCATGTCGGGCGTGACGTGGTCGAACAGCGTGCCGCCCAGCCAGAAGCCGCCCGAGGTGTCGGTGCCCGTGGCGGCGCCGGCCGCCTTGCCGTCGAAGCCCCGGCCATCGACCAGCAGCTGCGCGCCTTCCTTGACGCCCAGGTCGATGTAGCCGCTGATGCGATCGTGCGCGGCGCGCGTCACGATGGGGCCCATTTCCGCGGCCAGGTCCTCGCCGTCCAGCACCTTCAGCGCCTTGGTGCGCTCGATCAGGCGCGGCAGCAGCTGGTCGGCCACATCGCCCACCAGCACGGCCACGCTGATGGCCATGCAGCGCTCGCCGGCCGAGCCGTAGCCGGCGCCGATCAGTGCGTCCACGGCCTGTTCGATATCGGCGTCGGGCATGACCACCATGTGGTTCTTGGCGCCGCCCAGGGCCTGCACGCGCTTGCCGTGGCGGGCGCCCGTCTCATAGATGTAGTTGGCAATGGGCGTGGAGCCGACAAAGCTCACGGCCTTCACCTGGGGATGCTCGATCAGCGCATCCACGGCTTCCTTGTCGCCCTGGACCACGTTGAACACGCCGTCGGGCAGGCCGGCCTGCTTGAGCAGGTCGGCGATCAGCAGCGAGGGCGTGGGATCGATGGGGCTGGGCTTGAGCACGAAGGTGTTGCCCGCCGCAATGGCCACCGGGAACATCCACATCGGCACCATCACGGGGAAGTTGAACGGCGTCACGCCCGCCACCACGCCCAGCGGCTGGCGCAGCGTCCAGTTGTCGATGCCGGTGGAGACCTGGTCGGTGAAATCGCCCTTGAGCAGCTGCGGGATGCCGCAGGCGAACTCCACGATGTCGATGCCGCGGCTGACCTCGCCCTGCGCATCGGTGAAGACCTTGCCGTGCTCGGCCGTGATGGCGTGGGCCAGTTCGTCCTTGTGCTGGTTGAGCAGTTCGAGGAAGCGGAACATCACGCGCGCCCGGCGCAGCGGCGGCGTGTCGGCCCACTTGGGGAAGGCCGCCTGGGCGGCCGCCACGGCGGCATCGACATCGGCGCGCGAGGCCAGGGCCACGCGGCCCGTGACCTGGCCGGTGGCCGGGTTGGTCACGTCCTGCTCGCGGCCGCTGGCACCTGCCGTGCGCTGGCCGTTGACGTAATGGACGATGGAAGCGAAGGAGGTGTTTGCGGTGTTCATGCCGGCCAGTCTAGGAGTGCGCCTTCGGCCTGCCTAGGCGCTGCGCTTGAATTGATTGTTCATTTTGCTGAACAATCCCTGCATGGCAAATGAAAAACCCGATGCCAAGGCCGAGGCCTTGTGGAGCCACCTGCACTGGCTGGTCGTGCTGGAGCAGCAAGGCAGCTTCACCTCGGCCGCCGCGCGCCTGGGCGTGAGCAAGGCGGCCATGAGCCAGCGCGTGGCCGAGCTGGAGCGCGCGGCCGGCGTGGCCCTGGTCACACGCACCACGCGCAGCGTGCGCCTGACCGAAGCGGGCCAGCGCCTGGTGGACGAGACGCGCGGCGCCTTCGAGCACATCGCCGACAGCTTTGCGGGAGTGCGCGACCTGGCGGCCGAGCCGCGCGGCCTGCTGCGCGTGACCGCGCCCGTGGCCTTCTCGCGCCAGCAGCTCATGCCCCGGCTGCCGGCCTTCCTGCGCGCCCATCCGCAGATCCGGCTGGAGCTGGACCTGTCTGACCACCTGCGCTCGCTGGCGATGGAGGGCTTCGACATTGCCGTGCGCCATGCCTCCACCCCGCCCGAAACCCATGTGGCCTGGGCGCTGGCGCCCACGCGCTCGCTGCTGGTGGCCAGCACGGACTACCTGGCCGCGCACGGCACCCCGGCCACCCCGCAGGACCTGGCCGCGCACCAGTGCCTGCACTACCCGCGCACCCAGGGCGCCATGGCCTGGAGCTTCGTGCCCGCCGATGCCGGTGCGGACGCCGGTGCAGACGCCAGTGCAGACGCAGTACGCACCGTCGTGCCCGTGGCCGGCGGTTTTGCCGCCAACAACAGCGAAATGCTGCGCGACGCCGCCATGGCAGGCCTGGGCATCGCCCTGGTGCCCGACTTCAGCGCCCAGTCGGGCCTGGCCTCCGGCCATCTGCGCGAGGTCCTGCCCGGCTGGCGGCCCGTTGATGCCTTCGGCGAACACCTTTTCGCGATACGCCCCTACGCCAGCCACGTGCCGCGCGCGGTAGCGGTGTTCGTGGAGTTCCTGCGGGCGTCGTTTGCGGCGGGGTTCATTCGCTGAGGGCGAGCCCTCAGGCCTTGATCCCCAGCTTGTCCACCAACTGCTTGAACACCGCGTTGTCGCGGTCGATCACGGCCTTGAATTCGGGCTGGTCCAGGTAGCCCTCGCCCATGTTCTGCTTGGCCATGGTTTCGCGCAGGGCGGGGTCCTTGAGGGTCAGGGCCATGGCCTTGCGCAGGGTCTGGACCACGGCGTCGGGCGTGTTGCGGGGCACGGCCAGGCCGCGCCAGCCGCCGATGAGCAGGTCGATGCCGCGCTCCTTGAGCGTGGGCACGGCTTCCCAGCCGGCCTGTATGCGCTGCTCGGCCATGATGGCCAGCGGGCGGATCTTGCCGGCCGCCACATAGGTGGCCACCTCCACGGGCGTGACGGCCACGGCCTCGATGTGGCCGCCCAGCAGGTCGAGCACGGCAGGGTTGGCGCCGCGGTAGGGCGCGTGGTTGAACTTCACGCCCGCCTTGTCCTGCAGCGCGGCGGCGGCCAGGTGGCCCAGCGAGCCCGGGCCGGCATTGCCGATGCGCACGGCGGCCTCGTCCTTGCGCGCGGCGGCGATCAGTTCCTCGATGCTGCGATAGGGCGAGTCGGCACGCACGGCGATGGTGGCGGGGTCGGCATTCAGGCGGGCCACGGGCAGCAGGGCGTCGGAGCTGATCTTGGTCAGTCCCATGTGCGGGATCATGGTCAGCTCGACGGTGATGATGCCGATCTTGTAGCCGTCCGGCCTGGCATTGGCCAGCTCGGTCCAGCCCACGGCGCCGCTGGCGCCTGCGCGGTTGAGCACGATCAGGTCCTGCGGCAGGTGCTTGCGCGCCACCTCGGCCAGCGCGCGTGCCAGCACGTCGGTGCCGCCGCCAGCGGCAAAGGGCACGATGAGTTCAATGGGGCGCTGTGGCCAGGCGCCGGCCGGTGCCTGCGCCATGGCGGGCAGGACCGGCGTTGCGGCCAGGGCGGCCAGCGAGTGGATGAATTGGCGGCGGGATGCGAGGGTCATGGCTTGTCTCCGGGATCTTTTTTATGTGGCGATGTCTGCGCTTCAATCCATTTTGATGTTGGCGGCCTTGATCACGCCGCTCCACAGCGCCTGTTCCGAGCGCACGAAGCCTGCGAACTGCTGCGGCGTCATCTCCATGGGCTGTATGCCGATCTCTTCGAGCTTGGCACGCGTTTCGGGGTGGCGCAGGGCTGTGGCCAGGCTTTTGTTCAGGCGCTCGGTGAGCGCGGGGCTCAGGTGGGCGGGGCCGACGAAGCCCTGCCAGGCATAGGCTTCGAAGCCGGGCACGCCGGCCTCGGCCATGGTGGGCACGTCGGGCAGGATGGGCAGGCGCTGGGGCGTGGCCACGGCCAGCACGCGCAGCTTGCCCGCGCGGATGGCCGAGATGCTGGGCGGCAGGTCCACGAACATGGACTGGATCTGTCCCGCCATGAGGTCCTGCAGCGCCGGAGCCGAGCCCTTGTAGGCCACGTGCAGGATCTGGGTGCCCGTGCGCTGCTTGAACAGCTCCAGCGCCACGTGCAGCGGCGAGCCCGGCCCCGACGAGGCCGAGGAGATGCCGCCCGGCTCCTTGCGCGCCATCGCCAGGAATTCCTGCACGTTCTTCGCCGGGAAGGACGGATGCACGGCCAGCACCAGCGGCATGCGGCCCAGGCCGCCGATGTAGCTGAAGTCCTTGCCCGCGTCATAGCTCAGGCGCGCATACATGGCGGGGTTGAAGGCCAGCGTGCCTGAGTCGGCCGTGCCCAGCGTGTAGCCATCGGCCGGGGCGCGTGCGATCAGCGTGGCGCCGATGATGCTGGCCGCGCCGGGACGGTTGTCCACCACCACGGGCTGGCCCAGGTCCTTGCCCATCTGCACGGCCAGCTGGCGCGCGATCACGTCGGTGGTGCCGCCCGGTGCGTAGGGCACCACCCATTTGACGGGCTGGGTGGGCCAGGCTGGCGCACTCTGGGAGGACGGGGCTGGTGCGGATTGCGCCTGGGCGGTGCCCATGCCCAGCGTCAGCAGGGCGCAGGAAAGCCAGGCCTTGCGGTGCAGGGCCATTGGGTTGAACAGCATTTTTTGTCTCCGGTGGTTTTTATGGGTGTCTGTTGCGCCGTGCGTCAGCGCGGCCGCAGCATCCATTCGTGCGCGGGGTCGTTGCGGAAGGCCCAGCGCCGCTCGGGCCCGGCCATGGTGTTGAGGTAGTAGAGGTCGTAGCCGTGCGGGGCCACGCAGGGGTGGTAGCCGCGCGGCACCATCACGGTGTCGCGGTGCTCCACCGCCATGGCCTGGTCGATGCTGCGGTCATCGGTGTAGACGCGCTGGAAGGCAAAGCCCTGGCTGGGGTTGAGCAGGTGGAAGTAGGTCTCCTCCAGCACGGTCTCGGCGTCCGGCGCGGCGGGGTCGGCGCTGTCGTGCTTGTGCGGCGGATAGCTGGACGAGTTGCCCGCGGGCGTGATGACCTCGACCACCAGCAGGGACTCGGCCGCCTCGGTCTCGGGCAGGATGTCGCAGACATGGCGCGTGTTGCTGCCCTGGCCGCGCACGCTGCGGCGCATGCTTTCGGGCGCGATCACGCGCGTGGCATGGCGGCCCGTGGCGGGTGCGGCGCTCAAGGCAACGTCGGCCGGGCCGCGCGCCGTGATGCGCAGGCTTTGGCCGGGCGGCACGTAGACGGCCGTGGGCGCACTCTCCTCGAACACGCTGGCGCGGCTGCCCAGGGCGCTGAACGCCTGGCTGCCGACCTGCACATCCACCTGGCCGGTGAGCACGGTGATGCAGTATTCAAGCGGGCCGGTGGACAGCGCCTCCACCTCGCCCGCCTGCAGCCTCAGGGCCTTGAAGTGGATGTGCTTCCAGCCCGCACTGGCCGGCGTGATGTCGGTGACGATGCGGCCGGGCGCGGCCTTGACGAGCAGGCTCATGCTGCAGCTCCTTCGGTGATGTCCTGGGAGGTTTCCACGCGGCTGGCATCCCAGCCGGCGATCAGCGCACGGAAGTTGGCGGCGACGGCATCGCGCAGGCCGGCATCGTCCAGCTCGTTGCGCAGCCACTGCAGGGCCGGGCCGGCCCAGACGCTGCGGCCGATCATGAAACCCTTGACCACGGGCGCCCGCGCCTGGGCAAAGCCCTGCACCAGTTGCTCCACGGGCTGAGACAGCCCCAGGATCACGGCGCCCCGGCACCAGGGATCGCGTTCGTTCACCAGGGCGTCCAGCGCCTCCCAGTTCTCGCGCGCCATGGTGCCGACCTTCCACCATTCGGGCTTGAGGCCCAGGTCGTAGAAGTGGCGTATGGCGCGCAGCACGGCCTCGCCCCGGTCGTCGGGCGCCAGCGTGTCCTTTGGCGGGATCACTTCCAGCAGCAGCTCATGGCCGCTGGCGCGCGTGGCGGTCCATACCTGCTGCAGCCAGGCATCCTGCTCGGCGCGCAGTGCGGGTGTGTCGTCGGGGTGGTAGAAGACCAGGCATTTGACGGTATGGCTTTGCGGCCAGTGCAGCAGCTCGGACGCCAGCGAGTCCGTGCCGTCAAAGCGCAGCGGGCGCGAGCCCGGCAGCTCGATGGGCCGGCCTATCCACCAGCCGCGTCCCGTGGCGTCGTGCAGCGCGGCCTCGCCCAGGTGATGGCGGCCGTCGATCAGCACGCCCATGCGGCCCGCATTGCCCGGATCGCGCTCGACCTGTGCGACCACCTCGTTGATCAGCCGCTTGAGCGGGCGCAGCCGCGCGGGCGCTGCGCCGGCCTCGCGCGCCAGATCGTCGAACTGGCTGCGGTGGTCATAGGCCAGCACGCACAGCGCGGGCCACTGCGGCCGCGCGCGGCTGACGCGGTGCAGGTGGGACAGCTCGGGGTCCTGGTCAGGACGCGGATGGCGGTGGCCCGAGAACCAGTGCGCCAGCTCGGCCTGCGTGGGCATGGCCGGCGCGCAGCCATGGCGCGAGACCACGATGGCGCCACAGGCGTTGGCAATCGCCGCAGATTCCTCCAGGCTCTTGCCGCGCAGCAGCCCGGACAGCAGGCCCGAGGCAAAGGCATCGCCCGCGCCCAGCACATTGAGCACTTCCACGCGCTCGCCCAGCACCGTGGGCGCATCGGCGATCGCATCGGGCACCTCGCCCTCGATCAGCGAGCAGCCCAGCGGCCCGCGCTTGACCACGAAGACGGCGCGGCTGCATTCGCGCACGCGGCGCAGGCTGGCGATCAGGTCGCCCTCCACGCCGCCGGCGATCAGCCATTCCTCCTCGGTGCCGATGATGAGTTCGAACTGGCCCAGCTCGGCCTGCAGCCTGCGGCTGACCTCGGCGCTGGCCACATAGCGCGTCTCGCCGTCGCCCCGTCCGGCCAGGCCCCACAGCACGGGCCGGTAGTCGATGTCCAGCACGCGCACCAGGCCGTGGCGGCCTGCCATCTCCAGTGCCTTGCGGCTGGCGGCCAGCACGCCGGGTGCGCTCAGGTGGGTGCCCGTGATGGCCAGGCAGCGGCAGCGGGCCAGGAACGCCTCACTGATGGCCTCGGCGTCCAGGGCCATGTCGGCGCAGTTTTCGCGGGCGAAGAGCAGGGGGAAGGTCTCCTGGTCCTTGATGCCCAGCAGCACCATGCCGGTCAGGCGCTGGGCATCGACCTGCACCTGGCTGGTGTCGCAGCCCTCGCGGCGCAGCGTCTCGACCAGGAAGCGGCCATTTTGCTCATCGCCCACGCGCGAAATCATGGCCGAGCGCAGCCCCAGGCGCGCCGTGCCGAAAGCCATGTTGCCCGAGGAGCCGCCCAGGTACTTGGCAAAGCTGCTGGCCTCCTCCAGGCTGCAGCCGATCTGCTGCGCGTAAAGGTCCACGGCCAGTCGGCCCAGGCAGGCCACGTCCAGCGGCCGGTCGGAGGGAAAGTTCAGCATGCTCATCGTCATAGGCCTGTGCGTTGCGGACACCCGCGTGCGGGCCTGTCCATAATCGTTGCGTGCATGCGATCATAGATCGAAATAGAAAAAGTTTTCCATATATATGAAAAATAGAAAAACCCTTGGCGATGCAGGCGCCCCCTCGCTGGCCGGCCCCTACGCCGACCGCGCCGCCTTCCTCACCGTGCTGCGCGAAGGCTTCGAGGCCCTGAGCCGCCAGCTCAAGGCCATCGGCCGCCATGTGGAAATGCAGGGCGATCGCCTGGCCTTCGACGGCATCCAGGCCACGGCCGAGCAATGTGGCGTGCAGCCTTCGGCCGTGGTGCGCTTTGCCAAGCATTTCGGGTTCTCGGGGTACTCGGAACTGCAGGCGCTGTTCCGCGCCGATGCGGCGCGCCAGCTCTCGGCCCAGCATGACTACCAGGACCGCATCCGGGGCCTGATCGCCTCGGGCAACGAGCCACGCAGCAGCGCGCGCCTGGCGCACGAGGTCATCGAAGGCAGCATCGAAAGCCTGCAGGCCCTGCAGCGCGGCCTGCCGCCCGAGCAGTTCGAGGCGGCGGTGGACCTTATGCTGGATGCCCCCTCGCTGTGGCTGGCCGCCTCGCGCCGGGCCTTCCCCGTGGGCGCCTACCTGGCCTATGCGCTGCAGCACACCGAAAAGCCCGTGCACTGGCTGCACGGCCTGGGCGCCATGCAAAAGGGCGAGCTGCGCGCGCTGGCGCCCGGCGACGTGATGCTGGCCGTCTCCTTCGAGCCCTATGCGCCCGAAACGCTGGAAATGGTGGACGCGGCCCTGGCACGCGGCGCGCGCCTGCTGGCGCTGACCGACAGCCAGCTCAGCCCCCTGGCATCCCGCGCCACCGTCACCCTGCTGGCCCAGGACGCAGCCACCTTCGGCTTTCGCTCCCTGACCAGCACGCTGACCCTGGCGCAGTCGCTGTTCCTGGCGCTGGCCTACCGGATGGAGCTGGCCTACGAGCCTTCGGTGAAGAGGTCCTAGGCGGCAGCGTTCCGCCCAGGGCTGCTTTGTGGGGGTTCACCAATGCGCAGGCTTGCTGGCTGGTTTTTTCCGCGTCTGCACGTTCAGCGGCAACTGCGATTGCGCCAGCTCGTCGTCCCTGATGTGATGGCGAACCCAGTGCGCCAACGCCGTCAAGCGCTTGTTGGGCACTTTGCCGTCTGCTGCGGTCCTGTCGCGCAATGGCATGACCAGCCCCAGCCTGGCGGCGGGCACGTCCTCGCGCAGCATGCGCAGTGCGGGTTCTACGTCACTGTCGTTGGAGCAGATCACCAACTGGTCGCATTCGCCACGTACTGCATCACGGTAGGCGTGCAGCGCAAGGTTCACGTCGGTCTGCTTTTCTTCGATCATCCAGACGCGCGACACGTTGTTCTTGCTCGGGTTGGCGCCCGCTTGGTAGCTCGGCAGGGATGTGGGTTCGAAGACGTGGAAGCCGTTGACGATCTGGATCAGGCCAGGGTCTCGTGCCTGAAGGGCGCGAAGGTACTGGGTCTGTGCCTGGACCGATGCCTCGCCATGCCGGGCGTACGAGGCTTTGACGGGGGCCGTGAAGTACTTGATGGCGACAACCTCTGCGCCAGGGTCTTGCGGCAGCAGGATGCGATCACGAAACAGCGCAGCAATGTCCAGCCACTTGTACGGCGTGCCCTTGAGCCGCGAGTAGTAGAGGTTGTAGCCGTCGATGTAGATGGTTGTTCTGGTCAATGTCCAAGCCACCAATGAAAAGACCACCTTGCGGTGGCCTTTTCGCCCTAAGCCTGAGCCAACTGAATGACACCGCGAAGGGATTGTGTAGCGCGATTCTACCAACTCCTGCCATTCAAAGGCCTGGAACGGCACCTGTTCCTGCGCCGCACGCCGTTGGACAGGCGCGCGGGTTGATGCCCGATGCGGCACTGCAGTCCCGGGGGGACCTCTTCTATCCCGCAGCCGCCGCGCGCAGCAGCCGGTCGCGCACGCCTTCCCAGTCCGGCGTGTCGGGCGGGGTCTCGATCCAGATCAGCCTGGCGCCGACTTCATCGAAGTCGCGCAGGGCGCCGAACAGCTCGCGCGCGGTGGCGGCGGCGTCGGTTGGCATGGCGCGCAGCGTGACGGCGCGCGAGGCGGTGCGCAGCGGTGTGCGGTGGTAGACGGCCAGGTTCCTGGCGTCGGCGCCCAGCACGTCCAGCCCGGCCTGCAGCTGTTTTGCGTCCATGAGGCGCACCTGGGCGTTGGGCGCGTAGTGGGCCAGCAGGGTGCCGGAGGCGCGTGGCGTGTTTTCCTGCAGCTCTTCCTTGGACAGGGGGCGCTGGCCGCAGGCGCGCTCGATATCGTCGCGCGTGATGGCGCCGGGGCGCAGCAGCACGGGCACGCCGCGCGTGCAGTCCACGATGGTCGATTCAATCCCCACTTCGCAGGCGCCGCCGTCCAGCACCAGCAGCGTGTCGCCGAACTCGCCGGCCACATGGGCCGCCGTGGTGGGGCTGACGCGGCCGAACTTGTTGGCGCTGGGCGCCGACACGCCCCAGACGGGCGGCTGCAGTTGCTGGCAGGCGGCCAGCACGGCATGGGCGACGGGATGGGAGGGGCAGCGCAGGCCCACGCTGTCCTGGCCGCCGGTAGAGGCCCGGGCGGCCTGGGGCAGGCGCGGCAGGATGAGGGTCAGCGGGCCAGGCCAGAAGGCGTCGATCAGCTGCTGCGCGAACAGCGGCACTTCGCGTGCGTAGCGCGTAATGGCGCCGCTGTCGGCCACATGCACGATGAGCGGATGGTTGGGCGGCCTGCCCTTGGCGGTGAAGATCTGCGCGACGGCCGCGTCGTTGTCGGCGTCGGCCGCGAGGCCGTAGACGGTTTCCGTGGGCAGGCCCAGCAGTTCGCCGCGCTGCAGCGCCTGTGCGGCGGCCTGGACAGAGGCCGCCAGCGTTCCATCAAGAATCATCGCGCGGGCCTTC
>Ga0105243_10003010_pt1 | contig 13908 bp, 11 predicted proteins | sample KBSM34metaG_FD_81525 | JGI IMG/M metagenome (GOLD analysis project Ga0105243, IMG submission 81525) | Miscanthus rhizosphere microbial communities from Kellogg Biological Station, Michigan, USA - KBS M3-4 metaG | ecosystem: Host-associated > Plants > Roots > Rhizosphere > Soil | place...
CGTACCCTCACCCCAACCCCTCTCCCGGTGGGAGAGGGGCTGAGGCCGCACGCACGCGCTACAGCAGCGACTTGAGGCGGTACAAGGCTTCCAGCGCCTGCTTGGGCGTCAGCTCGTCCGGATCCAGCGCGGCCAGCGCGTCCTGCGCCGCCGATGGGGCGGCCGCGAACAGGCCGAACTGCTGCGGCGCGTCCAGCGCCTGCGGCGCCATCTGCGAGGCGTGGCTCTCGCCGCCGCGCTGCTCCAGTTCCGCCAGCCGCCGCCGCGCCTGCGCGACGGTGGCCTTGGGCAGGCCGGCCAGCGCCGCGACCTGCAGGCCGAAACTGCGGTTGGCCGGGCCGTCCTTGACCGCATGCATGAACACCAGTTTGTCGCCGTGCTCGACTGCGTCCAGGTGCACGTTGGCGATGCCGCTGGCGCCGCCTTCGACCGACTCGTCCGCCAGTGCGGTCAGCTCGAAATAGTGCGTGGCGAACAGGGTGTAGCAGCGGTTGTGGTGGGCCAGGTGGCGCGCCACCGCGTCGGCCAGGGCCAGGCCGTCGTAGGTGGAGGTGCCGCGGCCGATCTCGTCCATCAGCACCAGCGACTGCGCGCTGGCGTGATGCAGGATGTAGCTGGTCTCGGCCATCTCGACCATGAAGGTGGACTGGCCGCGCGCCAGGTCGTCGCCGGCGCCGATGCGGGTCAGGATGCGGTCGATCGGGCCGATCACCGCACGCGTCGCCGGCACGTAGCTGCCGATGTGCGCCAGCAACACGATCAACGCGTTCTGGCGCATGTAGGTGGATTTACCGCCCATGTTCGGGCCGGTGATCACCAGCATGCGCCGGTCCGGATGCAGGTCCAGGTCGTTGGGTTCGAACGGCTGCTCGCGCACCGCTTCCACCACCGGGTGGCGGCCGCGTTCGATGCGCAGGCACGGCGCGGTCTCCAGTTCCGGTTGCGCCCAGTCCAGCGCCTGCGCGCGTTCGGCGAAGCCGGCGAGCACGTCCAGTTCGCTGAGTGCGGCGGCGGCGCGCTTGAGCGGTTCCAGGCGATCGCCCAAGGTGTCCAGCAAGGCTTCGTAGAGCAGCTTCTCGCGCGACAGCGCGCGTTCGCGCGCCGACAGCACCTTGTCCTCGAAGTTCTTCAGTTCCTCGGTGATGTAGCGCTCGGCGTTGGTCAGGGTCTGCCGCCGCGTGTAGTGCACCGGCGCCTTTTCCGCCTGGCCCTTGCTGATCTCGATGTAGTAGCCGTGCACGCGGTTGTAGCCGACCTTCAGCGTGGCGATGCCGCTGCTGGCGCGCTCGCGCGCTTCCAGGTCGATCAGGAACTGGTCGGCATGGGTGCTGAGCCGGCGCAGTTCGTCCAGCTCGGCGTCGTAGTCGGCGGCGATGACGCCGCCGTCGCTGAGCTTGAGCGGCGGCTGCTCGGCGATCGCCGAGGCCAGCAGGTGCGCGATCTCGTCGTGCTGGCCCAGTTCCGCTGCCAGCGCGGCCAGCCGCGGCGAATCCAGCGGTGCCAGGATCGTGCGCACCGTCGGCAGCAGGCCCAGGCCGTCGCGCAGCGTGGAGAAATCGCGCGGGCGCGCCGAGCGCAGCGCCACGCGGGTGAGGATGCGTTCGATGTCGCCGAGCGCGCGGAACGCGTCGCGCAGATCGGCATCGGCGCCGCGGTCGATCAGCGTGCCGACCGCGTGGTGGCGCTGCACCAGCACCTCGCGCAGGCGCAGCGGGCGGTGCAGCCAGCGCCGCAGCAGGCGACCGCCCATCGGCGTGACCGTGCTGTCCAGAACGCCGAGCAAGGTGTTGCGGGTGTCGCCATCCACCCGCGTATCCAGCTCCAGATGGCGGCGCGTGGCCGCGTTCATCGCGATCGCCTCGGCCGCGGTTTCCATCGCGATCGCGGTCAGGTGCGGCAGGCGCTGCTTCTGCGTTTCCTCCACGTAGCCGAGCAGGGCGCCGGCAGCGGCGGTGGCGCGCGGCTTGTCGTCGATGCCGAAGCCGGTAAGGTCGTGCAACTGGAAGAAGTTGAGCAACTGGCGACGGCCGCTGTCGGCGTCGAACAGCCACGGCGCGCGGCGGCGCACGCCGCGGCGCTCGCGCAGGAACTCCGGCCACTGGTCCTCGTCGGGCACCAGCAGTTCGGCCGGCTCCAGCCGCGCCAGCTCCGCTTCCAGCGCATCCTCGCTGTCGACCTCGTTGACCAGGAAGCGGCCGCCGGCCAGGTCGGCCCAGGCCAGGCCGTAGCCGTGTTTGTTGCGCGCGATCGCCATCAGCAAGGTGTCGCGGCGCTCGTCGAGCAGCGCCTCGTCGGTGACCGTGCCCGGCGTGACCACGCGCACCACCTTGCGCTCGACCAGGCCCTTGGCCAGCGCCGGATCGCCGATTTGCTCGCAGATCGCCACCGACTCGCCCAACGCCACCAGCCGCGCCAGATAGCCCTCGTAGGCATGCACCGGCACCCCGGCCATCGGGATCGGCGCGCCACCGGAACTGCCGCGCTGGGTCAGGGTGATGTCCAGCAGGCGCGCGGCCTTGCGCGCGTCGTCGTAGAACAGTTCGTAGAAATCGCCCATGCGGAAGAACAGCAGCAGGTCCGGGTACTCGGACTTGGCGGCGAAGAACTGCTTCATGGCTGGAGTGTGTTCTTTCGAGCCATTGGTGTCGCTGGTTATTTCTTTTGGATCAGTCACTTGGTGGTCCGGCGTGGAGTTGCGGTAACGGCGAGTGGCGGCGAATGACGGTGATTGGAGGGCGTTTTTGTAGCAATTTAGTAGCAACGCTACCGGACCTGGGTCAGATTCGCTGTAGCGACGCAATGTAGCAATGCACGTTGACGTGCGTTACTGTAGCAACAGAAGGCGCCTGCCAAGGAGTGCGTGTGTTGGAGAGTTCCGCATCAATCAAGAGGGCAAGTTCCCTCAAGTTTAGTTTGACCTACGCACAAGTGCTGTCCCTGTCAGTCACCAAGGCTCCAGCTCTGGACGCGCAAGGGAAGGTTCGCATCGTCTCCCGATCGGAAAGCACGCCCTACGTGGTGCTGGACGGCGGGCCCGGGGCGCCTACGGGGTTTGGCTTCCGGGTCGGCAAGACCATGACCACTTACGTGGGCCAGAAACGAGGGCCGACCGGAACACCGATTCGCTTCACCCTGGGCAACGTGTCTGACTTGGGGCTGGACGAGGCAAGGGAGGCTTGCCGCCACCATCTGGCGTTGCTCAAGGAAACGGGGAAAAACCCCGTCCACGTCAAACGGCAGCAACTGCTGGAAGCCTTGGAAAAGGAATCGGCGGTGGAGTTCGGCGATTTGACGTTGCGGGAGTGCATGGGGCGTTACATCGGCCATCTGGATTCACGAGCCAAGAAAAAAAAGATCAAACCGGTCAGTGTGGACGCGGTGCGCGACAGCCTGTCCCGCCTTTCCAGGCCCGGCGTTGAGCTGGCAGATCGGGCGTTGAATGACATCAAGGCGGAAGGAGTGAAAGCCGCCTTCGACGCGTGCCGGATCAGCTCAATGAAGCTCTCCAACCGCATCCCCAAGGAAATGAGCCAAAAGCTGTCCAGGGTCGCGGATTGGTCCAAGCTGTCGGTGGCCGAGTTGGAGGCGTTGGGCATCACTGGAAAACACATCCAGTTGGTGCGGGCTGCAGGGCTGTCCTCGACCGAGCACACGTTTTCCGATGCGCGGAGGGCCGTCGAGTTCGTGATCAAGCAGGAGAGGGCGCGGGATCACGAATCGGGGAAGCCCCAGCGGCACTTCTACAATCCGTTGGACGTCATCCAAACGGAGGACATGCTCCGAGAGGCGCATGAGCTCCGAAGCCACTACAGTCGAGCCGAGGTTCGCAACCCCTTGGGCGATGAGACGTTGCCCAAAGTGCTTAAAGCCATCGCCGCGCGGCGCGATGAGCAAGGCGGGCGGAACGCGGCAGGGGCGGACTACCTGCTGTTGACGTTGCTTTGGGGCACCCGCCGCAGCGAGGCCGCCCCGTTGCGTTGGTATGACCGGTGCACGCCGGGCGAGCTGTCTCAGGCGCAGGTGTCCTGGGTTTGGCTTTCCTCTCCCGGTCAAATCAATCCGACCACTAAGCGTGAAGGCAGCCAGGTCTACTTGTTCGAGACGAAGAACAAGGAAGAGAGATTTCTGCCTGTCACTTACTTTGCCGAACGGATTCTCCAGCGCCGGTTCAACGAGCGCTTGGACGATACCCAAGCCAAGAAGGACCTGGAGGCCGCCAAAGCTGCACTGGCAGCAGCAAGCAAGCGGGGCGGGAGCAAGGCGTTGATTGAATCCCTGCAAGAAGAGGTGGCCAACGCCGAGCACGCGCTGGATCGCACCCGATACGTGTTCCCGGCCCGCTCCGGTCGCAGCAAGACCGGGCACTACTCGGACAGCAAATCCATCATCGCGAACGTGCGCCGTGATGCAGGGCTGGTCGATTTGCGCAAGGAAGTGGACATCGGCCTGACCCCACATGACCTGCGTCGCACGCTGGGTCGCTACGCGGGGCGGCTGCTGGGCAAGAGCCGGGTGGTGTCCCAGATGCTGCATCACCGGGCCAAAGACCGGGAAACCGCATCAACGGACGAGATTTACACGGAGCAGGAATGGTCCGAGTTGCGCAGGGCGTTTGGCGAGGTGGAAGAGCACATGATGGCGAGCAGTCCCCGGGTCTGGAACCGCTGGAAAGGCACGGACAAGCCGCGACTTGACGAAGCCAATGATCCTCCGGCTACGATCTTCGCTGCACGAAATCAGAAGGTGGCGCTCGATGACGAGCATTGAACCCGTCCGCACGCAAGAATCGTTTCTTGCCAAAGCCGAGTCGGCCTGGAATAGGGAGTTGGCCCGAGCCAAGGCCGCGGGGGGAGGGATGGTGTCCGCGAAAGCTGCAGCGTGGTTCCTCGGCATCCACGCCGACACGCTGGGCGAGTGGCGCCGCCGCGCCCCGCCCATGGGTCCACGTTTTCAAAAAGCGTCCGGCAGTGCCGTGAATGGTTCCAATCAGCGAGTGAAATACGACTACGACGAGCTGGTGGCGTGGAAGGACGGTCAGCAAGGCAGGACTGCGAAAGAACGCCGGTTAAGTTCGGAGTTGGAGCGGCTGAGCCAACAGCAGCGGGAGCTGGAACTGGAGCGGCAGATCCACGAGGCCAAGTTGGCTCTGGAAAAGCTCCGGAAGAACGCCGGACGCTACGCCGCCTTGATGGCGTCGCACGACGGCTGGGCAACTTCCCACGCTTGGGCCGTCGTGGAAGGCCTGATTGTCGGCCACGTGCTCACAGTGGACGAGGACACCTTGAATCGGGCCCTGGCCGAGGGCGAGATTTGGGATGCGCCCCTGGCTGACGCCCTGCTGGAGCCGTGGATCAGCGTCGAGGCGCGCGATCCCTTTGATGAGGCCATGGAGACCGCACAGTCGGCCTTCCAGCGTGCCCGGACGGAAGCACGTAACCAGAATCGAGCCCGCGGACTGGACAGCGCTTTACCGCCAGCCACAGGGACGGAGACTCCGCGCACGCCCGTCAGGTTCTAATGCCGAGGCCAGAGCAGCAACAAGAGCACGGCGGCTGCTCGCCGCCGAAAGCGTAAGGGGAAAAAGGCAGCGAGGCGCCGGCTTCCGCCGACGCCGGAGTGTCAGATCCAAGCCTCGGTCAGCGCCGGGGCTTTTTCGTGTTCGGCATCCACCTGCACCTTGGCTTGGCTCGTTGCACACCGCCTGGAAGCTCAGGCCGGAGGCCGGCCCTTCCTCTCCCAAAGCCGCTTTAGCTCTAGCCGCTTTTGCTCTTGCTTTTTCCTAACAGGTAACAAGCACTTGTTACCTACCTGTTACCCCTGAGAGCCTTGTGGGACAGGGCGGTAACAGGTGGTAACAAGGTAACAGGTGGATCGAAAGGTCTTGGCTGCATAACGCATGAGCGTATTGCTAAAGACGAGTCGCTTTTCTCGCGTGGACCTCTTAAATCACTTGTTACCTTGTTACCACCTGTTACCTCCAGTGAATACAAGGGTTTGAAGGTAACAAGCGGGTAACAGGTGCTTGTTACCTCGCTGGTAGAAAAAGAGATCGGCTTCGCATTTTTCTAAGGTTTTGATGCGAGGAAGGCAGAACGCAACATTGGTTTGGATCCGATCTTGCCAGGTCGCAAAAGCCTGCTTAGATGGATTTGTGGTCACAAGAGGACCACAAATCAAGAAATGGAGCAGGCAGTGAAGAAGAAACGCGAAAAGACCAATCGGGACGAGTTGTTGAAGGCCCGGGTCAGCAAAAGTTTTAAGGCGTTGGTGGAGGAGACGGCGGTGGCCCGTGGGCAAACCCCTTCCGAAGCCATGCGTCAAGCGCTGCAGGAGTGGGTCCGCCGACCCAGTCAAGCGGCATAAAAAACCCCGGGTGCGAACCGGGGCGTTTACAACCAAGGATTACAAATGAAGCATAAAGCGATGACTGGCGCTGTCAAGCGCGGGGAGGCCAATGGCGACGCCGTTGATCAGGCCCAGAAGAAGAAAGTGGAGGCCTTCGGCCGCAATTTGAACCCGCAGCAGACCACGGACGACTTGGGGATCCCCGGCGAAACGATTTCTTTTGAGCTGGCGTATGCCGGCGACATGCGGCGCTCCAATGATTTTCGTGTCGGGGGGCGAATGGACAATGGCGAGATCGATATTTCTCTCTACCAGTGGGACGAAGCCCAAGGCATCTGGGGCCTGCAAACCACCCGGGAAATGGAAGCGCACGCGCTGGACTGGATGCGCACCCACATGCCGCAAAAGGCCAACCAGGGCAATGCCGCCAGCTGCGTGAGGACCGCTGTCCTGGAGATGATCCGACTGCCGAGCATGAAGCTGCCTGAGACCCAGCACCGGGCCATCGTTCCTCTGTTGGGCGGCTACTTGGAGGTTCTCAAGGACGGCGACCAGAAAGCGTATATCGAATACCTGCCGGCAGACCCCAAGCACGGGATCACGTCTCTGGTCCCGGCGACGCTCAACCTTGACCAGGTGCTCGAGGGGCGCTACACCCCCAATCCGTTGGACCCCAATTCGCGTTGGGCGCAATACTTGGATCTCTTCATGCCTGACCTCGCGGTGCGAGGGCTGCTGCAGGAAGCAGTCGCGTCCTCGGTGATGCCGGTGTGTTTGGAGAAGGCGTTCTTGCTGCTGGGATCCGGCAGCAACGGCAAGAGCACATTGCTTCATGTCCTGAGGGCGATCCATCCCAAGAACACGGCGGTGCGCATCGACAAGCTGGATGGTCAGTTCGCCGTGGCCCCTTTGGCGGGCAAAACGCTTTACTTGGCAACAGAGGCGCCAAAAGTTCTTTCCGATGCCATCCAGCAGGTCATGAAAGCACTGATCTCACGCGACCCGATGGCAGCGGAGAACAAGGGGAAAGACGCTTACACCACCGTGCCGCGCGGCACGCTCTTTTTGGCTCTGAACGCCATGTTCTCGGTGACCAGTCACGAGCACGGGTTCTGGCGAAAAATCTGCATGATTCCCTTCAGCGTGCGGTTGACTGAGGAAAACAGGGTCCATGATCCGGACTTCTATAAGAAGCTCATTCATGACCCTGCCGAAATGGCGGTGATCATCGACTGGTTGCTGGAGGGGGCCATGCGCCTCATCGAGCGCGGCGGCTTGCCCGCCATGCCCGACGCTGTGAAAGCCCTCGCTGAGCAGACCCGCCAAGAGACCGACACCACGTCCTCGTATTTCGCCGATCGCCTGGTGATCGAGGAGGAGGGCACGTGGACGGACAAATACGAAATCTACGCGGACTACCGCAACTACGTGCTCGATGAGCTCGGCCGCAAGCCGGTGGGTGCTGAAGAGCTCTGGAAGCGGGTGCGGGAACGCATGCCCAGCCTGAAGCAGAAGCAGAAGAAAGCGGCGAAGGGCGGCAAAGCTGAGCGCTGGGTCAACCTACGCGTGGACGGGGTGAAACCTCGAATGGAATCGGCCTTCGGCGATGTCGTCCCCGATGAGGAGGTCCCATTGGGTGACGGAAGACTACTTTGCAATGAAGTCCAGGCGGCGATCGTCCTTCTGGGTGGCGAAGAAGTCGCTGAAGCGGCGTAGACCTTTACTTTTGTCCAAGGCGCGGTATTGCAAAGGAGGTCCACCCCAAAGGAGCCCCGCCCATGCCATCGCCCACCCCCATCCCCGAAGACGCGTTCGAAGAAGAGGCCATCGGCCTAGCCGACGTCGGCGGCCCAGAAGGCCCTGAGTCCGATCCGCAATACCTACTGGTCCAGTCGCCGTTTGGATTCCACGTGAAGTTAGGAAAAGAAGGCGATGGAGGATTGCGCAGCGAGGACGACATCGCCGATCTGGTCCGGCGGGCGCTGTATCACCGCAAGACCCTGACCCTGCACATCGAGTTCTAACCCATCCCACCCACAACAGCTCTGCTTGGAGGCGCAGGCGGTTGAAAAAGATTTGAGGCACAACGCATGTCGAAATATTCCGATCTCATCCAATCCACGGCAGAGCGCATGCTCGACTTGATGAAGCAGGGCACCATCCCTTGGCGCCGTCCCTGGAACGACCCCGGCGCCCCGCAGAACGGCAGCATCCACGGGCCCTACAATCCGTCGACGGGCAAGGCCTATCGGGGCAGCAATACGCTGATTTTGCGTGGAGCCCAGTTGGTCAATGGATACGAGGACAGCCGGTGGCTGACCTACAAACAAGCGGCTGCCATTGGTGCCCAGGTCAAGCGTGGCGAGAAGGGGCAACAGATCGCTTACTGGGATTTCTCAAAGGCCGGCAAGGCCCAGGAGGGCGAGCAGCCCAGCACTGAAGGCGAAGAGAAGGGCTACCAAGGCCCGTCCGTGTTTGTCGCCACCGTGTTCAACGCGAGCCAGATCGACGGCATGCCCGAGCCCCCGCCGCCCTTTGTCATGCCGGAAACGATCCGAAACCTTCGGGTCAAGGAACTGCTGGACAAGCACCAGCCCAAACTGCACCACGACGGCGGCAACCGAGCCTTCTATTCCATCGCCACGGATTCGATTCACCTGCCGAAGCACCATACCTTCAGCGATGACGTGAGCTACCAGGCCACGCTCCTGCACGAGCTCGCCCACTGGACCGGCGCAAAGCATCGGCTCGACCGGGACCAGGCCGGCCGGTTCGGCAGCCAAGACTATGCCAAGGAGGAGCTGGTAGCCGAGCTTTCCAGTCTTTTTATTTCAGAACGATTGGGCATCAGCCTTGGCCAGGAGCACGAAGATCAGCACGCCGCCTATCTGCAATCTTGGATGAAGGCCCTGGCCGACGATCCCAGAACCCTCTTCCGGGCCGCGTCCCAGGCCGAGAAGATCATGACCTTCCTTGACATCCCCGCCTTTGAGCGGGAACCGCTGCCCTTAGTTAAGAAAGAACAGGAGGCGGAGAGACCGTCAGTGCCGGTGCCCGAGGGCTTGGGCAAGAAGAAGGAACGCGAGCGCGAGGTGGCTTGAAATCTTTCTCAAGCGCCCGCCTAGCTTGGGGAGCGGTATCCTCTACCTATCCTGACAACTAAGGATTGACTAGGTGTGAGCGACGAAGACTACATCGCGAACAAGCGGAGTGATCGGATCTACGTGTCTCGCCCGTTCAAGATTGGCTTGAATAAAGACAAGGATGCTCGCTATATCACGCGCGTGTTTGACGACCAGGAGAGGTCTTGCTTTGATGAGGTTGAGGGCGAGATCGTTATTCGGGCAACACACGATGACAAAGTTCAGATCAAGGCGGTTGTCACGTGTGACGATCAAGGTTTGAGGCAATTGACCCTTCAGAGCTTTCGCATCTACAAGGATGGCATTCGGCCTAACGAGCAATATGGTATCAACCTTCGCGGGGCAGAGATCGCTGAACTTGTCGAGTTCGCGCAGCTCGTAAGCAACGTCCAGCTCGACAACAAGGGCAAGCTCCGGCTTGATCGGGAATCGCTTGCTCATGTTGATGTTGACATGGACTCCGCAGCCCGTGCATGGCTTGCTAAGCATCCCGACGCTTTGCGTGAGCTTGTCGCAAGTGAGGCCACCTCCAGGGACGTGGTGGCCGTTGCCTATCGAAGGAAGCAGCTTTCTACATTTGAGCGTCTCTTGAATGACGATGACTACTTCGACCAACTGACGAGGGAGCACTTCAAAGGGCGCAAGGAGGCGGCCTGGCAAGGCTTCTTCGAGCGCAACCGTTGGATCTTTGGCTACGGACTTTTCCATCTTTCCGCTGACGGATTCAGTGAGGAGAAGCTTGAGCAGGTGGTCGCCGGATCAACGGTGGCTACGCCGGGTAAGCGCATCGACGGTTTGCTCAAGACCCGGGGGCGTATCAGCGCTGCTTGCTTGGTCGAGATCAAACACCATCGCACCCCCTTGGTTGCGAAAGAAAGCTATCGTGCAGGTGCTTGGCAACCATCGAACGAACTGACCGGGGCCGTGTCGCAGATCCTGATGTCGGTTGACGGCATGGAGCGGCAGTTCCAGCGGATCCTGGTAATGAAAGACGAAGACGGGAATCCAACAGGTGAACAGGCAGTGGTTGCGCGGCCGCGTTCTGTCGTTGTTTGCGGATCCCTGGCTGAGTTCGTTAAGGAGTTTGGCGTCAATGAAGACCAGTTCCGAAGCTTTGAGCTCTACAGGAGACATCTGTTTTCTCCTGATATTGTTACTTTCGACGAGCTCTACGAGCGCGCAAAGCTAATTGTTGAATCCTCTGAGGATGGCGGGTCCGCTTAGCAAGGGGAAACGGCCGCTGGAGATGATTTGATCTCCAGCGGCTTGACCACTAGCGTGCCTTGTCCACCAGCCACTCAACGAAGCCCAACTTGACGATCAGCTCCGCGAGACGGTCTCGACCGATGACGTAGACGTTCGGAGCATCGGTCTGAAGCTCGGTTGGCGAGTTGTGGATGAAGAACATCTTGACCCCCTCACGTTGAGCTGCTTGTTCCACGTAGCTGTCCAGCTCGGCTTGCCTGGACTTCGCTTTGATTTGAGCAAAAGCTGATTCGCCCGTGAGTGGAAGCTCCAGGTCTAGATCGATAGTCTTTTCGGCACCGCCGCGCTGGTTGTTGCGACGCCACCCGCTGGCGGTAGTGATGAGATCTGCAAGGACTTCGAAGTCCTGCCATGTCAGTTCTCCGATGAGCGGCTTGACTGTTTCGATCAGGCCTTTGTAGGCGGCTTCGGCGTCCTCAACGCTCTTGGGGCTCTGACCGTTAAGGCGCTGCAGAAGCTGCTTTTGGGCTGACAGCAAGTGGGTCGTGCCTTGAACGCGCGACGCGGCGTTGATTGCACCCGACAGATTCCGGCGGTTGAGGACGTTGCCCTTGCAATCCTTATTGGACCAAGCGCCGCGAACCTTGCGGAAGCTGTAGCCCTCGGTGCTTTCAGGCAGCGGCGCGGGCTCTCCTGGTTCTAGGAAGCACCAATACAGGTCCCCCGCATAAAAGGTCACCCAAAGAGTGGTGCCGTCGTCTTGGTAGTAGGCCTTCAGGGCATTCGTTGCATAGGTAGGAAACCCAGCGCCGCGGTTCTCATCGAGCCAGCCGTTCCTGACCCCTTCCCAGTCGCCGTCTCGCATCTGCTGAAGCTGCTTAGGATCGGCAGAGCCGAAACCGAAGCACAAGATTTGGCGCTCCTTGATGCTCAACTGTTCCCAGGCGCCCCCACGGCCAAGTTTGATAAACCGGACACTGGAGGGCTGAAGCGGGAAGGTCGGTCCTGACATCGTGGCTCCTGGGCTAGTTGGGTCAAGTAATCAATTGTATTGCGATGCTGGGGCGTGCCTCTGTAGTGCCACGCGACGGCATGGTGCGTTAAAAGTCGCATGAAGTCAGGACGTTCCTCAGCGCTGGATAGCGCGGGCACCCCGAACAGGCTGCTGTTGCGCAACCCGGGCATCGTGCTCCGGTTCCACGGCGTGTGGAATTGGTGAGGTGTTCGGGGCAAGGCACTGATTGAAAACGCGTCGCGGCCGGTGAGACCCAAGGCGGCTCAACTCGCCTTGGACTTCTTCGCCCGGCTTGGTGTAAATATTTCCACCTATGGACGACCTCACCGACCGCCAGCAAGCCGTGCTCGACCACCTGCGCCAGCACATCGCGCATCACGGCAGCGCGCCCACCCTCACCGAGATTGCCGCAGCCTTTGGGCTGGCGAGCCCCAATGGGGTGGCCAAGCACCTGCAGGCGCTGGCCGATAAAGGCCACATCGAACTGCTGGCCCACAAAGCCCGGGGCATCCGGCTGCTGGGTCCCAAGCCCAACCCCTCGAACATCTTGGAGCTGCCGTTGGTCGGGCGCGTGGCGGCGGGCCTGCCCATCTTGGCGGGCGACCACGTCGAGCGGACCATCGCGGTGGACCAGTCGCTTTTTCGGCCCCGTCCCGGTTACCTGCTGCGGGTCCAGGGCCAGTCGATGCTGGAGGCCGGCATCCTCGACGGGGATCTCATTGGGGTTCACCCCACGCCGGTGGCCGAGCACGGCCAGATCGTCGTGGCGCGCCTGGGCGAGGAGGGCATCACCGTGAAGCGGCTTTACCGCCGCGGCAAGGCCCTGCGGCTGCTGCCCTGCAATCCTGCATTCGCGCCCATCGACCCGGACCCACTGGAGGACTTCGCCGTCGAGGGGCTTTACTGCGGATTGATCCGGACGCTTTGACGTGGGCCAGGTCCTTGCCCTCGCTGACTTGCTGCACTCCCGCACCGTTTGGCGCGGCCATCCCACGGCTTTGCCCGCGAGCCGGGAGCCCACCGGGCACGCGGATTTGGATGCAGCGCTGCCGTTGGGCGGCTGGCCGGAGCGGGCCCTGACGGAAATCTTGCTGCCCGCCGACGGGGTGGGCGAGATCGACGTGCTGCTGCCAACCCTGACGCGGCTGACCCAATCCAAGAAGCCCGTCGTGTTGGTGGCCCCGCCTTACGTGCCCTACGCCCCGGCGTGGCAGGAGCGCGGCGTGGATCTGCGCTACGTTCACGTGATTGACGCCGAACCCGCCAAGGCGCTGTGGGCGTTCGAGCAAACGCTGCGATCGGGCGCCTGCGCAGCCGTCATCGGTTGGCCCAACCGGATCGATCACCACGGTCTCCGCCGGCTCCAGGTTGCCGCCGACACGGGGCAGGCCCTGGGTTTCGCGTTGCGGGATCGCCGGCACGCCGACCAAGCCTCTCCAGCTGCGTTGCGTTTGGAGGTGACCCACGACCGCTCGGTGGTGGTGCGGAAGTGCCGAGGCGGGGTCGCGCCCGCTCGCGCTTTCTCGTTGCCGGTTTGGCATTGAGCCGCCGCCGTGCTCTGGGCTTGCATCTGGTTGCCCCACCTGGGGATCGACAGCGTCCTTCGGCGTCACCCCACGCCTGACGAACCGTTGGCCTTGGTGGGCGGACCAGTCCAGCGCCGCGAGCTGGTGGCGGTCAACAAAGCGGCCGGCGAGGCAGGCCTGCGCCCGGGCCAGCGGCTGATCGCGGCGCAAGCGATCTGCCCGCGCTTCGCAGCCATCGCCCACGATCCCGCGCTCGATGCGCAATGGCAGCGCTTCCTCGCCGCGTGGGCCTACCGCTTCAGCTCCCAGGTCTGGGCCGGCTGGGACGATGTCATCGTGCTGGAAGTGGAGGGCAGCTTCTCGATCATGGGGCAGTGGCCCATCCTCCAGACCCGCCTAAGGGATGAGTTGGAGCAGTTGGGCTTCCGCCACCGCATCGCCCTGGCACCCACCGCCCTGGGCGCACGCGTGCTGGCGCAGGCCGAGGACGGATTGGCGGTGCTCAACCCCGAGCAACTGCGCAACACCTTGGCCCGGGTGCCGGTGCGCAAGGCTTGCCTCCCCGGCGAGGCGGGGGAGCGTCTCATCAGCATGGGCGTGCGGCACCTGCGGCAGGTCTTCCAACTGCCCCGGGATTCGCTGCGCCGACGTTTCGGTTCGGACCTAGGCAACC